>JACCEC011623819.1_pt1 | contig 124042 bp, 64 predicted proteins | sample 7450121 | NCBI WGS metagenome assembly JACCEC01 (sample SAMN15323455, study PRJNA562643) | freshwater metagenome | isolation source: river surface water | place: USA:Blue River Watershed | collected 2017-08-18
CCCATCGTCCCGCCCGCTGAAGCACGGCGTGACTGAGTTCCTGCTGATTCGGCATGGTGAAACCGACTGGAACCGCGCGTTGCGTTTTCAGGGTCAGATCGATGTGCCCTTGAACGACATCGGCCTGAGCCAGGCCCGGCGATTGGCCACTCACTTGGCTGTCGGGGATTGGTCGCAGGCCTTGCATCTGCACAGCAGCGACCTGAGCCGCGCCATGCAAACTGCGCAGCCGCTGGCTCATGCGGGTCGGGTTTTGACGCCTCAGCCCGGATTGCGCGAGCAGGGCTTTGGTCTGTTTGAAGGCAAAAGCGTCGATGAACTCCAAACAGAGATGCCCGATTTGTGGGCGCAGTGGCGGCGCTTCGAGGCGGATTTCGAGTTGCCCGGGGGGGAAAGCACGCGCCGCTTTCACGCCCGCATCATGACCACGCTGGAAGAACTTGCCCTGCAGCACCGGGGGGAACGGCTGGTGGTCGTGACCCACGGCGGCGTGCTCGACATGGTGTGGCGCAGCGTACACCAGCTGGACCTGAGCGGCTATCGGCAGTGTCCGATTCCGAACGCCGGCGTCAACCACGTGGTTTGGCAAGACGGCCGCTGGCAGATTGCCGACTGGGCCCGGGTCGACCATCTGCAAGGCCTGCCACCGCAGCCGGTGTATCAGACCACCTCGGCCTGAAACCCGCGTCAGCGTCACGGATCCCCGCTCGGGCTATCATTTGATCATGGCACTCATGATCACCGAGCAGTGCATCAACTGCGATGTCTGCGAGCCCGAATGTCCCAACCAGGCCATTTTCATGGGCGAAGAGATTTACCAGATCGATCCCGACCGCTGCACCGAATGCGTCGGTCACTTCGACGAGCCCCAGTGCGTCCAGGTCTGCCCCGTGGCTTGCATCCCCATCAACCCGCAACGGATCGAGAGCAAAGAAGCTCTGCAAGCCAAATACCGCTTGCTCATGAAACTGGATTAATTGGGGTCTGACCCCAATTTCTGCACTGTGGCGTAAAAGCAACCATTAATTGGGGTCAGACCCCAATTTCCGCGGGGGTTTGGGGCGGGGGGGTTTGGAGGTGTGGATTTTTTGGGTGGCGCGGGTGGTGTCGCCGGCGCAGAGGTCGGGCCAGGCGACGAGGGTGCGGGTGATGCAGGTTTCGATGAGTTCGCGTTGGTCGGCGGGAGGTTTGCGCAAGACCCAGCCCGAGACTTCGTCTTTGTGGCCGGGGTGGCCGATGCCGAGTCGCAGGCGCCAGTAGTCGGGGGTGCCCAGTTGGGCGTGGATGTCGCGCAGGCCGTTGTGGCCAGCATGGCCGCCACCGAATTTGAGTTTGGCTTCACCCGGGGGGAGATCGAGTTCGTCATGGACGACCAGGATGCGCTCGGGAGCGATTTTGAAGAAGCGTGCGAGGGCGCCAACCGATTTGCCCGAGAGGTTCATGAAGGTCTGGGGCTGGAGCAACCAGACGGGTTGACTTTTGATTTGGGCACGGGCGACGCGACCCCAGTAGCTGCGCTCGTCGACCAGGGTGACTTTGAGTTCGCGCGCGAGGGCGTCTGTCCACCAAAAGCCCACGTTGTGTCGGGTGTCTTCGTATTCGGGGCCGGGATTGCCGAGGCCCACAAAGAGTTGAATCATGCGCGGGATTATCCGGGATTAACGGGGGAGGGCGATAAAAAAACCCCGAGGCGCGTGAGCGCAACGGGGTGTTTGAAGCTCTCGCAGCCCGAAGGCTGCGAAGGATCACTTCTTGGCTTCGGCTGCCGGTGCGGTGGCATCGGCAGCGGGGGCTTCTTCGGCCGCCGGGGTGACGACGGAGACCAGCACCGGGTTGGCTTTGCCATGGGTCACGGCGGTCACGCCTTTGGGCAGGGTGATGTCGTTGAGGTGCAGGGAGGTGCCTTTTTTGAGGCCGGAGAGGTCGACAGCGATGAACTCGGGCAGGTCAGCAGGCAGGCAAGAGATGTCGAGTTCGGTGATGACGTGGTTGACCAAGCAGGCGTCGGTCTTGACGGCAGGCGAGGACTCTTCGTTGCTGTAGTGGATGGGCACTTTTTTGTGCATCTTGGTGTTGGCGTCGACGCGCTGGAAGTCGATGTGCAGCACCAGTTGCTTGAACGGGTGGTATTGCACGTCGCGCAGCAACACTTGGGTGGACTGGCCGTTGAGTTCCATGTCGAGGATGGACGAGTGGAACACTTCTTTTTTCAGGGCGTGCCACAGGGCGTTGTGGTCGAGTTCGATGAGTTGGGGCTCACCTTTGCCACCGTAGACGATACCGGGTGTGCGGCCGGTGTTGCGCAGACGGCGGCTCGCACCCGTTCCCTGCTTGGCGCGCTCAAAAGCGACGAATTTCATGACTGACTCCTGCATTGAACCCACCGCGACCAGTGTGGTTCAGGGTTGAAAAAAGCCGACCGGGGTCGGCCCGAAGAACACCGGCTCCGGATCAGAACAGTTGGTCCTGGTCCGAGAACAGGCTCATCACCGACTCTCCTTTGGCAATGCGCGAGATCGTTTCGGCGATCAGCGGGGCCACGGAGAGTTGGCGAATTTTGGCGCATTGCGATGCAGCATCGCTCAGCGGAATGGTGTTGGTGATGACGACTTCATCAAGGGCACCGCCCTGGGTGATGCGCTCGATCGCCGGGCCCGAGAAAATCGGGTGGGTGCAATAGGCGTAGACTTTTTTGGCGCCGCGCTCTTTGAGTACTTCGGCGGCTTTGACCAGGGTGCCGGCGGTGTCGATCATGTCGTCCATGATGACGCAGTTGCGGCCTTCGATTTCGCCAATGACGTGCATGACTTCAGAGACGTTGGCTTTGGGGCGTCGTTTGTCGATGATGGCCAGGTCGCATCCGAGTTGCTTGGCCAGTGCGCGCGCACGGACCACGCCACCGACGTCGGGGGAGACCACGATCAGGTCTTCGTATTTTTTTTGCCGCAGGTCGCCCAACAGAACCGGAGAGGCGTAGATGTTGTCGACCGGGATGTCAAAGAAGCCCTGGATCTGGTCGGCATGCAAGTCCATGGTCAACACGCGGGCGACGCCCACGGTTTGCAACAGGTTGGCCACCACTTTGGCGGAGATGGGGACGCGGGTGGAGCGCGGACGGCGGTCCTGGCGGGCGTAGCCAAAGTAGGGGATGACGGCGCTGATGCGTTCGGCCGAGGCGCGCTTGAGGGCGTCGACCATGATCAGCAGTTCCATCAGGTTTTCGTTGGTGGGTGCGCAGGTGGACTGGATGACGAAGACGTCGCGGGCGCGAACGTTTTGCATGAGTTCGACGGTGACTTCGCCGTCAGAGAAACGACCCACGTGGGCCTGACCCAATTCGGTGCCCAGGTGGGTCGCAATTTCTTGCGCCAAGACCGGGTTGGCGTTACCGGTAAACAGCATGAAGTCGGAGGCGCTGGACATGGGGCAATGCAAGAGTTAGGTTTCAGTTCTTACCGGGCCCCACCAGGTGGCCAGGCGATGCAATGACGCGCTTGTCCATCTTGTGCGTTGGGCGTTTGGCAGGGGAGGAAGGACTCGAACCCTCGCATGCCGGAATCAAAATCCGGTGCCTTAACCAACTTGGCGACTCCCCTACACCGGCCGCCGGCACAAAGCCGACCGCCTTTAATCGTCGCTGGACGCCCACCCCACCAGAGGATGAATGTCCAAATTGTGGCACACCCGGCAAGTTGAACCCGGTTGGGCAGGTGGGAGGACAAAGGTTGCAGGAACCGGTGCGAACACCGCGCTGCCTGAACCCGTCATGCGGGGCTGCAATCCCATGTTTTGCAACCAACTCAGGGTGGTTTGCACGTCGGGGTTGAGCCTTTGGGCCACCTGCTGCAAGTCGTTTTGGCCAAAACTGTACGGCTGTGCAACAAAGTCTGTGATTGTAACACTTTTATGAGACCGCTCCAAGTCGGGGGCGCCAAAAATGGCGGCGGTGGACAAGCCGGTGGCCGGTTTGACCACCACAAAGCGTTGGCGAGGCAGGTCGATCGGGGTCAATTGCTCGCCCACGCCTTCGACCCAGGCGTGTTGACCGAGCAGGAAAAAAGGGACGTCGGCCCCCAGTTGCAACCCCAGTTGGGCCAGTTGGCGGCGAGGCCAGTTCAGGCCCCAGAGCCGGTTGAGTGCGAGCAGGGTGCTGGCGGCATCGGATGAACCGCCTCCCAGGCCGGCCATGGCGGGCAGTTGTTTGTCGATGGCGATGTGGGCGCCCAGGCGGGTGCCACTGGCGGTTTGCAGCAAACGAGCGGCGCGCACGATGAGGTCATCAGGCGGCAAGGGGGTGCTGAGGTCGGTGCGCTCGATGGCGCCGGAGGCCAGGGTGTCGATGTGCAGGGTGTCGCACCAGTCGAGCAACATGAAGACCGATTGGAGCAGGTGGTAGCCGTCGGGCCGGCGACCGGTGATGTGCAAAAAGAGGTTGAGTTTGGCCGGGGCCAGGATGTCGTGCAGGGCGGTCATGGGGTCGCGGGTCGCTTCAGGGCCAGCACCAGTTCGATGCGGGGCAGGGGTTGCAAGCGAGTGGCGCGCAAGGGGGCTTGGGGGCCATCGCGCGGTTCGACCGCCCAGTCGTCGTTGCGCACGGGGCGGCCCGCCAACCAGTCGAAGATGAGGGCCACCGGGAGCGGGGCGCCGGTGACGCGCTCGATCAGCCAGTCGATGTTTTTGACCGCGCGGCGACGCTCGCCTTCGATCAGCAGCGCACGGTCGGGTTGCCATTGCAGAACCGCCAGCAAGGCGCCAAAGGGGCCGTAGAGTTTGAGTTCGCCCTGGCCGGCGTCGCCTGTCAGTTCAAATTCGGCGGTCATGTGTTGCAGGGGGTCGCTCTGGATCGTGAGCGAGAGGCGCCCCGCGTAGGTCGGGGCGGCGAAGATGGGGGTCGGCGTGAGGGGTTGGAGCGGCTGCGCCGATGGGAGAGTGGCCGCGGGAGCGGTGGCTGGCGGGGCCGGCGGCACGGCGGGTGAGGCGACGCTGACGGCTGAAGGGGCGGTGGGCGGGCTGGCACAAGCCGCCAGCGACAGCACCAGCACGAACCCGGCCAGTCGGATCATGGTTTGACGCCCAGCCTTTGCAGGGTTTCTTGCAAGGTGTCGTTGTCGGCGTTGAGTTTCAGGCCTTCGCGCCAGATCGCCAAGGCCTGGTCTTTGTGTCCCATGACCCACAGCACTTCACCCAGGTGGGCGGCGATTTCGGCGTCGGGTTTGGTGTCGTAGGCTTTGCGCAAGATGGCTTGGGCTTCGGGCAGGCGGCCGAGGCGAAATTCGACCCAACCCAGGCTGTCGGTGATGTAGGCGTCATCGGGCGCAAATTCGAGGGCTTTGGTGATGAGTTGCTTGGCTTCCTGGAGCCGCTCGTTGCGGTCGGCCAGGGAGTAGCCGAGGGCGTTGTAGGCGTGGTGGAAGGAGGGGCTGCGCTGGATGAGTTCGCGCAGGAGGGTTTCCATTTCTTGGAATTTGCCGATTTTGTCGGCGGCCATGGCGAGTTCGTAGCTGAGTTCGTCATCGTCTTCGTCGTCGAGTTTGGCGACGGCGTCGGTGAGCAGGTCGTAGGCGGCTTGCCATTGTTTGAATTGACGCAAAAACTGGACTTCGGACAGGGTGCGGTCGCGTTGCTGTTTTTGCGTTCGCACGGGCTGGCTGGCGATGATTTTGCGGCCTTCATCGATTTGGCCCCGGCGACCCAGAATGGCTGCTTTCAGGGCGCGCGAGCGCAGTTGGTTGTCGCTGCCGCTGACCCGGTTGAGCCAGATTTCGGCTTGGGCGTCTTGTTTGGCATCGAGGCTGATTTGGGCCAGTCCCAGGTGGGCCTGGTCGCGCTCGCGTTGTCGCTGGGTGGGGTTGGCTTCGGTGGCCTGGAGGTAACGCTGCCAGGCTTGGGCGGCGCCGTCGGGGTTTTTCAGGTCAAGGCGGATGGCGCCGAGCAAGAGCCACGGGGCCGGGTCTTGCGGGGCTTTTTGCAAGCGGGTGAGCAGCACTTGTTCGGCTTGGGGCAAGCGACCCAGGTCGACCAGCGCCCGAGCCCAGCCTTGTTGCAAGGCCGAGTCATCGAGGCGCGGCATGAGGGGTTCGACCCAGGCCAGCGCAGGGGGGTGGTTGCGGGTGATTTCGAGGGCGAGCCATACGGGTTCCAGGCGTGCAGGGGCCAGGGCATGGCCTTTTTGGGCCGCTTGCAAGGCGCCATCGAGGTTGCCGGCTTGCCGGCGCATTTGGCCCACGGCGGTCCAGGCTTGCGGTCCCAATGAGGCATCGGTCAGCCAGTCGGCGAGGGCTTCTTCGACCACTTGGGCCGCCAGTTTTTTGTCGGCGGCGCGGTTGTACAGGCCGGGGATGGACAGGATCAGGGGGCCCCGTTCTTCGCGCGGGGCCAGGTTGAGTTCCTGGCGCAGCGAGTGGCCGGTGTCTTTCAGCCGTTGCAGGGCGACTTGAATTTGCAAGACCCGTAAATTGGCAGGGCGGGATTGGGGGGCGGCCTGGCGCCAGGCGACGGCGGCGCGCAGGGCGGCGTCGCCCGCACGGGCGCGCAGGGCGACTTCGACGGCGCGTTCGTAGAGGGCTTCGTCGCCGGTTTTGCGGGCGGCGTCGAGCAACAGGGCATAGCCGGCGCCGGGGTCGCCTTGCAAGACCTGTAATTCACCGAGCAGGATTTCGAACAAGAGTTCGCCCGACAGGGCTGAGTTGCGCACGGGTTCGCCAGGCTGGGACCAGGCAGGCACCCAGCCCAGGCACAGCGCAAAACAAAGCAGGCGAAGGAGGAAGGTCATGACATCCGCATCATAATCGCTGGGCTTGCAGGGCTGTGCCTTGCGGTTTAAATCCTTGTCGCTATGCCAGAACTTCCAGAAGTTGAAGTCACCCGCCTGAGTTTTGCCGACCCTATTCGCGGGGGGACGATCCGTCAATTGCGCTTGGGCAAGCCTTTGCGCTGGCCGCTGGGGATCGAGCCAGCCCGGCTTGCCGGGCGGCGGGTGTTGCGGGTGGACCGGCGCGGCAAGTATTTGCTGATGCATCTGGATCAGGGCTGTTTGCTGTGGCATTTGGGGATGTCCGGGGCGTTGCATTTTGCCCCCCAACAGCCGCCTGCGGGACCGCACGATCATGCCGATCTGGTGACCGATGTGGGGACGTTGCGTTTGCACGACCCCAGGCGTTTTGGCGCGGTGGTGCATGTGGACAGTCTGGAGGATCCGCGGGCGCTGAAGTTGCTGGGCGGGTTGGGGGTGGAGCCGCTGACGGATGAGTTTGAAGCGCAGGCGTTTCATGCGGCGCTGAAGTTGCGGCGCGCGCCGATCAAGCAGGTGCTGCTGGCCGGCGATATTGTGGTCGGGGTGGGCAATATTTATGCGAGTGAGTCCCTGTTTTTGGCGGGCATCCGGCCGACCACGGCGGCTTGTCGGATCAGCAAACCGCGGGCGGCGCGTTTGCACCGGGCGATCATTCAGGTGTTGAGCCGGGCGCTGGAGGTCGGGGGCAGCACGTTGCGCGATTTTTCCAATGCGCGCGGCGAAAGCGGTTATTTCCAGTTGGAGATGTCGGTGTATGACCGCGCCGGAGAGGCGTGCCAGAGTTGCGGCACGGCGGTGCGCCAGATCCGGCAGGGCCAGCGGTCGACATTTTATTGTCCGAGATGCCAAAAGCCCTGAAGTCCCAGCCACCGCCCCCAGGGGATTTTGCCCGGCGCCTGGTGCGCTGGCAAAAGGCGCATGGCCGCCATGGTTTGCCTTGGCAGGGAACCCGCGATCCGTACCGGGTGTGGTTGTCCGAGATCATGTTGCAGCAAACTCAGGTGGCGACGGTGATCCCGTATTACCAGCGTTTTCTGGAGCGGTTTCCGACGGTGGCTGAGTTGGCGGCGGCCCCTGTGGATGAGGTGATGGCGCTGTGGACGGGGCTGGGTTATTACAGCCGTGCCCGCAACTTGCATCGGTGTGCCCAGCAGGTGATGGCGATGTGGCACGGAGAGTTTCCAATTTGTAGCGAGGATTTGGCCCAATTGAGTGGCATCGGGCCTTCGACGGCGGCAGCGATCGCGTCGATTTGTCAGGCTGAGCGGGTGGCGATTTTCGATGGCAATGTGCAAAGGGTGCTGGCGCGCCATGCGGCGTTTGGGGGCGATTTGTCGCAGTCGGGGGCTTTGCGCGAGCTCAAGGCCCTGGCGCAGGCGGTGCTGCCCGCCGCCAAAGACATGCCGGTTTACACCCAAGCCATCATGGATGTGGGGGCTACGGTGTGCACGCCCCGCAAGCCGGACTGTTTGCGCTGCCCGGTGGCGGCAGATTGTGCGGCTTTGGCGCAAGGCCGTGTGAGCGAGTTGCCCGTCAAGACCCGCAAGGTCAAGCGCATGGCCCAGAGTTGGTGGTTGCTGTTGCTGCGCCATGACCGCCACGGGGTCTGGTTGGAGCAGCGCCCTCAGACCGGGATTTGGGCAGGTTTGTACGGCGTGCCGGTGTTTGAAAGCCGGGAGGCACTGTGGCAGAGTTTGCCCGTGTCATGGCGCAGTCAGGCGATTGAGCACGCCAGTGTGTTGCACGTGCTGACCCATCGGGATTTGCATTTGCATTGGTGTGAGGTGCCGTGTTCGGGGGCCGCAAGGTGGGCCGGTTCAGGGGGGTGGGTGGCCCCGCAGGACTGGGACCGGCTGGGCTTGCCTAAACCGGTGCGTGACCGGTTGCGGACTGCTCCCGGTGACGTTTGAGGGTGACCCAGTCGGAGCCAAAACGCTGCGCCAGTTGTTCGACCAGGTAAACCGATCGGTGCTGCCCGCCGGTGCAGCCGATGGCGACCGTGACGTAGCTGCGGTGAGCGCTTGCCATGTCGGGCAACCAGCGGCGCAAGAATTGTTCGATGTCGCGGGCGAAGTCGGCGACTTCGGGGTGTTGGCCCAGCCATTGCGCGACCGGGGCGTCGATGCCGGTCAGGGGTTTGAGTTCGTTCACGTAGTGGGGGTTGGGCAGCAGCCGGGCGTCGAAGACGAAGTCGGCGTGCACGGGGATGCCACGCTTGAAGGCAAATGACTCGAACATCAGGGTCAGTTGGGCCGATTCGGCGTTGACCAGGGATTTGACGTAGGTCTGCAACTGGGTCGAGCGCAATACGCTGGTGTCGATGATGTGCGAGTCTTCACGCAGTTGGGTCAACATGACGCGCTCTTGCTCGATGGCCTGGATCAGGTCGGGCGGGTCGCTGGGCGTGTTGGGGTCGTGGCCCGAGAGCGGGTGGCGGCGGCGGGTTTCGGAAAAACGCTGTACCAGCACATGGGTGGTGGCATCGAGGAACAGCAGGCGGACGTTGACTTGGAGGGCGCGGGCGTTTTGCAGGATCGAGGGCAGCAGGTGCAGCGACTGGGCGCTGCGGACGTCGATGGCGATCGCGTGGTGGGTGTCGTTGTGTTGCAGGGCCAACTGGATGAACGGCAGCAGCAGTTCGGGGGGGAGGTTGTCGACGCAATTGAAGCCGGCGTCTTCGAGGGCGTGCAAGGCCACCGACTTGCCCGAGCCCGACATGCCGGTGATTAAAACCAGTTGGATGCTCATCTTTTGGCCTTGCGGGGGGCGGGGGTGAGGCTCAGCATTTCTTTGGCGTGAGCCAGGGTGGTGTCGGACAGGCGTTCGCCACCGAGCATGCGGGCGATTTCGCGCACCCGTTGTTCGCCGGCGACCGCAGTCACGGTGCTGAGGGTCTGTTGCTCGACCAGGGTTTTGGATACCACCAGGTGGTGGTCGGCGCAGGACGCCACCTGGGGCAAATGGGTCACCGCCAGGACTTGCCGGTCGGCGCCCAGTTGTTTGAGCAGTCGGCCCACGGTTTCGGCCACAGCACCGCCGACGCCCGAGTCGACTTCGTCGAAGATCAGGGTGCCGGCTTGGCCGAGTTGGCTGGTGGTGACGGCGATGGCCAGCGAGATGCGTGACAGCTCGCCCCCCGAGGCCACTTTGCCCAGCGGTTTAGGGGTGGCGCCAGGGTGTCCGGCGACCAAGAATTGCACTTCGTCGAGCCCCAGGCTGCCTGGCTGCGGCAGTTCGTTGAGCTGGACTTCAAAGACCCCGCCTGACATCCCCAAGCCTTGCATGGCGTTGGTGACCGTGGCCGCCAGTCGGGGGGCCGCTTTGCGCCGGGCCTGTCGCAGGTGCAAGGCGGCTTGCCGGTAAGCGTCTTGAGCTTGCTGGCTGCGCGCACGCAGTTGGGCGAGGTCGGTGGCTTCGTCGAGGGCGGCCAATTCTTGTTGCCATTGTGTCCAGATGTCGGCGAGGTCCTCGGGTCTGCGCTTGTAGCGGCGGGCCAGGGAGAGCCACAAGCCCATGCGCTCGTCGAGTTCGGCCAGGCGCTGGGGATCGAGGTCGGCGCGCCGCAGCCAGGCTTGAGCCGAGTGCGCCACGTCTTGCGCCTGGTCGAGACAGGTCTGCAGGATTTGGGCCAAAGATTCGAATTCGGGCTCGTGGCGCGCCTGGTCTTGGAGGGCTTGCAGGGCCCGGTGCAGGGCCGCCAGGGCACCCGATTCGTCGTCTTCCAGGGCCCCGGTGACGGATTGGGCGGCTTCGATCAGGCCTTGCATGTTGGCCAGCCGTTGGTGCTGGCTTTGCAGTTCGTCCCATTCGTCCGGCAAGGGGCGCAGTTTTTCGATTTCGCCGATTTGCCAGCTGAGTCGCTCGCGTTCGCGTTGCAAGCCTTCTTGTGCGGTTTCGGCTTGCGCCAGTTTGCGTTGTGCTTCGCGCCATTGTTGCCAAAGCAGGCCGAGTTCGTCGGTGCGAACGCCGGCGTATGCGTCGAGCAAGCCCAGCACCGAGGTGGAGCGGGTCAGGCTTTGCCAGGCGTGCTGGCCGTGGATGTCGAGCAGGAGGTCGCCGACTTCGCGCAGTTGGCTGGCGGTGGCCGCGCTGCCGTTGATCCAGGCCCGGCTTTTGCCCTGACGGTCCAGGGTGCGGCGCAAGAGCAAGGTGTCCTCGGCGTCAAAGCCGGCTTCTTCGAGCCAGCCGCGCAAGGCGTCGGTGAGGTCGAATTCGGCGCTGACTTCGGCCCGGGTGGCGCCTTCGCGCACGCTGCCGGCATCGGCGCGCTCGCCCAGGGCCAGTTGCAAGGCGTCGATCAAAATCGATTTGCCGGCGCCGGTCTCGCCGGTGAGCACGGTGAAGCCCGCGTTGAGGTCGAGGTCGAGGGCCGAGACGATGACGAAGTCGCGCAGGCTGATGCGTCGCAGGCTCATGCCACACCCTCGTTCCAGTGGAGTTTTTTGCGCAGGGTGTCGAAGTAGCTCCAGCCCACCGGGTGCAGGAAGCGGGCGTGGTGCTCGGAGCGACGCACGCTGATGCGGTCCCCGACCAGCAGTGAGGCGAGCGATTGCATGTCAAAGTTGGCGCTGGCATCGCCGGAGACGAGCTCGATCACGATTTCGCCCGGATCGGCCAGAACCAGCGGGCGGTTGGAGAGGGTGTGGGGGGCGATGGGCACCATCACCCAGCCAGGGAGGTTGGGGTAGAGCAGCGGGCCGCCAGCCGACAACGCATAGGCGGTGGAGCCGGTGGGGGTGGCGATGATCAGGCCGTCGGCACGCTGGCGCGCGACGAAGTGGCCGTCGACTTCGACCCGCAACTCGACCATGCCGGCGGTCGAGCCGCGGTTGACCACGACGTCGTTCATGGCCAGCGCTTCGAAGACGCAATGTCCGTCGCGCCAGACTTTGCCGTGCATCAGGGCCCGGTCGTCGACCGCGTATTGGCCCCGCAGCATGGGGCGCAAGACCTGTTCGAACTGGTCCAGCGGGATGTCGGTGATGAAGCCCAGGCGGCCTTGGTTGATGCCGATGAGGGGGACGCCGAAGGGCGCCAGTTTGCGGCCAAAGCCGAGCATGGTGCCGTCGCCGCCAACGACAATGGCGAGGTCACAGTCGCGACCGATCTGTGCCACGTCGAGGGCCGCGTAGCCTTGCAAGCCGGCGTTGGCGGCGGTTTCGGCCTCAAACACGACTTCGCAACCCATGGTGTGCAAAAAATTGGCGAGTTTGTCCAGCACCAGGCGCGAGGACGGTTGCATGCCGCCCGCTACCGGGGCTTGGTGCTTGCCGATCAGGGCGATGTGTCGGAATTGGCTCGTCATGGTCATTTGCTTCCAAGTCTAATTAAATCATTAAAATGAGCCTCCATCATGAATTCCCTCGACGAACGCGCCCGTTTGCTGCTCAAGACCCTGGTCGAGCGCTACATCGACGATGGGCAGCCGGTTGGCTCGCGCACGTTGTCCAAGGCGTCGGGCCTGGAGTTGTCGCCGGCGACGATCCGCAATGTCATGTCCGACCTCGAAGAGTTGGGCCTGATCGTCAGTCCCCATACCTCGGCGGGTCGCATTCCCACCGCACGGGGGTATCGGGTGTTTGTCGATACCATGCTGACGTTCAAGCGCGGTCAGCTGGCTACCACGCCCAGCCTGGCCCCCGACCAGCCGCAAAAAGTGATTGCCAACGCCGCGTCGTTGCTGTCGAGTTTGTCCCATTTTGTCGGTGTGGTGATGGCGCCACGGCGCGGGACGGTGTTTCGGCACATCGAGTTTTTGCGCTTGTCCGACCGGCGTTTGCTGGTCATCATCGTGTCGCCCGATGGCGATGTGCAAAACCGCATTTTGTTCACCGATATCAACTACACCCAGACGCAGTTGATCGAGACGGCCAATTACCTCAACACCCATTTCAGCGGCATGGCCATTGAGCAGGTGCGCGAGCGCCTGCAAGCCGAAGTCGACCGCTTGCGTGGCGAGATCGCCAGCCTGATGCAGGCGGCGGTGCAGGCCAGTTCCGAAGCGCTGTCCCAAGCCCAGGATGAAGTGGTGATCAGCGGTGAGCGCAATTTGCTGTCGGTGTCCGATTTCAATCAGGACATGGGGCAATTGCGCCGGGCGTTTGATTTGTTTGAGCAAAAAGCCCAGTTGATCCGATTGCTCGATACCTCGGCCCAGGCCGAGGGGGTGCGGATTTTCATTGGCGGCGAAAGCCAGGTGGTGCCGGTCGAAGAGTTGTCGGTGGTCAGTGCCCCCTACGAGGTCGACGGCCAGGTGGTGGGCACGCTGGGGGTTATCGGGCCGACCCGCATGCACTACGACCGGATGATCCAGATCGTGGACATCACCGCCAAATTGGTCAGCAACGCCCTCAGTCAAAAGTAAAGCACCATGCTGTTTTTGTTGTCACCTGCCAAATCGCTGGACTATGAAACCCCCTGGGAGGGCGTGCCGCACACGCAACCCCGGTTTGTCGATCGTTCGGCTCAACTGATCGAGTTGTTGCGCACGCGCACCCCGGCCGATTTGTCCGGGTTGATGGGCATCAGCGATGCCCTGGCCAGCCTGAACGCAGCCCGTTACCGGTCGTGGTCGCGCCAGTTCACCCCCCGCAATGCCAAGCCCGCGGTGCTGGCTTTCAATGGCGATGTCTACGAGGGCTTGGACGCGGGCAGCCTCAAGCCCGAGCAGTTGGCTTGGGCTCAGGACCATCTGGCGATCCTGAGCGGTTTGTACGGGGTGCTGCGGCCGCTGGATCTGATGCAGCCCTATCGGCTCGAGATGGGGACTGCGCTGGCCAACCCCAAGGGGGCGAACCTGTACAAGTTCTGGGGGGCAGACATCGCCTTGCACCTCAATGAGCGACTGGCCGAGGAGGCCAAGCCGGTCATTGTGAATTTGGCCAGCCAGGAGTATTTCAAGTCGGTGGATCGCAAGGCCTTGAAGGCCCGGGTGATCGAGTGCGTGTTCGAGGAAGGGCGCGGTGGCAAGTACAAGGTGATCAGTTTCATGGCCAAGCGGGCGCGTGGCCTGATGGCTCGCTATGCGATCACCCGCAAGGTCAAGACGCCGGCCGCGCTGGAAAAGTTCGATATGGAGGGCTATGTCTTTCACCCCGAGTCTTCTACGCCCGATCGATTGGTGTTTCGGCGCGATCCGGCGCATTGAGCATGCAAGTCAGTGCCAACGGCTTGCAGATCGAAGTCGAGGACAGCGGACCCGCGCACGCGCCGGTGGTGTTGCTCATCATGGGGTTGGGGATGCAGCTCACGGCCTGGCCTGAGGTTTGGCTGGCCGCGTTGAGACAGGCGGGCTTTCGGGTGGTCCGGTTTGATAACCGCGATGCCGGTTTGTCGGCGCAGTTCGACGCCCGGGGCGTGCCCCATCCGTTGTGGGTTGGCCTGAAGCATAAGTTGGGGTGGCGTCAGCGGCCGGCGTACACCTTGCGGGACATGGCGCAAGATGCGCTGGGCGTGCTCGATGCCTTGGGCGTGAGGGTGGCGCATGTGGTCGGGGTGAGCATGGGCGGGATGATTGCCCAGCGTGTTGCGCTGGCCGCGCCCGAGCGGGTGCTGAGCCTGACCAGCATCATGAGCAGCAGCGGGGCCCAGGGTTTGCCTGACCCGGATCCCGAAGTGTTGCGCCAACTGTATTCGCCGCCGGTCAAGCCGGGGCCCGAAGGGCTGGTGGCGCACAGCTTGAAGTTTTTGCAGATGGTGGCGAGTCCGGCCTGGCCGCAAGCCGAATCGGTGTTGCGCGAGCAAATCGTGCGAGCGATGCAGCGCGGCCACCGGCCCGCCGGCATTTTGCGCCAGACGGTGGCGGTGATGGCCGATACCGATCGGGCTCGCGAGTTGGCGCGCTTGCATGTGCCTACCTTGGTGATGCACGGCGACGCCGATCGCATGGTGCCGCTGGCTTGCGGTCAGGACACGGCGCGGCGCATTGACGGTGCGCAACTGAGGGTGATTGCGGGCATGGGGCACGACTTGGCACCGGGCGCCTGTCAACGCATGCTCGATGAGTTGCTGCCTTTTTTGAATCAACACACGCCTTTGTCATGAGCGATCCGATGTTTTCTCCTTTGGGCCAAATGGTCAGCTACGCCGACCAGTACGACCCCGGCCTGTTGTTTCCGGTGCAGCGCCAGACTCAGCGCGATCAGCTGGGGATTCAGCCCGGGCGTTTGCCGTTCATGGGGGCCGATTTGTGGACGGCCTATGAGTTGGGTTGGCTCAATCCGCGCGGCAAGCCGCAGGTGGCCATGGCCCGGTTTGTGGTGCCTTGTGAGAGCAGCCACATTGTCGAGAGCAAGTCCTTGAAGTTGTATTTGAACAGTTTCAATAACACCTGCTTCGAGGGGGCCGAGGCGGTGCGCGAGCGTTTGCGCACCGATCTGAGTGCCGCCGTTTGGCACGCAGGCCCCATGCGGGCCGGCGTTGGGGTGCAATTGCTGTTGCCCGAGCACTTTGAGGCAGAGGCGGTGCGTGAGCTCGATGGCTTGTTGCTCGATCGCCTGGACGTCGAATGTGACCGGTATCAGCCCGACCCCGGATTGTTGAGCGCCCGCTTTGACGAGCAGCCGGTGACCGAGACCCTGACCAGCCATTTGCTCAAGAGCAATTGTCTGGTGACGGGGCAGCCCGATTGGGGCAGTGTGCGCATCAGTTACCACGGGCCGCAGATCGACCAGGAAGGTTTGCTGAAATACATCGTGAGTTTTCGCAATCACAACGAGTTTCACGAGCATTGTGTGGAGCGCATCTATGTCGATCTGATGCAGCGCTGTAAGCCCACCCAGCTCAGTGTGTACGCCCGCTACACCCGTCGCGGTGGTCTGGATATCAACCCCTGGCGCACCAGTCACCCGCAGGCGGCGCCGGTCAGCATCCGCACCGCGCGTCAGTGACACACTGAACCCGTGGGTTAAGGTCCAGCCACTACCATCACGCCATGAATTCAAGTCCTTCTGCGCACCGCCCCGACTTTGGTCTGATCATCGTCGGCGATGAAATTTTGTCGGGCAAGCGCGCCGACAAGCACATGTCCAAAGTCATCGAGCTGCTCTCGGCCCGGGGTCTGGCCCTGAGTTACGCCGACTATGTGGGCGACAGCCCCGAGCGGATCACGCAGGCTTTGCGCCGGGCGTTTGAAAGCAGGGATGTGGTGTTTTCCACGGGCGGTATCGGTGCCACCCCCGATGACCACACCCGCCAGTGTGCGGCCCAGGCCCTGGGTCAGCCTTTGCGCCTGCATCCGCAGGCGGAGGCCCTGATCCGCGAGCGGATGCAGGATGTGGCGCGTGAGCAGGGTGTGCCCTACGAGCCCGATCGTGCCGACAACATCCATCGCCTCAACATGGGGGTGTTCCCCGAATCGGCGCAGCTGATCCCCAACCCTTACAACAAGATCCCCGGTTTCAGTTGTGTGTCTCCGGGCCGGACTTTGCAGACCGGGGCGGTGCATTTTGTGCCGGGTTTCCCGGTCATGGCCTGGCCGATGGTCGAGTGGGTGCTGGACACCCACTATAGCCACCTGTTCCAGAAAGCCGCTTACCTTGAGAAATCGGTGGTCATTTATGGGGCGATGGAGGCCGCGCTGACCCCCATCATGGAGCGCCTGGAGGCGGGTCACCCTGGCATCAAGGTGTTCAGTTTGCCCAGCGTCGATCACCCGGTGCATGGCCGGCACATCGAGTTGGGTGTCAAGGGTGCGCCCGAAGCGGTGAATCAGGCTTATCCGGCCATGTTGAATGAGTTGCACGTATTTGGTGCAAAACTAGGCCCCGAATTGGTGCGTTCTTGAGTTTGCACCAATTTGGTGCTATGATTAATTCCTGGTTTTGAACCATTTGGGTGTGTTTCGCAAGGCACAATGGGGTCTTGTGGCCAAGCTCAAGCGCACAGCCCCTTGGCACAAATTCTGCTGGTATACCCGCATCCTTTTATCAACCTACTGACACATTCAGGAGAATCTGATGGCCAAGACCGTCGCAGACGTGATGAAGCTGGTGAAAGACAACGAAGTCAAGTTCGTCGACTTCCGTTTCACCGACACCCGTGGCAAAGAACAGCACGTCAGCGTGCCCATGTCGCACTTCAATGAAGACAAGTTCACCGAGGGCCATGCTTTTGACGGTTCGTCGATCGCCGGTTGGAAGGGCATTGAGGCCTCTGACATGTTGCTGATGCCCGATGCCAGCACCGCGTTCATCGACCCCTTTTTCCAGGAGTCCACTCTGGTGCTGTCGTGCGATGTGCTCGAGCCCGGTGATGGCAAGGCCTATGACCGTGACCCCCGTTCGATCGCCAAGCGCGCCGAGGCTTATCTGAAGGCTTCGGGCTTGGGCGATACCGCTTATTTCGGTCCCGAGCCCGAGTTCTTCATTTTCGATCAGGTCACTTACGCCAACGAAATGGGCGGCGCTTTTTTCAAGATCGAAGAATACGAAGCCCCCTGGAACAGCGGCGCCAAGCTCGAAGGCGGCAACCGGGGCCACCGTCCCACGGTCAAGGGCGGTTATTTCCCCGTGCCTCCGGTCGACAGCACGCAAGACATGCGTGCCGAGATGGTCATGATCCTCGAAGAGATGGGCATCCCGGTTGAAGTGTTCCACCACGAAGTGGCGGGCGCCGGCCAAAACGAAATCGGTACCAAGTTCAGCACGCTGGTCGAGCGCGCCGACTGGACCCAAAAGCTGAAGTATGTGGTTTGGAACGTGGCCAATGCCTACGGTAAAACCGCCACTTTCATGCCCAAGCCCCTGGTGGGCGACAACGGTTCGGGCATGCACGTGCACCAGTCGATCTGGAAGGGCGGCAAGAACCTGTTTGCGGGCAATGGTTACGCCGGCCTGAGCGATTTCGCCCTGTACTACATCGGCGGCATCATCAAGCACGCCCGTGGGCTCAATGCCATCACCAACCCCACCACCAACAGCTACAAGCGTCTGGTGCCGGGCTTTGAAGCGCCGGTCAAGCTGGCCTACTCCAGCCGCAACCGTTCGGCCTCCATCCGCATCCCGCATGTGGCGTCGGACAAGGCCCGCCGGATCGAGGCTCGCTTCCCCGATCCCATGGCCAACCCCTACTTGGCCTTCTCGGCCCTGATGATGGCTGGTCTCGACGGCGTCGAGAACAAGATCCATCCGGGCGAAGCCGCCACCAAGGATCTGTATCACCTGCCCCCCGAGGAGGACGCATTGGTGCCGACCGTGTGTCACAGCCTGGATCAGGCGCTGGAGTATCTGGACAAGGATCGCGCGTTCCTGACCAAGGGTGGCGTGTTCACCGACAGCATGATCGACGCGTACATCGAACTCAAGATGGGCGAAGTGACCCGCTTCCGTCAGGCGGTGCACCCCATCGAGTACGAGATGTATTACTCGCTGTGATCGGCTGCCAGCTGTGATCGACATGGGGCGGCCTGGTGCCGCCCCTTTTTTTGACCTGAGCCCATGCCCCACCGACGACTCGAACCCAAGCAACTGGACGCGCTGCCCCGCGATGAGGGCTGGCTGGCTTTCGATGGACTGGCTTCTTTGTTGTGGGTCACGAGTCAGCAGGGTGAGGTGCTGTTTGCCAACACCGCCGTGCAGGACCTGTTGGGTTTGCCGCGCCACCTGCTGCGGGGACAGCCCCTGCGCGAGCTGTTGGAGCAGCCGGCCGAATTGGATTTGGCGTTGCAGGGCGCGTGCGATGGGAATTTTTCGGCTTTGCGTTGTGATGCGGGGTTGAAGGTCGGGGTCGACAGCGTTCAGGTTCACATGGTGGTCGCCCCTGTCGAGGGCAGCGAGCGGGTGCTGGTGGAGATGCTGCCGATCGAGCAACAGACTCGACAGGAGCGCGAAGGGCGCTTGTTGGATCAGGCGCTGGCCAACAAGGAGTTGATCCGCAATTTGGCGCACGAGATCAAGAACCCTTTGGGCGGGATCCGCGGCGCGGCGCAGTTGCTGCAGATGGAGGTGGACTCGCGCGATCTGATCGAGTACACGCAAGTGATCATCCGCGAAGCGGACCGCTTGCAAACCCTGGTTGATCGTTTGCTGGAGCCGCATCGCAAACCGCATGTGGTGGGCAATGTCAACATCCACGAAGTCTGCGAGCGGGTCAGGGCGCTGATTTTGGCCGAATTCCCGCAGGGGTTGCGGGTGCTGCGCGACTACGACACTTCGTTGCCCGAGTTTCGGGGCGATTTGGAGCAATTGATTCAGACGGTGCTCAACATTGCTCACAACGCTGCTCAGGCGCTGACCCAGCGCATTGCGGCAGGCGATGCCCAGATCACCTTGCGCACCCGGGTGGCGCGGCAAGTCACGTTTGGCAAACAGCGGTACAAGTTGGCACTGGAATTGCATGTCATTGACAACGGGCCTGGCATTCCCGATGCGCTGAAAGACCGGTTGTTTTTGCCGCTGGTCTCAGGGCGCGAGGGGGGGTCGGGATTGGGTTTGCATCTCGCTCAGACTTTTGTGCAACAGCACCATGGGCTGATCGAGTTTGAAAGCGAAGCGGGTCGAACCGACTTCAAGATTTTGATTCCCTTGCCGTGAATTCCAGTGTGACTGAGCAGGACATGATGACCACACCTCGACCGATTTGGATACTGGACGATGATCAATCGATCCGATTTGTGCTGGAGAAAGCCCTGCAGCGCGAGGGCCTGGCGACCCGCAGCTTCAGCCATCCGCGCGATGTGTTGCAAGCGCTGGAGGGGGTGACGCCCGAGCAGTCCCCGCAGGTGCTGGTCAGTGACATCCGCATGCCGGGGGGGTCGGGTCTGGATTTGTTGACCCAGCTCAAGGCCAGGATGCCTGGTTTGCCGGTGATCATCATGACCGCGTTCTCGGACCTCGACAGTGCGGTGTCGGCGTTTCAGAGTGGCGCTTTCGAATATCTGGCCAAGCCTTTTGATTTGTCCAAAGCGGTTGAGCTGATTCGCCGTGCGGTCGATGAAAGTCAGCGTGAGCAAGGGGCCCAGGTGCAGTTGGATGCACAGCAGGAAATGCTGGGTCAGGCGCCGGCCATGCAGGATGTGTTTCGTGCCATTGGACGCCTGAGCCAGAGCCATGTGACGGTGATGATCACTGGCGAGTCGGGTTCGGGCAAAGAGTTGGTGGCGCGCGCCCTGCACAAGCATTCACCCAGGTCCGATGGGCCGTTTGTGGCCATCAACACTGCGGCGATCCCCAAGGATTTGCTCGAGAGCGAATTGTTTGGTCACGAGCGCGGTGCTTTCACGGGGGCGCAGGCGATGCGGCGGGGCCGCTTTGAGCAAGCCGAAGGCGGGACGTTGTTCCTGGATGAAATCGGCGACATGCCGTTTGATTTGCAGACCCGGCTGTTGCGGGTGCTCAGTGACGGTCATTTTTACCGGGTGGGCGGACACAGCGCGATCAAGGCCAATGTGCGGGTGATTGCGGCGACCCATCAGGATTTGGAGCAAAGGGTCAAGGATGGGGTGTTCCGCGAAGATTTGTTCCATCGGCTCAATGTGATCCGCTTGCGTTTGCCTGCGCTGCGTGAGCGGCGCGAAGACATCCCCATGTTGACGCGGCATTTTTTGCAGCAAAGCGCTCAGCAACTGGGTGTCGATCCGAAACGCATTTCGGATGCCGCACAAGCGACCCTGGTGCAGTTCGCTTTTCCGGGCAATGTGCGCCAGCTGGAGAACATTTGCCACTGGCTGACGGTCATGGCGCCGGCTCAGGTGATTGAGCCCAAAGACCTCCCTCCTGAGGTCGGGCTTGAACAGGGGGTCGATGTCGATGCCCTGACCGAACCTGCCGGCTTCGAGGCGACTGCGCTTGCCCCGCCCGGGGCGGGTGCGGCACCGATGACCGGTGCCATCGCGCCGCCCGCAAGCGTGTCGAGTGCCTTGGGGTTGACCGGGGTCGATTGGGAGGTGGGGCTGGAGGCCGAGGCGATGTCGCTGCTCATGGCCGGTCGCACCGATGTGTGGGATGCCATCGTCAACCGGGTCGAGGCCCGGCTGATTCAGACGGCGCTCAACAACACCCGTGGGCGACGCATTGAGGCCGCCCAAAAGCTGGGCATCGGGCGCAACACGATCACCCGAAAAATCCAGGAATTGGGCCTTTGAGGTCGAGCACCACCGGCGCGTGGTCACTGGGGCGTTCGTTTTTGCGCGGCGCTTTGTCAATGACACAGTCGGTGCAGTGGGGCAGCAAGGCTGCCGAGACCAGCACGTGGTCGATGCGCAAGCCCCGGTTGCGCCGAAAGGCCATTTCGCGGTAGTCCCACCAGCTGTAGAGTTTGGCCTCCGGGTGAAATTGCCGCAACGCATCGTGTAATCCCAGTTCGATCAGTTGCTGAAAGTGGCTCCGCTCTTCGTCGGTGCAGTGTATGGTGCCGGCCAGCGCCACCGGGTCGTACACGTCGCGGTCGTCGACGGTGATGTTGTAGTCGCCCATCAGTGCCAGCATGGGGTGTGTGGGGAGTTCGGCGCGCAGCCAGTCACGCAGGGCGTCGAGCCAGCGCATTTTGTAAGCAAATTTGTCGCTGCCGGGTTCCTGGCCGTTGGGGAAGTACGCTCCGACCAATCGCAACTGGCCAAAGCTGGCGCTGATCACGCGCGCCATGTCGTCTTCAAAGCCGGGGATGTTGCGGACCACGGCTTGTGCGGGCGGCAAGTCGGCGCGACTGATCAAGGCGACGCCGTTGTAGGTTTTTTGCCCGAAGATTTCGGCCCGGTAGCCTGCTTCGGTGAAGGGCTCAAGCGGAAATTTGTCGTCGGTGGTTTTGGTTTCTTGCAGGGCCAACACCCCGACCTCGGGGTTGGCCTGCAACCAGCTCAGCACCTGGGGCAGGCGGACGTTGAGCGAGTTGACGTTCCAGGTGGCGATTTTCATGCCCTGATTTTAGGGGCACGGTGCTCTACATCTTGGCAAACACCTCTTTTTGCCATTGCTCGACCGGCATGAAGGTCGGGTCGGCGCGGACGACTTTTTCGATGTCGGCCCAAATGACGTCATCGGGCAAGTCGAGGTCGATCGGGTCACCGTGCGGCTGCGCGACATACCACGGGGTGTCGAAGTAGACCTCGAGGATGTTGTCCTCCGGGTCCATGCAATAGATGGATACGGCGTTGCCGTGGCTGGTGCAACGCATCTTGGTCGCGCCTTGAGCCAGGGCGCGGTCGCGCGCTTCGCGCAACTCGCTCAGGTTGTTGACCTTGAACGAGATTTGCATGATGGTGCTGGGTGCGCCTTCTGGCCGATTCTGGGCGAAGGCCAGTTGGTGGTGCTGACTGGGGTGGGCGCTCATGAACGCAAGTTTGTACGGAAAGCTGATGCCGACGCCGCGGTCGGTGAGTTTCAGGTTGAAGACCTTGCCGTAGAAGTCGATCATGCGATCGATGTCAAAGCAAGCGATGCCCATGTGGGCGATGTAGGGGGCGTAACCGGTGCTCATGCCTGTTCTTTCAACTCAGTTCAATTTTGGCGTATTCGGCGACTTTTTTCCATTTGGCGATGTCGTTTTGCACCCGCTGGCGCATCTCGTCGGGCGAGTTGGGGGCAGCCATGGCCCCCGAGGCTTCAATCTTCGACAACACATCGGGTCGCGCCAGGGTGTCACGGGTGACTTTATTCAGGCGGTCGCGGATGTCGTTGGATACCCGGCCGGGGACGCACAGTGCGGCCCAGGTGACCACTTCGTAGCCGGGCACGGTTTCGGCGATGGCCGGGATTTCGTTCCAATCCATCCAGCGCTTGGGCGACGTCACAGCCAGGGGACGGATGCGGCCTTCTTTGTACAGCGCACGGCCCACGGCAAAAGTGCCCACCGCCATGTCGAGCACGCCTGAGGCGACATCGGTGTAGGCGGTCGGGCCTTTGTAGGCGATGTGGGTCATTTTGGTGTCGGTCATCGAGCTCATGAGTTCGACCGACATGTGCAGGGTGTTGCCTACGCCCGAAGTGCCATAACTGATTTTGCCGGGGTTTTTGCGGGCAAATTCGATCATGTCCCCCAGGGTTTTGAAGGGCGATTGCGCCGAGACCCAATACACAAAGGGGTATTGGGTCAGCATGCTCACATAGGTGAAGTCGCGCATCAGGTCGAACTGGATGCTTTTGTCGACCGCCGAGATCACGGTCAGACCGCCGGTCATCTGGTAGACGGTTTGGCCATCGGCGGGTTGTTTGGCCAACTGCGCCATCTGGTTGGCGGCCAGCCGCTCGCCACCGCCCGGGCGTGCGTCGACGATCCAGGGCACACCCGTGAGCTCCTGGTAAGTCGGGCCGATTTGTCGCGCCAGGATGTCGGGCGTTTGCCCCGCCGGGTAGCCGTGCACAAATTTGATCGGTCCGTTGGGCCAGGCGGTTTGAGCGAACAGGCTGGGGCTCAGGCCCATGGCAGCAGCCATCAGGCCGGTGTGTTGCAACAGGGTGCGGCGGTGGATGAGGGTCATGTTTTTGTCTCCTTCTTTGGGGGCGATTGATTTTTGGGTCGGATCAGATCAGTCCGGGGTACGAGCCGCCGTCGAGTTGCAGGTTTTGCCCGGAGATGAAACTGGCTTGAACGCTGCACAAAAAGGCGCAAGTGTCACCGAATTCTTTCGGGGTGCCAAAGCGCTTGGCAGCGATGCCGTCGGCGATGCGCCTTCGGGCCTCGGCCATGTCGACCCCAAGGTCTTTCATCATGCGCTCGGCCATGAAACGCTGGCGATCGGTGTCGATGCGCTCGGGCAGCATGTTGTTGATGGTCACGTTGTCCACGGCGACGTCGAGCGACACCGATTTGGCAAAGGCCGTCAGGCCGGCGCGGGCACCTGTGGACAAGGCCATGCGGGTGCGGGGTTGCTTGACCATGGCCGAGGTGATGTTGATGATGCGGCCGAATTGGCGCGCCCGCATGCCGGGGACCACGGCTCGGATGAGCAAGGCCGGGGCCAGCATGTTGGATTCGAGGGCTTCGATCCACTGGTCGTGGTCCCAATCGGCCAGTTTGCCGGGTTGGGGTCCGGCGTTGTTGTTGATCAGGATGTCCGGTTCGGGACAGGCCGCCAACAAGGCCGCACGACCCGCTTCGGTGGTGATGTCGGCGGCAATGCCGTGCACCTCAGCGCCAGTGTCTTGTGCCAGCTGGGCGGCAACCTTTTTGATTTTTTCGGCGTCGCGCCCGTTGATGTAGACGATGCAGCCCTCGCGTGCCAGCGACGTGGCACAAGCCAGTCCCAAACCCTGACTGGAGGCGCAGATCAGCGCCTTGCGTCCCCTGATGCCCAAATCCATGTGTATGGTCTCCTGTTGTGCCGCCTGATCATGCGGGGATAATGACTCAGGCTGTCTTTACAAATCTGTGTGGCTTGACCATACTCGAAAAATCTGCTCTTGCAAAGCGCATTCACACTTAATGATGGAACGATCAGCATGACCCAGTTCGGCATTGGCCAATCCGTGTCCCGTTTCGAAGACCCGCGTTTGTTGCGCGGCCAGGGACAATTCGTCGACGACCACAACCTGGCGGGGCAAGTCCATGCCGTGCTGGTGCGTTCGCCCCATGCGCACGCCCGCATCCGATCGATCAACCTCCAGGCTGCGCGGCAGGCGCCGGGTGTGTTGGCGGTCTACACCGGAGACGATGTGGCGGCCGATGGCCTGGGCACCATGAAGATGACGCTGCCGCGCAAACGACCCGACGGCAGTCCCATGTTTTATCGTCAGCATCAGGGACTCAGCCGTGGCGAGGTGAAGTATGTCGGCGACCCGGTGGTGCTGGTGGTGGCCGAGACTCTGTGGCAAGCCAAGGACGCTGCCGAGCTGGTCGAGATCGACTACGAGCCCTTGCCCAGCGTGACCGACACCGGCCGCCTGGTGCAGGGTGGCGCGCCGGCGGTGTGGGCCGAGTGTCCCGACAACCTCTCGCACATCTTCGAGCAGGGTAATGCGCAGGCCACCGACGAGGCGTTTGCCAAGGCCCACCGGGTGGTCAAGCGGCGCTATGTGATCAGCCGGGTCTATGCCCACTACATGCAACCACGGGGCGTGCTGGCCCAGTACGACGCCGGTGAAGACCGCTATACCCTCTGGGCCGATGTGCAGTACCCGCATCGGGTGCGCAACGCGCTGGCCGAAAACATTTTCAAGATCCCTGAGCATCAAATCAGGGTCATCGCGCACGATGTCGGAGGAGGTTTTGGCACCAAGGGCTGGCAGTACCCCGAGCACCGCCTGATGCCGTGGGCGGCGCGCAAAATCGGGCGTCCGGTCAAATGGTTGTGCGAGCGCAGCGAGGCCGTGTTGGCCGACGAGCACGCCCGCGATGTGATCACCGATGCCGAGATCGCTTTCGACGACCAGGGGCGCATTTTGGGGTTGCGGGTCTGCAACCATGCCAACGTGGGTGCCTACATTTCATCCGACCGCAACTTGTTGTCGGTGTTTGTCAATGTGGTCACCCTGTCGGGGGTCTATCGCATTCCAGCCGCCCATGTGCGGGTGAATGTGCTGATGTCCAATTGCAACAGCACCGCGCCTTACCGGGGTGCAGGCCGTCCCGAGTCCATTTATGCCATCGAGCGTTTGCTCGATGACGCTGCCCCCGAGTTGGGCATCGATCGGATCGAACTGCGGCGACGCAACATCATCGACAGCCAGTCGTTTCCCTACAAGAACCCGTTTGGCGTGACTTACGACTGCGGCGCTTTTGATCGGGGTTTTGAACGCATGTTGCAACTGTGCGATGCGGCGGGCTTTGAACAGCGCCAGGCCAAGTCGCGCGCCCAAGGCAAATTGCGCGGCATCGGCTTTGCCAATGCGATCGAGCGCGCGGCTTCGCCCAGTCAGCCCGAATTCGCCGAGATCCGCTTCAACCCCAGCGGCACCGCGATGGTGTTGGTCGGGACCAAGTCGCAGGGGCAGGGCCATGAAACGCTGTACAAGCAAATCCTCAATGAGCGCTTGGGCATCGACCCCCAAGACGTGAAATTCATCGACGGCGACACCGATCGGGTCGCCTTTGGCATGGGCACCAACGGCTCGCGTTCCACCGTGATCGGCGGCGGTGCGGCCTGGAAAGCGGCCGATCAGGTCATTGAAAAGGGGCGCAAAATCGCCGCCCACGTGCTTGAGGCCGGCGTGGACGACATCGAGTTTCAGGCCGGTCGCTTCAGCGTGCGCGGCACCGACAAGTCCATCACTTTGAAAGAGGTGGCCAAGACATCGTTTTTGCTCAATAAATTGCCGGCAGGCTTCGAGGCCGGCCTGTACGAAACCGCCACCTACGCGCCCAAAACCGAAACCTGGCCCAATGGTGCGCACGCTTGTGAAGTCGAAATTGACATCGGCACCGGACAGGTTCAGGTGGTCGGTTATTGGGTGGTCGACGACGTCGGCACCATGATCAACCCGGTGGGGGTCAAAGGCCAGATCCATGGCGGCGTGGCCCAGGGTTTGGGGCAGGCCCTGATGGAGCGTGTGGCCTACGACCCCGACTCTGGGCAGTTGCTGTCGGGCAGTTTCATGGATTACGCCATGCCGCGTGCGGGCGATATGCCGCACATCACCATCGAGAACAATTCGGTGCCCACGGCGTCCAACCCGATGGGGGCCAAAGGTGCTGGCGAGGCCGGCACCGTGGGGGCGCTGCCCGCCGTGATGAACGCCGTCAACCATGCCCTGGCCAGCGTGGGCGCAGCGCCCATCGAAATGCCCGCCACTTCCGAGCGCGTCTGGACCGCCATCCAGAGCGCCAGCCACTGAAAGACCGAACATGAGCACCGTGAACCTTCAACTCACCGTCAATGGCCGCCAGGTCAACACCGACATCGACCCCCGTACCCTGCTGGTGCAACTGATCCGCGATCAACTGCACCTGACCGGAACCCATGTGGGTTGCGACACGGCCCAGTGTGGCTGTTGCACCGTCCATGTCGATGGCCAAGCTGTGAAGTCGTGTTCGATCCTGGCGTTGCAGGCGCAGGGCAAAGAGGTGACCACCATCGAGGGTATCGCCCAGGGCGAGGCATTGCATCCGGTGCAGCAGGCGTTTCGCGAGTGCCATGGCCTGCAGTGTGGCTACTGCACGCCCGGCATGGTCATGAGCACCATCCACCTGTTGCAGCGCAACCCCAATCCGACCGAGGCTCAAGTGCGCGAAGGCCTCGAGGGCAACATCTGCCGTTGCACCGGTTACGAAAACATCGTCAAGTCGGTCTTGAAGGCCGCACAAGCCTGAGCCGGCCCACAGGAGCATTGAGCCATGTACGCATTTGAATACCAGCGACCCACCAGCTTGACCCAGGCCCGGCAGGCCGCCTTGACCCACAACGGCAGTTATTTGGCCGGTGGACAGAGCCTGGTGCAAGCCATGAAACTGCGCATGAGCAGTCCGCAGGCGCTGATCGATTTGGGCGCGCTGACCGAGTTGCAAGGCATCGAGGTGGGACCGACCTCGGTCCAGGTCGGGGCGATGGCCCGCCACGCCCAAGTGGCCGATCACGCCCCGTTGCGTGCGGCGATCCCGGCTTTGTCCGGGTTGGCGGGCGGCATCGGCGATCCGATGGTGCGCAATCAGGGCACGCTGGGGGGGTCGTTGGCGTACAACGACCCGTCGGCATGCTACCCCAGCGCCGCCATGGCGCTGGATGCCGTCATCCACACTCAGCAGCGTGACATCGCGGCCGCCGATTTCTTTCAGGGCCTGTACCAGACGGCACTGGAGCCGGGCGAGTTGATCCGTGCCGTCACCTTTCAGCGCCCCGAGGCGGCGGCATACATCAAATTCAAACACCCGGCCTCGAAACTGGCCCTGGTGGGCGTTTTTGTCGCACGCTTCAAAGACCGCGTTCGCGTGGGCGTGACCGGGGCACAGGCCTGTGTCTTTCGGGCGGGCGCGATCGAGGCCGCTTTGCAAGCTTCATTCACACCTGCCGCTGCGCAGGCCGTGAAACTGCCCAGCGCCGACATGATGTCCGACATCCACGCCGGTGCCGCTTACCGCGCCGCATTGGTCGGCACCTTGGCGGCCCGCGCCGTTGCAGAAATTGGGGTCTGACCCCAATTTCTGCTGTGTGGCCAAAAAACAACCATTAATTGGGGTCAGACCCCAATTTCAGACCCCAATTTCATCAGGCCAGGATTTCGTTGTGGAAGCTGTCTTTGAAGGTGAAGTAGGCCGAGTTGAAGAACATGGCGGTGAGCATGAGCATGGCCGGTAAGAGGCTCAATCCGACGGCGCCGGCACTGCCGAGTAAGGAGCCGAGGATGATCAGGGCGAAGCCAACGGCGGCATAGAGGCCGGACCAGGCGGCGAGGTAGAGCAGCATGGCTTTCCAGTTGCCGAGGCAGGCCATGAGGCTGAAGAACAGGCTTTTGGCGGCCGGGATGTTGTGCCAGTGCACCAGCGCCGGGGCATGCCAGAACAGGGCAGAGAGCGGGATATAGAGGATCATGGCGATCCACAGCGCCGATTGGAAGGCCGGTTGTTCGATGACATCGGCGTCGATGCGCCCGCCCAGCAGGTAGATGCGGGCGAAGTCACCGCCATCGGCCAGGGCGGATAGCAGCATCAGCACGATCACTCCCACGGCGTAGCCTGCCCCGAGGATGAGCATTTGGCGGCGTTGCGCCGGGCTGGAGCGCAGTCCGGCGATCAGCACCCGGGGCTTGGGAAAGCGGCCCTGGAAGGCTTCGCGGGTGCCGATCATCAGGCCTGCCGTGCAAGCGGGTAAGAGCACCAGGGCAGCCAGGTTGCCGACCACCGGCACCATTGAGACCAGGGTGATCAGGCCCAAAAACATGAAAAAAAGTCCGGTCAGGGCAATCGGCTGACGCCAAAACACCCCGATGCCCTGGCGCATCCAGAGCCATCCTTGCCGGGCCGGGACGAGTTGCAGTTTCATGTGGGCGCCCAGGGGTGCATGACCCGCTGGGTCAGCACGCGTTCGAAGTGGGTCGGGTCGTGAGGCTGCAAGAGGCTGGCTTCGCGGGGCAGGTGGAAGTCCCACAAGCGCGAGATCCAAAAGCGCAACGCGGCCGCACGGGTCATGGCGGTGAACAGGCGGCGTTCAGGGGCTTGCAGGGGGCGCACGGATTGGTAGGCCGCCAGCATGGCGTCTCGGCGTGGCACGTCCCAGGCGCCGCTGGCGAGGTCGATGCACCAGTCATTGAGACAGACGCAGAGGTCAAAGAGCCAGTGGTCGACGCCGGCAAAATAAAAGTCAAAGAAGCCCGACAGGCGGTTTTCGTGGAACATGACGTTGTCACGGAAGAGGTCGGCGTGGATGGGGCCTTGGGGCAATCCAGGGTAGGCCGGGCTTTGGGCCACGTGCAGTTGGTAGGCCAGTTCGTGTTGCAGCAGTTGACGTTGCGGGGCGTCGATGTGGGGCAGGACGAGCGGGGTGGTGTCGACCCACCAGTTCAGGCCACGCAGGTTGGGTTGCTGACGGTGATAGTCTTGGCCGGCCAGGTGCATGCGGGCCAGGGCTTCGCCGACGATGGCGCAATGTGAGGCTTGCGGGGCCAACACGCTGGCACCGAGCAGGCGGTCGACCACGGCGGCAGGTTTGCCGTGCAGTTCAAACAGGACTTCGCCATGGCTGTCGGCCACCGGGTCGGGGACCGCCACCCCGCGCTGGGCCAAGTGCTTCATGAGAAAGAGGTAAAAGGGCAGTTGCGCAGCACTGAGGCGCTCAAACAGGGTCAGCACATACTGGCCTTGTTCGGTGGTGAGGAAGTAATTGGTGTTTTCGATGCCGCCCTCGATGCCCTGGAGGTCTGTGACTGTGCCCAGTTGCAGGCGGTCAGCCAGGCTCTGGGCTTGCGGCAAGTCGACAGCGGTGAAAACAGCCATGGCAGAAGGTGAATAGGGGCTCGAAAAAACTCAGGCGCCATTGTAGGCGGAGCCGTGACCCTGTCTGGAAACCATGGACAATGCGGGGATGAGTGATTCACCCCCCACCCTTTTGCTGGTTGACGGCTCCAGTTATTTGTACCGGGCCTTCCACGCCATGCCCGATTTGCGGGCGGTCCCCGGCGATTCCACCAGCCCGGCGACGGGCGCGATTCGCGGCATGATCAACATGATGAACAGCCTGCGCAAGGAAGTGCCGGCGCAGTATGCCGCGTGTGTGTTCGATGCCAAGGGGCCGACGTTTCGGGACGAAATTTACCCCGAGTACAAGGCGCATCGTTCGCCGATGCCGGATGATTTGCGCAGCCAGATCGAGCCGATTCATGAGGTGGTCAAGTTGATGGGCTGGCGGGTGCTGGATGTGCCCGGGATTGAAGCCGATGACGTGATCGGCACCCTGGCCCAGGTGGCGGCGCAGCAAGGGATTCGGGTGGTCATCTCCAGTGGCGACAAGGACTTGACCCAGCTGGTCAACGAGCACGTGACCATGGTCGATACCATGAACGGCAAGCGCCGCGATGTGGCCGGGGTCGAGGCCGAGTTTGGGGTGCCGCCGCACCTGATGCTGGATTACCAGACCCTGGTGGGGGATGCGGTGGACAATGTGCCCGGGGTGCCCAAGGTGGGCCCGAAGACGGCGGCGAAATGGTTGCAAGAGTACGGCAATCTGGAGAATTTGCTGGCCCGGGCGGCCGAGATCAAGGGGGTGGCAGGCGAGAATTTGCGTCAGTCGGTGGGCTGGTTGCCGACGGCGCGCCAGTTGCTGCGCATCCGCAACGACTGCGATCTGAGTGGCCATGTGCAGGGGCTGCCGCAGCTCGATGATTTGACGCTGGCCGAGCCTCAGGCGCAGGCGTTGACAGAGTTTTACCAGCGCCACGGTTTCAAGACCCTGGCGGCCAAAGCGGGGAGTCCGGCGCCCGCGCCCAAACCGGCAACCGCCCCCCCGGGCTTGTTTGACGAGCCCGAACCGGTGGTGCCGCAAGCGGTGGAGGTGATGTATGAGACGGTGCTGGATGGGGCGCACTTGCAGCGCTGGGTCGAGCGCGTCAGCCAGGCGGAGCTGACTTGCATCGACACCGAGACCACGTCGCTCGATGGGATGCAAGCGCGTTTGGTGGGGTTGTCGCTGTGTGTGCAGTCCGGGCAGGCGGCGTACATTCCGCTGGCGCATAACGGGCCGGGGTGCCCGGATCAACTGGGTACCGAAGAGGTGTTGGCGCGCCTGCGACCCTGGCTGGAAAACCCGGCGGCTGCCAAGTTGGGACAGCATGTGAAGTACGACCGCCATGTGCTGGCCAACCACGGTGTCGAGGTGCGGGGTTATGTGCACGACACGATGCTGCAAAGTTATGTGCTGGAGGTTCACAAACCCCACAATCTGGAGAGTCTGGCGTTGCGACATTTGGGTTTGCAAGGGCTGAGTTACGAGGAGTTGTGCGGCAAGGGTGCGAACCAGATCGGTTTTGCCCAGGTGGATGTGGAGCGTGCCGCCCGATATTCGTGTGAGGACGCTGATTTCACTTTCAGGGTGCATCAAATGTTGTGGCCCCGCATCCAGCAAAGCCCGGGGTTGGAACGCATCTATGCGCTGGAGATCGAGAGCAGCGAAAGCCTGTATCGCATGGAACGGCATGGCGTGCTGATCGACGCCCAGGTGCTGGCGCAGCAAAGCCATGAGTTGGGTCAGCGCATTTTGGAGCTCGAGCGCCAGTCGCACGAGTTGGCGGGACAGCCCTTCAATTTGGGATCGCCGAAGCAGATTGGCGAGATTTTTTTCACCAAGCTCGAGTTGCCGGTGGTGAAAAAAACCGCCACGGGCGCGCCCAGTACCGACGAGGAGGTGCTGGAGAAGCTGGCCGAAGACTACCCCTTGCCGAAATTGATTTTGGAGCACCGCAGTCTGTCCAAGCTCAAAGGCACTTACACCGACAAGCTGGCCGCCATGGCACACCCTGCCGATGGCCGCGTGCACACGCATTACGCCCAAGCGGTGGCGGTGACCGGGCGCTTGTCGAGCAATGAGCCCAATTTGCAGAATATCCCGATCCGCACGCCGGAGGGGCGGCGGGTGCGCGAGGCGTTTGTGGCCAGTCCGGGTTGGCTGATCGCCAGTGCCGACTACAGTCAGATTGAATTGCGCATCATGGCGCACATCAGCCAGGATCCGGCGCTGATGCGGGCTTTTCATGAGGGGATCGATGTGCACCGTGCCACGGCTGCCGAGGTGTTCGGTTTGGCGGCCTCCGAGGTCAGCGCCGACCAGCGCCGTTATGCCAAGGTGATCAACTTTGGCCTGATTTACGGCATGAGTGCGTTTGGCCTGGCCAAGGCGCTGGACATCGACAACACCGCAGCGCGCAATTACATCGAGCGTTATTTCCAGCGCTTCGAGGGGGTCAAGCGCTACATGGACGAAACCCGGGCCCAGGCGAAAGAACGGGGCTATGTCGAGACGGTGTTTGGCCGGCGCCTGTATTTGCCCGAAATCAATTCGCCCAACGGGCCCCGGCGTGCCGGGGCCGAGCGCGCAGCCATCAATGCCCCCATGCAGGGCACGGCGGCCGATCTCATTAAAATGAGCATGAATCAGGTGCAAAAGACCCTGGATGCACAACAGCGCCGCACCCGCATGATCATGCAGGTGCATGATGAATTGGTGTTTGAGGTGCCCGAGGACGAGGTGGATTGGCTCAAGCAAACCATCCCTGCCCTGATGGCCGGCGTGGCGCAACTTCGGGTGCCCTTGCTGGCCGAACTCGGGTTGGGGCCCAATTGGGACCAGGCCCACTGAAACTGTTTGCACCCGTTCAAACCAGATCAAGATCCACCGACGATTGGAGCCCGACCATGCACCCCCACCTGATGGAAGATACGCAAGCCCTGCTCAATGTGCAGCCCGGAAGTGTCACGATCCCAAACCGCCGCATGGCGCTGCAAGCGGCCTTGGGTGTGGGGTACGCCATGGCGGCGGCACCGATCATGGCGCAGACCGCCATCAAGACACCCGCCGATGGCTTGGAGCAAGGCGAGATCACCCTGAGCGTGAATGGCACCCAGGTGCCGGTTTACCGGGCGCAACCTGCGGGCCAAAAAAATCTGCCGGTGGTGTTGGTGGTGTCCGAGATTTTTGGCGTGCACGAGTACATCGCCGATGTCGCCCGTCGCTTTGCACGGGCGGGTTATTTGGCCATGGCGCCCGAATTGTTTGTGCGCCAGGGCGATCCGCAGTCGTACGGGGAAATCGCCAAGATCCAGTCCGAGATCATCGCCAAGGTGCCTGACGCCCAGGTGATGGCCGACCTCGATGCGTGTGTGCAGTGGGCGGGAGCCCACAACGGCAACCCGCAACGACTGGGCATCACCGGTTTTTGCTGGGGCGGTCGCATCACCTGGTTGTATGCTGCGCACCAACCGCAGCTCAAGGCGGGTGTGGCCTGGTATGGCCGAGTCAGTGGCGCGGTGACGGCCAATAACCCGCGCCACCCGGTGGATGTGGCGGCGCAGCTCAAGGCCCCGGTGCTGGGCTTGTACGGGGCAGCCGACACGGGCATTCCGGTGTCTGAAGTGGATCGGATGAAACAAGCCTTGTCGGCGGCGGCTGGCAACCGCGCGGCGCAGGCCAGCCAGTTTGTGGTTTACCCCGATGCGCCCCACGCATTCCATGCCGACTATCGTGCGACTTATCGTCAGGGGCCGGCGCAAGACGGATGGCAACGGGCGCAAGACTGGTTCAAGCAACACCTCTGAAAGCATCCATGACCCTGCTCTCGATCGTGCTGGGCACTTTGGCGGCCGGCATGGGCAGCGTGCTGATCGCCGCCCTGATCGCCCAAGCTTTGTTGGCGCGCTATACCCAGCACCTGTTGAGTTTGGCGGCAGGTGCCTTGTTGGCCACGGCTTTCATGCACCTGTTGCCCGAGGCGTTTGAGTCCGGGGCTGACATTCACATGCTGTTTCTCACCTTGCTGGTGGGGGTGCTGATTTTCTTTTTGCTCGACAAGGCCGAGTTGTGGCACCACGGTCATGAACACCATGGCGGGCCTGACGTGGGGCACTCGGGGCACGCCGATGAGGGGCATTTCCAGGCCCATGGGCATGGACACGGACACCATGGCCATACTCATGGGGGTGGCGGTTGGTCGGTGCTGTTGGGCGACAGCGTGCATGCTTTTGGCGACGGTATTTTGGTGGCAGCAGCATTCATGGCCGATTTGCACCTGGGTCTGGCGGCTTCGGTGGCGGTGCTGGCGCACGAGGTGCCGCACCATGTGGGGGACTTGGTGGTGTTGCGGCAGCAGCCCAGCCAGCGCGGGGCCCTGTTCAAGTTGTTGCTGGCCGGTGCGACGACGGTGGTGGGGGGGTTGGTGGGTTATGGTTTGGTTGATCAGCAACCTGAGTTTCTGCCTTATTTGCTCACCATTGCCAGTGGCAGTTACATCTATGTGGCGCTGGCGGATTTGATCCCGCAGTTGCAAAAACGCCTGAGCAGCTCCGCCACGGCCAGTCAGGTGGCCTGGTTATTGGCCGGGATCGGGCTGGTGACCTTGGTCAGCCAGTTCACAACGCATGCCCACTGACGGGCGATGGTCACGCTTGCCGCGCCAAATCGATGGCATGGCGGTTGTGCCGTTCGACCAGGGGCGGCAGGTCGAGTGAGGTCAGCTGGCCGGCGCGCACCAGCACCCGGCCATGGACGATGGTGTGGTCTGCGGGTCCGCTGGCACACAGCAGCAAAGCCCCGACCGGGTCGTGCACCGCAGCGCCGGCCATGGCCACGGTATCGAGCCGGAACAGGGCCAGGTCGGCGCAATAACCCGCTTTGATTTGACCCAGGTCGTGGGCTCGGCCCAGCACTTGGGCGCCGCCACGCGTGGCCAGGCGCAGTGCGTCACGCGGGGTCATTTCGGCGGGGCCGTGGTCGCAGCCGAAGGGTTCGAGGCCTTTGCTGACCCGGGCCAGCAGCATGGCCTGGCGGGCTTCGCCCAGCATGTGCGCTCCATCGTTGCTGGCGCTGCCATCCACGCCCAGACCGACGGGGACTTGGGCGTCGAGCAAGCGGCGCAAGGGCAGGATGCCGCTGCCCAGGCGCATGTTGCTGCACGGGCAGTGGGCGATGCCGGTGCGGGTGCGGGCGAACAGGCCGATGCCGGCCGGGTCGATTTTGACGCAGTGGGCGTGCCAAACGTCTTCGCCCACCCAACCCAGTCGTTCGGCGTATTCGCCCGGGGTGCAGTTGAATTTTTCCCGGGTGTAGGCGACGTCGTGGTCGTTTTCGGCCAGGTGGGTGTGGAGCCTGACCCCCAAAGATCTGGCCAGGCGGGCCGACTCGACCATGAGCGATTCGCTGACTGAAAACGGGGAGCAGGGAGCCAACGCGATTTGCAGCATGGCCCCGGGCCGGGGGTCGTGCCAGGTTTCGACCAGGCGCTGCATGTCGTGCAGCACGGCGGCTTCGGGTTCGACCACCCGATCGGGCGGCAGGCCACCCTGGCTTTCGCCAACGGTCATGGCGCCGCGCGTGGCGACAAAGCGGATGCCGATCGATTGGGCCGCGGCGATGCTGTCCTCGAGCCGGGTGCCGTTGGGGTAGATGTAGTGGTGGTCGCTGCTGGTGGTGCAACCGCTCAGCAACAACTCGGCCATGGCGATCTGGTGCGAGGTGGTGACCCTGTCGGGCGTCAACCCGGCCCAGATCGGATAGAGGCTTTTGAGCCAGGTGAAGAGTTCGGCGTTTTGACCGCCGGGCACGGCCCGGGTGAGTGACTGCACCATGTGGTGGTGGGTGTTGATCAGCCCGGGCACCACCAGGTGTTGGCGTGCGTCGATGGACTCGTCGGCTTGTGAGCGGTAGGGCGTGAGGTCGGTGCCTCTGGGCAGCACCGCTTCGATGCGGCCGTTGCGCACGAAGATCGAGGCGTCGGACAATTCGGTGGCGGCATCGTCCTGGGTGGCGATGCAATGGGCGCGCTCGATCAACAGGGAGGTCATGGGGAATCAGGCTAGACTTGGTGCATGGATATTAACCCGAGCAAACGCCCCGAGGGTTGGCCTGCGGGCTTGACCCCGCTGGAAGCTTTGCAACGCCTGTTTGAGGCGGCAGTGGCGCGTGCTTTGCCCGCGCAGGCTCTGGCGGCTGAGTTGCCGACTCCGCCCCGGGGTCGGACGGTGGTGATCGGGGCGGGCAAAGCCGCTGCGTCGATGGCCCACGCTTTCAGCGACCTGTGGCCGTCCGATGCCCCTCTGTCGGGCTGGGTGGTCACCCGCTACCACCACACGCCCAGCCGCGTCGGGTTGCCTCCGTGCCGGATTGAGATCGTGGAAGCGGCTCATCCGGTGCCCGATGCCGCCGGCATGGCCGCCGCCGAGCGGATGTTGCAGGTGGTGCAGGGCTTGAGTGCCGATGATCTGGTGGTGTGCCTGATTTCAGGTGGCGGTTCGTCGTTGTTGACTTTGCCCGCCGATGGGTTGACTCTGGCCGATAAGCAGGCCATCAATCGCCAGTTGCTGGAGTCGGGGGCCAACATCACTGAGATGAATGTGGTGCGCAAGCATTTGTCGCGCATCAAGGGCGGTCGTCTGGCGCAGGCCTGCGGAACCACGCCGTTGCTGACGCTGGCGATCAGCGATGTGCCCGGCGACGATGTGTCGGTGATTGCCAGCGGCCCGACGGTGCCCGATGCGAGCACCTGCGGCGACGCGCTGGAGATCGTGACGCGGTACCGGATCGAGGTGCCGCCTGCGATTTTGACGCAGTGGCGCCAGGGGCAGTTGGAGACGCCCAAGCCCGGCGGGGCCGAGTGGCATCGGCGCAGCGTGCGCATGGTCGCCACCCCGATGCAGTCTTTGCAGGCGGCGGCCGAGTGTGCCCGCCAAATGGGTCTGGCGGCGCATGTGCTGTCCGACGAGATCGAGGGTGAGTCGATCGAAGTGGGTCGGGTGCATGCGGCACTGGCGCGTGCTGCGGCGCAGGGCCAGGGGCCTTTCAAAGCCCCTTGTGTGTTGCTCAGCGGCGGCGAAACCACCGTCACGGTGCGCCCTTTGCCCACAGGTTGGCAACGGGGTCAGGGGGGCAGGGCAGGCGAGTTTTGTCTGGGGCTGGCGCTGGGCTTGCAGGGTCAGGCCAGGGTGTGGGGGCTGGCGGCAGATACCGATGGGATCGATGGCCTGCAAAGCAACGCCGGGGCGCGTGTGACGCCCGATACCCTGGCGCGGGCGATGGCCCTGGGCCTGAAGGCGTCGGAGCATGGGGTGCGCAATGACGCCTACGGGTTTTTCAGCGCCCTGGGTGATCTGGTGGTGACAGGGCCGACCTACACCAATGTGAATGACTTCAGGGCGATCTTGATTCTTTGAGTCATTCAGCGGGGCATCTCCACGATTTCTTGACCTAAAGCAAAACCGGCGGGTCGGTTTTTTGGCACAGTCGGATCCCATGTTGTCTCTTTCCGATTTGCTCGACCGCATGGCTTTGCAGAGGCTGCCTGCCGGCAGCCGCTTGTTGACGCGCGGCCAGACTCATCAGCCAACGGTTTATCTGGTTTCGGGCCAGGTCAGCCTGGGGTTGTGGCAGGGGGGGCGCTGGATTCACCGCCAAGGCAGCATCCTGGCGCCCGATTGGCTGGACTTGTCTGGGGCGTTGTTGCCCGGCGAGGGCATTTACGATGCGGTGGCCGATACGCCGGTGGAGATCAAGGCCGTGTCGCTGGCGCATTTCAGGGCCTGGCTGCTCGATCAGCCAGCCAGCGTGCAGGGTATGTTGCGCAGTTTGGCGCGGCAACAAAAGGAATGGGCCGAAACCACCCTGAGCCGCCTGGCCATGGACGCCCACGCGCGTTGTGCCCAATGGCTGCTGCATCAGGCTCAATCGGCAGGCGCTTCGGGTGCCGTGCTGCTGACTCAGCGCAAGCGCCAGATCGCCGAGCAATTGGGCATGGCGCCCGAGACTTTGTCGCGCATTTTGCGCGATCTGCGTGAGCAGGGCCTGATTCATGGCCGTGGTCGCACCCTGAATCTGGTCAACCCGGGGGGGTTGAAGTCGCTGGCCGAAGCCGCTTGAAAAGGCGACCCAGGCCCTGCAGGGCCATGGGGCAAGGGGTAAACTGAGCCGGCACCTGGAGCATGACATGACCCCTTCGCTACGCACCTTGCTGGCGACTTTGCCCAAGGCGGAGTTGCACATTCACATCGAGGGTTCGCTGGAGCCTGAATTGATTTTTCAACTCGCCCGGCGCAATGGCGTTTCGTTGCCCTACGCCGATGTCGAGGCTCTGCGAGCGGCTTATGCGTTCACCGACTTGCAAAGTTTTCTGGATATTTATTACGCGGGCGCGAGTGTTTTGCTGACGGAGGCCGATTTTTACGACATGGCGATGGCGTATTTGGCGCGTGCGGCGGCCGATCATGTGGTTCACGCCGAAATTTTCTTTGATCCGCAAACGCATACCGCGCGCGGGGTGCCGATGGCCACCGTGATCCAGGGTTTGCACCGGGCTTGCCACGATGCGCGCCAAAGGTGGGATCTGCATGCGGAGTTGATTTTGTGTTTTCTGCGCCATTTGCCCGAAGACGATGCCCTGGCCACGCTGGAGCAGGCACTGGTTTTCCGGCACTTGTTCATGGGGGTTGGATTGGATTCGAGCGAAGTGGGGCATCCGCCGGAAAAATTCGCCCGGGTGTTCGCCCGTTGCCGCGACCTGGGGTTGCGCATTGTGGCGCACGCGGGTGAGGAGGGGCCGCCCGATTACATCGTGTCGGCCCTCGATGTGTTGGGGGCCGAGCGCATCGACCATGGCGTGCAGGCCGAGCGCGATCCGGCCCTGATGCAGCGCCTGGCCCGGCAGCGCACGCCGCTGACGGTGTGTCCGTTGTCCAATCTCAAGTTGTGCGTGGTCGACGATTTGCGCCGGCACAATTTGCGGCGTTTGCTGGAAGCGGGTTTGTGCGTGACGATTCACTCGGACGATCCGGCTTATTTCGGCGGCTACATCAACGACAATTTCATCCAGACTTTTGAGGCGCTGGATTTGGGGCCCGAGCATGCCCTGACTTTGGTGCGCAACAGCTTTGAAGCCAGTTTTGTCGATCCGGCCTTGCGCGATCATTGGCTGGCGCAGGTGGATGCGTGTTATCAGCAGTGGTTGCAGCATGGCTGACGTGCTGATCGTCGGGGGCGGCATCGGCGGTCTGGCCGCTGCGCTGGCCTTGCAGCGGCAGGGGCGGGGGTGCGAGTTGTGGGAGCAGGTGCCGGCTTTTGGCGAGGTTGGGGCCGGCATCCAGATGGGGCCGAATGTGACCCGCATTTTGCAGGCGTGGGGGTTGGGCGAGGCCCTGATGGAGGTGGCGGCGCAACCGCAAGTGCTGGTCTGCAGCGATGCGGTCAGCGGGCGCGAGTTGGGGCGGTTGTCTTTGCAGGATATGGGGGTGCGTTACGGAGCCCCGTATGTGTGCATCCATCGGGCGGATTTGCACGCGGTGTTGCACCGCGCACTGGATCCGGCGTCGGTCAGGACGCACTTGGGTCGCGAGCTGGTGCAGTTGCATGTCGGGGGTGATGCGGGGGTGCAGGTGACCGATGCCGATGAGCGCCGCATGCATGCCCGTGTGTTGATCGGTGCCGATGGCCTGTGGAGCCAGGTCAGGCACCGGGTGTGGGGCGAGGGGGCCCCCGCTTCGACGGGGCATTGGGCTTACCGAACCCTGTTGCCCATGGGCCTGTTGCCCCATCGCTGGCGTGAGCCCCGGGTGCAGGTCTGGATGGCACCCGGTCTGCATGCTGTGCATTACCCGGTGCGGCGGGGCGAATGGCTGAATGTGGTGGTGTTGGTGGAAGGGCAGACCCAGAGCAGCGAGCCGGGGTGGGACGTGACCCGGGCGCCCGAATTGATCCAGGCCGATGTGCAGGCGGCCTTGCGTGGCTTGTGCCACGACTTGCACGATGTCCTCAGGCCGGTGGCGCAGTGGCGCGCCTGGTCGTTGTGCGCCCGGGCACCGCTGCAGTCGGCCGATGGCATGGCGCGCGGACGGGTGGCCTTGTTGGGCGATGCGGCACACCCCATGCTGCCTTATTTGGCGCAGGGGGCGGGCATGGCGATTGAGGATGCCCAAGCTTTGGCTGCGCACTTGGCCAGCGGCGATGATGATGAGCAGGCTTTGCTGGGGTATGCCCAAAGCCGTTGGGCCCGCAACGCCCGGGTGCAGGTCCGGGCGCAGCGCAACGGACAGATTTTTCATGCTGCAGGGCCTCTGGCTTGGGCGCGCAACACGGCTTTGCGGCTGGCGGCGAACCGGCTGATGGATCAGCCCTGGCTGTACGGGGCTGACCGCCCTTGAGTCAGGGCCGGGCTTCTTTCATGTCGGTGGCGTCGACCCGCAGCAGGCGCCCTTGACGGCGCAAGACAAAATAGCCTTTGGCACGGGCGGCGGCGGCCACGTCGGTGGAAATGGAGAACCCGGCGATGCCGCCGTAGAGGCGTTTGCGTCGGTAAGCGGGGAAATCGCTCTTGATGCGCGATAGCTGGTGATCGAGTTGGCTGAGGTCACTTTTTTTGAATTGGTGTTTGACCTCGATCACCGCGACATGCCGGCCATTTTCGAGGATCAGGTCGTACTCTTGTTGCTGCCCCGGGTGGCCGCCCTTGGCTTTGGCGTGAATCTGGTCAAAGTGAATGCCCCCCACGGTCTTGTCGGCACGCAGACTGTAGAAGAAAAATTCTTCGGCGGCGCCGCCCAGGTTTTCACCGATTCCACCCACTTGCTCGGCGAGGCGGTCGATGCGTGCCCAGATGCGATCGTGTCGCTCCTGATCGGTTTCTCCGATGAATAATGAATGCTTTTTAATGCAAAAAATTGTCGCCATCCTGCCCGGGTCTGTCAACGCAAAAGGCGCCCGCTTGGGGTGTGAATATGACCGATTGTGGCGCGGGCGGGGCCGGGCTCAGGCGATGGGCGGCAGGCCGTGGCGCGCGCGCGCCCGGTTGCAGGCATCGGTGCCTTCACTGAATTCGCGGCAGGGGTTGGGGCGCCATTCGTAGATGCCGCAGCCCACTTGCTGCCCGATCCGACCCGTGAGTGCGGCGCAACGGATGGGGACGTGGTCGGTGCCGCGCATGCGGCAGGTGTTGCCGTTGACCGGCACAGTCAGTCCACGGGGCACCGAGCCGCCGTGTTCGTCGAGCTCGTAGATGGAGAAGTCGACCCGGAAGTGGGCGCAGCAAGCGCCGCAACGCTGGCATTCGGACATGGCGGTCAGGGGGCAAGGGGGTGGCTCAGAGCCGGCCCAAGAGCAAATACTCCATCAGGGCTTTTTGCACGTGCATGCGGTTCTCGGCCTCGTCCCAGACCACCGATTGCGGGCCGTCGATGACGTCGGCTTCGACTTCTTCGCCCCGGTGGGCGGGCAGACAGTGCATGAAGAGGGCGTCGGGTCGGGCTTGCGCCATCATCTCGGCGTCGACGCACCAGTCGGCAAAGGCTTGTTGGCGTTGTTCGTTTTCGGCTTCAAAGCCCATGCTGGTCCAGACATCGGTGGTGACCAAGTCGGCACCGCGGCAGGCGTCGAGCGGGTTGGCAAAGACGCGGTAGCTGTCGTTGGAGCGCAGGCCCGCCACGGCCTGGTCGACCTCGTAGCCGCTGGGGGTGCTGAGGTGCACTTTGAAGCCCAGCAGTTCGGCGGCTTGCAGCCAGGTGTTGGCCATGTTGTTGCCGTCGCCGACCCAGGCCACGACCCGGCCTTGTAGGCAGGCCAGAGGGTCTTGCGGTGTGCCTCGGTGTTCGATGTAGGTGAACAGATCGGCCATGATCTGGCACGGGTGAAATTCGTTGGTCAGTCCGTTGATGACGGGCACGCGCGAGTACTGCGCAAAGCGTTCGATCTTGTCCTGGCCAAAGGTGCGGATCATCACCAGGTCGACCATGCGGCTGATGACGCGCGCGCTGTCCTCGATGGGCTCGGCACGCCCCAACTGGCTGTCGCCGGTGGTGAGGTGAACCACCGAGCCGCCCAATTGGTACATGCCGGCTTCAAAGCTGACGCGGGTGCGGGTGGAGGCTTTCTCGAAAATCATCGCCAGCGTGCGGTCGGTCAGCGGTTGGTGCTTGTCGTAGGCCTTGAATTTGGCCTTGATCAGCGCCGCGCGCTGGAACAAGTAGGCGTACTCGTCGGCGCTCAGGTCGGTGAATTGCAGGTAGTGCTTCATGCGCTGGCCAAAAATTGTTGGATGATGGGCACCAGAATGGCCACGATTTCATCGGCTTCGGCCGCTGTGATGATGAGGGGCGGTACCAGACGGATCACGCTGTCGGCGGTGACGCTGAGCAACAAGCCGGCTTCGAGCGCTTGGGTCATGATGGCGCCACAAGGCCGATCGAGTTCGATGCCCAGCATCAGGCCCTGGCCGCGGATTTCTTTCACACCGGCCACGCCTTGCAAAGCCTGTGTCAGGGCGTTGCGCAGGTGCTCGCCCACGCGTGCGGCGTTGTCCAGCAGGCCGTCTTCTTCCATGATGCGGATGGTCTCGACGCCCGCGCGCATGGACAGCGGGTTGCCGCCAAAGGTGGTGCCGTGGTTGCCGGGCTGAAAAATCTGGGCCGCTTTGGGGCCGGCCACCACCGCGCCCACGGGCACGCCCGAGCCCAGGCCTTTGGCCAGTGGCATCACGTCGGGCAGGATCCCGGCCCACTGGTGGGCAAACCACTTGCCGGTGCGGCCCATGCCGCACTGGACTTCGTCGATCATCATCAGCCAGTCGCGCTGGTCGCACAGTTCGCGCACCTGGCGCAAATAGTCCCAACGCGTCGGGTTGATGCCGCCTTCGCCCTGGATGGTCTCAAAAAATACCGCCACCACATTCGGGTTGCCTTCGGTGGCTTTTTTCAGGGCGTCGATGTCGTTCAGGGGCACGCGCAAAAAGCCTTCGACCAGGGGGCCGAAGCCTTTCTGGATTTTTTCGTTGCCGGTGGCGCTGAGGGTGGCGATGGATCGACCGTGAAAGGATTTTTCATAAACCACGATGACCGGTGATTCAATGCCCTTGTCGTGGCCAAATTTGCGCGCCAGTTTGATGGCGGCTTCGTTGGCTTCGAGCCCGGTCGAGCAAAAGAAGACATTGGTGAGTCCGGATTTTTCAACCAGTTTGGCGGCCAGTTTTTCCTGGTCGGGCACGTGGTAGTAATTGCAGCAGTGGATCATTTTGGCCACCTGGTCCTGCAACGCCGGGACCAATTTGGGGTGGCCGTGGCCCAGGGTGTTGACTGCGATGCCCGCCAAAGCGTCCAGGTAACACTTGCCGTCGGTGTCCCAGACTCGCAAGCCCTGGCCATGCGACATGGCCACGGGCAAGCGGCCATAGGTGTTCATGGTGTGGGGCGAGGCGGCGGTGGTCATGTCGGCTCCTGTGCGCAAAAAAGAAATCGGCCCAACAGCCAAAAAAGCAGGTTGAGCCATGGGAATGTCATTTTACCCGCAGCGTTGGGGCGGCGGGGCTTCAAGCCTGCGACCCGGTCAGGACATCGCAGGGTTGTCATATGTCTTATATAAGATATAATTTTGGCGTAAACCCTGAATCATGACTGCACCCACTTCCCAAGAAATTTTCATCCTCGGGGTCACCCGGGATGGCCAGACCTTTCGACCCAGCGACTGGGCCGAGCGCTTGGCGGGGGTGATGAGCCCGTTTCGACCGGGCGGCGCACACAACCGCCACCATCCAGCCAGTTATTCGCCGTGGTGCGTGCCCACCACCCTGAATGGCACCAAGTGTGTGGTGGTGCATCGCGACCTGCGTCAGGCCGAGCCGATGGCGTTTGATTTCGTCATGAATTTCGCACGTGACAACGAGTTGCAAACGGTCGAAGGGTGTTTGTTGCCGACGCCGGGCGTTGCTCCGGCGAGTCCGGAGGCCACGGATGTTTCGTCGTCTCCCAGCCCATCCCGCTTTGACGCCCCTCTCGGGTTGCAAATGCAAGCCTGACCTTCGGGCCCATTGGCCAGCTGGCGCTCCATGGAGCCATGAAAAAACCGCCCGAAGGCGGTTTTTTGTTTCGCGGTCAGCGCACCCGTTCAAACGGCTGCCCCGAAGGGCAGGGCTGTGAGCCTGATGATCAGGCGGCGGTGGCCAAGGCCTTGACCTTGGTCGACAGGCGGCTCTTGTCGCGGGCGGCCTTGTTTTTGTGGAAGATGCCTTTGTCGGCGATGGCGTCCACAACCGCTTGCATCTTGCCAAACAATTCGGTGGCTTTGGTTTTGTCGCCGGCAGCCACGGCTTTCTCGACGTTCTTGACCGCAGTGCGGTACTTCGAGCGCAATGAGGTGTTGGCGGCGTTGAGTTTGACGTCCTGACGGGCGCGTTTGCGGCCCGACGCCAGGCGCGGGTTCTTTTTCTTGGGCTTTCCAGATGCCATGTGTTGTATTCCTAGTGTCTGTGGATGATGACAGCGAACCCGTGATTATAGCCCAGACCGCTACACTAAGGGGGTGAGCCTTTTCAAATCAGCTTCGACGGTGTCTTTGTGGACCCTGGCCTCGCGCGTCACCGGGCTGGGGCGCGAATTGCTGATCGCCTCGATGTTTGGGGCCAGCGCTCTGACCGATGCGTTCAATGTGGCGTTTCGAATTCCCAACTTGTTTCGCCGCTTGTTTGCCGAGGGAGCCTTCAGCCAGGCCTTTGTGCCGGTGCTGGCTTCGACCCGCGAACAAGACGGCGATGAGGCCACCCGGCGACTGGTGGGGCAAGTGCTGACCTTGCTTTTTTGGGTGTTGGTGCTCACTTGCATTTTGGGCGTTGTGGGAGCCCCGTTGCTGGTCTGGGCTTTGGCCAGCGGTTTGAGTCAGTCGGGGGCCGGGCACGAGGCGGCGGTGGTGATGACCCGGATCATGTTTCCCTACATCGGCTTCATGTCGCTGGTGGCCTTGGCCGCCGGGGTGCTCAACACCTGGCGCCGTTTTGCGGTGCCGGCGGCGGCGCCGGTGCTTTTGAATGTGTCGATGATCGGTGTGGCCTGGTGGGGCCGCCCGGTGTTCGAGGCCATGGATTGGCCGTCGATTTATGCCCTGGCCGCCGGGGTGATGCTGGGCGGGGTGTTGCAGTTGGGGGTGATGGGGCTGGCGTTGCGGCGTTTGGGCATCCGGGTCTGGCCGGCGCTGCAACCTGCGGGTTGGCGCGCGGCTTGGCAGGCCGAGGGGTGTCAGCGCATCGTGGCGCTGATGGCCCCGGCGCTGCTGGGGGTGGGGGTGGCGCAGGTGTCGCTGCTGATCAACACCCAGATTGCGTCGCACTTGGCACCGGGCAGTGTGAGCTGGTTGAGTTATGCCGACCGCCTGATGGAGTTTCCGACCGCCATGCTGGGGGTGGCGCTGGGGGTGGTGCTGATGCCGCAACTCGCGGCGGCCAAAGCGGGTGGCGATGCCGGGCGTTACAGCCAGATGATCGATTGGGGCTTGCGCCTGGTGGTGATGCTGGCGTTGCCCTGTGCGGTGGGGTTGTTGTGTCTGGCCACGCCGCTGGTCGCCAGTTTGTACCACTATGGGGCGTTCAGCGATCATGACGTGCGCCAGACCACGCTGGCCCTGATGGGTTACGGCGTGGGGTTGCTGGGGCTGGTGGCGATCAAGGTGCTGGCGCCAGGGTTTTATGCCAGTCAGGACATCAAGACGCCGGTTCGGGTGGCGATCGGGGTGTTGGTGCTGACCCAGGTGTTCAATGTCGTTTTGGTGCCCTGGATGGCCCATGCGGGTCTGGCGCTGTCGATCGGGTTGGGCGCTAGCGTCAATGCTTTGTGGTTGTGGCACGGTTTGCGCCGGCGTGGCCACTATGTGCCGGCGCCGGGGTGGTGGCGGTTTTTGGGGCAGGTGGTGCTGGCCTGTGCGGTGCTGGCGGCTTGGTTGCTGTGGGTGGCTTCAGCGCTGGATTGGGTGGCGTTGCGTGCCCAACCCTGGCAGCGCTTGGGTCTTATGACCGGGGTGCTGGCGGTGTCGGCGCTGGTGTATTTCGGTGTTTTGCGCATGGCGGGCTTGAGATGGCGTGCGCTGATGCGGATTTGACGGCATGATGTGGTCATGAGTTATCGCATTGAAATGCCCACCGCCCTGGATTACTTCCGCTCGCTGGTGTCGGGCGACGGGGCGTTTCCGCTGCTGGAAGCTGCAGCCAGTTTGGCGCAAGACGAATATCCCGAGGTGGATGTGGCTCAGGTGCTGGCGCAGGTGGACCGGATTCAGGTCCGGTTGACGCGCCGGGTGGCCGATGAAGACGACGAGGTGCAGCGCTTGCGGGTGCTCAACGCCTGCTTTTTTGAGGAGTTGGGTTTTGCGGGCAATGTCAACGATTATTACGACCCCGACAACAGTTTCATTCACTTGGTGTTGCGCACGCGCCGCGGGATCCCGATCAGTCTGGCGGTGATCTGGCTGGAGTTGGCGCAAGGCTTGGGGCTGGAAGCCGAAGGGGTGAATTTCCCGGGCCACTTTTTGGTCAAGGTGCATTTGTCCGCACCGCGTCAGGGGCAGGTGGTGATCGACCCCTTCACGGGCGAGTCGTTGGGCCGCGATGAGTTGCTGGAGCGGGTGCAGAGCATGGCGACACCGGCGCACCATGGCCGCCAGCGTGACCCTGATGAATTGCTGTTGGCGCATTTGGCGCCTGCCCGGGGGCGCGACATCATTTGGCGGATGTTGCGCAATCTGGAAGAGATTTACCGCTCGCAGGGCGACGATCGCCGTTTGGCTCAGGTGCACGCGCGCATCGATGTGATGCGCGAAACCGCCGATCAGGATTGACGGTTGTGGCCCAAGTTTTCAGCCGACCAGTTGGACCGGTGCGCCGCTGCTGCGCTTGACCACGGTGCCGATGGTGTGCGGTTGTTCGCCGAGTTCACGCAACGTTTGGCTGATTTGGGCGGCCTGACTGGCGGGAACCAACAGCACCATGCCGATGCCGTTGTTGAAGGGGCGGGTCATTTCGGTGTCGTCGATGCCCGCTTCGGCTTGCAGCCAGGCAAACAGTTCGCTGCGCGGCCAACTGCCACGGATCAGGTCAACGCCCAGGCCCTCGGGCAGCACGCGCGGGATGTTTTCGAGCAAGCCCCCGCCGGTGATGTGGGCCAGGGCCTTGATGCCGCTTTGTGCGCTGGCGGGGTGGGCCTTCAGGGCCGCTAACACGGGCTTGACATACAGCCGGGTCGGGGCCATGACGGCTTGCCGGAAAGGTTGGCCGTCGAGTTGGGCGGGCAGGCGGTCGGCGGCGCGTTCGATGACTTTGCGCACCAGCGAGAAGCCGTTGGAGTGCACGCCGTGGGAGGACAGGCCCAGCACGGCGTCGCCTGCGCTGACATGATGGCCGTCGAGGATGGCCGATTTTTCGACCACGCCGACGGCGAAGCCGGCCAGGTCGTATTCGCCCGGGGGGTACATGCCCGGCATTTCGGCGGTTTCGCCGCCGATCAGTGCGCAACCCGACGCTTCGCAGCCCTTGGCGATGCCTGCGACCACTTGGGCAGCGGTGTCCACGTGTAACTTGCCGCAAGCGAAATAGTCGAGAAAAAACAGTGGTTCAGCGCCTTGCACCAGGATGTCGTTGACGCTCATGCCGACCAGATCGATGCCGACGGTGTCGTGCATGTCCCATTCAAACGCCAGTTTGAGTTTGGTGCCCACGCCATCGGTGCCGCTGACCATGACCGGTTCGCGGTAGTGGGGGGGCACTTGGAACAAGGCGCCAAAGCCGCCAATGCCGGCCAGGACGCCGGGGCGCAGGGTTTTTCGGGCCAGGGGTTTGATGCGTTCGACCAAGGCGTCACCGGCGTCGATGTCAACGCCGGCATCTTTGTAAGACAGGGGTGAGTTCATGAAATGACCTGGAGGCCTGGCTGGCCATAAAATCAGGTCATTCTAGTGACGCCCCGCAGGGCCCCTGTATGCAATTGCCACAAAACCCGCTCAAATTGGTCGTGCTGTGCGCGCTGGCGTTGGCCGTGGTGGTCTTGTTGGTGGCTTTGTCGCCCGTGCTGTCGCCATTTTTGATCGCGCTGGCCTTGGCGTATTTGCTGGCCGCCTGGGTGGCCCGGCTGGTGCGCGTGGGGCTGCCCCGCCCTTTGGCGGTGGTGGTGGTGGAAGGGGTGTTTTTGCTCGTGGTGTTGGCTCTGGCGGCGTTGGTGGTGCCGGTGCTGGCCCACGAGTGGCCGCTGTTGCGCGATCAGCTGCCGGTGTTGATCCAGAAAGTCGATGCCGGGCTCACCCCATTGTTGCAAGCCTGGGGCATTGAGGTCAGGCTGGATGTCGAGGGGCTCAAGGCGTTTGTGCGCGAGCACCTGAGCGATAACCTGGGCGACGGGGCGGCACGCATGCTGTCTTCGCTGAAATTGGGGGGCAGCCTGGTGTTGGCCATCGTGGGCCATGCGATTTTGGTGCCGGTTGCGTTGTATTACCTGTTGCTGGCCTGGCCGCGCCTGCTGGCGCGGATGCACCTGGCGTTGCCGCGCAAATGGCGCGAACCGGTGGGGCGATTTGCCACCGAGTGCGACGAGGTGATGAGCGGTTATGTGCGGGGACAGGTGTCGGTCATGTTGGCCATGGCGGTGTATTACGCGCTGGCCTTGCGTTTGGCGGGGTTGGATTTGGCTTGGCCCATTGGGCTGTTCACCGGTTTGGCGCTGTGCGTGCCGTATGTGGGCTATGGTCTGGGGCTGTTGCTGGCGTTGCTGGCCGGGTTGCTGCAATTTGAGCCGATGCAGGCCTTGGTCTGGATCGGCGGCATTTATGCCTTGGGTCAGTTGATCGAGAGTTTTGTGCTGACGCCGCGCTGGGTGGGTGAACGGATCGGTTTGCACCCCTTGGTGGTCATTTTCGCGTTGCTGGCGTTTGGCCAGTTGCTGGGGTTTGTCGGGGTGTTGTTGGCGCTGCCGGCCAGCGCGGTCTTGCTGGTGGCCTGGCGCCATTTGGTCGAGAATTGGCTGAAACAGGATTCGGGCCCGGCATGAAGCAGATGGCGCTTGACATCGGATTGGCGGCTCATCCCAGTCTGCAGAGTTTTTTTCCAGGGCCGAACCGGGAGGTTTGCGAGCATTTGCGCTTGTGGGTGGGGCACAGGGCGAGATCGCCGGTGCCCACTTACCTCTGGGGCGAACGGGGCAGTGGCAAAACGCATTTGTTGCGGGCGGTGGCTCACGGGCTGGCGCAATCCGATCAGCGCGTGGGCTGGCTCGACGCCCGCGTGCCCGAGCCGGGGGCGTTTGATCCCGCTTGGGAGGTGGTGATCATGGACGATGTCGACGCCTACAGCGCTGTCCAGCAGCACGCGGCGTTCAATTGGTTCGTGCACGCTCTGACGCCGGCCGGGGGGCGTCAGCGCTGGGTATTGGCTGCCGGCGCTTTGCCACCCAGTCACCTGCCGTTGCGGGAAGACTTGCGCACCCGGTTGGGGTGGGGCCATGTGTTCCAATTGAAGTTGCTCGACGAAACGCAGCGGCGGTCGGTGTTGCGCCAGCAGGCCGATGCCCGCGGTATTTTCCTCAAAGACGAGGTGATGGACTTCATCCTGAACCGGTTCAGCCGTGATTTGGGCAGTCTGATCGGTTTGCTGGATCAATTGGACCAGTATGCCTTGCGCGAGCAAAGGGCCATCAGCATCCCCCTGATCAAAACGATGCTTTCTGACGACACCCAGACCCCATGACCGCTCGCTTGGCCTTGTTCGATTTGGATCACACGTTGTTGCCGATCGACTCCGATTATTCGTGGGGGCAGTTCACCATCACCTTGGGTTGGACCGATCCGGTCGAGTTCGCCCGCCGCAATGACGAGTTCTATGCCCATTACCAGGCAGGCACGCTGGACATCCATGAGTATGTGCGGTTTGCCACCGAGGCGTTCCGTTTGCGCGGTCCTGAGGCCGCGGCTGAGGGGCACCGGCGCTTCATGCAAGAGGTGATTGTGCCCGCCATCCGGCCTCAGGCGCTGGCGCTGGTGGAGCGACATCGGCAGGCGGGTGACCGCTTGATGGTGATCACCGCCACCAATGAATTCGTCATCCGGCCGATCGTGGCGCGGTTCGGCATCGCCGAGGTGATTTCGGTCGAACTCGAGCGCGATGCCAACGGGTGGTACAGTGGCGAGATTGCAGGCGTGCCCTCGATGCGCGAGGGCAAGGTGCAGCGCTTGCAGATGTGGCTGGATGCACAGGGCCTGAGTTGGGAGGGCGTGGAGGCCACTTTTTACTCCGATTCGGTCAATGACCTGCCCCTGTTGAGCCGGGTGCAGCACCCGGTGGCCACCAATCCCGATGAACGCCTGCGCGACCATGCCTTGAAGCTGGGCTGGCCCATCCTCGAATTGTTTGAACGCGAATGATCAAATCTCTCATCCGTCGCCTGATCGGCTCGTCCGACAGTGGCTCGACTTCCAAGTTCGGCAAGCGCATCAGTGTGCCAGCCAGCCAGCACCGCATCGACCCCGCCTTGGTCGATGACCGGGCTTTGCAGGTGGTGCAGACCTTGCAAGACCACGGCCACGAGGCCTATATCGTGGGCGGTGCGGTGCGCGACCTGTTGCTGGGGTTGCGACCGAAAGATTTTGACGTGGCGACCAATGCCACGCCCGAACAGGTCAAGGCCTTGTTCCGGCGCGCTTTCATCATCGGGCGGCGTTTTCGGATTGTGCATGTGGTGTATGGCCGGGGGCGCGAGCACGAGGTGATCGAGGTGTCCACATTCCGCGCTCATCTGGATAATGCCGCCGCCGAGACGGTGAGCGGCAATGAGCGCACTTCCAAAGGGGAGTTGGCGCGCATGAAGCACGCGGTCGACGCCAGTGGCCGGGTGCTGCGTGACAACGTTTGGGGGCCGCAAGAAGAGGATGCGGCGCGGCGTGATTTCACGGTCAACGCCATGTATTACAACCCGCGCACCCAAGAGGTGATCGATTATCACAAGGGTTTTGAGGACGCCAAAAAGCGGGTGTTGCGCATGATCGGCGACCCGGTGACCCGTTACCGCGAGGATCCGGTGCGGATGGTGCGGGCGGTGCGGTTTTCGGCCAAGTTGGCGGGGTTGGGGTTCAAGATGGAGGCGCGGACGGCGGCGCCGATCAAAAAATCGCTCGATTTGCTGGCTGATGTGCCGCAAAGCCGGATGTTCGATGAGATGCTGAAGTTGTTGCAAACCGGGCATGCCCTGGCCAGCATCGAGCAGCTCAAGTCTCTGGGGGTGGCGCGTGGGATTTACCCCTTGCTGGATCTGGTGGTCGAGCGCAGTGCCGACCCCTTTGTGAATGCCGCTTTGCAAGATACCGACCGCCGGGTCGGCGAGGGCAAGCCGGTGGCGCCCAGTTTTTTGCTGGCTTGTGTGTTGTGGAGCGATGTGCGCCAAGGCTGGCAGGCGCAACGCGCTCACCAGCCGCCCACGCCAGCGTTGCAGACGGCGATTGACGAGGTGTTTGACGCCCGCATCGGTGATGTGTCGGGCCGCGGCAAGTTGGCCGCCGACATGCGCGAAATCTGGATGATGCAACCGCGGTTTGATAAACGCGTGGGCAACGGCCCGATGACGCTGGTGATGATGGCGCGTTTTCGCGCCGGTTTTGATTTCATGCGGCTGCGGGCTGATGTGGGTGAGGTCGATGAGGGCCTGGCCGATTGGTGGCAAACCTTCAGCCAGGCCGAGGAGATCGAGCGCGAGGACATGCTGGCCCAGGTGCGTCAGGGCAGCAGCCAGCGGGGCCGGGCATCGACTGCGGGACACTCAGCCGATGAGGCCAGCCCGGAGGCGCCCAAAAAACGCCGGCGCCGGCGCCGCAAGCCCGGCGGCGGGGCCGCAGGGCACGCGGGGGAGCCTTCAGGGGGCGATGCCGCATGAGGCCAGCGGTCCCCGCATGGGTGGCCGTGGGGGCCAATCTGGGAGATGCCGCCGGACAAGTGCGTTGGGCTTTCGAGGCGTTGCGGTTGCACCCCGAAGTCAATGACTTGCGGGTTTCGCGCCTGTATCGCAGCGCCCCGCATGAGGCCGAAGGCCCCGATTTCATCAATGCCGTGGTGTGCTTCGAGACGCCGTTGACCGCACCGGCCTTGTTGCAGGTCTTGCAAGCCCTGGAGCAGCAAGCCGGGCGCGAGCGGCCTTATCGCCATGCGCCCCGCACACTCGATTTGGATCTGCTTTTTTACGGTGCGGGGACTGTGTTCAGCCCCCGTCTGACTGTGCCGCATCCGCGCTGGCACGAACGGGCGTTTGTGTTGTGGCCATTGGGCGATGTGTCGCCCGACAAAGTCAGCGCGGCGCAGCGGGCAGCGGTCGCGGGTCAAGCCATTGAGGTGTTGCCATGAACCCTTTTTTATCGGTGCATCCGGTGCTGCTGAGCATCGCCATGCTGGCTCTGGCCAATGTCTTCATGACGCTGGCCTGGTACGGCCATTTGCGACATCAGGCGACTTCGCCCTGGTACGTGGCGGCCCTGGTCAGTTGGGGCATTGCGCTGTTTGAATACCTGATTCAGGTGCCCGCCAATCGCATCGGGTACGAGGCTGGCTTGAGCGTGGGGCAACTCAAGATCATCCAGGAGGTGGTGACTTTGTGCGTTTTTGTGCCGTTTGCGCTCTTTTTCCTGCAAGAACCGCTGAAATTGGATTATTTGTGGGCTGCGCTGTGTTTGGTGGGGGCGGTTTACTTCGTGTTTCGTCAGTGAAGGTGAGGTTGCAGCGGTTACACTCGCCGTCATCAAAACTTCATCGTTTTGTCACATCAATCGGAGAATCGCATGCTGTTTGGAAAGCTGCTGCCTCGAGAGGGCAACTTTTTTGAAATGTTCAACCAGCATGCAGAGCGCATCGTCGACGCCGCCCGCGCCTTTGCCAATCTGGTCAAAAACTACAACGACCCGCATTTGCGCGACAAATACAATCAGGATGTGGATAACGCCGAGCGCGCGGCCGATCGCGTCACCCACGAGGTCAGTCGGGCGATCCACAAAACCTTCATCACCCCGATCGACCGCGAACAGATCCATTCGCTGATCAACACCATGGACGACGTGGCCGATCTGATTCAGGATTCGGCTGAGACCATGGCGCTGTATGACGTGCGCCACATGACCGAAGAGATCACCCGCCTGACGGCGCTGGCGGTCAGTTGCTGCGAACGCGTGCGTGATGCAGTGAAGCTGCTCGATCGGATTGCCGAGCCGGCCACCGCCGAGGCCGCTTTGAAGACGTGTGAAGAAATCGACCGGCTCGAGTCCGATGCCGATCGCGTCATGCGCAGCGCCATGAGCAAGTTGTTTCGCGAAGAGGCCGATGTGCGCGAAGTGATCAAGCTCAAGGCCATTTATGAGCTGCTCGAGACCATCACCGACAAATGCGAGGATGTGGCCAACCAGATCGAGGGCATCGTCCTCGAGAACTCTTAAGGCCGGCGCATGGAGACGGTACCCGTCGCCCTTTGGGTGGTGATCGTGTTGGTGGGGTTGGCTTTGCTGTTCGATTTCATGAACGGCTTTCACGACGCGGCCAACTCGATCGCCACGGTGGTTTCCACCGGCGTGTTGCGCCCCACCCAGGCGGTGTTGTTCGCCGCTTTTTTCAATTTCATCGCCATTTTTGTGTTTCACCTCAGCGTGGCTGCGACCATCGGCAAGGGGATCGTGCAGCCCGGTGTGGTCGACACCCATGTGGTGTTTGGGGCCCTGACCGGGGCCATCACCTGGAACATCATCACCTGGTACTACGGCATTCCCAGCAGCTCGTCACATGCGCTGATCGGGGGCATCGTCGGTGCGGTGATGGCCAAGGTCGGTGCCGGCGGCCTGGTGGCGACAGGGATCATGCGCACGGTGGCGTTCATTTTTGTGTCGCCGGCCCTGGGGTTTTTGCTGGGTTCGATCATGATGGTGCTGGTGGCTTGGCTGTTCCGTCGCACCACGCCCATGAAGGTCGACAAATGGTTCCGTCGGCTGCAATTGGTGTCCGCAGGGGCATACAGTTTGGGTCATGGCGGTAACGATGCGCAAAAAACCATCGGCATCATTTGGCTGCTGCTGATTGCCACTGGCTATGCCACCACCTCGGACGCCAGTCCGCCGGGGTGGGTGATTTTGAGTTGTTATGTGGCGATCGCCCTGGGCACCCTGTTTGGCGGCTGGCGCATCGTCAAGACCATGGGGCAACGCATCACCAAGCTCAAGCCGGTGGGTGGTTTTTGTGCCGAGACGGGTGGCGCCATCACGCTGTTTTTGGCCACTTCTTTGGGGATCCCGGTCTCCACCACCCACACCATCACGGGGGCGATTGTGGGGGTGGGGTCGACCCAACGCGCCAGTGCCGTGCGTTGGGGGGTGGCGGGCAATATCGTGTGGGCCTGGGTGTTGACCATCCCGGCCAGCGCATTTGTGGCCGTCATCGGTTATTGGGTCAGTTTCACCCTGTACGACTGAGGCGCCAGATTCATTGCGAAATCCGGCGCGCCTCTTCGATTTGCACTTCGAAGTAGCGCTGGATGCTGTAGACGATGCTCGACATCAGCACCGTGGCGCCGATGAGCAAAGCACAAGCGACGGCCCCGATGGTGAACCAGTTGCTGCGACCGGCCGAGGCGTCTGCCGGGGCTTGCGGGTTGAAGCGGGCGTTCCAGCGCTCGACCGGCATCAGGCCATAAACGATGGCGTTCAGGGCGCAGGCGGCAAACGTAAAGCCCAATGCCGGAATCAGCCACCAGCTCAGCACGTCGTCGACGCCGTGTTCGGCCACGCGTTCGAAGCCGTACAGACCCAGGGCGGTGGGGATGGGCAGTAACCAGCCCAGGGTGTCAGAGAGCCCGAACAGATAAAAGCGATGCAGCCCCAGGGGGCCGCCGACCAACGCCAGCCAGACGGCCAAAGTTTTGTTTTTCATAGGCCAGGATGATAAGCAAACGGGTGGACTCAATCGGTTGCGGGGGCATTCGAGCCCAAGCCCAAAGCTTTTTGCATGAAGACCGTGTCCAGCCAACGCCCATGTTTCCAGCCGCTGGCGCTGAGTTGGCCGGCGTGGGCAAAACCCAGGGCGCGGTGCAGGCCGATGGAGGCATGGTTGGCCGAGTCGCCGATCACGGCCACCATCTGACGCGCCCCCAGTCGCTCGGCTTGCCCCAAGAGCTCGGCCAGGAGTGCCCGCCCCAAGCCCCGGCGCTGTCCCGCCACGCTCGGGTGCAAATAGATGGAATCTTCCAGCGTGTGTCGGTAAGCCAAGCGGGGGCGAAAGGGTTGGGCGTAGGCAAACCCCAGCACCTGTTCGCCTTCGCGCAGCACCAGGTGCGGCATGCCTTGGCCCGCCACGCTGTGCCAGCGGCGAGTCATTTCGGCCTGATCGGGCGGGTCGATTTCAAAGCTGCCGCTGCCGCAGCGCACATGGTGGGCATAGATGAGGGTGATCTGGTCAATGTCTTGGGCTTGGGTCGGGCAGAGGATCATGGTCACAAATGGTTTACAATCGTGGGTTTTCGGCGTGTCGCTGGCCGGGTGGCCAAGCGCGTGTCTCAAACGCTGAAAGAATCTTTCCACCCCAAGGATATACCCATGGTCGTCATTCGACTTGCTCGCGGCGGAGCCAAAGCCCGTCCGTTTTTCAACATCGTTGTCGCCGACAAGCGTGACCGTCGCGACGGCCGCTTCATCGAGCGCATCGGTTTTTACAACCCCATCGCTGCCGAGGGCGAAGAGTCGATCCGGATCGCCCAGGATCGTCTGACCCACTGGCGCAGCGTCGGTGCCCAGGCTTCTCCCACGGTCGAGCGCCTGATCAAGCAAGCCGCCAAAAAGGCCGCCTGATCGCGCCGGGTCCCGCTTGCGGGACCCGCCATCCCGTCCCATGCAACACGCCCTGGAACCTGCCGAGTTACCGACCGATGCGGTCGAGGTGGGGCGGGTGATGGATGCGTGGGGCATCAAGGGTTGGATCAAAATCTTGCCCTACAGCGCTTCCCCGGAAGCGCTTTTTTCTTCCCGTCGTTGGTTTTTATTGCCCCCGGATCGGGGCCCGCAGCCTTTTGCGGGCAGTATGCAGGTGCGGGTGTCGCAGTCCAAAGAGCACGGTGAGAGTGTGGTGGCCTTGTTGCAGGACATGAGCGATCGCCAAGCGGCCGAAGGCCTCAAAGGTTGCCGCATTTTTGTGCCCCGCTCCAGTTTTCCGACCCCGGCCGAAGACGAGTATTACTGGGTCGATTTGCTGGGCCTTGAGGTGTTCAACCGCGAAGGTGTGGCCCTGGGCCGGGTTCACGACCTGTTGTCGACCGGGCCGCAAACCGTGTTGGTCTTGCACGACGGCGCCGCCGATCCGCCGATCGAGCGCATGATCCCTTTTGTGGCGGCGTTCATCGATCAGGTCGATCTGCAGGCGCGCCGGATCACGGTCGACTGGCAACCCGATTATTGAATGGGGGTTGCATCGTGCGCTTTGACGTCATCACCTTGTTTCCTGAATTGTTCGAGCCTTTTTTACAAAACGGCGTGACCCGCCGCGCTTTCGAGAGCGGCCAAGTGCAGGTCAGGCTCTGGAATCCGCGCGATCACGCCCAGGGGGGCTACCGCCGGGTCGATGACCGCCCTTTTGGGGGCGGACCGGGCATGGTGATGATGGCCGAGCCGCTGTTCCAGTGCCTCCAAGCCATCCGGGCCGACAGTGGGTTGAGCCGTGACCAGGCGCCTTTGGTGCTGTTTTCTCCCATCGGCGAGCGTTTCAGCCATGCCCTGGTGGAAGGTTACAGTCAGTGCGCTGGCGCGGTGTTGTTGTGTGGGCGCTACGAAGGCATCGATCAGCGCTTCATCGATGCTTTTGTCGACCGGCAAGTCAGTCTGGGTGATTTTGTGTTGTCAGGCGGTGAAATCCCGGCCATGGCCTTGCTCGATGCCGTTGCCCGCTTACAGCCCGGCGTGTTGCACGACGAGGGCAGCCACCAGCAAGACAGCTTCAACCCGGCTTTGGGCGGTTTGCTCGATTGCCCGCATTACACCCGGCCCGAGGTGTGGCAGGGGCAGGGGGTGCCCGAGGCTTTGCTGAGCGGCCATCACGCCCGCATCGAGCAGTGGCGACAGGCGCAAAGTCTGGCGGTGACCCGGCGTTGGCGGCCCGATTTGCTCAAAGAGGCCCCCTGAGTCGGGGTTGGGTCTTCGTCAGGGTGCTGGTGCCGCACCGTGCTACAATGCCAGGTTTCCGTTCCTCTACTCGCCGCGGTTGGCCCGGTTGTCCTTCGCGGACTTCATGCAGCAGCCTGTACCGCCCCTAGTGCAGCGAGCAAGAACCGAAAAGTTTGCAGGAGTTCCCATGAACCTCATCCAGACCCTCGAACAAGAGGAAATGACCCGCCTGGGTAAAAACATCCCCGATTTCGCCCCTGGCGATACCGTGATCGTCAACGTCAACGTGGTGGAAGGCACCCGCAAGCGTGTGCAGGCCTACGAAGGCGTGGTGATCGCCAAGCGCAACCGTGGCCTGAACAGCGGTTTCACTGTGCGCAAAATCTCTTCTGGCGAAGGCGTTGAGCGGACGTTCCAGACCTACAGCCCGCTGATCGCCAGCATCGAGGTCAAGCGCCGGGGTGATGTGCGCCGTGCCAAGCTGTACTACCTGCGTCAGCGCAGCGGCAAGTCGGCTCGCATCAAAGAAAAGCTGGTTCACAAGTCGGCCCCCGCCGCCCAGTGATTTCAAGCTGATGCCACCCAGCCGCCCTGAAGTTCAGTGGCGGCTTTTTTCTTGGTGCCCATGACCCAGAAGTTCACGCCCCTGTCGAAGCTGCCGCATTTTGACCCGCGCCAAGTGCCGGTGATCCGGCACGACAGTCATTTGCCGGCCGTGGACACTTCGCGATTGACCGCCGCGGCCCTGCGTCAGCGTTTTGCCCGCCCGCCTGAATGGCAACCCGAGGTGGTGCGTGAGCGGCGTTTTTCCAACCGCGAGCCGGCACTGGCGGCGGTGTTGGTGGGCATCGTGATGCGCGAGCAACCCACGGTGCTGTTGACTCAGCGCACCGCCCACTTGTCCACCCATTCGGGGCAGGTGGCGTTTCCGGGCGGCAAGGTCGACGATACCGACCCCAGCATAGCCGACACCGCTTTGCGTGAGGCGCAAGAAGAGGTGGGTCTGGATCCCGGGCATGTGGAGGTGCTGGGCACGCTCAACGAGTATGTGACGGGAACCGCCTTCATCGTGACCCCGGTGGTGGCGCTGATCGACCCGTCCCATGCGATCGTGCCCAACCCCCACGAGGTGGATCGGGTTTTCGAGGTGCCCCTGACCTTCCTCATGAATCCTGCGCATCACCGCCGGCACGCACTCGAAGCCGAGGGGATCCGGCGTGAGTGGTTCTCGATGCCGTACACCGACCAGGGGCACGAGCACTTCATTTGGGGCGCCACTGCGGGCATGTTGCGAAATTTCTACCGTTTTCTCAGCGCCTGAGACGCTCATCGGGGATTCCCCGGTGGTGGAGGGGCGCGTCACCCTGAGTGGTTATGATGTGCCCATGAGTTTCATGGCTTTATTACTCGCCCTCATGCTGGAACAGGTGCGACCTTTGCCACAGCGCAATTGGGTCCACGATCTGCTGCATCAATGGGGCCTGTGGGTGCGGCACGTGCTGGATTCGGGGCGCGTCCACCAATCCAGCCTGATTTGGGCGCTGGCCATCGGGCTTCCCGCATTGTTCACGGTGCTGGTGCATTGGGCCTTGTCAGCCCTGCTGGGTTGGCCGGTGGCCATGCTGTGGTCCATTGCGGTGCTCTACCTGACGCTGGGGTTCAGGCAATTCAGTCACCATTTCACCCAAATTCGCGATGCGCTGGAAGCGGGCGAGGAACAACAGGCGCGCGCCCACTTGGCCGATTGGCTGCAGGTCGACGCCAGTGCCCTGTCGCGCCATGAGCTGGTGCGCCATGTCATCGAATGCTCGGCCATTGCCGCCCATCGTCACGTGTTTGGCGTCATGACGTGGTTCACGGTGCTGGCTGCTTTGGGGCTGGGGCCCGCTGGCGCCATCATTTACCGCCTCGGGGCAGATCTGCCGCGTTGGTGGACCCATGACGACAGTGCCCTGTCCACTCACCCGGAAAGCGATCGGGACTTGAGCGAGTGGGCGCAAAGCGCCTGGCGCCGGATCGATTGGCTGCCGGCCCGGGTCACGGCGGTCAGCTTTGCCATCGTGGGCAACTTCGAAGAAGCGATCGACTGCTGGCGCAACCACGCCCAGTCTTTCCCCGAGGACAACGATGGGGTGGTGCTGGCCGCTACCTCGGGGGCCATCAATGTCCGCTTGGGCGGCGAAATCTTGCGCCCGGCGTCGGATGTGCCGGACGTTGAGCGACCCGCGGCACAGCCCAGCACCCCCGGCCTCGAGCCTCACCTGGGGCATTTGCGCAGCATGGTCGGCCTGGTCTGGCGCAGCGTCGTCATGTGGCTCGTCCTGCTCTTTTTGCTCACCCTCGCCCGCTTGCTCGGCTGAAAATAATTAGGGTCAGACCCCAATTTCTCACCTGTGGTTTAAAGCAACCATTAATTGGGGTCAGACCCCAATTATTTTTACCAGCGGGTGGGGGCGGTGAGTTCGGCCATGAGTTGCTCGTAGATGCGGTAGCGGTTGGGGCTGATGCGCCCTTGCGCCAAGGCTTCTTTGACGCCGCATTGAGGTTCGTGCAAGTGGGTGCAGTTGTGAAAACGGCACTCGCCCAGATGGGGTTTGAAGTCGGGCATGAGGCTCGCCAGGTCGGCGGCCTGGATGTGGTGGAGGCCGAATGATTGAAAGCCCGGGGAGTCGATCAGGGCCGTGCCTCGCGCGCGGTCGACCCAATGCAAGCGGGTGTGGGTGGTGGTGTGTTTGCCAGAGTTGAGGGCTTGGGAAATCTCGGCCGTCAGGGCCTGAGCCTCGGGGACGAAGTGGTTGATCAGGCTGCTTTTACCCACACCCGATGGACCCAGCACCAAGGTGAGGCGAGCGGCGAGTTGCCCGGCGACCTCGGACAATCCGGCGGGGTCGTTGTGGAGGCACAGGGGCAAGACCTTCAGGCCCATGTCGCGATAAGGTTGCAGCCGATCCCAGGCGCGATCGAACGCTGTTTTCAAATCGGATTTGTTGAGCACGATCCAGGCTTCGATGCCGGCGACCTCGCAGGCGATCAGCGAGCGACTGAGTTGGGTTTCAGAAAACTCGGGCTCGGCGGCCAGCATCAGCAACACGCTGTCGAGGTTGGCGGCAAACGATTTGGTGCGCCATTCGTCTTGCCGGTAGAGCACGTTGCGCCGGGGCGCGATGGCTTCGATGCTGCCCTCGTCGCCGCTGGCCACCCAGCGCACCCGGTCACCGACCAGGGCTTCGTTCTTTTTGCCACGCGGATGACACAGAACAGTTTGGCCCTGATCGTCTTCGACCATCAGGTGGCGGCCATGGCCCGCGATCACCAGGCCGTTGGGACTCATCCGGCGGCCAATCGTGCCAAGCGCTGGCCAGCCGGCGGGTGCGAGGCATAAAAGGCGACATACAAAGGGTCGGGTGTCAGCGTCGAGGCGTTGTCGCGGTAAAGTTTGAGCAAGGCCGAGCGCAAGTCTTCGGCTTGGGCGTGCTGCGCTGCATAAGCGTCGGCTTCAAACTCCTGGCGTCTGGACAGGGCGCTGCCCCAAGGGGTCAGGAAAAACAGCGGCAGGGGCAACACCAGCATGAACAACACCAAGGCCAGGGCGTTGTTGGCGCTCGGATCGCTGAGCAGAGGGGTCACGCCCAGTCCGGTGTAAAACCAGACTTGCTGGGTCAGCCAGCCCAGCACGGCGAGCCCGATCAGGGTCGAACCGAAGCTGCGCAGCATCATCTTGATCACGTGCCGGTGTTTGAAATGTCCCAGTTCGTGCGCCAGCACGGCTTCCATTTCCCCCGGGTTGAGTTGCTGCAACAGGGTGTCGAAAAATACCACCCGTTTGCTGGCCCCAAACCCGGTGAAAAAGGCGTTCGAGTGGGCCGAACGCCGGCTGCCGTCCATGACGAAAAACCCTTTGGCGGTGAAGCCGGCCCGAGCCATCAGGCGCGTGACCCGCTCTTTCAGGGTTTCATCTTCGAGCGGTGTGAATTTGTTGAACAGAGGCATGATCACGTTGGGGGCAATCCACATCACGAACAACTGATAAGTCACCAGGGCCAGCCAGGCCCACAGCCACCACAGAGCGCCGCCGGCGGCCATGAGTTGCAAGATCACCCACAAGATCGGCACCCCCAACACCAGGCCCACGGCCACCCCTTTGACCAGGTCGCTCAGCCACAGGCCCGGGGTGGTGCGGTTGAAACCAAAGCGTTGTTCGATGCCAAAGGTTTCGAAAAGCGTCAGCGGCAAATGGATCAGCCCGCCAATGAACACAAACGAGAGCACCAAAGCAATTTGCTGCATGACGCCAGGTTCCAACCACATCAGCCACAGGTCGTTCAGAGCCTGGAGGCCACCCAGCAAGGTCCAGCCCAACAAAACAGCGGCATCGAAGGCGACGTCGACCAAGCTCAGACGCAGTTTGGCCAGCGAATAGCGGGCGGCTTTCTGGTGCTCAGCCAGACCGACATGGGCGGCAAAATCTGCGGGTACCTGATCGGCGTGCCGAGCGATGTGACGAATCTGGCGGCCGGCCAGCCACCAACGGGTCAATGTGCTGGCCAACAAAAGCACGGCCAGTGTCAGGGTCATGGCCCAAGAGGGGTCGTTGAACATTTGCATGGGTGGAAGTTTAGGGCATCGCTGTCAACCCTGTGGGCATCGGCGACAATGGTGCCATGAGCGAAACCCTTGTGACCCCGGCGGCGCTGCCCGCCAGCCTGCCCAAGTCGGACCTGAACCTGGTCTGGATCGATTGCGAAATGTCGGGTCTGGACCCGGAAAAAGAGCGCCTGCTGGAAATTGCCGTCATCGTCACTGGCCCACAGCTTGAGCCCCGGATCGAAGGCCCGGTGTGGGTCATCCACCAAAGCGATGCGGTGCTCAACGCCATGGACGCCTGGAACAAGGGGACGCATGGCAAAAGCGGCCTGATCGATAAAGTCAAGGCGTCCACCCTGACCGAGGCCCAGGCCGAGCAACAAATCATCGACTTCATCAAAACCTATGTCTCCAAAGGGGCGTCCCCCTTGTGCGGCAACACCATCGGACAAGATCGGCGGTTTCTGGTGAAGTACATGCCTAAGCTGGAGTCCTGGTTGCACTACCGCAACCTCGATGTCAGCACCCTGAAGGAACTGGCCCGGCGCTGGAAGCCCGAGGTCTACAACGCTTTCAAAAAGCGGCAGGCCCACACCGCACTGGCCGACGTTCACGAGTCCATCGACGAGCTCATCCACTACCGCACCCATTTCCTGCAACCCTGAAACAGAAATTGCAGAAATTGGGGTCAGACCCCAATTAATGCATTAATTGGGGTCTGACCCCAATTTCTGCAATTTCTGTTTCAGGGTTGCAGGAAATGGGTGCGGTAGTGGATGAGCTCGTCGATGGACTCGTGAACGTCGGCCAGTGCGGTGTGGGCCTGCCGCTTTTTGAAAGCGTTGTAGACCTCGGGCTTCCAGCGCCGGGCCAGTTCCTTCAGGGTGCTGACATCGAGGTTGCGGTAGTGCAACCAGGACTCCAGCTTAGGCATGTACTTCACCAGAAACCGCCGATCTTGTCCGATGGTGTTGCCGCACAAGGGGGACGCCCCTTTGGAGACATAGGTTTTGATGAAGTCGATGATTTGTTGCTCGGCCTGGGCCTCGGTCAGGGTGGACGCCTTGACTTTATCGATCAGGCCGCTTTTGCCATGCGTCCCCTTGTTCCAGGCGTCCATGGCGTTGAGCACCGCATCGCTTTGGTGGATGACCCACACCGGGCCTTCGATCCGGGGCTCAAGCTGTGGGCCAGTGACGATGACGGCAATTTCCAGCAGGCGCTCTTTTTCCGGGTCCAGACCCGACATTTCGCAATCGATCCAGACCAGGTTCAGGTCCGACTTGGGCAGGCTGGCGGGCAGCGCCGCCGGGGTCACAAGGGTTTCGCTCATGGCACCATTGTCGCCGATGCCCACAGGGTTGACAGCGATGCCCTAAACTTCCACCCATGCAAATGTTCAACGACCCCTCTTGGGCCATGACCCTGACACTGGCCGTGCTTTTGTTGGCCAGCACATTGACCCGTTGGTGGCTGGCCGGCCGCCAGATTCGTCACATCGCTCGGCACGCCGATCAGGTACCCGCAGATTTTGCCGCCCATGTCGGTCTGGCTGAGCACCAGAAAGCCGCCCGCTATTCGCTGGCCAAACTGCGTCTGAGCTTGGTCGACGTCGCCTTCGATGCCGCTGTTTTGTTGGGCTGGACCTTGCTGGGTGGCCTCCAGGCTCTGAACGACCTGTGGCTGATGTGGTTGGAACCTGGCGTCATGCAGCAAATTGCTTTGGTGCTCTCGTTTGTGTTCATTGGCGGGCTGATCCATTTGCCGCTGACGCTTTTCGAAACCTTTGGCATCGAACAACGCTTTGGTTTCAACCGCACCACCCCGGGCCTGTGGCTGAGCGACCTGGTCAAAGGGGTGGCCGTGGGCCTGGTGTTGGGGGTGCCGATCTTGTGGGTGATCTTGCAACTCATGGCCGCCGGCGGCGCTCTGTGGTGGCTGTGGGCCTGGCTGGCCCTGGTGACTTATCAGTTGTTCGTGATGTGGATTGCCCCCAACGTGATCATGCCTCTGTTCAACAAATTCACACCGCTCGAAGATGAAACCCTGAAAGAGCGGGTCACGCGCCTGATGGCTCGGGCCGGCTTCACCGCCAAAGGGTTTTTCGTCATGGACGGCAGCCGGCGTTCGGCCCACTCGAACGCCTTTTTCACCGGGTTTGGGGCCAGCAAACGGGTGGTATTTTTCGACACCCTGTTGCAGCAACTCAACCCGGGGGAAATGGAAGCCGTGCTGGCGCACGAACTGGGACATTTCAAACACCGGCACGTGATCAAGATGATGCTGCGCAGCTTCGGTTCGACCCTGATCGGGCTCGCCGTGCTGGGCTGGCTGACCCAGCAAGTCTGGTTTTACACCGGACTGGGCGTGACCCCTCTGCTCAGCGATCCGAGCGCCAACAACGCCCTGGCCTTGGTGTTGTTCATGCTGGTGTTGCCCCTGCCGCTGTTTTTCCTGACCCCTTGGGGCAGCGCCCTGTCCAGACGCCAGGAGTTTGAAGCCGACGCTTATGCAGCGCAGCACGCCCAAGCCGAAGACTTGCGCTCGGCCTTGCTCAAACTTTACCGCGACAACGCCTCGACGCTGACACCCGACCCTTTGTATGTCGCCTTTTATGCCTCGCACCCGCCGGCTGGCCAGCGCTTGGCACGATTGGCCGCCGGATGAGTCCCAACGGCCTGGTGATCGCGGGCCATGGCCGCCACCTGATGGTCGAAGACGATCAGGGCCAAACTGTTCTGTGTCATCCGCGTGGCAAAAAGAACGAAGCCCTGGTCGGTGACCGGGTGCGCTGGGTGGCCAGCGGCGACGAGGGCAGCATCGAAGCCATCGCGCCCCGGCGCAACGTGCTCTACCGGCAAGACGAATGGCGCACCAAATCGTTTGCCGCCAACCTCGACAGCGTGTTGCTGATGCTGGCCGCCGAGCCCGAGTTTTCTGAAACCCAACTCAGTCGCTCGCTGATCGCCTGCGAGGTCGCCGGCATCGAAGCCTGGATCGTGCTCAACAAATCCGATTTGAAAACAGCGTTCGATCGCGCCTGGGATCGGCTGCAACCTTATCGCGACATGGGCCTGAAGGTCTTGCCCCTGTGCCTCCACAACGACCCCGCCGGATTGTCCGAGGTCGCCGGGCAACTCGCCGCTCGCCTCACCTTGGTGCTGGGTCCATCGGGTGTGGGTAAAAGCAGCCTGATCAACCACTTCGTCCCCGAGGCTCAGGCCCTGACGGCCGAGATTTCCCAAGCCCTCAACTCTGGCAAACACACCACCACCCACACCCGCTTGCATTGGGTCGACCGCGCGCGAGGCACGGCCCTGATCGACTCCCCGGGCTTTCAATCATTCGGCCTCCACCACATCCAGGCCGCCGACCTGGCGAGCCTCATGCCCGACTTCAAACCCCATCTGGGCGAGTGCCGTTTTCACAACTGCACCCACTTGCACGAACCTCAATGCGGCGTCAAAGAAGCCTTGGCGCAAGGGCGCATCAGCCCCAACCGCTACCGCATCTACGAGCAACTCATGGCCGAACTCACCGCCCCCACCCGCTGGTAAAAATAATTGGGGTCTGACCCCAATTAATGGTTGCTTTAAACCACAGGTGAGAAATTGGGGTCTGACCCTAATTATTTTCAGCCGAGCAAGCGGGCGAGGGTGAGCAAAAAGAGCAGGACGAGCCACATGACGACGCTGCGCCAGACCAGGCCGACCATGCTGCGCAAATGCCCCAGGTGAGGCTCGAGGCCGGGGGTGCTGGGCTGTGCCGCGGGTCGCTCAACGTCCGGCACATCCGACGCCGGGCGCAAGATTTCGCCGCCCAAGCGGACATTGATGGCCCCCGAGGTAGCGGCCAGCACCACCCCATCGTTGTCCTCGGGGAAAGACTGGGCGTGGTTGCGCCAGCAGTCGATCGCTTCTTCGAAGTTGCCCACGATGGCAAAGCTGACCGCCGTGACCCGGGCCGGCAGCCAATCGATCCGGCGCCAGGCGCTTTGCGCCCACTCGCTCAAGTCCCGATCGCTTTCCGGGTGAGTGGACAGGGCACTGTCGTCATGGGTCCACCAACGCGGCAGATCTGCCCCGAGGCGGTAAATGATGGCGCCAGCGGGCCCCAGCCCCAAAGCAGCCAGCACCGTGAACCACGTCATGACGCCAAACACGTGACGATGGGCGGCAATGGCCGAGCATTCGATGACATGGCGCACCAGCTCATGGCGCGACAGGGCACTGGCGTCGACCTGCAGCCAATCGGCCAAGTGGGCGCGCGCCTGTTGTTCCTCGCCCGCTTCCAGCGCATCGCGAATTTGGGTGAAATGGTGACTGAATTGCCTGAACCCCAGCGTCAGGTAGAGCACCGCAATGGACCACAGCATGGCCACCGGCCAACCCAGCAGGGCTGACAAGGCCCAATGCACCAGCACCGTGAACAATGCGGGAAGCCCGATGGCCAGCGCCCAAATCAGGCTGGATTGGTGGACGCGCCCCGAATCCAGCACGTGCCGCACCCACAGGCCCCATTGATGCAGCAGATCGTGGACCCAATTGCGCTGTGGCAAAGGTCGCACCTGTTCCAGCATGAGGGCGAGTAATAAAGCCATGAAACTCATGGGCACATCATAACCACTCAGGGTGACGCGCCCCTCCACCACCGGGGAATCCCCGATGAGCGTCTCAGGCGCTGAGAAAACGGTAGAAATTTCGCAACATGCCCGCAGTGGCGCCCCAAATGAAGTGCTCGTGCCCCTGGTCGGTGTACGGCATCGAGAACCACTCACGCCGGATCCCCTCGGCTTCGAGTGCGTGCCGGCGGTGATGCGCAGGATTCATGAGGAAGGTCAGGGGCACCTCGAAAACCCGATCCACCTCGTGGGGGTTGGGCACGATCGCATGGGACGGGTCGATCAGCGCCACCACCGGGGTCACGATGAAGGCGGTTCCCGTCACATACTCGTTGAGCGTGCCCAGCACCTCCACATGCCCGGGATCCAGACCCACCTCTTCTTGCGCCTCACGCAAAGCGGTGTCGGCTATGCTGGGGTCGGTATCGTCGACCTTGCCGCCCGGAAACGCCACCTGCCCCGAATGGGTGGACAAGTGGGCGGTGCGCTGAGTCAACAGCACCGTGGGTTGCTCGCGCATCACGATGCCCACCAACACCGCCGCCAGTGCCGGCTCGCGGTTGGAAAAACGCCGCTCACGCACCACCTCGGGTTGCCATTCAGGCGGGCGGGCAAAACGCTGACGCAGGGCCGCGGCGGTCAATCGCGAAGTGTCCACGGCCGGCAAATGACTGTCGTGCCGGATCACCGGCACTTGGCGCGGGTCAAAATGCGGCAGCTTCGACAGGGGCGTGAACTTCTGGGTCATGGGCACCAAGAAAAAAGCCGCCACTGAACTTCAGGGCGGCTGGGTGGCATCAGCTTGAAATCACTGGGCGGCGGGGGCCGACTTGTGAACCAGCTTTTCTTTGATGCGAGCCGACTTGCCGCTGCGCTGACGCAGGTAGTACAGCTTGGCACGGCGCACATCACCCCGGCGCTTGACCTCGATGCTGGCGATCAGCGGGCTGTAGGTCTGGAACGTCCGCTCAACGCCTTCGCCAGAAGAGATTTTGCGCACAGTGAAACCGCTGTTCAGGCCACGGTTGCGCTTGGCGATCACCACGCCTTCGTAGGCCTGCACACGCTTGCGGGTGCCTTCCACCACGTTGACGTTGACGATCACGGTATCGCCAGGGGCGAAATCGGGGATGTTTTTACCCAGGCGGGTCATTTCCTCTTGTTCGAGGGTCTGGATGAGGTTCATGGGAACTCCTGCAAACTTTTCGGTTCTTGCTCGCTGCACTAGGGGCGGTACAGGCTGCTGCATGAAGTCCGCGAAGGACAACCGGGCCAACCGCGGCGAGTAGAGGAACGGAAACCTGGCATTGTAGCACGGTGCGGCACCAGCACCCTGACGAAGACCCAACCCCGACTCAGGGGGCCTCTTTGAGCAAATCGGGCCGCCAACGCCGGGTCACCGCCAGACTTTGCGCCTGTCGCCACTGCTCGATGCGGGCGTGATGGCCGCTCAGCAAAGCCTCGGGCACCCCCTGCCCCTGCCACACCTCGGGCCGGGTGTAATGCGGGCAATCGAGCAAACCGCCCAAAGCCGGGTTGAAGCTGTCTTGCTGGTGGCTGCCCTCGTCGTGCAACACGCCGGGCTGTAAGCGGGCAACGGCATCGAGCAAGGCCATGGCCGGGATTTCACCGCCTGACAACACAAAATCACCCAGACTGACTTGCCGGTCGACAAAAGCATCGATGAAGCGCTGATCGATGCCTTCGTAGCGCCCACACAACAACACCGCGCCAGCGCACTGACTGTAACCTTCCACCAGGGCATGGCTGAAACGCTCGCCGATGGGAGAAAACAGCACCAAAGGCGCCTGGTCACGGCTCAACCCACTGTCGGCCCGGATGGCTTGGAGGCACTGGAACAGCGGCTCGGCCATCATCACCATGCCCGGTCCGCCCCCAAAAGGGCGGTCATCGACCCGGCGGTAGCCCCCCTGGGCGTGATCGCGCGGATTCCAGAGCCTGACCTGCACTTGGCCGCTCTCGAAAGCGCGGCGGGTCACGCCGTTTTGTAAAAAAGGCTCGAACAATTCAGGAAACAAGGTGATGACGTCAAAGCGCACGATGCAACCCCCATTCAATAATCGGGTTGCCAGTCGACCGTGATCCGGCGCGCCTGCAGATCGACCTGATCGATGAACGCCGCCACAAAAGGGATCATGCGCTCGATCGGCGGATCGGCGGCGCCGTCGTGCAAGACCAACACGGTTTGCGGCCCGGTCGACAACAGGTCGTGAACCCGGCCCAGGGCCACACCTTCGCGGTTGAACACCTCAAGGCCCAGCAAATCGACCCAGTAATACTCGTCTTCGGCCGGGGTCGGAAAACTGGAGCGGGGCACAAAAATGCGGCAACCTTTGAGGCCTTCGGCCGCTTGGCGATCGCTCATGTCCTGCAACAAGGCCACCACACTCTCACCGTGCTCTTTGGACTGCGACACCCGCACCTGCATACTGCCCGCAAAAGGCTGCGGGCCCCGATCCGGGGGCAATAAAAACCAACGACGGGAAGAAAAAAGCGCTTCCGGGGAAGCGCTGTAGGGCAAGATTTTGATCCAACCCTTGATGCCCCACGCATCCATCACCCGCCCCACCTCGACCGCATCGGTCGGTAACTCGGCAGGTTCCAGGGCGTGTTGCATGGGACGGGATGGCGGGTCCCGCAAGCGGGACCCGGCGCGATCAGGCGGCCTTTTTGGCGGCTTGCTTGATCAGGCGCTCGACCGTGGGAGAAGCCTGGGCACCGACGCTGCGCCAGTGGGTCAGACGATCCTGGGCGATCCGGATCGACTCTTCGCCCTCGGCAGCGATGGGGTTGTAAAAACCGATGCGCTCGATGAAGCGGCCGTCGCGACGGTCACGCTTGTCGGCGACAACGATGTTGAAAAACGGACGGGCTTTGGCTCCGCCGCGAGCAAGTCGAATGACGACCATGGGTATATCCTTGGGGTGGAAAGATTCTTTCAGCGTTTGAGACACGCGCTTGGCCACCCGGCCAGCGACACGCCGAAAACCCACGATTGTAAACCATTTGTGACCATGATCCTCTGCCCGACCCAAGCCCAAGACATTGACCAGATCACCCTCATCTATGCCCACCATGTGCGCTGCGGCAGCGGCAGCTTTGAAATCGACCCGCCCGATCAGGCCGAAATGACTCGCCGCTGGCACAGCGTGGCGGGCCAAGGCATGCCGCACCTGGTGCTGCGCGAAGGCGAACAGGTGCTGGGGTTTGCCTACGCCCAACCCTTTCGCCCCCGCTTGGCTTACCGACACACGCTGGAAGATTCCATCTATTTGCACCCGAGCGTGGCGGGACAGCGCCGGGGCTTGGGGCGGGCACTCCTGGCCGAGCTCTTGGGGCAAGCCGAGCGACTGGGGGCGCGTCAGATGGTGGCCGTGATCGGCGACTCGGCCAACCATGCCTCCATCGGCCTGCACCGCGCCCTGGGTTTTGCCCACGCCGGCCAACTCAGCGCCAGCGGCTGGAAACATGGGCGTTGGCTGGACACGGTCTTCATGCAAAAAGCTTTGGGCTTGGGCTCGAATGCCCCCGCAACCGATTGAGTCCACCCGTTTGCTTATCATCCTGGCCTATGAAAAACAAAACTTTGGCCGTCTGGCTGGCGTTGGTCGGCGGCCCCCTGGGGCTGCATCGCTTTTATCTGTTCGGGCTCTCTGACACCCTGGGCTGGTTACTGCCCATCCCCACCGCCCTGGGTCTGTACGGCTTCGAACGCGTGGCCGAACACGGCGTCGACGACGTGCTGAGCTGGTGGCTGATTCCGGCATTGGGCTTTACGTTTGCCGCCTGCGCCCTGAACGCCATCGTTTATGGCCTGATGCCGGTCGAGCGCTGGAACGCCCGCTTCAACCCGCAAGCCCCGGCAGACGCCTCGGCCGGTCGCAGCAACTGGTTCACCATCGGGGCCGTCGCTTGTGCTTTGCTCATCGGCGCCACGGTGCTGATGTCGAGCATCGTCTACAGCATCCAGCGCTACTTCGAAGTGCAAATCGAAGAGGCGCGCCGGATTTCGCAATGAATCTGGCGCCTCAGTCGTACAGGGTGAAACTGACCCAATAACCGATGACGGCCACAAATGCGCTGGCCGGGATGGTCAACACCCAGGCCCACACGATATTGCCCGCCACCCCCCAACGCACGGCACTGGCGCGTTGGGTCGACCCCACCCCCACAATCGCCCCCGTGATGGTGTGGGTGGTGGAGACCGGGATCCCCAAAGAAGTGGCCAAAAACAGCGTGATGGCGCCACCCGTCTCGGCACAAAAACCACCCACCGGCTTGAGCTTGGTGATGCGTTGCCCCATGGTCTTGACGATGCGCCAGCCGCCAAACAGGGTGCCCAGGGCGATCGCCACATAACAACTCAAAATCACCCACCCCGGCGGACTGGCGTCCGAGGTGGTGGCATAGCCAGTGGCAATCAGCAGCAGCCAAATGATGCCGATGGTTTTTTGCGCATCGTTACCGCCATGACCCAAACTGTATGCCCCTGCGGACACCAATTGCAGCCGACGGAACCATTTGTCGACCTTCATGGGCGTGGTGCGACGGAACAGCCAAGCCACCAGCACCATCATGATCGAACCCAGCAAAAACCCCAGGGCCGGCGACACAAAAATGAACGCCACCGTGCGCATGATCCCTGTCGCCACCAGGCCGCCGGCACCGACCTTGGCCATCACCGCACCGACGATGCCCCCGATCAGCGCATGTGACGAGCTGCTGGGAATGCCGTAGTACCAGGTGATGATGTTCCAGGTGATGGCCCCGGTCAGGGCCCCAAACACCACATGGGTGTCGACCACACCGGGCTGCACGATCCCCTTGCCGATGGTCGCAGCCACGCTGAGGTGAAACACAAAAATGGCGATGAAATTGAAAAAAGCGGCGAACAACACCGCCTGGGTGGGGCGCAACACGCCGGTGGAAACCACCGTGGCGATCGAGTTGGCCGCGTCGTGAAAGCCGTTCATGAAATCGAACAGCAAAGCCAACCCCACCAACACGATCACCACCCAAAGGGCGACGGGTACCGTCTCCATGCGCCGGCCTTAAGAGTTCTCGAGGACGATGCCCTCGATCTGGTTGGCCACATCCTCGCATTTGTCGGTGATGGTCTCGAGCAGCTCATAAATGGCCTTGAGCTTGATCACTTCGCGCACATCGGCCTCTTCGCGAAACAACTTGCTCATGGCGCTGCGCATGACGCGATCGGCATCGGACTCGAGCCGGTCGATTTCTTCACACGTCTTCAAAGCGGCCTCGGCGGTGGCCGGCTCGGCAATCCGATCGAGCAGCTTCACTGCATCACGCACGCGTTCGCAGCAACTGACCGCCAGCGCCGTCAGGCGGGTGATCTCTTCGGTCATGTGGCGCACGTCATACAGCGCCATGGTCTCAGCCGAATCCTGAATCAGATCGGCCACGTCGTCCATGGTGTTGATCAGCGAATGGATCTGTTCGCGGTCGATCGGGGTGATGAAGGTTTTGTGGATCGCCCGACTGACCTCGTGGGTGACGCGATCGGCCGCGCGCTCGGCGTTATCCACATCCTGATTGTATTTGTCGCGCAAATGCGGGTCGTTGTAGTTTTTGACCAGATTGGCAAAGGCGCGGGCGGCGTCGACGATGCGCTCTGCATGCTGGTTGAACATTTCAAAAAAGTTGCCCTCTCGAGGCAGCAGCTTTCCAAACAGCATGCGATTCTCCGATTGATGTGACAAAACGATGAAGTTTTGATGACGGCGAGTGTAACCGCTGCAACCTCACCTTCACTGACGAAACACGAAGTAAACCGCCCCCACCAAACACAGCGCAGCCCACAAATAATCCAATTTCAGCGGTTCTTGCAGGAAAAAGAGCGCAAACGGCACAAAAACGCACAAAGTCACCACCTCCTGGATGATCTTGAGTTGCCCCACGCTCAAGCCAGCCTCGTACCCGATGCGATTGGCGGGCACCTGAATCAGGTATTCAAACAGCGCAATGCCCCAACTGACCAGGGCCGCCACGTACCAGGGCGAAGTCGCCTGATGTCGCAAATGGCCGTACCAGGCCAGCGTCATGAAGACATTGGCCAGAGCCAGCATGGCGATGCTCAGCAGCACCGGATGCACCGATAAAAAAGGGTTCATGGCAACACCTCAATGGCTTGACCCGCGACCGCTGCCCGCTGCGCCGCGCTGACTTTGTCGGGCGACACATCGCCCAATGGCCACAACACAAACGCCCGTTCGTGCCAGCGCGGATGCGGCACAGTCAGACGGGGGCTGAACACAGTCCCCGCACCGTAAAAAAGCAGATCCAAATCGAGTGTGCGGGGCGCATGGCGATAAGGCCGCTCGCGCCCGGCTTGCTGCTCCAGGGCTTGCAAGACCTGCAACAAGGCCGGTGCGGTCAACGGCGTCTCGAAGCACACCACGGCATTGATGAAATCGGGGCCTTCGGCCTCATGCGGGGCGCTGCGATACAGGCGCGAAACCCGCAAGTCATTGACTTCGGGGTGCAACCGCAACGCCTCGAAAGCCCAACGCACTTGTCCGGCGGCATCTCCCAGATTGGCCCCCACGGCCACCCATGCGGGGACCGCTGGCCTCATGCGGCATCGCCCCCTGAAGGCTCCCCCGCGTGCCCTGCGGCCCCGCCGCCGGGCTTGCGGCGCCGGCGCCGGCGTTTTTTGGGCGCCTCCGGGCTGGCCTCATCGGCTGAGTGTCCCGCAGTCGATGCCCGGCCCCGCTGGCTGCTGCCCTGACGCACCTGGGCCAGCATGTCCTCGCGCTCGATCTCCTCGGCCTGGCTGAAGGTTTGCCACCAATCGGCCAGGCCCTCATCGACCTCACCCACATCAGCCCGCAGCCGCATGAAATCAAAACCGGCGCGAAAACGCGCCATCATCACCAGCGTCATCGGGCCGTTGCCCACGCGTTTATCAAACCGCGGTTGCATCATCCAGATTTCGCGCATGTCGGCGGCCAACTTGCCGCGGCCCGACACATCACCGATGCGGGCGTCAAACACCTCGTCAATCGCCGTCTGCAACGCTGGCGTGGGCGGCTGGTGAGCGCGTTGCGCCTGCCAGCCTTGGCGCACATCGCTCCACAACACACAAGCCAGCAAAAAACTGGGCGCCACCGGCTTGCCCTCGCCGACCCGGCGGTCGGTATCTTGCAAAGCGGCATTCACAAAGGGGTCGGCACTGCGCTCGACCACCAGATCCAGCAAGGGGTAAATCCCACGCGCCACCCCCAGAGACTTGAGCTGCTCGATGCTGGCCAGGGCATGCCCGGTTTGCAACAACTTCAGCATCTCATCGAACATCCGGCTTTGCGGCACATCAGCCAGCAAATCGAGCGATTTTTTGATCGGCGCCGCCGTCCGCGCCTCCATCTTGAACCCCAACCCCGCCAACTTGGCCGAAAACCGCACCGCCCGCACCATCCGCACCGGATCCTCGCGGTAACGGGTCACCGGGTCGCCGATCATGCGCAACACCCGCTTTTTGGCGTCCTCAAAACCCTTGTGATAATCGATCACCTCTTGGGTGCGCGGGTTGTAATACATGGCGTTGACCGTGAAATCACGCCGCGCCGCATCCTCTTCTTGCGGCCCCCAAACGTTGTCACGCAGCACCCGGCCACTGGCGTCGACCGCGTGCTTCATGCGCGCCAACTCCCCTTTGGAAGTGCGCTCATTGCCGCTCACCGTCTCGGCGGCGGCATTATCCAGATGAGCGCGGAATGTGGACACCTCGATCACCTCGTGCTCGCGCCCCCGGCCATACACCACATGCACAATCCGAAAACGCCGCCCGATGATGAAAGCGCGCCGGAACAAGGCCTTGACCTGTTCGGGCGTGGCATTGGTCGCCACGTCAAAATCTTTCGGTCGCAACCCCAGCAACAGGTCGCGCACCGCACCGCCCACGATATAGGCCTCGTGGCCGTGGTCTTGCAAGGTCTGCACCACCTGCAAAGCCCGGTCATCGACCAAGGCGGGGTCGATGCGGTGCTGGCTGGCTGGCACACTGATGCGCTTGCCGAACTTGGAAGTCGAGCCACTGTCGGACGAGCCGATCAGGCGACGGATGAGAGATTTGATCATTCGCGTTCAAACAATTCGAGGATGGGCCAGCCCAGCTTCAAGGCATGGTCGCGCAGGCGTTCATCGGGATTGGTGGCCACCGGGTGCTGCACCCGGCTCAACAGGGGCAGGTCATTGACCGAATCGGAGTAAAAAGTGGCCTCCACGCCCTCCCAACTCAGGCCCTGTGCATCCAGCCACATCTGCAAGCGCTGCACCTTGCCCTCGCGCATCGAGGGCACGCCTGCAATCTCGCCACTGTACCACCCGTTGGCATCGCGCTCGAGTTCGACCGAAATCACCTCGGCGATGCCGAACCGCGCCACGATCGGCCGGATGACGAATTCATTGGTGGCGGTGATCACCATCAAGCGGTCACCCGCCTGCCGATGTCGCTCCACCAGCGCCAGCGCCTGAGGCCGGATGGCGGGCACAATCACCTCTTGCATGAAGCGCCGGTGCCCCTCAGCCGCGGCCTCAGGACCGCGCAAACGGAACGCCTCGGTGGCAAACCGCACATACTCATGGATGTCCAGCGTGCCTGCCTGGTAATGGGCATAGAACTCGTCATTGCGGCGGGCGAACTCGACCGGATCGGTCCAACCCAAGGTGATGGTGAACTGCCCCCACGAATAATCGGAGTCGATCGGCAACAACGTGTGATCCAAATCGAACAAGGCCAAGCGAGCGGTCATGGGGTCTGGGTGTCGTCAGAAAGCATCGTTTTGATCAGGGGGATGCTGATGGCCCTTTGCTCGCGCAAGGCATACTGGTCCAATTGATCCAGCAAACCGATCAGACTGCCCAAATCACGGCTGAACCGGTTCAGGATGAAGTCCATCACCTCGTCTTTGAGGAAAATACCGCGGGCATCGGCCTGCTGGCGCAACACCGACCGCCGCTGCGTTTCGTCGAGCAACTTCAATTGGAACACATGGCCCCACCCCAACCGGGTGCGCAAGTCTTCCCGCAACGGCAGGTGACTGGGTGGCAAAGCGCCGGCAGCCAATACCCAGCGCTGACGCCCCCCGGCCGGCGTCAGAGCGTGCACGAACCAATTGAACGCCGCGTGCTGCTGGACAGCGCTGTAGGCGTCGACATCGTCCATGATCACCACCTCCCAAGCGGGATCAAACGCCCCCGGCTCGGGCACGCGGGCGTCGAGCCAGCCCACGCGCTGATCGGATTGCGCCAGCCCGTGAGCCACCGCCCGCAACAAATGCGTTTTGCCACTGCCCCGTTCGCCCCAGAGGTAAGTGGGCACCGGCGATCTCGCCCTGTGCCCCACCCACAAGCGCAAATGCTCGCAAACCTCCCGGTTCGGCCCTGGAAAAAAACTCTGCAGACTGGGATGAGCCGCCAATCCGATGTCAAGCGCCATCTGCTTCATGCCGGGCCCGAATCCTGTTTCAGCCAATTCTCGACCAAATGGCGCCAGGCCACCAGCAAGACCGCGCTGGCCGGCAGCGCCAACAACACCCCGACAAACCCCAGCAACTGGCCAAACGCCAGCAACGCGAAAATGACCACCAAGGGGTGCAAACCGATCCGTTCACCCACCCAGCGCGGCGTCAGCACAAAACTCTCGATCAACTGACCCAAGGCATAAATGCCGCCGATCCAGACCAAGGCCTGCATCGGCTCAAATTGCAGCAACCCGGCCAGCAACGCCAGCAACAGCCCCAGACCATAGCCCACATACGGCACGCACAGCGCCAAACCGGTGAACAGCCCAATGGGCCAAGCCAAATCCAACCCCGCCAAACGCAAGGCCAGCGCGTAATACACCGCCATGGCCAACATGACCGACACCTGTCCCCGCACATAACCGCTCATCACCTCGTCGCACTCGGTGGCAAATCGCCCCACCGGTTCGCGCCATTTGCGCGGCAACGCCAGGTGCATCCGCGCCAGCAGGCGCGGCCAGGCCAGCAACAGGTAATACAACGCAACCGGCACCAAAATCGCATGGCCCACGATGGCCAACACCAGGCTGCCCCCCAATTTCAGCGAAGACAGCATGCGTGCCGCCCCGTCGCCCAGGTTATCGCTCAGGTGCTCGCGCACAAACGCCTTGAGCCCCTCGACATCCAGCCTGACCTCAATGCCCCAGGCTTGCAACAATGGGGTGAGCCCGGCATCGACTTTCTGGATCAACACCGGCAGCTGATCGCGCAACAGCGGCCACTCGTGGGCCAGCACCGGCACCACCAACGCCGCCAGAGCCAACACCACGAGCAAAAACACCCCTTCCACCACCACCACCGCCAAAGGGCGGGGCAGCCCCACGCGCACCAGCCGGGCCACCCAGGCGGCCAGCAAATACGCCAAGGCCAGCGCGATCAAAAATGGCGACAGCACGGGCGACAAAGCCACCAACAAGACCACCACGGCCAACGCCAGCGCGCACAGCACGACCAATTTGAGCGGGTTTTGTGGCAATTGCATACAGGGGCCCTGCGGGGCGTCACTAGAATGACCTGATTTTATGGCCAGCCAGGCCTCCAGGTCATTTCATGAACTCACCCCTGTCTTACAAAGATGCCGGCGTTGACATCGACGCCGGTGACGCCTTGGTCGAACGCATCAAACCCCTGGCCCGAAAAACCCTGCGCCCCGGCGTCCTGGCCGGCATTGGCGGCTTTGGCGCCTTGTTCCAAGTGCCCCCCCACTACCGCGAACCGGTCATGGTCAGCGGCACCGATGGCGTGGGCACCAAACTCAAACTGGCGTTTGAATGGGACATGCACGACACCGTCGGCATCGATCTGGTCGGCATGAGCGTCAACGACATCCTGGTGCAAGGCGCTGAACCACTGTTTTTTCTCGACTATTTCGCTTGCGGCAAGTTACACGTGGACACCGCTGCCCAAGTGGTCGCAGGCATCGCCAAGGGCTGCGAAGCGTCGGGTTGCGCACTGATCGGCGGCGAAACCGCCGAAATGCCGGGCATGTACCCCCCGGGCGAATACGACCTGGCCGGCTTCGCCGTCGGCGTGGTCGAAAAATCGGCCATCCTCGACGGCCATCATGTCAGCGCAGGCGACGCCGTGCTGGGCCTGTCCTCCCACGGCGTGCACTCCAACGGCTTCTCGCTGGTGCGCAAAGTCATCGAACGCGCCGCCGACCGCCTGCCCGCCCAACTCGACGGCCAACCTTTCCGGCAAGCCGTCATGGCCCCGACCCGGCTGTATGTCAAGCCCGTGTTAGCGGCCCTGAAGGCCCACCCCGCCAGCGCACAAAGCGGCATCAAGGCCCTGGCCCACATCACCGGCGGGGGCTTGCTCGAAAACATCCCGCGCGTGCTGCCCGAGGGCCTGGGCGTTGACCTGATCCGTGGCAGTTGGCCGCGCAGCGAACTGTTTGCCTGGCTGCAAGCCGAAGCGGGCATCGACGACACCGAAATGACCCGCCCCTTCAACAACGGCATCGGCATGGTGCTGTTGGTTCCCGCCAGTCAGGCCGCCCAAATCAGCCAAACGTTGCGTGAACTCGGCGAACAACCGCACACCATCGGCACCGTGGTCAAGCGCAGCAGCGGCGCACCGGTCCAACTGGTCGGCTGAAAACTTGGGCCACAACCGTCAATCCTGATCGGCGGTTTCGCGCATCACATCGATGCGCGCGTGCACCTGAGCCAAACGGCGATCGTCGCCCTGCGAGCGGTAAATCTCTTCCAGATTGCGCAACATCCGCCAAATGATGTCGCGCCCCCGGGCAGGCGCCAAATGCGCCAACAGCAATTCATCAGGGTCACGCTGGCGGCCATGGTGCGCCGGTGTCGCCATGCTCTGCACCCGCTCCAGCAACTCATCGCGGCCCAACGACTCGCCCGTGAAGGGGTCGATCACCACCTGCCCCTGACGCGGTGCGGACAAATGCACCTTGACCAAAAAGTGGCCCGGGAAATTCACCCCTTCGGCTTCCAGCCCCAAGCCTTGCGCCAACTCCAGCCAGATCACCGCCAGACTGATCGGGATCCCGCGGCGCGTGCGCAACACCAAGTGAATGAAACTGTTGTCGGGGTCGTAATAATCGTTGACATTGCCCGCAAAACCCAACTCCTCAAAAAAGCAGGCGTTGAGCACCCGCAAGCGCTGCACCTCGTCGTCTTCATCGGCCACCCGGCGCGTCAACCGGACCTGAATCCGGTCCACCTGCGCCAGCACCTGAGCCACATCCACCTCGGGATATTCGTCTTGCGCCAAACTGGCTGCAGCTTCCAGCAGCGGAAACGCCCCGTCGCCCGACACCAGCGAGCGGAAGTAATCCAGGGCGGTGGGCATTTCAATGCGATAACTCATGACCACATCATGCCGTCAAATCCGCATCAGCGCACGCCATCTCAAGCCCGCCATGCGCAAAACACCGAAATACACCAGCGCCGACACCGCCAGCACCCCGGTCATAAGACCCAAGCGCTGCCAGGGTTGGGCACGCAACGCCACCCAATCCAGCGCTGAAGCCACCCACAGCAACCAAGCCGCCAGCACCGCACAGGCCAGCACCACCTGCCCCAAAAACCGCCACCACCCCGGCGCCGGCACATAGTGGCCACGCCGGCGCAAACCGTGCCACAACCACAAAGCATTGACGCTAGCGCCCAACCCGATCGACAGCGCCAGACCCGCATGGGCCATCCAGGGCACCAAAACGACATTGAACACCTGGGTCAGCACCAACACCCCGATCGCCACCCGAACCGGCGTCTTGATGTCCTGACTGGCATAAAACCCTGGCGCCAGCACCTTGATCGCCACCAGCCCCAGCAACCCCACGCCGTAACCCATCAGGGCCAGCGTGGTCTGGCGCACGTCATGATCGCTGAACGCCCCATAGTGGTACAAACTGGCGACCAGCGGCGTGGCCAGACACAACAACCCCACCGCACAGGGCAACGCCAGCATCACCACCAGGCGCAAGCCCCAATCGATCATCTGGCTGTAACGCCCGGCATCGCCACCCGCTTTGGCCGCCGCGAGTTGCGGCATCAGCACCACCCCCAGCGCCACCCCCAGCATGGCGGTCGGAAACTCCATCAGGCGGTCGGCATAACTCAACCAGCTCACACTGCCCGGTGCCAAGTGCGACGCAATCTGGGTGTTGATCAGCAGCGACACCTGCGCCACCCCCACCCCCAGCAGCGCCGGGGCCATCAGCGCCACGATGCGCTGACACCCCTCGGCCTGCCAAGCCGCGCGCCAACCCGCAGGTTGCAGCGCCGGCCAGACCCGGATGCCCAAACGCCGCAACGCCAGCCCCATCACCCCCAACTGCAACACCCCGCCCAGCATCACCCCGGCGGCCAGGGCATAAATCGACGGCCAATCCATGGCCTCGAACACCGGGCGGCCCCACCAGGCCACACCGATCATCGACACATTCAAAAGCACCGGCGCCGCCGCCGGCACCGCAAAACGGCGCCAGGTGTTGAGCACCCCGGCGGCCAAGGCCACCAGCGACATGAAGCCGATGTAGGGAAACATGATCCGGGTCATCACCACCGCCGCCTCGTGCCCGGCCCCCGACTGACTCAAACCGCTGGCCAAAGCCCAGACCAGCAACGGGGCTCCCACAACGCCCAAAATGCAAGTGAGCACCAACACCCAAAAAAGCAAGGTCAGCACTTGCCCCACCAGTCGCCGGGTGGCCTCATCGCCGTCTTGTTCGCGGGTCGAAGCCAGCACCGGCACAAAGGCCTGGCTGAAGGCTCCCTCGGCAAACAAGCGGCGAAACAAGTTGGGAATTCGAAACGCCACATTGAACGCATCGGTCAGAGCGCTGGCCCCAAACATCGAGGCGATCAGCAATTCGCGCCCCAGCCCGGTGACGCGCGAGGCCAGGGTCCACAAAGACACCGTCGAAGCTGATTTGAAAAGGCTCACCCCCTTAGTGTAGCGGTCTGGGCTATAATCACGGGTTCGCTGTCATCATCCACAGACACTAGGAATACAACACATGGCATCTGGAAAGCCCAAGAAAAAGAACCCGCGCCTGGCGTCGGGCCGCAAACGCGCCCGTCAGGACGTCAAACTCAACGCCGCCAACACCTCATTGCGCTCGAAGTACCGCACTGCGGTCAAGAACGTCGAGAAAGCCGTGGCTGCCGGCGACAAAACCAAAGCCACCGAATTGTTTGGCAAGATGCAAGCGGTTGTGGACGCCATCGCCGACAAAGGCATCTTCCACAAAAACAAGGCCGCCCGCGACAAGAGCCGCCTGTCGACCAAGGTCAAGGCCTTGGCCACCGCCGCCTGATCATCAGGCTCACAGCCCTGCCCTTCGGGGCAGCCGTTTGAACGGGTGCGCTGACCGCGAAACAAAAAACCGCCTTCGGGCGGTTTTTTCATGGCTCCATGGAGCGCCAGCTGGCCAATGGGCCCGAAGGTCAGGCTTGCATTTGCAACCCGAGAGGGGCGTCAAAGCGGGATGGGCTGGGAGACGACGAAACATCCGTGGCCTCCGGACTCGCCGGAGCAACGCCCGGCGTCGGCAACAAACACCCTTCGACCGTTTGCAACTCGTTGTCACGTGCGAAATTCATGACGAAATCAAACGCCATCGGCTCGGCCTGACGCAGGTCGCGATGCACCACCACACACTTGGTGCCATTCAGGGTGGTGGGCACGCACCACGGCGAATAACTGGCTGGATGGTGGCGGTTGTGTGCGCCGCCCGGTCGAAACGGGCTCATCACCCCCGCCAAGCGCTCGGCCCAGTCGCTGGGTCGAAAGGTCTGGCCATCCCGGGTGACCCCGAGGATGAAAATTTCTTGGGAAGTGGGTGCAGTCATGATTCAGGGTTTACGCCAAAATTATATCTTATATAAGACATATGACAACCCTGCGATGTCCTGACCGGGTCGCAGGCTTGAAGCCCCGCCGCCCCAACGCTGCGGGTAAAATGACATTCCCATGGCTCAACCTGCTTTTTTGGCTGTTGGGCCGATTTCTTTTTTGCGCACAGGAGCCGACATGACCACCGCCGCCTCGCCCCACACCATGAACACCTATGGCCGCTTGCCCGTGGCCATGTCGCATGGCCAGGGCTTGCGAGTCTGGGACACCGACGGCAAGTGTTACCTGGACGCTTTGGCGGGCATCGCAGTCAACACCCTGGGCCACGGCCACCCCAAATTGGTCCCGGCGTTGCAGGACCAGGTGGCCAAAATGATCCACTGCTGCAATTACTACCACGTGCCCGACCAGGAAAAACTGGCCGCCAAACTGGTTGAAAAATCCGGACTCACCAATGTCTTCTTTTGCTCGACCGGGCTCGAAGCCAACGAAGCCGCCATCAAACTGGCGCGCAAATTTGGCCACGACAAGGGCATTGAATCACCGGTCATCGTGGTTTATGAAAAATCCTTTCACGGTCGATCCATCGCCACCCTCAGCGCCACCGGCAACGAAAAAATCCAGAAAGGCTTCGGCCCCCTGGTCGAAGGCTTTTTGCGCGTGCCCCTGAACGACATCGACGCCCTGAAAAAAGCCACCGAAGGCAACCCGAATGTGGTGGCGGTATTTTTTGAGACCATCCAGGGCGAAGGCGGCATCAACCCGACGCGTTGGGACTATTTGCGCCAGGTGCGCGAACTGTGCGACCAGCGCGACTGGCTGATGATGATCGACGAAGTCCAGTGCGGCATGGGCCGCACCGGCAAGTGGTTTGCCCACCAGTGGGCCGGGATCCTGCCCGACGTGATGCCACTGGCCAAAGGCCTGGGCTCGGGCGTGCCCGTGGGCGCGGTGGTGGCCGGCCCCAAAGCGGCCCAGATTTTTCAGCCCGGCAACCACGGCACCACCTTTGGCGGCAACCCGCTGTCCATGCGCGCGGGCGTCGAGACCATCCGCATCATGGAAGAAGACGGCCTGCTGGACAACGCCGCACGCGTGGGCGAGCACCTGCGCAACGCCCTGACACAGGCTTTGCAAGGCGTGGCCGGTGTGAAAGAAATCCGCGGCCAGGGCCTGATGCTGGGCATCGAACTCGATCGGCCTTGTGGCGCCATCATGACCCAAGCGCTCGAAGCCGGCTTGTTGCTCAGCGTCACCGCCGACAGCGTGATCCGTCTGGTACCGCCCCTCATCATCACAGCGGCCGAAGCCGATGAAATCGTGGCCATTCTGGTGCCCATCATCCAACAATTTTTGGCCAGCGCATGAAGCACTACCTGCAATTCACCGACCTGAGCGCCGACGAGTACGCCTACTTGTTCCAGCGCGCGGCGCTGATCAAGGCCAAATTCAAGGCCTACGACAAGCACCAACCGCTGACCGACCGCACGCTGGCGATGATTTTCGAGAAAGCCTCCACCCGCACCCGCGTCAGCTTTGAAGCCGGCATGTACCAATTGGGCGGCTCGGTGGTTCACCTCACCACCGGCGACAGCCAGTTGGGGCGTGCCGAGCCCATCGAGGACAGCGCGCGCGTCATCAGCCGCATGGTCGACCTGGTGATGATCCGCACCTTTGGCCAGGACAAGATCGAACGCTTTGCGCAGTACTCGCGCGTGCCCGTCATCAACGGACTGACCAACGAATTTCACCCGTGCCAGATCATGGCCGATCTGTTCACCTACATCGAACACCGAGGCACACCGCAAGACCCTCTGGCCTGCCTACAAGGCCGGGTCGTGGCCTGGGTCGGCGACGGCAACAACATGGCCAACACCTGGCTGCAAGCCGCCGAACTGCTGGGCTTCAAAGTGCACCTCAGCACCCCCAGCGGCTACGAGGTCGACCAGGCCGTGGCGGGCCTGCGCTCCAACGACAGCTACCGCGTCTTTGCCAACCCGCTCGACGCCTGCCGCGGTGCCGACTTGGTCACCACCGATGTCTGGACCAGCATGGGCTTTGAAGCCGAAAACGAACAACGCCAACAAGCCTTTGCCGACTGGTGCGTCGACGCCGAGATGATGGCGCAAGCCCGACCCGACGCCCTCTTCATGCACTGTCTGCCCGCCCACCGGGGCGAAGAAGTCGAAGCCGACGTCATCGACGGCCCGCAATCGGTGGTCTGGGACGAGGCCGAGAACCGCATGCACGTGCAAAAAGCCCTGATGGAGTATTTGCTCTTGGGCCGGCTCTGAGCCACCCCCTTGCCCCCTGACCGCCATGTCCGAATGCCAGCGTTGCGGCGCTTGCTGCGCCCACTTCCGGGTCGACTTCTCCATCTACGAGCTCGACGAACACGGCGGCTCGGTGCCCCGTGGACTGACTGTGCCGGTCAACGGCAACACCTGCCGCATGCGCGGCACCGACCACGTCCCCATCCGTTGCGCCGCACTCACGGGTCGGATCGGGCAGCAAGTGGGCTGCGGCATCTACGAATGGCGCCCCAACCCCTGCCGCGAATTCAGTGAAGGCACCGATGCCTGCAACCGGGCGCGCGCGCGCCACGGCCTGCCGCCCATCGCCTGAGCCCGGCCCCGCCCGCGCCACAATCGGTCATATTCACACCCCAAGCGGGCGCCTTTTGCGTTGACAGACCCGGGCAGGATGGCGACAATTTTTTGCATTAAAAAGCATTCATTATTCATCGGAGAAACCGATCAGGAGCGACACGATCGCATCTGGGCACGCATCGACCGCCTCGCCGAGCAAGTGGGTGGAATCGGTGAAAACCTGGGCGGCGCCGCCGAAGAATTTTTCTTCTACAGTCTGCGTGCCGACAAGACCGTGGGGGGCATTCACTTTGACCAGATTCACGCCAAAGCCAAGGGCGGCCACCCGGGGCAGCAACAAGAGTACGACCTGATCCTCGAAAATGGCCGGCATGTCGCGGTGATCGAGGTCAAACACCAATTCAAAAAAAGTGACCTCAGCCAACTCGATCACCAGCTATCGCGCATCAAGAGCGATTTCCCCGCTTACCGACGCAAACGCCTCTACGGCGGCATCGCCGGGTTCTCCATTTCCACCGACGTGGCCGCCGCCGCCCGTGCCAAAGGCTATTTTGTCTTGCGCCGTCAAGGGCGCCTGCTGCGGGTCGACGCCACCGACATGAAAGAAGCCCGGCCCTGACTCAAGGGCGGTCAGCCCCGTACAGCCAGGGCTGATCCATCAGCCGGTTCGCCGCCAGCCGCAAAGCCGTGTTGCGCGCCCAAGCCAGAGGCCCTGCAGCATGAAAAATCTGTCCGTTGCGCTGCGCCCGGACCTGCACCCGGGCGTTGCGGGCCCAACGGCTTTGGGCATACCCCAGCAAAGCCTGCTCATCATCATCGCCGCTGGCCAAGTGCGCAGCCAAAGCTTGGGCATCCTCAATCGCCATGCCCGCCCCCTGCGCCAAATAAGGCAGCATGGGGTGTGCCGCATCGCCCAACAAGGCCACCCGTCCGCGCGCCATGCCATCGGCCGACTGCAGCGGTGCCCGGGCGCACAACGACCAGGCGCGCCACTGCGCCACCGGCCTGAGGACATCGTGCAAGTCGTGGCACAAGCCACGCAAGGCCGCCTGCACATCGGCCTGGATCAATTCGGGCGCCCGGGTCACGTCCCACCCCGGCTCGCTGCTCTGGGTCTGCCCTTCCACCAACACCACCACATTCAGCCATTCGCCCCGCCGCACCGGGTAATGCACAGCATGCAGACCGGGTGCCATCCAGACCTGCACCCGGGGCTCACGCCAGCGATGGGGCAACAGGCCCATGGGCAACAGGGTTCGGTAAGCCCAATGCCCCGTCGAAGCGGGGGCCCCCTCGCCCCACACCCGGTGCCTGACCTGGCTCCACAGGCCATCGGCACCGATCAACACACGGGCATGCATGCGGCGCTCATCGGCATCGGTCACCTGCACCCCCGCATCACCCCCGACATGCAACTGCACCAGCTCGCGACCCAAGTGCGTCCTGACCGACGCCGGATCCAGTGCGCGGTGCAACACCGCGTGCAAATCCGCCCGATGGATGCACACATACGGGGCTCCGTAACGCACCCCCATATCCTGCAAAGACAACCGCCCCAACTCGCGCCCGCTGACCGCATCGCTGCAGACCAGCACTTGCGGTTGCGCCGCCACCTCCATCAGGGCCTCGCCCAACCCCCACGCCTGCAAAATGCGGGTCACATTCGGCCCCATCTGGATGCCGGCCCCAACCTCGCCAAAAGCCGGCACCTGCTCCCACAACTCGCACCCCCGCCCCTGCCGCTGCAAGGCCAGCGCAGCGGCCAGACCGCCGATGCCGCCCCCGACGATCAGCACGTCAGCCATGCTGCAACCACTGCTGATAACACGCATCCACCTGCGCCAGCCAATGATCGCGCAAGGCCGGATCGACAAAACTGGCTTCAAAGCTGTTGCGCACCAAAGTCAGGGCATGCTCGGGCCCCAAATCCAGCGCCTCAAAAGTCTGGATGAAATTGTCGTTGATGTAGCCGCCGAAATAAGCCGGATCGTCCGAGTGAATCGTCACGCACAAACCCGCTTCCAGCAAACGCCGCAAATTGTGCCGGCGCAAATCGTCGACCACGCACAACTTGAGATTGGACAACGGACACACCGTCAGCGGCGTGCGCTGCCGGGCCAGGCGCTGCATCAGGGCCGGATCGCGCTCGGCCTGCACGCCATGGTCGATGCGCTCGGCCCCCAACACATCGAGGGCCGACACGATGTAATCGGGCGGCCCCTCCTCACCCGCGTGCGCCACAATGCGCAACCCCAGGTCGCGGCAACGGGCGAACACCCGGGCGAATTTTTCCGGCGGATGCCCCACTTCGCTCGAATCCAATCCAACCCCCATGAACAAGTGCCGGAAAACCAGTGCCTGCTCCAGCGTGGCCAGGGCATCGTCTTCGGGCAAATGGCGCAGAAAACACAAAATCAACTCCGCATGCAGATCCCACCTTTGGCGCGCATCGTGGCAAGCCCGGTGCAAACCCTGGATCACGGTGGCCATCGGCACCCCGCGCGCGGTATGCGTTTGCGGATCAAAGAAAATTTCGGCGTGAACCACATGATCGGCCGCCGCACGCGCCAAATACGCCATCGCCATGTCGTAAAAATCGGCCTCCGTCAGCAAAACACTCGCGCCCGCGTAATAAATATCCAGAAAACTTTGCAAGTCGGTGAACGCATAAGCCGCTCGCAGAGCCTCGACATCGGCGTAGGGCAACGAAACGCCATTGCGCCGGGCGAGTTGAAAAATCAATTCAGGCTCCAGCGAACCCTCGATGTGAATGTGCAACTCCGCCTTGGGCAAAGTCGCCAGCAAGGTGCGTAGCGAAGGGGTCATGTCATGCTCCAGGTGCCGGCTCAGTTTACCCCTTGCCCCATGGCCCTGCAGGGCCTGGGTCGCCTTTTCAAGCGGCTTCGGCCAGCGACTTCAACCCCCCCGGGTTGACCAGATTCAGGGTGCGACCACGGCCATGAATCAGGCCCTGCTCACGCAGATCGCGCAAAATGCGCGACAAAGTCTCGGGCGCCATGCCCAATTGCTCGGCGATCTGGCGCTTGCGCTGAGTCAGCAGCACGGCACCCGAAGCGCCTGCCGATTGAGCCTGATGCAGCAGCCATTGGGCACAACGCGCGTGGGCGTCCATGGCCAGGCGGCTCAGGGTGGTTTCGGCCCATTCCTTTTGTTGCCGCGCCAAACTGCGCAACATACCCTGCACGCTGGCTGGCTGATCGAGCAGCCAGGCCCTGAAATGCGCCAGCGACACGGCCTTGATCTCCACCGGCGTATCGGCCACCGCATCGTAAATGCCCTCGCCGGGCAACAACGCCCCAGACAAGTCCAGCCAATCGGGCGCCAGGATGCTGCCTTGGCGGTGAATCCAGCGCCCCCCCTGCCACAACCCCAGGCTGACCTGGCCCGAAACCAGATAAACCGTTGGCTGATGAGTCTGGCCGCGCGTCAACAAGCGGCTGCCGGCAGGCAGCCTCTGCAAAGCCATGCGGTCGAGCAAATCGGAAAGAGACAACATGGGATCCGACTGTGCCAAAAAACCGACCCGCCGGTTTTGCTTTAGGTCAAGAAATCGTGGAGATGCCCCGCTGAATGACTCAAAGAATCAAGATCGCCCTGAAGTCATTCACATTGGTGTAGGTCGGCCCTGTCACCACCAGATCACCCAGGGCGCTGAAAAACCCGTAGGCGTCATTGCGCACCCCATGCTCCGACGCCTTCAGGCCCAGGGCCATCGCCCGCGCCAGGGTATCGGGCGTCACACGCGCCCCGGCGTTGCTTTGCAGGCCATCGATCCCATCGGTATCTGCCGCCAGCCCCCACACCCTGGCCTGACCCTGCAAGCCCAGCGCCAGCCCCAGACAAAACTCGCCTGCCCTGCCCCCCTGACCCCGTTGCCAACCTGTGGGCAAAGGGCGCACCGTGACGGTGGTTTCGCCGCCGCTGAGCAACACACAAGGGGCTTTGAAAGGCCCCTGGCCCTGCGCCGCAGCACGCGCCAGTGCCGCATGCACCCGACCCACTTCGATCGACTCACCCTCGATCTCGTCGGACAGCACATGCGCCGCCAGACCCATTTGGCGGGCACACTCGGCCGCCGCCTGCAAAGACTGCATCGGGGTGGCGACCATGCGCACGCTGCGCCGATGCCACTCGGCCCCGCCGGGCTTGGGCGTCTCCAACTGCCCCTGGCGCCACTGCGTCAAAATCGCAGGCGGCACCTCGATCCGGTACCGCGTCACGATCTCCAGCGCGTCGCCGCAGGTGCTCGCATCGGGCACCGTCGGGCCGCTGGCAATCACCGACACATCGTCGCCGGGCACATCGCTGATCGCCAGCGTCAGCAACGGCGTGGTTCCGCAGGCCTGCGCCAGACGACCGCCCTTGATGCGCGACAAATGCTTGCGCACCACATTCATCTCAGTGATGTTGGCCCCCGACTCCAGCAACTGGCGATTGATGGCCTGCTTATCGGCCAGAGTCAACCCATCGGCGGGCAAAGTCAACAACGACGAACCGCCACCTGAAATCAGGCACACCACCAGATCATCGGCACTCAAGCCCTGCACCACCTGCAACATCCGCTCGGCGGCGGCCATGCCGGCGGCATCGGGCACCGGATGAGCCGCTTCCACGATCTCAATCCGGCACGGAGGCAACCCGACGCGGCTGGGCGTGTGGTGGTAGCGGGTGACCACCCAGCCCGACAGAGGGGCATCGGACGGCCACAGGTCGCTGAAAGCGTGGGCCATCGACGCAGCGGCTTTGCCCGCCCCGATCACCACCGTCCGACCCCGGGGCGGAGTCGGCAACTCAGCCGCCAGAGCCTGCGCGGGCAAAGCACGCGCCACTGCCGCCTCAAACAGGCGTTGCAAAGCTTCCAGCGGGGTCAAGCCCGCAGGCCAACCCTCGGGGCGTTTGCTCGGGTTAATATCCATGCACCAAGTCTAGCCTGATTCCCCATGACCTCCCTGTTGATCGAGCGCGCCCATTGCATCGCCACCCAGGACGATGCCGCCACCGAATTGTCCGACGCCTCGATCTTCGTGCGCAACGGCCGCATCGAAGCGGTGCTGCCCAGAGGCACCGACCTCACGCCCTACCGCTCACAAGCCGACGAGTCCATCGACGCACGCCAACACCTGGTGGTGCCCGGGCTGATCAACACCCACCACCACATGGTGCAGTCACTCACCCGGGCCGTGCCCGGCGGTCAAAACGCCGAACTCTTCACCTGGCTCAAAAGCCTCTATCCGATCTGGGCCGGGTTGACGCCCGACAGGGTCACCACCTCGCACCAGATCGCCATGGCCGAGTTGTTGCTGAGCGGTTGCACCACCAGCAGCGACCACCACTACATCTACCCCAACGGCACCCGGCTCGAGGACAGCATCGCCGCGGCCCAATCGATCGGCATCCGCTTTGTCGCCACGCGCGGCGCCATGACCGTTGGCGAAAGCCAGGGTGGCCTGCCGCCCGATCGGGTGGTCGAACCCGAAGCCGCCGTGCTGCACGACATGCAGCGCCTGGTCGAAACCTGGCACGACCCCCGGCCCGGGGCCATGCTGCAAATCGCGTTGGCTCCCTGCTCCCCGTTTTCAGTCAGCGAATCGCTCATGGTCGAGTCGGCCCGCCTGGCCAGATCTTTGGGGGTCAGGCTCCACACCCACCTGGCCGAAAACGACCACGACGTCGCCTACACCCGGGAAAAATTCAACTGCACCCCGGGCGAATACGCCGAACGACTGGGTTGGGTGGGCGAAGACGTTTGGCACGCCCACTGCGTCAAAATCGACCCGGCCGGCATCGGCCTGTTCGCCCGCACCCGCACCGGCATCGCCCACTGCCCGTGCAGCAACATGCGCCTGGGCAGCGGCATCCTGCCCTTGCGCCGCTTGCTCGACGCCCAAGTCCCCGTCGGTCTGGGCGTGGATGGCAGCGCCAGCAACGATGGAGCGCACATGCTGGGCGAAGCCCGCCAGGCCATGCTGCTGGCCCGGGTCAGCAAAGGCCTCGAACCCTTCGGCTGCGACCACGGCCCCGCCGAAATGACCCCGCGTGACGCACTGCGCCTGGCCACGCGTGGCGGCGCCCAAGTGCTGGGCCGAGCCCACGACCTGGGTCAAATCAAAGCGGGTTATTGCGCCGACCTGGCCCTGTTCCGGCTCGATACCGTGGCCATGGCCGGCGCTGCGGTGCACGACCCGGTCGGGGCTTTGCTGCTGTGTGCCAGCGGACCCGCAGACCACACCATCGTCCATGGCCGGGTGCTGGTGCGCGCCGGCCAGCTGACCTCACTCGACCTGCCGCCCCTGGTCGAACGGCACAACCGCCATGCCATCGATTTGGCGCGGCAAGCGTGACCATCGCCCGTCAGTGGGCATGCGTTGTGAACTGGCTGACCAAGGTCACCAGCCCGATCCCGGCCAATAACCAGGCCACCTGACTGGCCGTGGCGGAGCTGCTCAGGCGTTTTTGCAACTGCGGGATCAAATCCGCCAGCGCCACATAGATGTAACTGCCACTGGCAATGGTGAGCAAATAAGGCAGAAACTCAGGTTGCTGATCAACCAAACCATAACCCACCAACCCCCCCACCACCGTCGTCGCACCGGCCAGCAACAACTTGAACAGGGCCCCGCGCTGGCTGGGCTGCTGCCGCAACACCACCAAGTCCCCCACATGGTGCGGCACCTCGTGCGCCAGCACCGCCACCGAAGCCGCCAGACCCAGGTGCAAATCGGCCATGAATGCTGCTGCCACCAAAATACCGTCGCCAAAAGCATGCACGCTGTCGCCCAACAGCACCGACCAACCGCCACCCCCATGAGTATGGCCATGGTGTCCGTGTCCATGCCCATGGGCCTGGAAATGCCCCTCATCGGCGTGCCCCGAGTGCCCCACGTCAGGCCCGCCATGGTGTTCATGACCGTGGTGCCACAACTCGGCCTTGTCGAGCAAAAAGAAAATCAGCACCCCCACCAGCAAGGTGAGAAACAGCATGTGAATGTCAGCCCCGGACTCAAACGCCTCGGGCAACAGGTGCATGAAAGCCGTGGCCAACAAGGCACCTGCCGCCAAACTCAACAGGTGCTGGGTATAGCGCGCCAACAAAGCTTGGGCGATCAGGGCGGCGATCAGCACGCTGCCCATGCCGGCCGCCAAAGTGCCCAGCACGATCGAGAGCAGGGTCATGGATGCTTTCAGAGGTGTTGCTTGAACCAGTCTTGCGCCCGTTGCCATCCGTCTTGCGCCGGCCCCTGACGATAAGTCGCACGATAGTCGGCATGGAATGCGTGGGGCGCATCGGGGTAAACCACAAACTGGCTGGCCTGCGCCGCGCGGTTGCCAGCCGCCGCCGACAAGGCTTGTTTCATCCGATCCACTTCAGACACCGGAATGCCCGTGTCGGCTGCCCCGTACAAGCCCAGCACCGGGGCCTTGAGCTGCGCCGCCACATCCACCGGGTGGCGCGGGTTATTGGCCGTCACCGCGCCACTGACTCGGCCATACCAGGCCACACCCGCCTTGAGCTGCGGTTGGTGCGCAGCATACAACCAGGTGATGCGACCGCCCCAGCAAAAACCGGTGATGCCCAGTCGTTGCGGGTTGCCGTTGTGGGCTCCCGCCCACTGCACACACGCATCGAGGTCGGCCATCACCTGGGCGTCAGGCACCTTGGCGATGATCTCGGACTGGATCTTGGCGATTTCCCCGTACGACTGCGGATCGCCCTGGCGCACAAACAATTCGGGCGCCATGGCCAAATAACCCGCCCGTGCAAAGCGACGGGCGACATCGGCGATGTACTCGTGCACGCCAAAAATCTCGGACACCACCAACACCACCGGCAGATTTTTTTGGCCCGCAGGTTGCGCCCGGTAAACCGGCACCTGGGTGCCATTCACGCTCAGGGTGATCTCGCCTTGCTCCAAGCCATCGGCGGGTGTCTTGATGGCGGTCTGCGCCATGATCGGTGCCGCCGCCATGGCGTACCCCACACCCAAGGCCGCTTGCAGCGCCATGCGGCGGTTTGGGATCGTGACACTTCCGGGCTGCACATTGAGCAGGGCTTGCGTATCTTCCATCAGGTGGGGGTGCATGGTCGGGCTCCAATCGTCGGTGGATCTTGATCTGGTTTGAACGGGTGCAAACAGTTTCAGTGGGCCTGGTCCCAATTGGGCCCCAACCCGAGTTCGGCCAGCAAGGGCACCCGAAGTTGCGCCACGCCGGCCATCAGGGCAGGGATGGTTTGCTTGAGCCAATCCACCTCGTCCTCGGGCACCTCAAACACCAATTCATCATGCACCTGCATGATCATGCGGGTGCGGCGCTGTTGTGCATCCAGGGTCTTTTGCACCTGATTCATGCTCATTTTAATGAGATCGGCCGCCGTGCCCTGCATGGGGGCATTGATGGCTGCGCGCTCGGCCCCGGCACGCCGGGGCCCGTTGGGCGAATTGATTTCGGGCAAATACAGGCGCCGGCCAAACACCGTCTCGACATAGCCCCGTTCTTTCGCCTGGGCCCGGGTTTCGTCCATGTAGCGCTTGACCCCCTCGAAGCGCTGGAAATAACGCTCGATGTAATTGCGCGCTGCGGTGTTGTCGATGTCCAGCGCCTTGGCCAGGCCAAACGCACTCATGCCGTAAATCAGGCCAAAGTTGATCACCTTGGCATAACGGCGCTGGTCGGCGCTGACCTCGGAGGCCGCCAAACCGAACACCTCGGCAGCCGTGGCACGGTGCACATCGATCCCCTCATGAAAAGCCCGCATCAGCGCCGGATCCTGGCTGATGTGCGCCATGATGCGCAATTCAATCTGACTGTAGTCGGCACTGGCGATCAGCCAACCCGGACTGGCCACAAACGCCTCGCGCACCCGCCGCCCCTCCGGCGTGCGGATCGGGATATTCTGCAAATTGGGCTCATTGCTCGACAAGCGCCCGGTCACCGCCACCGCTTGGGCGTAATGCGTGTGCACGCGGCCATCGGCAGGGTGTGCCATGGCGGCCAGCTTGTCGGTGTAAGTGCCTTTGAGCTTGGACAGACTGCGGTGCTCCAAAATCAATTTCGGCAAGGGGTAGTCTTCGGCCAGCTTCTCCAGCACCTCCTCGTCGGTACTGGGCGCGCCCGTGGCGGTTTTTTTCACCACCGGCAACTCGAGCTTGGTGAAAAAAATCTCGCCAATCTGCTTCGGCGATCCCAAATTGAAGGGCTGTCCCGCCAACTCGTGCGACTGGCGCTCGAGCTCCAAAATGCGCTGACCCAACTCATGGCTTTGCTGCGCCAGCACCTGGGCGTCGATCAGCACGCCATGCCGTTCCATGCGATACAGGCTTTCGCTGCTCTCGATCTCCAGCGCATAGATGCGTTCCAACCCCGGGCTTTGCTGGATGCGGGGCCACAACATTTGATGCACCCTGAAAGTGAAATCAGCGTCCTCACACGAATATCGGGCGGCACGCTCCACATCCACCTGGGCAAAACCGATCTGGTTCGCACCCTTGCCGCACAACTCCTCGTAACTCAGCCCTTGCAAACCCAAATGTCGCAACGCCAGACTCTCCAGATTGTGGGGTTTGTGAACCTCCAGCACATAACTTTGCAGCATCGTGTCGTGCACATAACCCCGCACCTCGACACCGTGGTTGGCCAGCACATGGCGGTCGTACTTCACATGCTGTCCCAACTTGGCAGCCGCCGGGTTTTCCAGCCAGGGTCGCAGGCGCGCCAACACCTCTTCGGTACCCAGTTGATCCGGGCACCCCGGCCCGTTATGCGCCAGCGGAATGTACGCCGCCTGCCCGGACTGCACACACAGCGACAACCCCACCAAACGCGCTTGCATCCCATCGAGCGACGTGGTCTCGGTGTCGATGCAAGTCAGCTCCGCCTGGCTGACGCGCTCGACCCAGCGCTGCAAGTGCGCCCCATCCAGCACCGTCTCATACATCACCTCCACCGCTTGCGGCACCACCGGTTCGGGCTCGTCAAACAAGCCCGGGGGGGCGGTTGCCGGTTTGGGCGCGGGCGCCGGACTCCCCGCTTTGGCCGCCAGGGTCTTGAAACCGTGGCGCTGGTAAAACTCTGTCAACGCCTGCGCCTGAGGCTCGGCCAGCGTCAAATCATCGAGCTGCGGCAGCCCCTGCACATGGCCACTCAGATCGCAGTCGTTGCGGATGCGCAGCAACTGGCGCGCCGTCGGCAACCAGCCCACCGACTGACGCAAATTCTCGCCTGCCACCCCCTTGATCTCGGCCGCCCGGGCCAGCAAATTCTCCAGATTGCCGTACTCTTGCAACCATTTCGCCGCCGTCTTCGGGCCCACCTTGGGCACCCCGGGCACATTGTCCACCGCATCCCCCACCAGGGTCTGGTAATCCAGCATCAGGTGCGGCGGCACCCCAAACTCGGCCTCGACCCCGGCCACATCGCGGCGCTTGCCGTTCATGGTATCGACCATGGTCACGTGCTCGTTGACCAGCTGGGTCAAGTCCTTGTCGCCACTGGAGATGACCACCCGAATCCCTTGCTGCGCCGCCACCTGGGCCAGGGTGCCGATCACGTCATCGGCTTCAATCCCGGGCACATCCAGCACCCGCCAGCCCATCAACTTGACCACCTCATGAATCGGCTCGATCTGGCTGCGCAAATCATCCGGCATCGGCGAACGATGCGCCTTGTACTCGGGGTAAATTTCGTCCCGAAACGTCGGCCCCTTGGCATCGAACACACACGCGGCATACTGCGCCGGCACTTCCTTGCGCAGGCTGTTCATCATGTTGATCATGCCGCGAATCGCGCCCGTCGCCGGGCTGGTGGAATCGCCGGGGACCGCCCGCAAATCGGGCATGGCGTGGAAGGCCCGGTACAAATAACTGGAGCCGTCAACCAGCAAAAGGGTGGGGGGTGAATCACTCATCCCCGCATTGTCCATGGTTTCCAGACAGGGTCACGGCTCCGCCTACAATGGCGCCTGAGTTTTTTCGAGCCCCTATTCACCTTCTGCCATGGCTGTTTTCACCGCTGTCGACTTGCCGCAAGCCCAGAGCCTGGCTGACCGCCTGCAACTGGGCACAGTCACAGACCTCCAGGGCATCGAGGGCGGCATCGAAAACACCAATTACTTCCTCACCACCGAACAAGGCCAGTATGTGCTGACCCTGTTTGAGCGCCTCAGTGCTGCGCAACTGCCCTTTTACCTCTTTCTCATGAAGCACTTGGCCCAGCGCGGGGTGGCGGTCCCCGACCCGGTGGCCGACAGCCATGGCGAAGTCCTGTTTGAACTGCACGGCAAACCTGCCGCCGTGGTCGACCGCCTGCTCGGTGCCAGCGTGTTGGCCCCGCAAGCCTCACATTGCGCCATCGTCGGCGAAGCCCTGGCCCGCATGCACCTGGCCGGCCAAGACTATCACCGTCAGCAACCCAACCTGCGTGGCCTGAACTGGTGGGTCGACACCACCCCGCTCGTCCTGCCCCACATCGACGCCCCGCAACGTCAACTGCTGCAACACGAACTGGCCTACCAACTGCACGTGGCCCAAAGCCCGGCCTACCCTGGATTGCCCCAAGGCCCCATCCACGCCGACCTCTTCCGTGACAACGTCATGTTCCACGAAAACCGCCTGTCGGGCTTCTTTGACTTTTATTTTGCCGGCGTCGACCACTGGCTCTTTGACCTCTGCGTCTGTCTCAATGACTGGTGCATCGACCTCGCCAGCGGCGCCTGGGACGTGCCACGCCGAGACGCCATGCTGGCGGCCTACCAATCCGTGCGCCCCCTGCAAGCCCCTGAACGCCGCCTGTTCACCGCCATGACCCGTGCGGCCGCGTTGCGCTTTTGGATCTCGCGCTTGTGGGACTTCCACCTGCCCCGCGAAGCCAGCCTCTTGCAGCCTCACGACCCGACCCACTTCGAACGCGTGCTGACCCAGCGGGTCATGCACCCCTGGGCGCCCACATGAAACTGCAACTCGTCCCGGCCCGGCAAGGATGGCTCTGGATGCGCCAGGGCATCGGGGTGTTTTGGCGTCAGCCGATTGCCCTGACCGGACTTTTTTTCATGTTTTTGGGCCTGATCACCCTGGTCTCAATGGTGCCGGTGGTCGGCAACCTGGCTGCCCTGGTGCTCTTACCCGCTTGCACGGCAGGCCTGATGATCGGCACCCGCGAAGCCTTCCAGGGCCGCTTTCCCAAGCCCCGGGTGCTGATCGCCGGACTGCGCTCCAGCCCGGCGCAACGCCGCCAAATGCTCATCCTCGGGGCAGGCTACGCCGTGGGAGTGATCGTGCTGATGCTGCTATCCGCCCTGGCCGATGGCGGTGACTTCGCCCGCATCTACCTGCTGGGCGGGCGCATCGACGCCGATGTCATCGAACAACCGGCCTTCCAATCGGCGCTGTGGATCGCCATGATCCTCTATATCCCGCTCTCTGCCCTGTTCTGGCATGCCCCGGCGCTGGTGCACTGGCACAACATCCCGGCCGCCAAAAGCCTGTTCTTCAGCCTCATGGCCTGCCTCGGCAACTGGAAAGCCATGCTGCTCTACCTCGCCGCCTGGTCCGGCCTCTATGCCGCCGTTGGCTTCGCCCTGATCATCCTCGGCTCCTTACTCGGCAGTGCCGGCGCCGTCGGATTGAGCCTCTTACCGGCCATGCTCATGCTCACCGCCATGTTCTTCAACTCGGCCTACTTCACCTTCAAAGACAGCTTCCACAACGAAATCCTGGCCTGATGAAATTGGGGTCTGAAATTGGGGTCTGACCCCAATTAATGGTTGTTTTTTGGCCACACAGCAGAAATTGGGGTCAGACCCCAATTTCTGCAACGGCGCGGGCCGCCAAGGTGCCGACCAATGCGGCGCGGTAAGCGGCACCGGCGTGGATGTCGGACATCATGTCGGCGCTGGGCAGTTTCACGGCCTGCGCAGCGGCAGGTGTGAATGAAGCTTGCAAAGCGGCCTCGATCGCGCCCGCCCGAAAGACACAGGCCTGTGCCCCGGTCACGCCCACGCGAACGCGGTCTTTGAAGCGTGCGACAAAAACGCCCACCAGGGCCAGTTTCGAGGCCGGGTGTTTGAATTTGATGTATGCCGCCGCCTCGGGGCGCTGAAAGGTGACGGCACGGATCAACTCGCCCGGCTCCAGTGCCGTCTGGTACAGGCCCTGAAAGAAATCGGCGGCCGCGATGTCACGCTGCTGAGTGTGGATGACGGCATCCAGCGCCATGGCGGCGCTGGGGTAGCATGCCGACGGGTCGTTGTACGCCAACGACCCCCCCAGCGTGCCCTGATTGCGCACCATCGGATCGCCGATGCCGCCCGCCAACCCGGACAAAGCCGGGATCGCCGCACGCAACGGGGCGTGATCGGCCACTTGGGCGTGGCGGGCCATCGCCCCGACCTGGACCGAGGTCGGTCCCACCTCGATGCCTTGCAACTCGGTCAGCGCGCCCAAATCGATCAGCGCCTGCGGACTGCTCATGCGCAGTTTCATGGCTTGCACCAGGCTCTGTCCACCGGCCAAATAACTGCCGTTGTGGGTCAAGGCGGCCTGCCGGGCCTGGGTCAAGCTGGTGGGTCGCTGGTATTCAAATGCGTACATGGCTCAATGCTCCTGTGGGCCGGCTCAGGCTTGTGCGGCCTTCAAGACCGACTTGACGATGTTTTCGTAACCGGTGCAACGGCAGATGTTGCCCTCGAGGCCTTCGCGCACTTGAGCCTCGGTCGGATTGGGGTTGCGCTGCAACAGGTGGATGGTGCTCATGACCATGCCGGGCGTGCAGTAGCCACACTGCAGGCCATGGCACTCGCGAAACGCCTGCTGCACCGGATGCAATGCCTCGCCCTGGGCGATACCCTCGATGGTGGTCACCTCTTTGCCCTGCGCCTGCAACGCCAGGATCGAACACGACTTCACAGCTTGGCCATCGACATGGACGGTGCAACAGCCACACTGGGCCGTGTCGCAACCCACATGGGTTCCGGTCAGGTGCAGTTGATCGCGGATCAGTTGCACCAGCAGGGTACGGGGGTCGATGTCGGTGTTGACCTGGCGGCCATTGACGGTGAGTTGAAGGTTCACGGTGCTCATGTTCGGTCTTTCAGTGGCTGGCGCTCTGGATGGCGGTCCAGACGCGCTCGGAAGTGGCGGGCATTTCGATGGGCGCTGCGCCCACGCTGGCCAGGGCATGGTTGACGGCGTTCATCACGGCGGGCAGCGCCCCCACGGTGCCGGCCTCGCCAGCACCTTTGGCCCCCATCGGGTTGGACGCCGTGGGCACCGAATTGTTCTCGATGGTGATGTGCGGCATATCGCCCGCACGCGGCATGGCGTAATCCATGAAACTGCCCGACAGCAACTGCCCAGAGTCGGGGTCGTAGGCCACACGCTCCATCAGGGCCTGCCCCAAACCCTGGGCCACGCCGCCATGGATCTGGCCTTTGACCCCCACCGGGTTGATCATGGTGCCGACGTCGTCGACCACCCAATAACCGACCACCTGAACCTGTCCGGTGCCGATGTCAATTTCGACTTCACAAGCGTGCGCACCATTGGGCCAGGTTTCGGTTTTGGGCGCGTAGGTGGCGGTTTCGTACAGGCCGGCCTCGAAGCCTGCCGGCAATTTATTGAGCAAAAACGATGTCTTGGCCACCTCTTTCAAAGTGATGGACTTGTCGGTGCCGCGCACGCTGAAGCGACCGGCCTGAAACTCGATGTCGTCCACGCCGGCCTCAAGCACGTGGGCGGCGATTTTGCGCCCCTTTTCAATGACCTGATCGGCCGCTTTCCAGGCCGCACCGCCGCCGATCACGGTGGAACGCGAGCCGTTGGTGCCCATGCCAAAGGCGACCCGATCGGTGTCGCCGTCGATGAATTTCACGTCTTGGGGGTCGATGCCCAAGCGCTCATTGAGGATTTGCTTGTACAGCGTTTCATGGCCCTGCCCCTGCGACTTGGTCCCGACCAACACCATCGCGGTGCCGCTGGGGTTGAAGCGGATCTCGGCGAATTCGGGCTGACTGGGCGAAGCCGCGCGCTCGATCGCATTGGCAAAGCCGATGCCGCGCAATTTGCCTTGGGCGCGCGACTTGGCCTGGCGCTGTTCAAAGCCCGCCGCATCGCACAGTTGCAACATGCGTTCAAAACCCCGATCAAAAGCGCCGCAGTCGTAAGTCACGCCAAACGGGTTCTTGTAGGGAAACGACTGGCTGTCGATGATGTTGCGTCGCCGCAGTTCGATCCGATCGATGCCCAACTCGGGGGCAGCGTCATCGAGCAAACGCTCGATGGCATAAATGGACTCGGGACGGCCTGCACCCCGGTAAGGCGCGGTGCTGTTGCAATTGGACATCAGCACATTCACCCGCACATGGGCGGCTGGAATGCGATAGACCCCCGACAGGGTGACCACATTGACAAACACCGACAACAAGTTGCGGTCGGATGAAATGTAGGCACCCACGTTGGCATGGTTGCAGACCCGCAACCCCAAAATGCGCCCCTGGTCGTCGAAAGCGATCTCGGCATCGGTGATCACATCGCGGGCGTGCTCGTCGGCCAACACGGCCTCGCTGCGCTCGCACAACCATTTGACCGGACGCCCGATTTTGCGCGCCGCCCACGGCATCAGGCGGTGCTCGGGGTACTGCCAGCCCTTGGTGCCAAAACCTCCTCCGACATCGTGCGCGATGACCCTGATTTGATGCTCAGGGATCTTGAAAATGTTTTCGGCCAGCGCGTTGCGCACCCGATGCGGGTACTGCACATCGGCCCAGAGGGTATAGCGGTCTTCACCGGCGTCGTACTGGGCCAGCACGCCCCGTGGTTGCATGTAGTGGGCATAGACCCGGCTGATCACATAGCGCCGCTTGACCACCCGGTGGGCCTTGGCAAACGCCTCGTCGGTGGCCTGCGCATTACCCTGCTCGAAGATGTGCGAGAGGTTGTCGGGACACTCGGCCCACACCGCCGGCGCGCCACCCTGCACCAGGCGGCCGGTGTCGGTCACGCTGGGCAAGGGCTCGTAGTCGATCTCGACCAGCTCGGCAGCGTCCTTGGCTTGCCACAGAGTCTCGGCCACCACCAGCACCACCGGGTCGCCGACATACTTCACCTCGCCACGGCTGAGTCCCTGATGCTGACGATAAAACATGGGACTGCCGTCGGGTCGTTTGCGCGGCAGCGTCATCTTCATGGTGCCCAGGCCATCGGCCGCCACATCGTCTCCGGTGTAGACCGCCAACACACCCGGCGCCTGCCGCGCAGCCTGGAGGTTGATCGATCGGATGCGGGCGTGCGCATGGGGCGAACGCACCAGCACGGCATGGACTTGCCCCGCCAGGTTGTGGTCGTCGACGAATTGTCCCTGGCCGCGCAACAAACGCGGGTCTTCGAAACGGGACACGGATTGGCCAATGCCGAACTGGGTCATGCTGATCGTTCCATCATTAAGTGTGAATGCGCTTTGCAAGAGCAGATTTTTCGAGTATGGTCAAGCCACACAGATTTGTAAAGACAGCCTGAGTCATTATCCCCGCATGATCAGGCGGCACAACAGGAGACCATACACATGGATTTGGGCATCAGGGGACGCAAGGCGCTGATCTGCGCCTCCAGTCAGGGTTTGGGACTGGCTTGTGCCACGTCGCTGGCACGCGAGGGCTGCATCGTCTACATCAACGGGCGCGACGCCGAAAAAATCAAAAAGGTTGCCGCCCAGCTGGCACAAGACACTGGCGCTGAGGTGCACGGCATTGCCGCCGACATCACCACCGAAGCGGGTCGTGCGGCCTTGTTGGCGGCCTGTCCCGAACCGGACATCCTGATCAACAACAACGCCGGACCCCAACCCGGCAAACTGGCCGATTGGGACCACGACCAGTGGATCGAAGCCCTCGAATCCAACATGCTGGCCCCGGCCTTGCTCATCCGAGCCGTGGTCCCCGGCATGCGGGCGCGCCAATTCGGCCGCATCATCAACATCACCTCGGCCATGGTCAAGCAACCCCGCACCCGCATGGCCTTGTCCACAGGTGCCCGCGCCGGCCTGACGGCCTTTGCCAAATCGGTGTCGCTCGACGTCGCCGTGGACAACGTGACCATCAACAACATGCTGCCCGAGCGCATCGACACCGATCGCCAGCGTTTCATGGCCGAGCGCATGATGAAAGACCTTGGGGTCGACATGGCCGAGGCCCGAAGGCGCATCGCCGACGGCATCGCTGCCAAGCGCTTTGGCACCCCGAAAGAATTCGGTGACACTTGCGCCTTTTTGTGCAGCGTTCAAGCCAGTTTCATCTCCGGGCAAAACCTGCAACTCGACGGCGGCTCGTACCCCGGACTGATCTGATCCGACCCAAAAATCAATCGCCCCCAAAGAAGGAGACAAAAACATGACCCTCATCCACCGCCGCACCCTGTTGCAACACACCGGCCTGATGGCTGCTGCCATGGGCCTGAGCCCCAGCCTGTTCGCTCAAACCGCCTGGCCCAACGGACCGATCAAATTTGTGCACGGCTACCCGGCGGGGCAAACGCCCGACATCCTGGCGCGACAAATCGGCCCGACTTACCAGGAGCTCACGGGTGTGCCCTGGATCGTCGACGCACGCCCGGGCGGTGGCGAGCGGCTGGCCGCCAACCAGATGGCGCAGTTGGCCAAACAACCCGCCGATGGCCAAACCGTCTACCAGATGACCGGCGGTCTGACCGTGATCTCGGCGGTCGACAAAAGCATCCAGTTCGACCTGATGCGCGACTTCACCTATGTGAGCATGCTGACCCAATACCCCTTTGTGTATTGGGTCTCGGCGCAATCGCCCTTCAAAACCCTGGGGGACATGATCGAATTTGCCCGCAAAAACCCCGGCAAAATCAGTTATGGCACTTCGGGCGTAGGCAACACCCTGCACATGTCGGTCGAACTCATGAGCTCGATGACCGACACCAAAATGACCCACATCGCCTACAAAGGCCCGACCGCCTACACCGATGTCGCCTCAGGCGTGCTCGACATGGCGGTGGGCACTTTTGCCGTGGGCCGTGCGCTGTACAAAGAAGGCCGCATCCGTCCCCTGGCTGTGACGTCGCCCAAGCGCTGGATGGATTGGAACGAAATCCCGGCCATCGCCGAAACCGTGCCCGGCTACGAAGTGGTCACCTGGGCCGCACTGTGCGTCCCCGGCCGGGTATCCAACGACATCCGCGACCGCCTGAATAAAGTCACCCGTGACACCCTGGCGCGACCCGATGTGTTGTCGAAGATTGAAGCCTCGGGGGCCATGGCTGCCCCCAACTCGCCCGACGAGATGCGCCAGCGGGTGCAAAACGACATCGCCAAATGGAAAAAAGTCGCCGAATACGCCAAAATTGAACTGAGTTGAAAGAACAGGCATGAGCACCGGTTACGCCCCCTACATCGCCCACATGGGCATCGCTTGCTTTGACATCGATCGCATGATCGACTTCTACGGCAAGGTCTTCAACCTGAAACTCACCGACCGCGGCGTCGGCATCAGCTTTCCGTACAAACTTGCGTTCATGAGCGCCCACCCCAGTCAGCACCACCAACTGGCCTTCGCCCAGAATCGGCCAGAAGGCGCACCCAGCACCATCATGCAAATCTCGTTCAAGGTCAACAACCTGAGCGAGTTGCGCGAAGCGCGCGACCGCGCCCTGGCTCAAGGCGCGACCAAGATGCGTTGCACCAGCCACGGCAACGCCGTATCCATCTATTGCATGGACCCGGAGGACAACATCCTCGAGGTCTACTTCGACACCCCGTGGTATGTCGCGCAGCCGCACGGTGACCCGATCGACCTCGACTTGCCCGATGACGTCATTTGGGCCGACATCGAAAAAGTCGTCCGCGCCGACCCGACCTTCATGCCGGTCGAGCAATGGCAAAAAGAGGTGTTTGCCAAGATGTAGAGCACCGTGCCCCTAAAATCAGGGCATGAAAATCGCCACCTGGAACGTCAACTCGCTCAACGTCCGCCTGCCCCAGGTGCTGAGCTGGTTGCAGGCCAACCCCGAGGTCGGGGTGTTGGCCCTGCAAGAAACCAAAACCACCGACGACAAATTTCCGCTTGAGCCCTTCACCGAAGCAGGCTACCGGGCCGAAATCTTCGGGCAAAAAACCTACAACGGCGTCGCCTTGATCAGTCGCGCCGACTTGCCGCCCGCACAAGCCGTGGTCCGCAACATCCCCGGCTTTGAAGACGACATGGCGCGCGTGATCAGCGCCAGCTTTGGCCAGTTGCGATTGGTCGGAGCGTACTTCCCCAACGGCCAGGAACCCGGCAGCGACAAATTTGCTTACAAAATGCGCTGGCTCGACGCCCTGCGTGACTGGCTGCGCGCCGAACTCCCCACACACCCCATGCTGGCACTGATGGGCGACTACAACATCACCGTCGACGACCGCGACGTGTACGACCCGGTGGCGCTGGCCGGCACCATACACTGCACCGACGAAGAGCGGAGCCACTTTCAGCAACTGATCGAACTGGGATTACACGATGCGTTGCGGCAATTTCACCCGGAGGCCAAACTCTACAGCTGGTGGGACTACCGCGAAATGGCCTTTCGGCGCAACCGGGGCTTGCGCATCGACCACGTGCTGGTCTCGGCAGCCTTGCTGCCCCACTGCACCGACTGTGTCATTGACAAAGCGCCGCGCAAAAACGAACGCCCCAGTGACCACGCGCCGGTGGTGCTCGACCTCAAAGGCCCAATTCCTGGATTTTTCGGGTGATCGTGTTGCGCCCGATGCCCAGCTTTTGGGCGGCCTCAATGCGTCGCCCACGGGTGTTGTTGAGCGCCGTCTGAATCAGCCGGGCCTCGACCCGGTTGACGATGGCATCCCACACATCGGTGCGACCGGCCATGAGCAGCGACATCGCCTCGGCCTCCAGCCCCACCTCCCAATCGACCCCGGTCAACCCCAAGGCACTCGACACGCTTGCGGGCGGCGCGATGGCACCGGTCATCGGTGCCGCACCCGCCCCGGGCGGGGCAAGCGCAGTCGCCTCGAAGCCGGCAGGTTCGGTCAGGGCATCGACATCGACCCCCTGTTCAAGCCCGACCTCAGGAGGGAGGTCTTTGGGCTCAATCACCTGAGCCGGCGCCATGACCGTCAGCCAGTGGCAAATGTTCTCCAGCTGGCGCACATTGCCCGGAAAAGCGAACTGCACCAGGGTCGCTTGTGCGGCATCCGAAATGCGTTTCGGATCGACACCCAGTTGCTGAGCGCTTTGCTGCAAAAAATGCCGCGTCAACATGGGGATGTCTTCGCGCCGCTCACGCAGCGCAGGCAAACGCAAGCGGATCACATTGAGCCGATGGAACAAATCTTCGCGGAACACCCCATCCTTGACCCTTTGCTCCAAATCCTGATGGGTCGCCGCAATCACCCGCACATTGGCCTTGATCGCGCTGTGTCCGCCCACCCGGTAAAAATGACCGTCACTGAGCACCCGCAACAGCCGGGTCTGCAAATCAAACGGCATGTCGCCGATTTCATCCAGGAACAACGTCCCGCCTTCGGCTTGCTCAAAGCGGCCCCGCCGCATCGCCTGCGCCCCCGTGAAAGCACCGCGCTCGTGACCAAACAATTCGCTCTCGAGCAAATCCTTGGGGATCGCCGCAGTGTTGATGGCCACAAACGGCCCATCGGACCTGGGTGAATGCTTGTGCAGGGCGCGCGCCACCAACTCTTTGCCCGAACCCGACTCGCCAGTGATCATCACCGTCACATGGCTCTGGCTCAGGCGTCCAATGGCACGAAACACATCCTGCATGGCCGGCGCCTGACCCAGCATTTCCTGCTGTGCATCCAACTGCACCTGGGCCCCTTGCTCACGCTGACTTTCATCGACCGCACGGCGAATCAGCTCAACCGCTTTGGACAAATCAAAAGGCTTGGCCAGATATTCGAAAGCGCCACTCTGAAACGCCGACACCGCACTGTCGAGGTCCGAGAACGCGGTCATGATGATCACCGGCAAACCAGGCATCCTGGCCTTGAGCTGGGTCAACAAATCCAGACCCGACCCCCCCGGCATGCGGATGTCACTGACCAGCACCTGCGGGGACTGCTCGGGCGTCACCCCCTCCAGCGCTTGCAACACATCGCGCGGATGGCTGAAGCTGCGGGTCGCCAGGCCCTCGCGCTGCAGGGCTTTCTCCAGCACAAATCGGATCGATTGATCATCGTCCAGTATCCAAATCGGTCGAGGTGTGGTCATCATGTCCTGCTCAGTCACACTGGAATTCACGGCAAGGGAATCAAAATCTTGAAGTCGGTTCGACCCGCTTCGCTTTCAAACTCGATCAGCCCATGGTGCTGTTGCACAAAAGTCTGAGCGAGATGCAAACCCAATCCCGACCCCCCCTCGCGCCCTGAGACCAGCGGCAAAAACAACCGGTCTTTCAGCGCATCGGGAATGCCAGGCCCGTTGTCAATGACATGCAATTCCAGTGCCAACTTGTACCGCTGTTTGCCAAACGTGACTTGCCGCGCCACCCGGGTGCGCAAGGTGATCTGGGCATCGCCTGCCGCAATGCGCTGGGTCAGCGCCTGAGCAGCGTTGTGAGCAATGTTGAGCACCGTCTGAATCAATTGCTCCAAATCGCCCCGAAACTCGGGCAACGAAGTGTCGTAGTCGCGCAGCACCCGCAACCCCTGCGGGAATTCGGCCAAAATCAGCGCCCTGACCCGCTCGCAGACTTCGTGGATGTTGACATTGCCCACCACATGCGGTTTGCGATGCGGCTCCAGCAAACGATCAACCAGGGTTTGCAAGCGGTCCGCTTCGCGGATGATCACTTGCGTGTACTCGATCAGATCGCGCGAGTCCACCTCCATCTGCAGCAACTGCGCCGCGCCGCGGATCCCGCCCAAAGGGTTCTTGATCTCGTGCGCCAAATTGCGGATCAACTCCTTGTTGGCCAGCGCCTGATCCAACAAGCGCCCTTCGCGCTCCTGTCGAGTCTGTTGCTCGATCGGCAGCATCTCCACCAGCACCCGCTCGCTGCCCTCGACAGGGGCGACCACCATGTGAACCTGAACGCTGTCGACCCCGACCTTCAACCCCGCATCACAACGCAAAGCCGAAAAATTCCCATCGCACGCGCCCTGCAACGCCAAATCCAATTCGGCCGGCTGCTCCAACAGCTCGCGCAGGGGCTGTCCCCGCAGCAGGTGGCGCGGCAAACCCAACAGGTCCTGCACGGCGGTGTTGGCAAACAGCACCTCACCCTGCTGACTCGTGACCCACAACAAAGAAGCCAGTCCATCGAAAGCCAGCCAGCCCTCATCGCGGGGCAGCGCGTCCAGTTGCTTGGGTTCGAGTCGTCGGTGGGGCATGGGCTCAGGTCAAAAAAAGGGGCGGCACCAGGCCGCCCCATGTCGATCACAGCTGGCAGCCGATCACAGCGAGTAATACATCTCGTACTCGATGGGGTGCACCGCCTGACGGAAGCGGGTCACTTCGCCCATCTTGAGTTCGATGTACGCGTCGATCATGCTGTCGGTGAACACGCCACCCTTGGTCAGGAACGCGCGATCCTTGTCCAGATACTCCAGCGCCTGATCCAGGCTGTGACACACGGTCGGCACCAATGCGTCCTCCTCGGGGGGCAGGTGATACAGATCCTTGGTGGCGGCTTCGCCCGGATGGATCTTGTTCTCGACGCCGTCGAGACCAGCCATCATCAGGGCCGAGAAGGCCAAGTAGGGGTTGGCCATGGGATCGGGGAAGCGAGCCTCGATCCGGCGGGCCTTGTCCGACGCCACATGCGGGATGCGGATGGAGGCCGAACGGTTGCGGCTGGAGTAGGCCAGCTTGACCGGCGCTTCAAAGCCCGGCACCAGACGCTTGTAGCTGTTGGTGGTGGGGTTGGTGATGGCATTGAGCCCACGGGCGTGCTTGATGATGCCGCCGATGTAGTACAGGGCGAAATCGCTCAGGCCGGCGTAACCATTGCCCGCAAACAGGTTCTTGCCGCCCTTCCAGATCGACTGGTGCACGTGCATGCCCGAACCGTTGTCGCCCACCAGGGGCTTGGGCATGAAAGTGGCGGTTTTACCGTAGGCATTGGCCACGTTCCAAACCACATACTTCAGCTTTTGGGTCCAGTCGGCGCGCTCGACCAGCGTGCTGAACTTGGTACCGATTTCGTTTTGGCCGGCGCCCGCCACTTCGTGGTGGAACACTTCAACCGGGATGCCCATCTCTTCGAGGATCATGACCATCTCGGCACGCATGTCTTGCGTGCTGTCGACCGGAGGCACGGGGAAATAACCGCCCTTGACCGTGGGACGGTGGCCCCGGTTGCCGCCTTCGAGCTTGGCGCCGCTGTTCCAGGGGGCTTCGTATTCTTCGATCTTGAAAAAAGCGCCGCCCATTTCGTTGGCGTAAGTGACCTGATCGAAAATGAAGAACTCGGGCTCGGGACCGAAATAAGCGGTATCGCCCAAGCCCGAAGCCTTCAGATAAGCCTCGGCGCGCTTGGCGATCGAACGGGGGTCACGGTCATAGGCCTTGCCATCACCGGGCTCGAGCACATCGCACGACAGCACCAGAGTGGACTCCTGGAAAAAGGGGTCGATGAACGCGGTGCTGGCATCGGGCATCAGCAACATGTCAGAGGCCTCAATGCCCTTCCAACCGGCGATCGACGAACCGTCAAAAGCATGGCCCTCGGTGAACTTGTCTTCATTGAAGTGCGACATGGGCACGCTGACGTGCTGTTCTTTGCCACGGGTGTCGGTGAAACGGAAGTCGACGAACTTGACTTCGTTGTCTTTCACCAGCTTCATCACGTCTGCGACGGTCTTGGCCATCAGATTCTCCTGAATGTGTCAGTAGGTTGATAAAAGGATGCGGGTATACCAGCAGAATTTGTGCCAAGGGGCTGTGCGCTTGAGCTTGGCCACAAGACCCCATTGTGCCTTGCGAAACACACCCAAATGGTTCAAAACCAGGAATTAATCATAGCACCAAATTGGTGCAAACTCAAGAACGCACCAATTCGGGGCCTAGTTTTGCACCAAATACGTGCAACTCATTCAACATGGCCGGATAAGCCTGATTCACCGCTTCGGGCGCACCCTTGACACCCAACTCGATGTGCCGGCCATGCACCGGGTGATCGACGCTGGGCAAACTGAACACCTTGATGCCAGGGTGACCCGCCTCCAGGCGCTCCATGATGGGGGTCAGCGCGGCCTCCATCGCCCCATAAATGACCACCGATTTCTCAAGGTAAGCGGCTTTCTGGAACAGGTGGCTATAGTGGGTGTCCAGCACCCACTCGACCATCGGCCAGGCCATGACCGGGAAACCCGGCACAAAATGCACCGCCCCGGTCTGCAAAGTCCGGCCCGGAGACACACAACTGAAACCGGGGATCTTGTTGTAAGGGTTGGGGATCAGCTGCGCCGATTCGGGGAACACCCCCATGTTGAGGCGATGGATGTTGTCGGCACGATCGGGCTCGTAGGGCACACCCTGCTCACGCGCCACATCCTGCATCCGCTCGCGGATCAGGGCCTCCGCCTGCGGATGCAGGCGCAAAGGCTGACCCAGGGCCTGGGCCGCACACTGGCGGGTGTGGTCATCGGGGGTGGCACCGATACCGCCCGTGGAAAACACCACATCCCTGCTTTCAAACGCCCGGCGCAAAGCCTGCGTGATCCGCTCGGGGCTGTCGCCCACATAGTCGGCGTAACTCAGGGCCAGACCCCGGGCCGAGAGCAGCTCGATGACTTTGGACATGTGCTTGTCGGCGCGCTTGCCCGACAAAATTTCATCGCCGACGATGATCAGACCAAAGTCGGGGCGGTGCGCAGAAGGACTTGAATTCATGGCGTGATGGTAGTGGCTGGACCTTAACCCACGGGTTCAGTGTGTCACTGACGCGCGGTGCGGATGCTGACCGGCGCCGCCTGCGGGTGACTGGTGCGCCAGGGGTTGATATCCAGACCACCGCGACGGGTGTAGCGGGCGTACACACTGAGCTGGGTGGGCTTACAGCGCTGCATCAGATCGACATAGATGCGCTCCACACAATGCTCGTGAAACTCGTTGTGATTGCGAAAACTCACGATGTATTTCAGCAAACCTTCCTGGTCGATCTGCGGCCCGTGGTAACTGATGCGCACACTGCCCCAATCGGGCTGCCCCGTCACCAGACAATTGCTCTTGAGCAAATGGCTGGTCAGGGTCTCGGTCACCGGCTGCTCGTCAAAGCGGGCGCTCAACAATCCGGGGTCGGGCTGATACCGGTCACATTCGACGTCCAGGCGATCGAGCAACAAGCCATCGAGCTCACGCACCGCCTCTGCCTCAAAGTGCTCGGGCAACAGCAATTGCACCCCAACGCCGGCCCGCATGGGGCCTGCGTGCCAAACGGCGGCACTCAGATCGGTGCGCAAACGCTCGCGCACCGCCTCGGCCCCCTCGAAGCAGGTGTTATTGAAACTGTTCAAATACAACTTCAAGGACTTGCTCTCGACAATGTGGCTGCTCTCACAAGGCACCACAAACCGGGCCATGGCCACCTGCGGCTTGCCGCGCGGATTGAGCCAACCCAACTCATAGGCCGTCCACAAATCGGCCCCCATGAACGGCAAACGCCCGGGCTGAATCCCCAGCTGATCGCGCTGAGTCTGGCGCTGCACCGGAAACAACAGGCCGGGGTCGTACTGGTCGGCGTAGCTGACCATTTGGCCCAAAGGAGAAAACATCGGATCGCTCATGACAAAGGCGTGTGTTGATTCAAAAAAGGCAGCAACTCATCGAGCATGCGTTGACAGGCGCCCGGTGCCAAGTCGTGCCCCATGCCCGCAATCACCCTCAGTTGCGCACCGTCAATGCGCCGCGCCGTGTCCTGACCGCAAGCCAGCGGCACCATGCGATCGGCGTCGCCGTGCATCACCAAGGTAGGCACATGCAAGCGCGCCAACTCGCGAGCCCGATCGGTATCGGCCATCACCGCCACCGTCTGGCGCAAAATGCCGGCGGGCCGGTGGCCGCGCTGCATCGCTCGCACGATTTGCTCGCGCAACACCGATTCGGCTTGCGGCCAGGCCGGACTCGCCACCATCTGCAAAAACTTCAAGCTGTGCGCCACCAGCCCTTCGGGCCCCGGCTTGACCGGCGGCGAATACAGTTGGCGCAACACTTCGGGATCCGGGTCAGGCAAACCCTGGGCCCCGCTGCTGCTCATGATGCTGGTCAGGCTCAGCACCCGCTCGGGCGCGGCCAGCGCAACACGCTGGGCAATCATCCCGCCCATGCTCACCCCGACCACATGCGCCACCCTCACGCCCAAGGCATCGAGCACGCCCAGCGCATCTTGCGCCATGTCCCGCAAGGTGTACGCCGGCCGCTGACGCCACCCCAACTTATGCTTCAGGCCAACCCACAACGGATGGGGCACGCCCCGGGCGTCGAACTGCGCCGACAAACCGGCATCGCGGTTATCAAACCGGACCACCCGAAAGCCCGCCTGTCTCAACGCGGCCAGCCAAACCTCAGGCCAGGCCGTGAGCTGCATCCCCAACCCCATGATGAGCAACACCACCGGCGCGTGCGCGGGTCCGCTGTCCTCGACTTCGATCTGCAAGCCGTTGGCACTGACTTGCATGCTCAATGCGCCGGATCGCGCCGAAACACCAATCGATCGGGCGTAGAAGACTCGGGGTGAAAGACATAGCCCTCCATATCGAACTTTTCCAGCGCGGCCGGCGTCTTGACCTTGCGGGTGATCGCATAGCGAGCCATCAGGCCACGCGCCCGCTTGGCCATGAAACTGATCACCTTGTACTTGCCACCGCGCCCTTCCTCGAACACGCACTCGATCACCCGGGCCTTCAAGGCCTTGCGATCCACCGACTTGAAATACTCCTGGCTGGCCAAATTCACAATGACCGGCTTGGCCTCCTCGGCCAGTCGCTCATTGAGGTGCAAGGCGATGTCTGCCCCCCAGAACTTGTACAGGTTCGCCCCCTTGGGGTTGGCCAGCGCAGTCCCCATCTCGAGCCGATAGGGCTGCATCAGATCCAGCGGCCGCAGCACCCCGTACAAACCGCTCAGGATCGCCAGATGGTCCTGAGCCCAAGCCAACTGCTCGGGCTTGAGGCTGCCCGCGTCCAAGCCCTCGTAGACATCGCCATTGAAAGCCAGCACCGCGGGCTTGGCATTGCGGGGGGTGAACTGGCGCGACCACGACCGGTAACGGGCTGCGTTCAGGCTGGCCAGGGCATCGCTGATGCCCATCAACCCGGACAAATCGGCCGGGGTGCGCGTGCGCAACAACTCGATCAGTTGAGCCGAACGATCGACAAACCGGGGTTGCGTGTGCGGCACGCCCTCCCAGGGGGTTTCATAGTCCAGCGATTTGGCAGGTGACAACAAAAACAGCATGGTGCTTTACTTTTGACTGAGGGCGTTGCTGACCAATTTGGCGGTGATGTCCACGATCTGGATCATCCGGTCGTAGTGCATGCGGGTCGGCCCGATAACCCCCAGCGTGCCCACCACCTGGCCGTCGACCTCGTAGGGGGCACTGACCACCGACAACTCTTCGACCGGCACCACCTGGCTTTCGCCGCCAATGAAAATCCGCACCCCCTCGGCCTGGGCCGAGGTATCGAGCAATCGGATCAACTGGGCTTTTTGCTCAAACAAATCAAACGCCCGGCGCAATTGCCCCATGTCCTGATTGAAATCGGACACCGACAGCAAATTGCGCTCACCGCTGATCACCACTTCATCCTGGGCTTGGGACAGCGCTTCGGAACTGGCCTGCACCGCCGCCTGCATCAGGCTGGCGATCTCGCCACGCAAGCGGTCGACTTCGGCTTGCAGGCGCTCGCGCACCTGCTCAATGGCCATGCCGCTGAAATGGGTGTTGAGGTAATTGGCCGTCTCGATCAACTGCGTCTGGGTGTAGTTGATATCGGTGAACAAAATGCGGTTTTGCACATCGCCATCGGGCGACACGATGATGACCAGCAAACGCCGGTCGGACAAGCGCAAAAACTCGATGTGCCGAAACACCGTCCCGCGCCGTGGCGCCATCACCACACCGACAAAATGGGACAAACTCGACAGCAACGACGCGGCGTTGGCAATCACTTTTTGCGGCTGGTCGGGGGCCAGGCTGGGCGTGGTAGCCAGCTGACCGCGCTTGAACGTCAGCATGGTATCGACAAACACCCGATACCCCCGTGCGGTGGGAATGCGACCCGCCGAGGTATGGGGACTGACGATCAGGCCCAACTCTTCGAGGTCGGACATGACATTGCGGATCGTCGCCGGCGACAACTCCAGGCCCGACGCCTTGGACAACGTGCGCGAGCCAACCGGCTGCCCATCGTCGATGTAGCGCTCGACCAGGGTCTTGAGCAGCAAACGGGCGCGTTCGTCGAGGGAATTCATGATGGAGGCTCATTTTAATGATTTAATTAGACTTGGAAGCAAATGACCATGACGAGCCAATTCCGACACATCGCCCTGATCGGCAAGCACCAAGCCCCGGTAGCGGGCGGCATGCAACCGTCCTCGCGCCTGGTGCTGGACAAACTCGCCAATTTTTTGCACACCATGGGTTGCGAAGTCGTGTTTGAGGCCGAAACCGCCGCCAACGCCGGCTTGCAAGGCTACGCGGCCCTCGACGTGGCACAGATCGGTCGCGACTGTGACCTCGCCATTGTCGTTGGCGGCGACGGCACCATGCTCGGCTTTGGCCGCAAACTGGCGCCCTTCGGCGTCCCCCTCATCGGCATCAACCAAGGCCGCCTGGGCTTCATCACCGACATCCCGCTGGACCAGTTCGAACAGGTCTTGCGCCCCATGCTGCGGGGCCAATACGCGGTCGACGACCGGGCCCTGATGCACGGCAAAGTCTGGCGCGACGGACATTGCGTCTTCGAAGCGCTGGCCATGAACGACGTCGTGGTCAACCGCGGCTCGACCGCCGGCATGGTCGAGTTGCGGGTCGAAGTCGACGGCCACTTCGTCGCGCGCCAGCGTGCCGACGGCCTGATCATCGCCACCCCCACCGGCTCCACCGCCTATGCGTTGTCGGCTGGCGGCCCGCTGCTCTACCCCAACCTCCCTGGCTGGGTGATGGTGCCCATCGCCCCCCACACCCTCTCCAACCGCCCGCTGGTTCTGGCCGATCCGGGCGAAATCGTGATCGAGCTCGTCTCCGGCGATGCCAGCGCCAACTTTGACATGCAATCGCTCGCCTCACTGCTGGTCGGGGACCGCATCAGCGTGCGTCGCTCCGAGCACCACGCCCGCTTCCTGCACCCGGTGGGCTGGAGCTACTTCGACACCCTGCGCAAAAAACTCCACTGGAACGAGGGTGTGGCATGAGCCTGCGACGCATCAGCCTGCGCGACTTCGTCATCGTCTCGGCCCTCGACCTCGACCTCAACGCGGGCTTCACCGTGCTCACCGGCGAGACCGGCGCCGGCAAATCGATTTTGATCGACGCCTTGCAACTGGCCCTGGGCGAGCGCGCCGATGCCGGCAGCGTGCGCGAAGGCGCCACCCGGGCCGAAGTCAGCGCCGAATTCGACCTCACCGACGCCTTGCGCGGCTGGCTCGAAGAAGCCGGCTTTGACGCCGAGGACACCTTGCTCTTGCGCCGCACCCTGGACCGTCAGGGCAAAAGCCGGGCCTGGATCAACGGCAGCGCGGCCACCGCCAGCCAACTGCGCGAAGTCGGCGACCTCCTGCTCGACATCCACGGCCAGCACGCCTGGCAAAGCCTGACCCGCTCCACCTCGGTGCTGGGCTTGCTCGACGCATACGCCGGCGTTCGCACCGACGAACTCGGCCTGCTTTGGCAACAATGGCGCGAAGCACAACGCAAACTGGCGCAAGCCGAAACCGCACAAGAAGGCTTGCAACGCGAACGCGAGCGACTCAGCTGGCAAATCGGCGAAATCGAAAAACTGCGCCCCTTGCCGGACGAATGGGACGAACTGCAAAGCCAGCACCAACGGCTGGCCAACATGCAAGGCCTGATCGAAGCCGCCCAATCCGTCACCGGGGCCCTGGAAGACGACGAATCGGGTGCCCTGGCGGCCCTGCACCGGGCCCTGCAAGCCCTCCAAGACCAGGCGCGCCACGAGCCCGAATTCGAATCTTTGGCCCAAATCCTGCAGACCTGTCTCGACCAGGCGCAAGACGTGGCGCACTCGGCTCAAGCCTGGCTGCGGCGCGCCGACCTCGATCCCCAGCGCCTGGCCGAACTCGACGAGCGCATGGGCTTGTGGCTCTCCCTGGCCCGCCGCTACAAGCGCAGACCCGAGGACCTCGCCGACATCTGGACACAATGGCAACAAGAATTGGCCGCCCTCGACGAAGCCACCGACCTCGCCCAACTGCGTGCGCGCAGCCAGCAAGCTCAAGACGCTTACCGGCAAGCCGCCTTGCACCTGCGACAGGCCCGGCGCAAAGCGGCCCCCCGACTGGCGGCCACGGTCACCAACGCCATGCAAGGCTTGGGGATGTCAGGCGGGGTCTTTGAAGTCCAGCTCAACGAACTGCCGCAGCCAGGCAGCCTGGGGCTCGACGAAGTGCAATTCTTGGTCGCCGGACACCCTGGCGCCACCCCTAAACCGCTGGGCAAAGTGGCCTCGGGGGGCGAGCTGTCACGCATCTCGCTGGCCATCGCCGTCACCACCAGCCAACTCGGCCAAGCCGGCACCCTGATCTTCGACGAAGTCGACTCGGGCGTCGGCGGTGCTGTGGCCGAAACCGTGGGCCGACTGCTCAAACAACTGGGCGCCGACCGGCAAGTCCTGGCGGTGACCCATTTGCCCCAGGTGGCGTCCTGCGCCGACCACCACCTGGTGGTATCCAAAACCCTGGTCGAGCAACAGACCCTCAGCACCGTGACTGCGGTCGCCGGCGAACAACGGGTGCGCGAAATCGCCCGCATGCTCGGTGGCGAACGCCTGTCCGACACCACCCTGGCTCACGCCAAAGAAATGCTGAGCCTCACCCCCGCCCCCCGCAAGGCCAAAAGATGAGCATCCAACTGGTTTTAATCACCGGCATGTCGGGCTCGGGCAAGTCGGTGGCCTTGCACGCCCTCGAAGACGCCGGCTTCAATTGCGTCGACAACCTCCCCCCCGAACTGCTGCTGCCGTTCATCCAGTTGGCCCTGCAACACAACGACACCCACCACGCGATCGCCATCGACGTCCGCAGCGCCCAGTCGCTGCACCTGCTGCCCTCGATCCTGCAAAACGCCCGCGCCCTCCAAGTCAACGTCCGCCTGCTGTTCCTCGATGCCACCACCCATGTGCTGGTACAGCGTTTTTCCGAAACCCGCCGCCGCCACCCGCTCTCGGGCCACGACCCCAACACGCCCAGCGACCCGCCCGACCTGATCCAGGCCATCGAGCAAGAGCGCGTCATGTTGACCCAACTGCGTGAAGACTCGCACATCATCGACACCAGCGTATTGCGCTCGACCCAGTTGCAGACCTACGTCAAATCCCTGGTCAACGCCGAATCGGCCCAACTGACCCTGATGTTCGAGTCATTTGCCTTCAAGCGTGGCATCCCCGTGCACGCCGACTTCGTCTTCGACGCCCGGCTGCTGCCCAACCCCCACTACGTGAACGAACTCAAACCCCTGACCGGCATCGACGCCCCGGTCGCGCAATGGCTGGGCCAACACCCCGAAGTCGCCGACTTCGCCCGCGACATCGAACAATTCTTGCGCCGCTGGTTGCCCGACATGGCAAGCGCTCACCGCAGCTACGTCACGGTCGCCATCGGCTGCACCGGCGGGCAGCACCGATCGGTTTACCTGGTCGAACAACTGGCGCAGCGTTTTGGCTCCGACTGGGTCACCCTCAAACGTCACCGGGAGCAGTCCGCAACCGGTCACGCACCGGTTTAGGCAAGCCCAGCCGGTCCCAGTCCTGCGGGGCCACCCACCCCCCTGAACCGGCCCACCTTGCGGCCCCCGAACACGGCACCTCACACCAATGCAAATGCAAATCCCGATGGGTCAGCACGTGCAACACACTGGCGTGCTCAATCGCCTGACTGCGCCATGACACGGGCAAACTCTGCCACAGTGCCTCCCGGCTTTCAAACACCGGCACGCCGTACAAACCTGCCCAAATCCCGGTCTGAGGGCGCTGCTCCAACCAGACCCCGTGGCGGTCATGGCGCAGCAACAGCAACCACCAACTCTGGGCCATGCGCTTGACCTTGCGGGTCTTGACGGGCAACTCGCTCACACGGCCTTGCGCCAAAGCCGCACAATCTGCCGCCACCGGGCAGCGCAAACAGTCCGGCTTGCGGGGCGTGCACACCGTAGCCCCCACATCCATGATGGCTTGGGTGTAAACCGGCATGTCTTTGGCGGCGGGCAGCACCGCCTGCGCCAGGGCCTTGAGCTCGCGCAAAGCCCCCGACTGCGACAAATCGCCCCCAAACGCCGCATGGCGCGCCAGCACCCTTTGCACATTGCCATCGAAAATCGCCACCCGCTCAGCCTGACAAATCGACGCGATCGCTGCCGCCGTCGAAGGCCCGATGCCACTCAATTGGGCCAAATCCTCGCTACAAATTGGAAACTCTCCGTGCCACATCGCCATCACCTGCTGGGCACACCGATGCAAGTTGCGGGCACGGCTGTAATAACCCAGCCCCGTCCACAGCGCCATCACCTCATCCACAGGGGCCGCCGCCAACTCAGCCACCGTCGGAAACCGCTCCAGAAAACGCTGGTAATACGGGATCACCGTCGCCACCTGAGTTTGCTGCAACATGATCTCGGACAACCACACCCGGTACGGATCGCGGGTTCCCTGCCAAGGCAAACCATGGCGGCCATGCGCCTTTTGCCAGCGCACCAGGCGCCGGGCAAAATCCCCTGGGGGCGGTGGCTGGGACTTCAGGGCTTTTGGCATCTCGGACAATAAAATGTCGACCGCTGGCCCTGCCGGATCTGGCGCACCGCCGTGCCGCAACTCTGGCACGCCTCTCCGGCGCGGTCATACACCGACATCTCCAACTGGAAATAACCGCTTTCGCCGCGCGCATTGGAAAAATCGCGCAACGTGCTGCCCCCGACCTCCAGCGCCCGGCTCAACACCTGAATGATCGCCCGGTGCAAACGCGCCGCCCGCGGTTTGCTGATCCGACAAGCCGCCGTGGTCGGCCGGATGCCCGCCAAAAACAGGGACTCACTCGCATAAATATTGCCCACCCCGACCACAATATCGCCGGCCAGCAGCACCTGCTTGATCGGCGCGCGCCGCAACTTCAGCGCCGCATGAAACGCCTGCGCTTCAAACTCATCCGTCAGCGGCTCCACCCCCAACCCGCCCAGCAACTTCAGCGCCCGCGGATCCTCCAGACTGTCCACATGCACCACCGCGCCAAAACGCCTGGGGTCGTGCAAACGCAACGTCCCCACATCGGTCACCAGATCGGCATGATCGTGCGGTCCCGCAGGCGGCTGTTGGGGGGCAAAATGCAACGCCCCGGACATCCCCAAATGCCACAGCAAACAGCCCTGATCCAGATGCATCAGCAAATACTTGCCGCGCCGGTCCACCCGCAACACCCGCCGCCCGGCAAGCCGGGCTGGCTCGATCCCCAGCGGCCAGCGCAAAGGCTTGCCCAAGCGCAATTGACGGATCGTCCCCCCGCGAATAGGGTCGGCAAAACTCAGGCGGGTGACTTCAACTTCTGGAAGTTCTGGCATAGCGACAAGGATTTAAACCGCAAGGCACAGCCCTGCAAGCCCAGCGATTATGATGCGGATGTCATGACCTTCCTCCTTCGCCTGCTTTGTTTTGCGCTGTGCCTGGGCTGGGTGCCTGCCTGGTCCCAGCCTGGCGAACCCGTGCGCAACTCAGCCCTGTCGGGCGAACTCTTGTTCGAAATCCTGCTCGGTGAATTACAGGTCTTGCAAGGCGACCCCGGCGCCGGCTATGCCCTGTTGCTCGACGCCGCCCGCAAAACCGGCGACGAAGCCCTCTACGAACGCGCCGTCGAAGTCGCCCTGCGCGCCCGTGCGGGCGACGCCGCCCTGCGCGCCGCCGTCGCCTGGCGCCAGGCCGCCCCCCAATCCCGCCCTGCCAATTTACGGGTCTTGCAAATTCAAGTCGCCCTGCAACGGCTGAAAGACACCGGCCACTCGCTGCGCCAGGAACTCAACCTGGCCCCGCGCGAAGAACGGGGCCCCCTGATCCTGTCCATCCCCGGCCTGTACAACCGCGCCGCCGACAAAAAACTGGCGGCCCAAGTGGTCGAAGAAGCCCTCGCCGACTGGCTGACCGATGCCTCATTGGGACCGCAAGCCTGGACCGCCGTGGGCCAAATGCGCCGGCAAGCCGGCAACCTCGATGGCGCCTTGCAAGCGGCCCAAAAAGGCCATGCCCTGGCCCCTGCACGCCTGGAACCCGTATGGCTCGCCCTCGAAATCACCCGCAACCACCCCCCTGCGCTGGCCTGGGTCGAACCCCTCATGCCGCGCCTCGATGACTCGGCCTTGCAACAAGGCTGGGCTCGGGCGCTGGTCGACCTGGGTCGCTTGCCCCAAGCCGAACAAGTGCTGCTCACCCGCTTGCAAAAAGCCCCGCAAGACCCGGCCCCGTGGCTCTTGCTCGGCGCCATCCGCCTTGACCTGAAAAACCCCGACGGCGCCGCCCAAGCCTGGCAGCGTTACCTCCAGGCCACCGAAGCCAACCCCACCCAGCGACAACGCGAGCGCGACCAGGCCCACCTGGGACTGGCCCAAATCAGCCTCGATGCCAAACAAGACGCCCAAGCCGAAATCTGGCTCAACCGGGTCAGCGGCAGCGACAACCAACTGCGCTCGCGCGCCCTGAAAGCAGCCATTCTGGGTCGCCGGGGCCAAATCGATGAAGGCCGCAAAATCATCGCCAGCCAGCCCGTGCGAACGCAAAAACAGCAACGCGACCGCACCCTGTCCGAAGTCCAGTTTTTGCGTCAATTCAAACAATGGCAAGCCGCCTACGACCTGCTCACCGACGCCGTCGCCAAACTCGACGACGAAGACGATGACGAACTCAGCTACGAACTCGCCATGGCCGCCGACAAAATCGGCAAATTCCAAGAAATGGAAACCCTCCTGCGCGAACTCATCCAGCGCAGCCCCTCCTTCCACCACGCCTACAACGCCCTCGGCTACTCCCTGGCCGACCGCAACGAGCGGCTCCAGGAAGCCAAGCAACTCATCACCAAAGCCCTCGAATTTGCGCCCGATGACGCCTACATCACCGACAGCCTGGGTTGGGTCGAATTTCGCCTCGGCCGCCTGCCCGAAGCCCAAGCCATCTTGCGCAAAGCCTACGACACCAAACCCGACGCCGAAATCGCCGCCCACCTGGGTGAAGTGCTGTGGGTCATGGGACACAAAGACCAGGCCTTGGCGATCTGGCGCGAAGGCCTGAAACTCAACGCCGACAACGACACCTTGCAAGAAACCCTGCAAAGGCTGGGCGTCAAACCATGATCCGACTGGCCGGGTTCGTGCTGGTGCTGTCGCTGGCGGCTTGTGCCAGCCCGCCCACCGCCCCTTCAGCCGTCAGCGTCGCCTCACCCGCCGTGCCGCCGGCCCCGCCAGCCACCGCTCCCGCGGCCACTCTCCCATCGGCGCAGCCGCTCCAACCCCTCACGCCGACCCCCATCTTCGCCGCCCCGACCTACGCGGGGCGCCTCTCGCTCACGATCCAGAGCGACCCCCTGCAACACATGACCGCCGAATTTGAACTGACAGGCGACGCCGGCCAGGGCGAACTCAAACTCTACGGCCCCTTTGGCGCCTTGCTGGCGGTTCTGCAATGGCAACCCGACCGTGCGCTGCTGATCGAAGGCGAGCGTCGCCGCGCGGTCAAAAACATCGACTGGCTGATCGAGCGCGTCACCGGCGCCCCGCTCCCGGTGGCCCTCATCTTCGACTGGTTGGCGGGCCGCCCCGTGCGCAACGACGACTGGGCGGTCGAACCGCGCGATGGCCCCCAAGCCCCCTTGCGCGCCACTCGCTTGCAACCCCTGCCCCGCATCGAACTGGTGCTGGCCCTGAAGCGACCCGCGACCCCATGACCGCCCTGCACGACATCCTGGCCCCGGCCAAACTCAACCTCTTTTTGCACATCACCGGTCGCCGGCCCGACGGCTACCACCTGCTCCAATCGGTCTTCATGTTGCTCGACTGGTGCGACACCCTGCACATCGACACCCTGGCCTCCGGCGCCATCGAGCGCACCGACCTCAGCACCCCCTTGCCGCCTGATGACCTCATCGTGCGCGCCGCTCGTTTGCTGCAAACCGCCAGTGGCACCCGCCTGGGCGCCCACATCGCCATCGACAAACAACTGCCCGCCATGGCCGGCCTGGGAGGCGGTTCATCCGATGCCGCCAGCACCCTGCTCGCACTCAACCGGCTCTGGGGCCTGAACTGGCCTCGCCGCCAACTGGCCCAACTGGGGTTGCAACTGGGGGCCGACGTCCCTTTTTTCCTGCTCGGTCAACACGCCTGGGTCGAAGGCGTGGGCGAGCAATTGACCCCGATCGACCTGCCTCGCCAACGCTTTGTGGTGGTCAAACCGGCCACCGGCTTGTCCACCGCCGCCATTTTTGGCGCCCCCGACTTGGAGCGGTCTCATAAAAGTGTTACAATCACAGACTTTGTTGCACAGCCGTACAGTTTTGGCCAAAACGACTTGCAGCAGGTGGCCCAAAGGCTCAACCCCGACGTGCAAACCACCCTGAGTTGGTTGCAAAACATGGGATTGCAGCCCCGCATGACGGGTTCAGGCAGCGCGGTGTTCGCACCGGTTCCTGCAACCTTTGTCCTCCCACCTGCCCAACCGGGTTCAACTTGCCGGGTGTGCCACAATTTGGACATTCATCCTCTGGTGGGGTGGGCGTCCAGCGACGATTAAAGGCGGTCGGCTTTGTGCCGGCGGCCGGTGTAGGGGAGTCGCCAAGTTGGTTAAGGCACCGGATTTTGATTCCGGCATGCGAGGGTTCGAGTCCTTCCTCCCCTGCCAAACGCCCAACGCACAAGATGGACAAGCGCGTCATTGCATCGCCTGGCCACCTGGTGGGGCCCGGTAAGAACTGAAACCTAACTCTTGCATTGCCCCATGTCCAGCGCCTCCGACTTCATGCTGTTTACCGGTAACGCCAACCCGGTCTTGGCGCAAGAAATTGCGACCCACCTGGGCACCGAATTGGGTCAGGCCCACGTGGGTCGTTTCTCTGACGGCGAAGTCACCGTCGAACTCATGCAAAACGTTCGCGCCCGCGACGTCTTCGTCATCCAGTCCACCTGCGCACCCACCAACGAAAACCTGATGGAACTGCTGATCATGGTCGACGCCCTCAAGCGCGCCTCGGCCGAACGCATCAGCGCCGTCATCCCCTACTTTGGCTACGCCCGCCAGGACCGCCGTCCGCGCTCCACCCGCGTCCCCATCTCCGCCAAAGTGGTGGCCAACCTGTTGCAAACCGTGGGCGTCGCCCGCGTGTTGACCATGGACTTGCATGCCGACCAGATCCAGGGCTTCTTTGACATCCCGGTCGACAACATCTACGCCTCTCCGGTTCTGTTGGGCGACCTGCGGCAAAAAAAATACGAAGACCTGATCGTGGTCTCCCCCGACGTCGGTGGCGTGGTCCGTGCGCGCGCACTGGCCAAGCAACTCGGATGCGACCTGGCCATCATCGACAAACGACGCCCCAAAGCCAACGTCTCTGAAGTCATGCACGTCATTGGCGAAATCGAAGGCCGCAACTGCGTCATCATGGACGACATGATCGACACCGCCGGCACCCTGGTCAAAGCCGCCGAAGTACTCAAAGAGCGCGGCGCCAAAAAAGTCTACGCCTATTGCACCCACCCGATTTTCTCGGGCCCGGCGATCGAGCGCATCACCCAGGGCGGTGCCCTTGATGAAGTCGTCATCACCAACACCATTCCGCTGAGCGATGCTGCATCGCAATGCGCCAAAATTCGCCAACTCTCCGTGGCCCCGCTGATCGCCGAAACGATCTCGCGCATTGCCAAAGGAGAGTCGGTGATGAGCCTGTTCTCGGACCAGGACCAACTGTTCTGATCCGGAGCCGGTGTTCTTCGGGCCGACCCCGGTCGGCTTTTTTCAACCCTGAACCACACTGGTCGCGGTGGGTTCAATGCAGGAGTCAGTCATGAAATTCGTCGCTTTTGAGCGCGCCAAGCAGGGAACGGGTGCGAGCCGCCGTCTGCGCAACACCGGCCGCACACCCGGTATCGTCTACGGTGGCAAAGGTGAGCCCCAACTCATCGAACTCGACCACAACGCCCTGTGGCACGCCCTGAAAAAAGAAGTGTTCCACTCGTCCATCCTCGACATGGAACTCAACGGCCAGTCCACCCAAGTGTTGCTGCGCGACGTGCAATACCACCCGTTCAAGCAACTGGTGCTGCACATCGACTTCCAGCGCGTCGACGCCAACACCAAGATGCACAAAAAAGTGCCCATCCACTACAGCAACGAAGAGTCCTCGCCTGCCGTCAAGACCGACGCCTGCTTGGTCAACCACGTCATCACCGAACTCGACATCTCTTGCCTGCCTGCTGACCTGCCCGAGTTCATCGCTGTCGACCTCTCCGGCCTCAAAAAAGGCACCTCCCTGCACCTCAACGACATCACCCTGCCCAAAGGCGTGACCGCCGTGACCCATGGCAAAGCCAACCCGGTGCTGGTCTCCGTCGTCACCCCGGCGGCCGAAGAAGCCCCCGCTGCCGATGCCACCGCACCGGCAGCCGAAGCCAAGAAGTGATCCTTCGCAGCCTTCGGGCTGCGAGAGCTTCAAACACCCCGTTGCGCTCACGCGCCTCGGGGTTTTTTTATCGCCCTCCCCCGTTAATCCCGGATAATCCCGCGCATGATTCAACTCTTTGTGGGCCTCGGCAATCCCGGCCCCGAATACGAAGACACCCGACACAACGTGGGCTTTTGGTGGACAGACGCCCTCGCGCGCGAACTCAAAGTCACCCTGGTCGACGAGCGCAGCTACTGGGGTCGCGTCGCCCGTGCCCAAATCAAAAGTCAACCCGTCTGGTTGCTCCAGCCCCAGACCTTCATGAACCTCTCGGGCAAATCGGTTGGCGCCCTCGCACGCTTCTTCAAAATCGCTCCCGAGCGCATCCTGGTCGTCCATGACGAACTCGATCTCCCCCCGGGTGAAGCCAAACTCAAATTCGGTGGCGGCCATGCTGGCCACAACGGCCTGCGCGACATCCACGCCCAACTGGGCACCCCCGACTACTGGCGCCTGCGACTCGGCATCGGCCACCCCGGCCACAAAGACGAAGTCTCGGGCTGGGTCTTGCGCAAACCTCCCGCCGACCAACGCGAACTCATCGAAACCTGCATCACCCGCACCCTCGTCGCCTGGCCCGACCTCTGCGCCGGCGACACCACCCGCGCCACCCAAAAAATCCACACCTCCAAACCCCCCCGCCCCAAACCCCCGCGGAAATTGGGGTCTGACCCCAATTAATGGTTGCTTTTACGCCACAGTGCAGAAATTGGGGTCAGACCCCAATTAATCCAGTTTCATGAGCAAGCGGTATTTGGCTTGCAGAGCTTCTTTGCTCTCGATCCGTTGCGGGTTGATGGGGATGCAAGCCACGGGGCAGACCTGGACGCACTGGGGCTCGTCGAAGTGACCGACGCATTCGGTGCAGCGGTCGGGATCGATCTGGTAAATCTCTTCGCCCATGAAAATGGCCTGGTTGGGACATTCGGGCTCGCAGACATCGCAGTTGATGCACTGCTCGGTGATCATGAGTGCCATGATCAAATGATAGCCCGAGCGGGGATCCGTGACGCTGACGCGGGTTTCAGGCCGAGGTGGTCTGATACACCGGCTGCGGTGGCAGGCCTTGCAGATGGTCGACCCGGGCCCAGTCGGCAATCTGCCAGCGGCCGTCTTGCCAAACCACGTGGTTGACGCCGGCGTTCGGAATCGGACACTGCCGATAGCCGCTCAGGTCCAGCTGGTGTACGCTGCGCCACACCATGTCGAGCACGCCGCCGTGGGTCACGACCACCAGCCGTTCCCCCCGGTGCTGCAGGGCAAGTTCTTCCAGCGTGGTCATGATGCGGGCGTGAAAGCGGCGCGTGCTTTCCCCCCCGGGCAACTCGAAATCCGCCTCGAAGCGCCGCCACTGCGCCCACAAATCGGGCATCTCTGTTTGGAGTTCATCGACGCTTTTGCCTTCAAACAGACCAAAGCCCTGCTCGCGCAATCCGGGCTGAGGCGTCAAAACCCGACCCGCATGAGCCAGCGGCTGCGCAGTTTGCATGGCGCGGCTCAGGTCGCTGCTGTGCAGATGCAAGGCCTGCGACCAATCCCCGACAGCCAAGTGAGTGGCCAATCGCCGGGCCTGGCTCAGGCCGATGTCGTTCAAGGGCACATCGATCTGACCCTGAAAACGCAACGCGCGGTTCCAGTCGGTTTCACCATGCCGAATCAGCAGGAACTCAGTCACGCCGTGCTTCAGCGGGCGGGACGATGGG
>JACCEC010798384.1_pt1 | contig 118380 bp, 134 predicted proteins | sample 7450121 | NCBI WGS metagenome assembly JACCEC01 (sample SAMN15323455, study PRJNA562643) | freshwater metagenome | isolation source: river surface water | place: USA:Blue River Watershed | collected 2017-08-18
ATACTTCTAAACATCTTGGCGAATTTACAATGATTGAAATGGAAATTCCTTTTATTGAATCATCAAAAGATGTTTATACTATGTCAGAAGAACTAATTCAATTTTGTATCAAATATGTTTTACAAGACAAATATTGTTCAAAAGCACTTGATATGCTTGAAAAAAAACAAGATACGCAAATTAAATCACTTTTAACCAGTTATGCTGAAAAACCTTTTGAAGTAATTACTCATAGAGCAGCAGTAACTCTTTTACGTAAAATGGTTGAAGATGGAAAAGTTACTTTTAGCTCTATGCCTGATTATGCTGAAGATATGGGAACAGAACACGAACGTTATCTTACTGATGTTCATTTTAAACATCCAGTTATTGTAACACAATATCCTAAAAATGTAAAATCATTTTATATGCCAGTAATGGACTCTTTTATAACAATTGATGGTAGACTAATTGAAGTAGTTGATTGTTTTGATATTCTTGTTCCAGGTGTAGGAGAACTTGTTGGTGGTTCTGCTCGTATTCATAAAGCAGATGAATTAATGAAACGTATTGAAGAAGCTAAACTTGATATAACACCTTTACAATTTTATGTTGATTTACGTAAATGTGGGTCTGTTCCACATGGTGGTATGGGTATGGGTTTCGAACGGCTTATTAAATTTATTACTTGTATTGATTCAGTTCGTGATTGTGTAGCATATCCCCGATTTTATAAATCAGGAAAATCAGAATAAATAAATTAGAGCGGTTGAATCGTAATAATAGTTTTTTGTTTATTTTTTTTAGATTCTTGATACTTATAACATACACAACGAGGACAACATGTAACTATATCGATGACGAATGCGAATGGCGTTGCCATCCAACAACAGCATAATACATTATCACCAGGTGCTTTGCATCCATAATCACACAATGAAAGTGTTTTTTCACTTAATGGTACGGGATTAAAGTCATCCATCCAACAATTATAACTCATTTTACAGCTTATATTTATAATCTTTTATTTATATGATAAATTTTATTTCAATTTTTTTTACATAAATTTTATATAGGAATACAGTAAATAAATAAATTATAATTTTTTTATCATATTTTTTCTTAATTCCTTTTCATAAATATCCCAATTATTATCTCTCATTTTTGAATTACATACTCTGCATATTGGTCTTAAATTATTTTTTTCTTCAGCACCGCCATTTGCTCTACTAATTTTATGACCTAATTGACAATCATCAAAAGAAATTTTATTTTTACACCGAAATACAGGACATTCTTGAACATCTAAAAAGTCTACTGGTTCGTCATCATATAATTCGCCATATTCTTTTTCCCATATTGCTTGTTTTAATCGTAGAGATATTGATTCTCTCTCTTTATATTCATTATGACTTGGAATTACAGATTTATTTCTAAAAAACCATCCTCTTTTAGTTTCATCGTCAACAATATTTTTTATAAAATTATTTCTCTTAAATCCAATAGTTAAATAATCATTCTTATCTAATATTTTCATTTCATCAACATAAAATATTTTTTTTGGATTTTCGTTTCTATTTTTTAATTCTGTATATCCAACTTCATTTACAAGTGAATTATATTTTCGATTTGATTTAATTAAATCATCAAGAAAATCTTTTGCATACATATATTCTTTTTTTTCAATATATTTATCTAAATTGAAATATTGTAAATTTGCAATAAATTCTGGAATAGTATAAATATGTGAATTTTTTGTAATAGTGCTTGCAAAATATTGTCCATAATTATTTTCCAAAATATTTCTTAAATCATATAGAAAATAATTTGTTTGTATAATATATGGTTTTCTTTCAGAATCATGATTTAATTCGTCAAAATAAGTTTTAATTTCATCAGTAGTAATGCAAAATATAAATTTAACATTAAATTGTAATCCGATATGATTATTCTCTAAAAGTTTAATTGCCATATGTAATCGATGTTGTCCATCAATATTAAAATATTCATATTGTTTATTTTCACCGCAATATACACAATATGTAATTTCATTTCTTAATTTATGTACTACGTCGCCATATTTATTATAACTTTCAATTAAATTTTCGATTTTTGTTTCATCTATACTATTTTGACAAAATGCTGATTGTAATATTTTACTATCATATAGTTCCTTTAATTTAGTCGATTCGATTACCTTAGCTACAAATCTTTTTTCATGATTTATTTCATTTATATTTGGTAATATAGTTGACGTCATAAAATTATATTATAAATTGAATCATTAAATGAATTATTCAATTTTTATATTTAATAAAAAAATCGTTGAGTTGGCATATAACCGTGTGCCATATAACTATTATTAGAAGGATTAAACTCAATTACATGAAAAGGTTTTCCATAATTATGATTACCAATTGGTGCATCATTGGGAGTACCCCAACCAATTGGTCCGTAACCGATTAAATTACCTGTATAACTAGAAAATACAGGAGTATCGCTTGTTACAAATGCTGCTGGTTGTGGACCACCATAGGGTACGTTAATATTAAAAACTGGAATATTCTTGCTCATTTTATTATAATTAAATTAGATTATTAAATTTTTAATTTCAATTTTTTTAATATTTTGCTATAATTGGATTATAAATTATATCTTTTAATAATTGGAGTGATTCTTCTTTTCCAACATATTTATCTTCTATAATTTGCATAATATTTTTCCAAAAATATTTATCATTTACTAATTGTTGATACAAATCAAATATATCATTTTCATCAAATTTTGAAATAGAATCAATATATTTTTTAATTTTATCAAATTTATTTATTTCCTCAAAATATAATTTTCTAAATGTGCTGCTGTTATAATTATTCATATATAATAAATAAAAGATTTATCTTTTTAAGGGTAGTTTTTTATAATATTTTTAATGCAATATAGAGTCATTTTATTACCTCTATTTAAAATACCTTCATTATAAATCCATTTTGATAAATATTTTAACATTGATATTTTAGTATTATTTATATGACCTTCTTCGATATATTTATGTTTATTATTACAAATATCTGTATATTTATTTCTTATTTTTAAAATATTAATCTGTTCACTGGTATTCAATACTTTTTTTCGAATTCCATTTATAATATTAAATGAATAACCATAAGTAGCCCTTCCATATTGATTGCCTTCATCGCGTAATCTTTTCATTGAAATTTTTGTTTTTTCACTTAATTGATTACTAAATTGTTCTGCATGTAATAATTCATATTGTACCATCATTTTTTGCATTGATGAAATTTTATTTGTATATTTAATTTCATTAGTAACAAAATGAACTGTAATATTTTTCTTAGCCATTAATTCTAAAAATTGTAATCCCTTTAATAAATTCCGCGATAATCTATCAATAGAATAAATAATCAAATGACTATTTTCTTCTAAATATTCGCTCCAATATCCAAATTCATAATTCATATTTTTCATATTTCGTGCACTTACATTATTATCATACGAATATCCAAATGGATATAATTGAATTCCTTCTTTCATTGCATATTCAAAACAAATTTTTCTTTGTGTTTCAATACTAACATCATTTTTCCTAGAACATCTTCCATATATAAATCCTTTTGTATATTTTGGATTTATTAAAGTGATATTATGTAAATGTATATATTTATGTGTTCCTAATGCATACTGATTAATTTCACTTGCATTTAGTTCTTCTATATTACCATTTATAAATTGTACTTTATATAATTCTTCTGGAAATTTATTATTATCAAAATGTGCATAATTAATATTTACTGGAATAATATTTCTAATTACATTTAAATAATTTTTATCATGATTAAATTCACTGTTATATTTATCACTAATTTTATTATTTGTAGTAATTCTGTTTAAACTGTTTGATAATCCGATTATATCATCATTTTCAATTAAAAAAGAATTACTATTAGACATTAATATATTATATTAATTATTAATATTATGTATGTTTTTCATTTTTTTCCTACCATGTAATTATAATTTATATAATTTAATATTATATTACAATGTGTTGTTTATGTAATTCTATATTTGGTGCGAGTTCTTTATATAAAATAAAAAATGTTTTATTAAACGAAACCCAAACTATAGGATATTGTGAATTAGAATCAAAAACTAAAACTTTAGGAATGAATTTTTTTAAAGAGGTTCCTCCATATAATTCAGGATTGATAGGAGCACCATATCCTTCAATTTTTACTTATACTATTTATGATATGAATACTGTTAGCGCTGATAAATCATTAAAATCAATTACAGGACAATTTGTATTTAAACAAAATGCAGGAACTTTACCAGATTATTCAAGTTTATTAATTCCTTATGGTACTTACTCAACATTTGGTAGATTTGATAAATCTTCTCAAGGACGCAATTTAACTTTTTCATTAAAAGACCGTGAAAATATGACTTTAATTATTTAAAATTTGTTTATTATTTATTTATAATATACAAATGGGTATTAAATGGACAAAATCTGAAAATAAATATTTTTGTACTAAAGATACTTTACGAGAAACAATTGAAAAATACGGTATTGCAATAATACCAAATGTTATAGACAAAAAAGAATGTATGGATATGTATAATGGAGCTTGGAATTTTTTTGAAAATGTATCATATAATTGGAAATGTCGTGTAAATAGATATAATGAATCAACATGGACTAACTTTAATCAATTCTATCCATCTGCTTCAATGTTATTTCAACATTTTAATATAGGTCATTCGCAACATTCTTGGAATTTAAGGCAAAATCCAAAGATTGTTGATATATTTGCTAATTTTTGGAATGTATCTAAAAATGATTTATTAGTATCATTTGATGGTATGAGTTTTTTACCTCCTCCTGAAATTACAGATATAGGATGGGAAAATAAACCTTGGTTTCATATGGATCAGCGATTATCAAAACCAAATTTTGATGGAATACAAGGATGGATTACTGCATTTGATGTAGATGAAGGGGATGCAACATTGGCTTTTTTTGCAAATTCACATTTATATACTGAGGAATTTTCTAAACAATTTCCCGAAAAAGATAAAGAAAATGATTGGGTTTTACTGAGTAAAGAAGAAGTTGAATTTTATGAATCTCGTTGTAAAATTGATACTATTAAATGCCCAGCAGGCAGTTTAGTTATTTGGGATTCAAGACTTGTTCATTATGGTAAATGCCCTAGTCGTACCAGAAAGTATCCAAAATTTAGATGTATTAATTATTTATCATATTCACCAAAATCATCAGTAGAAGATGAACAAGTATATATTGATAAATTATATGGATTAGAAAACTTATTAACATCTAATCACTATGCAAATAGAGCAGGGTTTTTTAAAACTTATGATAATCTTATTGAATATAATAAAATAGATAGTCCTCAATTAACAGATTTAGGTAGAAGCTTGGCCGGAAAAATTGAAAAGTAATAAATATAATTGATGTATATTTATATTAAAAATGTCAAAATATATTATTGATAAATTATTTGCTCGTCAACAACTACAATATATTATTCAACGCTTTTCAATTCATCTATCAAAAGATATTATGACTGAATCATGTCTAATAAAAAAACATAAATTAAAAAATGAATTAGAACAAATTATTGGTATATATAATGATATGAATAAAAATATATTTACTATTGAAGATATGAATCAAAACTATAAAAATTTAGATAAATTATATACTAAATATTTGAATAATAATAACAAAAAATTATAAAATATAAGAATAAATTTTATACTGCGTTGGTGGATATTTAACTAATAAATTATTTTTATTAATATTAGATACTATAACTGGTTTATTTAATACATCTTTATCATTTGAAATGTTCATAACAATATTTATTTTATTGTTATAAACAACATCATCCAAATAATAAGGACCATATGCTGTTTCTCCCGGATTTAAGTTATTGATAGCAGTTTCTAATGATTTATGTAAGGATACTGGGATATTGTTGTATTTACGATTTTTAGGTTTTTCACAACAATTAATCCATACATTCATATATTATTTTATTTATAATAATACAGAAATTATAGTATTTTTTTCAATATTTTTTATTTTATACATAAGAGTTAATTTGTTCGTTGTTTAATTTTATATTGTAGAACTTGTTGTTGTAAAAATTCAGGCATATATGAACAAACTGGAATAACTAAAGTATTTTCAGCAGAACCACAAAAATGTTCAAAATAAAAATCATGTGCTTCAATAAATGTTTTAAATTTTCGACATTTATAATTGGTGTCATTTTTGATACATAGATATATTGATGAATGCATTATATAATTTAATAATAAAAATATATTTTCAAATCATTTTTAACATATTATTATAATAAAAATGGATAATATTATAGAATGTCCTCATTGTAAAGCGTTTATTATTATCAAGGAATTGAATTGTAAAATATTCCGTCATGGTGTTTATAAAAATAATTATCATCAAGTTAATCCACACTCTCCAAAAGATGTTTGCGATGATTTAGTTAATAGAGAATTAGTATATGGTTGTTGTAAACCTTTTAAGATAATTATAGAAAATGGTAAATATAATGCAGTTATATGTGATTATATATAAAGTATTTTTATAGCTAAATCTTAATTATTATAGTAAAATTTGGTGGAGTAAAATTAATTCATGTAAAAATTCATGGGCGCGCGATTTTCCACACACAAAGTTTAAAAATTGTTGTGTGTGAAAAAATTGTAGTTTTTAAATTGTGTCTAAATTTAATTTTTTCTTTAAAATATCACTTTTCCTCAGCTTTTTTTATTAGCCGGGTTATATACTAAAAAGTTGAGGAAAAATTTTTGTGTCTCAGATTTTTTAAAATTTCTTATTTTTCCTATAAAATAAAAAGTAATTAACTAACTAATTGTAAAAATTGTAATCTATTTGTAGAATTGTAGTTAGAATAATAATTTTTTTTCTAAATATAGTATAAATATTAATGATTTATAATTGTTCTCCTTGTAACTATTCAACAGATAGACAATCAAATTATTGTCACCATAAGAAGTCTTTAAAGCATATTGCAAAAATAAATGAAAAAAGTAACACAGTCGTAGACAGTAGCCTAAATGTAGCATTTTGTAGCCAGATTGTAGCTACAATGCTACAAGAAAGCTATTGTAATCCTACAATTCCTGAACTTCCCTCGAAAAATATTTGTAAAAAATGTAATTCTAATTTTAAACATACTTCAAGTTTATATCGCCATCAAAAAAAGTGTGAAATAATTCCATCTGCTGATAATTTTACAGAAAGAGAATTAAAATTAAAATTAGAATTTAGTGAAAAAGAAAAGGAACTTTATCAAAAATTAGAAAAAGAAAAATCTGAATTATTAAAAGAAAAATCCGATTTATTAAATAATTTTATGAATAATGCAAATGTTCTTTTAAATAAAGCCAACGATAATACAAAAATAACAGCTCAAGCTATGCATTCAGTTAGCGTAAGTGCTCTTAAATATGCAAATGATAAGTTTAAAGATACTCCTGCTTTATTACCTCTTAATAATTTTAATATTAATAATTTGGATTTTAATAATGTCACAGATAAAGAACAATTAATAGAGACACTTATTTATTGTGCAAAACAAAAATCAGTAGATAAATTACTTGGTGATCATATAGTAAAATGTTATAAAAAAGAAAACCCAGAAGAACAATCATTCCATACGACAGATTGTTCAAGATTAAATTATATAGTACGTGATTTAATAGAAAATGCTTTAACTTGGGCGGTCGATAAATCTGGTTTAAAAATTTGCAAAGAAATTGTAAAACCTTTAATAAAAAAATGTATTGATATTTTACTTGAACATCAAAAAACTTTATTAAAAGAGATGAGTAATGGAAATTATGAAAAACAAAAAGATGTTGAATTAATTATTGATGTTATTATGTCTATTGATTCAGGTGAATTAGAAACAGAAATAAATAAATATATTGCTCCATATTTTAATCTTAAGCGTTAATGTACTACATCGCAGATTTCACAATAGCCTTCTTTTACATCTGGAAATTCTTTTGTACAGTTACACTGATATCCATAACGCATATCTATTTCATCTTGTGCATCACTACTATATTTAATTCCAGTATCTTTCATTATTTCAAATATGTCTTTTCTTGCATCATATTGAAATAATCCTTCTGAACATTCTTTTAATCCTTCTATTTTGCCTATAATTTTAGTAATATTTTGGTCCCAATGATAATAATTTTTTGGCATTATATGAATATACTCATATTCATTATCATAATCTGAATCGCTTTTATAATCATCATCGTCAATATAACACCAAATATAATCTTTCCGTTCTTGTGGTAATTGACAAGGTCTTATTAATCCTGACATTATATATATTTAATTAGAAATTAGATATATATTTCAAATTTTAATAAATTAACATCTCATAATATATTCACAAGGAGTTCTTTGAAAACCATTAAAGTTAGAAGCTGCTGCTGTTGTATAAGCACCTGCGTTTTCAATATATACTGATTCACCAATGGCTAAATCTGGCAATTTGCAATCTGTAGAAATAGTATCCATTGAATCACATGTTGGTCCAAATACAGTGCATTTATAAACTTTACCATCTCTTTCGTTAAATGGTTTAATAATTGGTTTTGCTTTATCGAATACAATACAATTTAAAGATCCATAAACACCATCATTAAGTGTATATGCAAAACTAACTTCTTTTGTTTCTTTATCAATTATTTTATTTTTAGCAATAACATTGAGAATTAATGTATGCGATGCAGCTGCAAAATATCTACCAGGCTCTGCTATAATTTGTAATCCATAATCTTCCGGAAAATCTTTTTCTGAAAAGTGTATATCAATTGCTTCGTTTACTGATTTGGCAATTTCTTCAAATGAAATTTCGGTATCTTCTACTCCTGGAAATCCTCCACCAATATCAAGCATTTTTAATATATATCCATTTTCTTTTCCAATATCAAATACTTTTCTGGCTTTTTCAATTGCAACTTTATATGCACTAACATTTTTACATCCAGAACCAACATGAAAGGAAACTCCTACAATATCTAAGCCAATATCTTTTGCTAATTTCATAAGATTATCTACATCATCAATATCTGCTCCAAATTTAGAATTAAATTTACACATTGAAAATGAATCATCAACTTTGATTCTAAGTACCAATTGAGCACTTGGATTATAGTTAATAATTTTTAAAAGTTCATATTTATTATCAAATGTCATTAAATCTACATCAACACCTCTAGCATATCTCAAATGTGAATCTGCTTTTGCTGGATTTGCAAAGATAATTCGTGAAGCATCATTATTAACATTATCTAATACAAGTGTAATTTCATTTTTACTAGCACAATCAAATCCCGCTCCTAGAATTGCTAATGTTTTAATAACTAATTCATCTGGATTACATTTAACAGCATAATATGGTTTAATTTTAGGTAAGTGTTCTACCCATTTTTTATATTGATTAATAATGACTGATAAATCTACAATAAAAAACCCATTATTAAGATGAGACCCTTCTAATGTAGTTTTAATAATATCAAGTATTGATGTATCTGTCGAATATGTAGTAATTTTTTGTTCATTGAATAATTGTGTTAATTCTGCGAAATTTTCCACAGCATTTACTGTTGTTTGTTCGTCCATTTGTATATTAACTTATTATGTATTAGTTGTTTAATTCAGTTTTTTTTTATTATATATAATTATATATATAATTAAAATGAGTAGTGAATATTTAAAATATAAAAAAAAATATTTAATGTTAAAAGGAAGAGGTTCTATTAGTATTAATATTGACCCATCATTAAATGATATAACAAATTGTGTAGGTACTAATGAAGTTATTCCTTGCCCAGTTCCTATAAATAGAATTGTATATAATACAGATAATATAAAAGAATGGAAAGTTGAAAGAATATTAAATGAAAGAGGTTTAAATGGATTAATTTATATTGGTTATTTAGAAGGTCATAATGATGATTTAAAAATAATTAAACATATTAAATTAAATAATATATCTGCCGATAATGCTAAAAAACAAATTTATAATGAAATATGTTTACAAAATATTGCAAGTTCTCTTAATATTGCTCCTCAAATTTATGATTATATTATTTGCGATACTGATAATACTGCAGTTATTGTAATGGAAAAAGTAGGAAATTTGACTCTAGATTCATATTTTAAAAATATTTGTGAAAACTTAGATAATCCGGAAATATCTAATGAAAATAAAATTATAGATATTATAAATTTATATGTTGCATATAAATTAGTTATTACAAAACTAATGATATTAATACAAAATAATATTGTACATTGTGATTTTCATTTAAATAATATTATGGTAAAAACAAATAGTACAGGACAAGTTGAAAATGTATTTTTTATTGATTTTGGTTTGTCACAAACTCTTCAAAACATATCATCAAAAGCAAATATTGACATATCAGAAAATATTCAAGAAAATAAATTTAGTGATAATGCAATTTTATTTAATCATTATTATACTTTGACACATAAGGATTTATTTGTTTTTTATTATAATGAGGATAATGGTATTAATGAAAAAATAAATAAATATAAAGAAAAACACTTTTGCATCAAATTAAAAGAATTAGCAACAGATATGTCAAATAATGTTTTTACAATAAATTCAATATATTATTATTATGCTCTACAAATAATAAAAAAAGAAATATTAGATACATATATATATAATTTATATAGCACTAATAATTTAGAGATATGGGATAAAATTATAGCGTTTTTTGATTACGATTTAGATTTATTTGTTCCAATGATAACAGATAAAATTAAAGATGAATTATGTTATATTTCTAGTTTTTTTCAAAATTCTCAATATAATATGGATAATATTGAACAAATATTTACTGATAATGAAGAACTATTTATGCATAAACCCGTAAGTATTAAAAAAACTATTGGTTTAAAAAGAATAAAAGATCGATTGGTTTAAAAAAAATTGAAAAAAAAGTTATTAATATAAGTTTAAAAACTATAATATAAATGGATAACAACATAATGGAGAGTACTTTTGTCTTTAATGGACAACAAATGCAATTAAAAGATATAATTTTATATATTCGTATTGGAGATATTATCGAGGGAGTAACCAATTTGATTACTGCAAATAAAATTTTAAATATTATTAATTTGCATAATAATGCAAATATGTCATATTTACTCGATAAACCTGACCGTTTTATTTTATTTCAATAAATGATATTTTTTTAAAATGTTATTAATATCATTCATTTTATTTACAATTTCGTGTAAATCATTTTTATCAATATTAATATATTTATTATGCAACTCTTTTTGTGGAAAATGTTCATTAATAAAATGACTTGCATCATTATAATTATTTTTATCATAATCAATCTCATGAATATCTTTGTATTTAACACTTATTTTACCACATAATGGATAATTATCTTTATTATACCAATAATTATAAAATTCCAAATCTGGGTAAATTCTTGCTGTTCGAATTAACCATTCTAAAGGTGCATTTGTAATTGATTCATAATAAATAATTGTATAATCTTCTTTTATCATTAAATCAACATTAAATATTTCTTGAGGTGTACTCCAATGTTCTAAATTCCATTGTTCATTTTGGTTATTAGTATTTATTGTATTAGATAATCTAAAATGAGTTCCAATAATATTTTTAATATTATTTATATTACCTTTAATTGCCAATTTATTATAAATATGTTGTACCATAATATATTTATAATGTTAATAAATTTTTAAATAATCCAAGGTGCTATTTTTTTTCCTCCATCATATGAAACTGCCATATTTTTTTCTACGAGAACTGTATTAAATGATTTTTCTTTATCTTCACCAAATAATTCAACTAATAGTCTTCCATATTTATCAAATTCAAGACATTTTACAGTTATTAATTTTTTGTTATTTTGTAAAATATTTGTAATTTCTTCTTTTTTAATATCTAAATTATCAAATGAATCATTTTTACAAATCATTCTAAGTAGTTCATTGCGTGCTTTCTTTGCCCATAATATTTCTGTATCACGATTTGGTTTATCTTTTCTTGGTTTCATTTCTGGTGTATCAATTCCATTTAATCGACATACAAATTTATAAAATGACCCTTGTACAGGTAATACTATTTTACAAGTATCAGCATCATATAATTCAACAACTTTGCCTTGTAATGTTAAATTGCATAAACTAAATTCAGGAGTATCTTTAGTACAGTCTTCTAAAGTAGACATTATTTATAAAAATTATATAAAAAATATACTTTATATATATTTATTATATAATGTTTGATTTATCTAATTACAGAATTGTTAGAATGAGTAAAAGTTTAATTTATTTTGTTAAAATAAAAAATTGATTTTAATATTGTTATTATAATAATAAAATCATATAAATAAAATAAATAAATATGAGTATTGATATCAATTTGGACCAATTAAAAAATATTTATGGTAATAAAACTATTATTGCAACATATACATTAAAATTCCTCCATAATTATCCAATTAATGATTTTGTAACAACAAGTTATATTGGTCCTGTAGACAATATGCCGATTAATATTGGAAATATTATTGACTCTAGTAAAACTTTTCAATGTATGGCAGAAATTTTTAAGTCATATCACGAACAATTATCACTTATTGAAATGGAAAGTAAAGCAAGTCCTCTTAGTATTAAATTACGAATTAAAGCATATTCTGATATTTTTACGATGGAATATGGTTATGTTCTCGATTATAATAAAAATCCTTCAACAATTGTATAAAAAAATTTTTATTTATTTTTTACTCTTTTTGGACTTACTTTTCTTACTCTTGCAATTGACTGTTACAATATGATAAACTCCACGCGGTAGCATTGTGACAACATCGAAAACAAAAGTAAATGGCCATCCGAACCATTGACATTGGCGGCAACATAAATCTCCTCGTTCGGCATCGGATGCGTTTGCGTAATCTGGTGTATCCATTGCAATACAACAATCTTTCATCGAACGCCCAGTATATTTAAAGAACTTAAATGACTTATTTTCACTCATTTTTAGATTAATATATATACTTATCTATATATATATTACTAAAATTTTCAATTTTTTTGTAAAAAATTGAAATAATAATGTATTAGTAATTTATTTATATTATATAAAAATGAATCGTACTATTATTAATATTATTGTTCTTTTCCTTCTTTTTAATTTAGCCGCTTCTTTCCCTACTAAACAAGAACATATTGATAATAATGTAATTGTTCAGAAAAAGAATGAAACTAATGAAGAAGAACCTATTATTATTATTAATCTTGGTCCTGCTATTTATGAATTAGATAATGATGATAATAATAATATTGATGATCTTGGAGATAATTCGATTGATTATTATGATGATTATTATAATGATGATAATGAAACAGAAGTAGAATACGATAATGATCCACCTCCTATTATTATTTAAATTTTATTTATTAAAATCCAGCAAGTTTTTTTCCTAATTCAGATAATATTGGTTGACTTATTTCTTTAACTTTTGGCATATTTTCTAACTTTGGATATTTTGTAAATACTTTAACACGATTTGGCCAATGTGTTGTTGTTCTTAAATTTTTAAATGCCTTTTGTTTTTTTATTAAAATATCTTCTGATACTAATTTACGTGGCATCATACAAATATAGGATACATTTCTGAAATTTGGTATTGCTCTCGTTTTTTCTGGTTCCATACCACAATGAATAAGTCGCGAATCCCATAAAACCATACTACCAGCTGGGCAAGTTATTTTTTTTATTTCGCAATTATCTTTATAAAACTTAATTTCTTCTTCATTGAGTAAATACCAATCTTCTTTTTTATCTATATTAAATTTCTGTGCAAATTCATTATGTAATTTATGACTCTTTTCTAATATAACTAATGTACCATCACCTTCATTAACATCATATCCAGTAACCCAACTTTGTACGCATTCTAAATTGGGTTTAGTATAACTTTGATCTGAATGGAACCAATATTTATTTTCAAAAAATCCTTTCTTTGTAATTTCAGGAGGTAAATGAAAACTTGATATATCAAAACTTGTTAATAAATCTTCATTATTACAATCCCAAATTTTAGCAAATATATCCACAATTTTAGGATTCTGTCGTAAATCCCATACATGTTGAGCGTGACCAATACCCCAATGTTGAATTATCATTGAATATAATGGTTGTAAATCAAAATAACTATCCCAACTATCAGTATTATTTCTTTTTATAGGTTTATCAAAATCCTCTGTAATATATTCTAGATAACTCCACATTCCATAATTCATATCTTGAATTTCTTTATCTGATAATAATTGTGGAATAATGGCAATTCCATATTCGTTTAATTTATTAATAATCGAATCTCTATTATTATCTGTATAATATTCTTTCATACTTGTATAATCAAAAAAATTGAATATCTTTTAATTAAATATTCAATTATTATTAAAAATGGAACAAAATAACTATAATCCGGCAAATCATATGAATAATATGATGATGACTCAGCATATTATGAACCATTTTAAAGGTTCCCACAATTCAAGCTTTACAGAATCAATTGTAAATCAAGCATTTATTAATCAAACCCTATTAATGTTTTTCCAAATTTTGGCTGTATCGTTTTTTACAGGGTTTACTGGTTATTTTACATCTTCAATTGATATTCTTATTAAAAAAATAAAAAAGTTTTTCGAAAGGTTCGTATTTAGACTAGTAATCTTTCCATTTACTACACTATTTTCATATTCTTATAAAATAATTATTAGACAAAAAGAAAAACATAAAATTTCTGCACATATTAGTTTAATTACTTCGTCATTGCGCAAAAATCCCGAACTTTTTGAAATTATTCAATGGTATATTACTAGTGATTTTTGTGAAAAGGTAACAAATCCGAATCAATTAAATGCTAATATTAAAGAAATTTACTATATGCAAAATAATATTGCTCTTTATAATTATGATTTTTATAACACTGATAAGATTAATTTTAATATTGGACCTCTTACTGGAACTGAAATTATTATTAAATTTGATTCGCATGATATTTATGTTTACACAAATCGGAATAAAATTGAGTTAAATGGCGACATTGAAACTTCTAAAAGGGACAATATTACATACATTTTAGAAACATATGTAGAAAATAAATCAAGTGATATTTTTGAGCGATTTTGTGAAAATGCAGTTCGTATTTATAATAAATATAAAAGCGAATGGAAGCAAGAAATTTTCCATAATGATGGAGAAAATTGGAATTCTCCTTTTACTATTCAATCTCCAAATAATTTAGATAATATTATTTTACGAGAAGATATGAAAAATAATTTTATCAATATTATGGAATTTTTTCTCAATAATAAAGATTACTATGTAGAACATGGGCAACGTTATAAGAAAATTATTCTTTTTATGGGTCATCCTGGAACAGGAAAAACAACATTAGCAACTGCTTTTGCGAAGAAATATAAGATGAATATTTATTCAATTAATTTTGATAAATTGCATCGCGAAGGGGATTTAAAAACACTAATTGACAGTATTCCGACAAATAAGGGTATTTTGATGATTGATGACATTGACCATTATTTTAATGATGATAATATAACTGTAAATGAAGAAGAGGTATTATCAGAAAGTGAAAAAAGTCTCGATGCTGAAGATAATGAATTATTTAACCGTAAACAAAAATCTAAAAAAAAGTCAAAAACAACAAAGAAATTTCGCCCTACTATTCATGAATTATTATCATTTTTTGATGGATTAAATACAAAAGATGGTCTTATTGTCATTATGTGTGCGAATGACCCTTGTAAATTATTTAAAACATCAACTGTTAATGATTTGGCATTATTTAGAGACCAACGTATTAATATGATTTGTGAATTCAAATTATGCAATCATAAAATGATTAGCGATTTATATAAAAGTATTATTGGACAAGTTCCGGATGAATCAATTATAAGGGAAATCCCTGAAGATTATTATGCACCTTGTACTATTTCTAAACATTTTGTATCATTTTATGAAAAAAATGGAGGAAATATTAATAATAAAGAAAAAGAATTACGTGAATTATTAGATGATTTGGTATTAAAAAGAATTCAAACAAATAAAGAAGTAATTATGAATTATTCAAAGGAATATAATGAAAAAGGTATATAATTTTAATTCATATTTGTAGTTATTGATATTTTATTATTAAATAATTCTTTAAAATCATCAGGATTTAAATTAATTTCTTCTATTTTTTTATCATATTGCAATTCTTCTTTTATATTCCATAAATCAGATTCTGTAATTAAATTATATCTACTTTGTAATGATAAGTCAAAAATCTTTGAATAATAATCTACATATTTATTTTTTCTTTTATCTATCTTTATTATTTCTCCATTTGGTAAAATAAAGTTTTTGACATATACATTATACACATTTTCATCATCGCTAATAAAAACTATTTCTATTTCTCCCTCTTGTTCTTCGCAATCATTTTCAAATATATAATAAGCAGGTATTGCAATTATTTTTTCTTTATTTTTACTTTCTTCCATTGTACTTGGAAATTTTATGCTTTCACCTATATATTCTAATAGAAATTGTAATGATAGATATGTAGTATTATAAATTATAATATCATCATCTCGATTACCATAAAATTTTCTTCTACATCGACCAATGTAAAAATCTTCTAACTGTTTACAAGGATTTATTAATGTTATTATAATATTTTCATTATAATTATTATAACTATCTAAACAATCTGAAATATATAAGTTAAAATATAAAATTATAATATATGGTATTAAAAATTTATCATGAACTTTTATATTTGAACAATAAATAGTTTTTTTTGTATTTGTTCGAAAATAAGCAACTACACCATCTTTTAAAAAAGAATATTCTTTTCTATCAAAAATCTTATATTTTTTTAATATTTTTTCTATTTCAATTTCGTAACACGAATTTTTCTTTTTAATTGGTATAATAATTCCATCAAAATTTATTATATTATTTTTTAAATCAATTTCGAAAACTATTTTTGATTTATTAATTTGAAAATGGGATACATCGTAAATATCAACAACTTTATCTAAATCCATTATATGATATATTTAATCAATATCATATATAATAATAAAAAAAATCAATTTTTAATGATGTTCATACATAAATAAAGAAAAACACATTGATATATTTTTATCCATATTTTTAAAAATTATATTATTATCTTCAATGTGTTCAACTACACTTGCAAAACTATTCCATTGTTTAGCTTCATTGTATGCATCTGGATCATTTATAATAGATTCTATATAAGGATATAATACATTAGATATTGAAATAGGAGTTTTGTAATTATCGAGAAACTCTTTATCATGTAAAATATTATAAAGAGTTGTTATTTTTTCTGAATTAAAAGAATTAGTAGATGTATATGAAGTTAAAAGTGGTGTATTTTCTTCCATAATAGTTGGATAATAAGTGTTTTGTTGTTTTACCATTTTATAATATTATAAATTATTATAGATTTTAGTTTTCAATTTTTTGGAAATGATTTGGTATTTCTTTTCCAAATGCTTTATATAAATTATATATACTTTTATTACTTAATTTACTTTTATCATTACGACCTCTATTATAAATAAGTATAACATCGTGTTTACATCCTTCTAAATTGTCATGACATTCATCATCAACTATAAAATTAACTACAGTTGTTCCAGTAAAATTTTCTTTTTTATTTGGTTTACTTTTACAAAGACCCATATATAATATAATATATTATATTATATTTATCTATTTCTACCATAAATAATTTTTTTTTATTAATATATAATATCATACATGAGTTTAATTATTGTTAAAAATAATGTTCCAGAAATGGCTTTATTTAAATCAGCAATAAAAGAAGAACATCAAATTGTTGATTATACTGCTAATTTAACAGTACAAAATGTTGTCGATTTAATTGGGAATAAAACACATTTAGCTTTTGTTTATCATTTTCTTGGTGATAATTATGTACCATTTTTTAGAGATAAAAGAGAAAAAAAAGATAAATCTGAAAAAAAACCACTTTCTTTATTTTCTTCAAATATTATTGATTTATTTACAAAAATTAAGAATAAAAATGGTTCACTTACTGTTGATTTAATTTGTTGTAATTTAAATGGCACTGAATTTGAGGATGCTGTTAAAAAAATCGAAAATGATTTAGGTATAAATATCCGTTATTCTATCGATTTAACTGGTAATAAAAATGGCAATTGGTTATTGGAAAGTGATTCAATAGATATTAAAGATTATTATTTTAATGAAAATATTAATAATTGGAATCACGTATTAGCCGGTTCAATTACTTTGAATCAATTACAACTATTAAACCCATTAATTTTCACAAAAACAGATAATACTTATACATTGGCAAACAGTATAAATATAAAAGATGTAAAATTTACAGATATAACTAACTTTACTGGTAATGATTGTTTTATTGAATTAGATAAAGATGACATATTTGATGGTAATAATAAGATTATTGAAATTGATTGGATAAATCTTGGATTATTTAGTATAAAGAGTACAGTAGGAAATGCTGACAATAAACCAATAATAAAAAATTTAACTATAAATAGTAATGGTGATATTGGATATACTCTAAATAATGATGATAATAACCAAGAAGGTGGAGGTGGATTTATAAGAAAATTAAATAAACGATGTAAAGTTGAAAATTGTACTTCAAATGGAAATATAAATACTTCAGGTATTTTTGATTTAGATAATTATTATGGAGGAGGAGGTATATGTGGTTATGGTAATTATAAAGATACATATATGACAATAGAAAACTGTGAACACAGTGGAATAAAAGTAGCATGGTCGGGAGGTATATGTGGAGAAGGAAATTATAATTGTGTAATAACAAATTGTTTGTCAACTGGTAATATTAATCAATATAATGCAGGTGGTATTTGTGGTTATGACTGCAATTATTGTGTTATAACAAATTGTTCGTCAACTGGTGATATTAATGGTCATTATGCAGGTGGTATTTGTGGTCATAACTGCGATTATTGTGTTATAACAAATTGTTCGTCAACTGGTGATATTAATGGTGATTATGCAGGTGGTATTTGTAGTAATGGATGCGATAATTGTGAAATAACAAACTGTGATTCCTCGGGTAATATTGTTGGAAATTATGCTTCTGGCATTTGTTCTGGTTCCTCTAATGGTACAAAGATAACTAATTGTTATTCTATTGGTAATATTATTGGTAATTTTGCTTCTGGTATTTATAATGGTGATGATACTGAAGACTATACATTGATACAAAATTGTTTTTCTGTTGGTAATATTAGAGGTAATAATTCCGGCGGTATTGTTAGTTATGCTAGTAATACAATTATAACTAATTCTTATTCTATTGGTAATATTAGAGGTAATAATTCTGGAGGTATTTGTGGATTTTGTACTTTGGACGATAATGGGGAAACCTCGACAATTTTAGTAAGTAATTCATATTCATATGGGTCTATTTTAGGTCTTGATTCTGGGGGTATTTTTGGAACTTTAGATGATAGTAATTGTTATCTTTTTAATTCTTATTGTAACGGCAATGTTGTTGGTCGTGTTAATAATGGAGAATTATATATTAATAATATAACTACTCCTGAAATAAATCCAACAAGTGTCCATTGTAATTTAGATGATATTAAAAAACAAATTAATATTGATAATCAACAGGAAGATGATGATATCCTATTAACTGTTCCTATTTATGATAAAGATACTGATGATTATATTGATACTGATTTTAACTTAGAAAAATGGGATATTACTAAATGGATTATTGGAGGTGCCAATTCTAGAGGTAGTGATAGATTTCCAAAATTGAAATTATATAAATTAATTCCTAATCCCGGAACTATTGATAATAGTTTTTTATTGATTGTAAATCCATTTTTATTTAAAGGATTATCAAAATCAGAAGCGAGTGTAGTGCGTCATGGATTAGTTGATACTATTTTTGGTGATTATCCAGATTTAGGAGAATTTTATGCTTCCAATGTAAGTCTTGGATTTTATGATATACAATTACCTTACCCTATTTTTGCAGTGTATGATAATCTAATTGGAATTGATAATGCTTTATTAGACACTCCTATGTATTTTAATACACTTAATGTAAATGTTCCACTAACTATTACAATAGATGAATTAGATAAAACATATATAATTACTAAAAAAAGTGCAACACCTAATATATATGAAATAAAAGATGGAGATAATAATATTATAAAAACAAATATAAAAGATAATGATATTGTTTTATTAGAAAATAAACTTAATTTATTATTTGGAAGTTTGACTGTATTTGCAAAAATAAATAATCCAACAAATACAGGAAACATAAATAAATACATATCAAAGGTAATAGGAGATACCACAACTAATGGAATCAAATTAGATATATTATTTAAGGATAAAGAATATAAAAACATAAAAACACTAAAAATAATAAGATATAATGGAATATGTAAAGTAGGAACTCAAATAGTAAAATATTCTGAAATAAATAATAAATTACTAACATTTATTGACGATACATATAATCCAAATAATAAAACAATAAAATATGAAATAGAAATAACATTAAAAAATGGACAAGTATTAAAAACAAATAAATTACCTGTTGAATTATAAATCAAAAAAATTGATTTTTTTTTCCAATGTTTTATTTTTATATATTATATATTCCAAATGCAACATATCCAAAAAAGAACTCTAGTTACTATTGTTAACCAAGCGGAAATTGCTTATCGGCAATTTTTAGGTATGAATAGAACACGTCTTGAACCAGGTATTCGTCTTAAATTACCATTTCTACATCAAGTTGATCGTGTAGATATGCGAGAAAGATGTATTAATGTTCAAGATCTTGCTGCATTCACTTCAGATAATGTTCCTGTTTCAGTTTCAGGTGCTTTATTTTTTAAAGTAGAAGATGCAGAAAAAGCTTGTTTTAGTGTCAGTAATTATATTGATGCAATTTGCAATGTTGGTGAATCAAGTTCACGTGCAGTAATTGGTAAATTTACATATGACAAAATTATTTCTCAACGTAATGAAATTAATGCTGAACTTGTAAAGACTATTGATAATAGTATTGATACTTGGGGTATTCATTGTTCCCGTTTTGAAATTACAAATTTTGGCCCACAAAACCAAGAAGTTGCTCGTCATCTTGAAAAACAAATGGAAGCAGAAAGAAATCGTCGAGAAAATGAACTTAATACACAAGCTAAAGTACGTACAGCTGAAGGTGAAAGAGATGCTGTTAAACTTAATGCTGATGCGCAATATTATCAAGTAAAACTTGAAGCAGAATCCAAATCATATACAATTGAACAAAATGCACTTGCACTTTCTAAACAGATTGATATTATTAAAACATCATTAAAAGGTAATACTGATGTTACTGATGGAAAAGTTCTTGATTTTATTCTTGAACTAGAACGGCAAAAGAATCTCAATTCAATTGCAACTAATAACAAGAACTCTGTCTATTTTGTAGACCCTCGCAATATGTTCCCAATGCAACGACATATTAATGTTACAGACCCTTCTCAATAAAAATATTGATTTTTTTATACTTTATATCCAAATAATTAAATAAAAATGGATAAATTAAATAAAAAAAATATTGATTTCATCTCAACTTCACTATTATGTATAATTCTTTTTAATACTGCCAATTATATATTTAATAGTATATCCTATGATGATATAGATGAATTTTATACATTTTACGATCAATATTGTAATCCAGTAAATACAACTAATCCAGTAAATACAAATTATTCATTTTATTGTGATTGTTATAGTAGTGTTCTAAATATTTATAATTTTAATTTTAGTGTATTCATCCTGACTTTTATAGTACCACTTGTAATAAGTTGTTTTCTATGTTCAGCAGTTAATCAAATTAAAAAAAATCAAAATGTTAAAGTAACTTTTTTCCCTATATATTTTACTTTTTGTGGATTATACTTATTCCCTCTAATCTTTTATGGAACTGAAATTTTATATAATCTATTAAAAGATAAACATGAGCATGATACTGATAATTGTATCGATGGTATTAAAACTAATTTTGGAAAAGAGTTTTTATGTTTTAAAATAACTATTGCTCAAATATATCTTATATTCTTTTGTATGCTATTTGAATGTATTACTAATGTAATTTCACGTTGTTTTGTTCGTAAAGTAAAAGATGATACGCAAAAATTAATTGAAGTTCCTCCACCTTATGAAACCTAATATAATATTTTTTTATTTTTTATTTTCAATCGTTTTATTATAAATGAATAGAAAATTAGCACGGGAAAAGAAAAATCCTGATTATAATTTCGATAATTTAAAATTAACAAAAAAAAATAAATTACTTTTTATTTATTATACAGATGAACCAAATATGGAAATAGAAAATGATTTATACGATGATGAAGATTATGATATACTTTATATTCAATATACAAATCCTCTCGATAATAATAAAATAATTAGTTGGTTAAATAACAAGTTTGATTATGTTATTATTACTATAAATAAATCTCTTAGTAAGAAAGAATATGATAATTTATGTACTTATTGTCGTTTTATAAAAAATCCTGAAAATATTATGATATTATTCAAATATTCAATGACGTTATTCAAAAACTTAAATAATGTTAATATTAAATTTAATAAAAAACTTTTAATACGATTTATGAAAAGTCCTTATTATTCGTATCCAATTAAATATAATACTATATTATTTATTCCAGATAGTAGTTACGAAGGTCGTGTTAATTTATCAGATGCTTGGTTTTATAAATATACTAAACAAAAATTTTATTCTTGCGCAACCAATAGATTGAGACAAATTTCTGGTACTTGTTATGCAAATGCTGTTTTAAATTGTATTATTTTAACTCCTTCGTTACGTGCATTATTTTTTCTTAAAATGAAAAAAGATTTATCTAAAGATAAAGAATTAAAAAAAGAAATTAATAAACCAATAACACAAAAATGCCCTGTATCAAAAAGATATTTTGTTTATCAATTTCTTTATAATTTATTATGTACTGATTTTAGACCACAGATTGGTTATAAACCAACTGATAATATAATGTCAATTGCAACAAAAAATATTGTCGATGTAACAGATTATGAATATTATAGTCAAATTTTTTCAGATGTTTTATTTAAAGAAGTTTTTACTGACAATTATTTTAGTGAATATAACAATTATCCTTATAAATATATGAATAAGACAATTTTTTTTCCATTATATTCAATATTAAATTATAATGACGAACAAGTTGTAAAAGTAATATATGGAAATGATTTAACAACAAAAATAAAACATATTGATGATTATAAACCATTAGCTTGTTGTATTTTTGTTCAAAATAAATCACTTAACTTTAACCATTTAATATGTGGCTATATATGTAATGGAAAAAAAATGATTTATGATTCAGGAAATAATTATTTAGGTGAACATGATTGGAGAGATGATATGAGTGATTTTAGGATTAAAATAGAAGATAATAATTATTATAAATTTATTTCATTTGTAGGTGTATATTATGTAAAGAAAGATATGATTAAAGAATTAGAATCAACAAAAATATGTCCTTAATTCCAATAATCTGAACCATATGAAATAAATAATTCTTCATTTGGATATATATCCCTTATTGAATATACGTATCCTCTATTATTTTCTATTACAAATTTACAATTATTTTGTAATAAATTATTATTATTGTAATGTCCATTAGGTGTGATATTAATACGTTTCTTTTTTTTCTTTATTATTTTTTTTGGAATAAATTCTGCATCGTTTAACATTGCCATATAACATCTGGGATAATTAAAAGCATCAATATGATAATTATCATTAATTTTTAATACATAATCACCACCTGTAATATATTCTAATATATCGCCAGTATATTCATCTATTTTAGAATTTGCCTTTATAATATCTTTGGTAAATACACCAAAACCTGCATTTTTAATTTGTGATTGAGATAAATAAAGATTAAATTCAGAGTTATGATAGTAGTTATTCATTATTAGATATATAATCTAATAATTTGTTTAAATTAAATCTGAATTTTATACAATTTCTATTTTTATGTATTTGAAATTCACCTATTGAAATATCATCAATATAAACAGTCGTCGATTCTTTCCAATTTTGTAAATCTTTGGAAAATCTAATTGTTTTATTTTTAATATTAAATTTTTTACCTTTTTTTATTACACAACTTTTAAAATTTTTATTATCATACTTGATATATATTAATTTTGTACAGCAAAATAAGTTATTATAATATTCTTCTAATAATTCTTCAACAAATATAACTATAAAGTTTTTTATTTTTTCATCAGTATAATCTACTTTTATATTATTTTTTATATCTTCTCTTTGTTTTTTATTTATATTAACTAATACTTTATTGTATTTATTTACTTTTTCATATACGTTGCCGTTATTTTTATTATTTGTTAATAATTTATTAATTAATTCAGTCTGTAGTAGTAAAAATTTGTTTTTCGTTGTTTGTCCGATTATTTGAGGGCATACTTTTTCACATCTTTTCTTGTTTGTTTTGACGGAATACGTTTTATCTTCTCCTTCAAAATCAACTTTATTACCCTTTTCACCTGTATATTTTGTTATTTTTTCTTTTTTTAATATTTTTTTTAAATAAGGTATTGCAGCTTCAACTATCTTTTTATTTATTCTAGTCTCTCTTATATTATTCTCCAACTTGTAAATTTTACATATTGCCATTTCTATTGACATACCAAGTGTTTCATTGTTTCCTTTTTTCTGACTCATTTTATGTAATATAATATGATATTTTACTAATCATTTTCAAATTTTTTTTCAGAATATTTTCCTTTTTTACCAACTTCACAAAAATATAAAAACTCATAAACGGTCTCATTTTCTTGTTTATTTGAAGATTTATATTTTTTATATTCGTATTTATATAAAGTTACTCTACCTTTTTTTGTTAAAATTTCTTTTAAATCTTTTTTGTCTAATAATCCTTCATCATTATAAGAAATAAAAATATATGATGTATCTAAATTATCAATTAAATTAGAAAATGCTTCATATACTTTTTTTGAAATAGAAAAATCAGATTTATTTGCATTTTCTAATAAACCAGTTTTTCCATATGGTACAATTGTTTCATCATATTTTGCAATATAATTTAATGGATGGTAATTTGTACTATATTGACGATTATTATATGGTGGATCTAAATATACGATATCATATGTTCTATTTAAAACATTATCTGAATTGATATCCATATTAAAAATTTTATTTTTTTTAGAATGCTTAATCTTTTTATTTGTATGTATTGGTTTTAATTCATATTCTTGTTGTGCAGCTGTTTTATATTGTTTTAAATATGCACCATAAACTGATGTAGTATTAGCAACCTTATCAAAAGAAGTAATTAAAGATGCCATTAAAAATATATATTCGTCATTTGTAATCTCATCATTATTTAATTTGTTTTTAATTTTTTCAATTATCGCATCGGCTTTTTCTGCATTTTTTATTGTCCAAAACATTCTTTTCTCTTTACCTTTTTCAGAATAGTTTTCAGTGATTAAATTAAATTTTTTATTGTTTGTTTTTTCTAACAAATTTAATTCTGTTATTATATTCTCTAATTTTTCTGTATATTTTACTTTTAATTGTGCATAATTAATAAGCCAACTATAATATTCTAAATCATTTGCATAAACTATATATTTATATTTTTGATTAAAATATTTACCTACAATACCTGTTCCTGCAAATCCATCTAAAAATTTAATTTTTTCTGGATTTTCATATTTATTATTTAGATTACTTATTATTGTATCTAAAAAATCCAATAATGATTTTTTGGATCCGATATAATTTAATGTTGCCATTTATAATAATATTATATTCATAAATATTTTAAATCAATTTTTATAAAAAAATTTATCCTAAATAACTAACAACTTCATCATCTTCTTCATTATCAACATAAATATTTCTTTTCTTGAGTTCATCAAAAAAGCATCTTAGAATATTATCGCGTTCTTTAAGTGCTTCTGGATGTTCAATATTTGCAAATGCATAGCGATTATCTGTATCACAATTAAAGGAATATTTTGAAAGTGCTTTAACAAGAAAATCCTCTGCATTAACAAATTCTTTCATTGATTCTGGAATTCCAACTGCAATGTGTACTTGCGATAGACTTGGTGCAATACCAACTAAAATAATATCATCAGGTTGTTTCTTTGGTTGAAGACCCTTCTTTGCCATTTCTTCGAGAGCTTTAGGATTTAGTGGTTTTGATTTCATTTCTGTTGTAATAAATGTTTTCATCCACTTTGAAAGGTCAGTTGGGTCGGGATATATTGTTGTATCATCGCCAGGTGCACTAATATTTATACATTGGCACGAAAATGTATTTCCATTAGAAATCATTGTTTGTGCTGTACTTTTAAAATCTTGAATAGCTGATTTACAAACTTTACCAAATTGTGTTTCAAATGACATTTTAATATAATAATTATTATATTAAATAGTTCTAATTTCAATTTTTATGATTTAATAATTTATTCTTTAGCTTTTTCTTTTCTAAATTAATAATTTCTGTTTTTATTGTGTTATTAAATGTTAGAATAAATGGGCTTTTATTAAATACAGTTGTATATAATTTTTTTAATTCATCTCTTTTCATATCTTTTATTTCATTAATTTTTTGATAGCTATTAATTATATCAAAAATATAATTATCTGTTGTATATCCTAAATCTTTTAATTTTTTTATAAATCCATTAAAAATATTATTACAACAAATTATCTCACAAAAATTATCAAATGTTTCTATCATATCTATAGTAATATCATCTGGATTTACATTTTCCATCCAATAAAAATAAACACTTCTTTTATTATTTTTTGCAGATTCTTCTGTTAATGATAAAAATTTAAGTACTTCATCTTTTATATTTTCGATTAATTCGTCAATTGTATAATTATTTATTTTAAAAGAACAATTATTTGCAACCATTAATCCAATTGTTTTTGTATTTTTATATGGATTATTTTCATTATTAATAATATTTTTATAATTTATTATTTTTGCTGCCTTTAATTCATTTTTTAATTTGCATATTTCTCTTTCATATGTACTTTTCATTAATGATATTTCAAAGTCTCTTTCAAATTTGTATATACTCATATATATATTTATATATTAAGGATTATATTTTTATATATAAAAATTGAATTATTAATAATTAGTATTTTATAAATTATTTAATTTTAATGTATTTTCTACTATTTTTGTTATATTTTTGGCAAATAAATGCCCAAACTTGTAATACTGTAAATAATTTAGATAGAAAGTATTTATTTTGTACAACAGTATATTCTCGTGAAAATGCAAATAATTATTGTGTTCAACAAGGAGGTGCTCTTGTTAGTATTTCAAGTTCTACTGAAAATACATGGATTTATAATACTAGAATTACTAAAAGTATGAGTGGAGAAGTATGGACTGGATTAAAATCAACAGATACAGTCAATTGGTTATGGCCTTCTGGAGAAAGTGGATTAAAAAATTGGTTACCTGGAACTCCTAATGGAGGTACACGTAATCCAAATTGTGCAAGATTATTAAGTTCAAGTCTTAATATAGATGATAATTTATGTTCAAATACATATCCTTTTATTTGTGAAATTATTATTACAACAACTACAACAACGGTTCCTTCAACAACTAGTTCAATGTCAACTACAACAACGGTTCCTTCAACAACCAGTTCAACGATTACCACAACAACGGTTCCTTCAACAACCAGTTCAACGATTACCACAACAACGGTTCCTTCAACAACCAGTTCAACGACAACCACAACAACGGTTCCTTCAACAACCAGTTCAACGACAACTTCAATAGTTCCAACTACAACCAGTTCAATGACAACTACAACTGTTCCAACTACAACTGTTCCAACTACAACTGTTCCAACTACAACCAGTTCAACGTCACCAACAAGGATTCCTTCAACAATTAGTTCAACGTCACCAACAAGGATTCCTTCAACAATTAGTTCAACGTCAACTACAACTGTTCCAACTTCAAGTACAATAATTATAATAATACCAAATACAACACCAATGTCAACTTTAGTTACTAATCAAGAGATAAAAATATATAATAATTCAGATAATTCTAAAGTAATAATAATAACTATTCCAATTATTGTTATTATTTTATTATTAATTTTAACAGTAATATTTATAAAAAGAAAAGTTATAGATAAAAATAACACATCAAGAAATACTCATTTAATAAAAACTAATCCACTTTATAATGGTTTAGATAATACAAATTCTGAATATTTAGAACCAGTTCCTATTCAAAAAAATAATTATGAATATTTAAAACCACTTTTAATAACTAATAATACAGAATATACTGAACCTATAAATTCTAATGAAAATAATTATGATTTTGCAAATAATACACAATATTTAGAACCAACACCAATAAATAATAATAATTATGATATTGCACAATCAGAAAATAAAACATATTATTTCGTAGCAAACGGTAATAATAATTATTATTCTGTAGAATTAGAAGATTCATCGTATGATGTAAATACACTAAACAATAAAAGTACATATTATTCGGTAGCTACAACAAAAGAAAGTATTTATGGTTTTACCGACATAAAGTAATTATTTTTATTTATTAAAATATATGAACAATTTTAACGATTATTTTAATAATAAATATCCGTGGTATAATGAATTATTAAATCAATATATGAATTTATTTTATATTTACATTGACTATAATTTAAGTGATAGAGATTTATATGAAATTTTTCTTGATAAAATAACTAAAATTGAGGAAAATAAAAAAATATATATAGAAAATATTAATAATATCGAAAAAAACCATAATTGGATTGAATTAAGAACAAATATTTCAAATAAAATAAGTTATTTGGAATCAACTAATAAACAAAATGAAGATGAATTATTAATTCTAAAGAAAGAATATGAAAAATTTAATCAATTATATCATTATAAGTCAAGATAACATAATATTATTAATATTTTCCGAGGCTTCTTTTAATTTATCTGTATTAATATCTGTTTTTATTCCATTATTATGTAAAAAATCTATAAGAGGAATAGTTGATAAGTTACCTATTATTTTATCATCACACTTTTTTGCATAAGGACAACCACCTATACCAAATAAACTAGAGTCAAATTTATAAATTCCCTTTTGTAAAGCTGCATCAATAATAGGTTCAAAATTTTGTTTTAAATCATTTCCATTTTTAGTACCATATAAGTGCATATGTAATGATATATTTTTTAAATTGTCTAATCTATCTAACACATTTGTCATAGTATATCTATCTGACATACCAACAGTATCTGCCAAAACAATATCTAGGTTTTCATTAATTGAGAGTAATTCATTTATATATTTATTTAATTCATAAATATGATTCTTTGTAAGTCCTTCCCAAGGACAACCAAAACTACACGAAATATATACTCTAATATTAGGCTCATTAATATTTTTTAAAGTAGCATTAATCATTTTTTTTGATTGTTCAAATGATTCTTGATTTGTCATTTTCATATTTCTTTTTGCAAAATCATTTGATAATGATGTTATAAATCCATAACTCTGAATATTATTTTCAAATACTTTTGGCAAATGATTAATAGAAGGAACTAGCATTGTGTATTTATTATTTTTATTTGAATTATTTTTAATATAATTCCATAAATCATATGAATTATCCATTTGAGGAATTAATTTTGGCGATGTTGTCGATCCAAATTCAATATTATTAAAGTTGCATTTATTTAAATTATTAAACATAATTATTTTTTGTTTAAGATTATATGATGTTTTTAATGATTGAAGACCATCGCGCATAAACATTTCAAATATCTTAATTTGATTCATCAATATTATATAGATAGATTATTGATTTAAGTAATTGTTAATTTTTATTATTTCAAATAAATTTTTTTTTCTATTATCTAAATTTAATTTTAACAATTGAAGCGAACTTATTTTATCTTCAAATGTATATGATCTAACTGATTTACCATACCATAATGAATTATTATAATTTAATCTTTCATTAATAATTTTCAAATCATTCTCTATTTCTAATACACATTCTTTTAATCTTTCTAAACATATTGCAAGTGTTTTAGAATGAAATTTTTCTAAATTAATTTCTTGTAAGAGACTTTCTATTAATATAACATCATTATCTATATCCAATTCCTTTAATAATTTTGTTATTTCAATTGCATTTGTAGCTGATGCCTTTACTGTAGAAACTAAATTATATATACTATGAACAGATGTTGAAACAATATTTACACATTTCAATGTTAAATCTATTCCAATTGTTTTTAAAAGTAAGTATTCCATTATATTTACTTTATAAATAAATTTATTCTTTAATTATTTCACCATTTTTAATTTTTCCATAATAATCGCCAATTTCACCATTCTTTTTAATCTTATATATTTTTTTCTTAATTTTATAATATTTTTTGTTATTATATTCATATATTTCATATTCGGGTTCTGGTTCGTCTATTTGTTCTACTGGTTCATCAAGGGGAGGTTTTACTTCTTTGTCATCAGCTAACGAATTAGTTTCTGATTTTGTTTTATAAAATTGGAGTTGTTTTTCTAAGACAGCTATATAATTTTTATGTTCAGTAATTTGTTTATCCATTGAAGATATTAATGAATTCTTTTTAAATGATAATAGTTCATCATCTTTATTTTTAATAATATTTTCTTTTTCTTCAAGTTCTTTACATAATCTTTCAATTTCTTTTTCCAAAGGTTCCTTTTCTTGAAGTAATTTAAGTAATTCACTATTTTGATTTTTTAATTGATTATTTTCCTCTCCTAAAGTTTCTAAACTATCAATCATTTCATCATATAGATATAATACACTTCTTTCATTGCATAATATATTTAATTTATTTATTAATTCAAATAATTCTTTTAATTTAGACATTTAAAATATAATATTATTATTTTTTTATATCAAAATCTAATTTTTTACTTTTCGTAATTTAACACTTTTTAATAAATCTGGATTAATTTTAAGCATTTGTGCTGGTAATATTGGAGGTTTTTCTATAATTTCATTTACAAATAAAGGCATTGGTGGCGGAGGAGGGTGATTTACTATTGGTTTATTATTAAAAAAATCATAATCTTCTTCTTCAGGGGGCGGATAATAATGTATTTGATATATTTGTGAAGAAATACCGTATTTTTCATTTTTAACCCAAATGTGATTCAATTTAATTATTAATTGTATTTCACCATTTGATTTAATTTCATTAAAACTAAATTTCTTATTGCTATTTGATGTTATTTTCACATTGTTATAAAATGATTTAATATAGTAAGTATTTTTTTCCTTTTCTAATAAACTTGTAAATTCTTCTCTTTTTTTAAAATTTTTATGTGTTTGTATATAGTCTTCAAAATTTTCGATATAATTTATTAAATTATCTGTCTTTTCGTATTTAGGTGTAATCCGTAATTTTAATTGAGAATATTTAGTATTAGAAAAATCATATAAAACCTTTATTTTTGGTGTTTTAATAAAGATTTCATTTGCCGAATTATTATTATCGCAATATAATAAATATTTATAATTATTATCACTAATTTTTATTTTATCATCAATAATAATTTTATCTTTATTAAATTCATTTATTTTATTATCAAAATCTATTAAAAATCTTGTCATTATAATTTTAATATTATTATTTTTTAAAATAGTTATAAATAAATTAGTTTACTTTTTTATGTAATTGATAATAAATAATAGGAAGAGAAAGTGGAAATGTAACACCAATAATAGCTCCACTACATACACCAATTATTGGATACGTTACTAATCTTGTCGAAATTAAACCGGTTACTTGGATTTTATTATAATTATTTTTATTATTATAATTTATCATATCATTATATCCATCAATTATTGAAATACCAACACCAGTCATTCCTCCAATAATAGAACCTACAATTGTTGTACTATAAAAAGTTATAAAAGTACTTGGACCTATATATCTATATAAAAATTTTTGAAATTGATTCATAATAATAGTTATATATTAATTATTATGATTGTTTTATTATCAACTTTTTCCAAAAAATTGATAAATAATAATAAATATACTTTTTTACTAAAGATGTCTGATAAAAAAATAAAAGTTAAATCTAAAAGTAAAGATATAACTAAAGATAAAGATATAACCAAAGATAAGGATATAACTAAAAATAAAGATATAACCAAAGATAAGGATATAACTAAAGATAAAGATATAACCAAAGATAAGGATATAACTAAAGATAAGGATATAACTAAAGATAAGGATATAACCAAAGATAAGGATATAACTAAAGATATAAATAAGTTTTTGTTGAAAAAACATTTTGAAGTTAATGATAATATTATTATTAAAAATAACGATATTAAAAAATTTATTAATTCATTAGATGAAAGTGAATCTTATAAATTATTAAATAATAAAGAATTATTAAAATGGATTTTTGGTATAGACAAAAAAAATAATAAAAAAGAAGAAGACGAATGGGGTAAAAATTTATTATTTGAAACTTATAATAAAAAAGTAAAAACAAATTGGTCAACATTGGTAACTGAAAACTTTTTAAGAGAATTTTTAACTTTATGTCTAAATGAAAAATTATCTAATAAAAAACCAATTATTAAAAATCCATATGGTAAAAAAAATTTTTCTCCTGATATTGAGTCAGATAAATATTTTTTTGAAGTTAAAGCACGTACTTATTATACAGAAGGTACAGCTGGTGAAAAGTGTATAGGTACTTGTAAAAAATATAATCTAATAAAACGATTAACTAATAAAAATACTTTTATTATTTTATTAGCATACCAAGAAGTTGAAGCAGAAAATGATTTCAGACTGTTTAATTTAACAGAAAAAGATAATCCTGAAGATTATAATTTTATGAATTTAGCATATAATTATGGTATAAGTTATATCAAATTTACATCTTTATTTAAATATTATTTAGATACCTTACCTTGAACTTTTATTTTTTTCCCTTTATTAACAGTATTATAGATAAGAACCTCATTTGTAGTTGCATTTGGTTTTTTAGAATTAATTGACCGTTTACAATTTATTATTTTAATTTCAAAATCTTTTAAATTATCCTTTATATAATCTGTGTCAGAATTTGATAATAAGAATAAGTCTTTATTCTTTTTTATAAATTGACACATATTAATAATCTCTTGATGGTCATTTAATTTAAAATCTCCAGATGTATATTTTGTAAAAGATGTTTCATTTTCTGGATAATACGGAGGGTCTAAATATACAAAATTATTTTTCGTTGATTTAATTTGTTCTTTCCATGATTTAAAATCCATATTAATAAATTCAACATTATGTTTATTAAATGCTTCTGATAATTTATTAATATTTTCTTTATTATATACTTCTGGATTTGGATAATTTCCAAAAGGAACATTAAATAATTTATTTGAATTTTCTCTGTAAACTCCTCTAAAACAAGTTTTATTTAAAAATATAAATAATGCCGATTTTTTTATAATATCACTATCACTTAAATTATCTTTGATTTTTAAATTGTTATATTGATTCCTATAATAATAGTATACGTATTCTTTTCCTTTTTCTATATTTTTTTCTATATCATCGTCAATAATAAGTTTTTGTCTTTTAGTTTTACTTTTTATTAGTTCGGCTTCATTATAATTACTAACATATATATCTAATTTTTTAATTAATTTTTTTGAATTATTTTTAATTGTATTATATACATCAATTAAATCCTTGTTAAAATCTCCAGCATTAATTGACTTTAAACTAAGATTATTTTTATCTAATTCATTTAATAATTTTATTAAAACAGAACCTCCTCCTAAAAATAATTCATAATAATTTTCATAATTACTTGGAAATAATTCATACAATGTATTTATTATTTGATTTTTTCCACCGACCCATTTTAAAAATGTTTCTAATGACATTTATATTTAATATAAATATATTAATTTTAAATCAATTTTTTTAAAAAAATTGATAATTATATAAAATATATTTATACTAAATAATAAAAATGCAATTATTCGTTAAACATAATAAAACACTTACTTATAATATTGAATCTGATATTTCAGTTAAAGACTTTCGTGAAATGATTAGTAATCGCGAAAATGTGGCACTTGAATATTTTTTTCTAGTACATAATGGAAAAATTATTGAATCGGGTAAATTATCTGATTATAATGTTGGCAAAGATTCAACTATACATGTTAATATTCGACCAGTTCCAGTTTTTTATAATTAATATAAAATATTTTTTTCTATAATATTTTTATAAATGTTATACTATATTAAAGAAAAACTAAAAAGTAAGTCATTTAATAATATAGAAGTTTTATTTATAGTTTTAATTTCTATTTTTGTAGCTGTTGGATTACACTATGGTATTAGTACTGCTACTGCACCTGGATGTCCCACATTAAAAAATTTAAAAAAAAAAGAACAAGAACTTAAACTTGTTATAAGTGAACAACAAAAATTACAAAATACACAAGAATCAATTAATAATATTTGTAATGTTTGTAATAAAAATTAATTGTGTACGTTATGTATTTTTTTTATTAAATATAATATTATATAAGATGGATTGTGAATATTGTAATTTTACTGCTAAAACATTAGATAAATTTAATCAACATATGAATACAAAAAGACATTCAAAAAATATAGAACTATATAATAAAAATAAAATATTAAAGTGTCAATTTTGTAAAAAAACTTTTTTAACAAAAAATGGATTGAAATATCATGAAAAAGTATGTGAAAAAAAATCTAAACTAGAAAATAATAAAAAAATAAAGGACGACGTAATTATTGAAGAATATAATGATAAACTTGATAATGATAAACTTGATAATGATAAACTTGATAATGATGAATTAAATTATGAAAAAACTGATGTTATAATATTTGAAAATAAAATTACATTTGAAGCAAAAGAAATTCAAACAGATATAATATTATTAAAAGATGATGAATACATTATCCAAAGCGATGATAATTCATTTTGTACAATTTTATAATTTTATTTAAAAATATATTTGTATTTTTAATAAATGGAAAATTCTGTAATTACGTTAACTTTTGGCGATATGGCGGAAAATCATGTTGGAATGGAACAAATTGGTAAAATAGTTGAAGAAGGCGAGGGTTTTAATTTGAATGATCTAAAACAAATTAAAAATACTTTTAAGACTAATAAACCAAAAATTTATAAATTACATCAATTAAATAAAGAACTAAAAGAACTTAATTTACCCGAAGCATATGTACTTATTATTCCAAACGGAATTGAAACAATTTTAAACCAAGAGAGTGAATATACTTTAGAAAATTTATCTGCTGAACAAACAAAATTAAATTGGGATGTGAAGGCTTTTATGTATGGACGTGTCGTAAATAAATCTGCTCGATATAATTTATGTTTTGACACAAAGGGACATAGTCCTGATTATGAAAATGGCAAAGGACGTGTAATTAGTTATAATAAAATTCCAGTTACAAAAGTATTGATAGATAATATGGAAAAATATTTTGGTGCAAAAGGTAAAAATTTAAAAGGCGAAGGAAATTATTATTATGATAAAACAAAATGCGGAATTGGATATCATGGTGATTCAGAAAGACGTAAAGTAATCGCATTTAGAATTGGAAGTAATTTGGATATTCATTATCAATGGTTTATTGATGGTAATGCAATTGGACCTAATATACAATTACCATTAAATGGTGGAGATATATATGTAATGAGTGAAAAAGCTGTTGGAACTGATTGGAAGAAGAAAACTATTTATACATTAAGACATTCAACAGGAAATGATAAATTTACTAAATTAACATAAAAATATTGATTTTTTTTTATTTATTATTCAATAACTATAATAAATGCTTAATCTTTTTCGTCCAATTATTGCACAATGTTCACAAGGACAACTCAAAAAAGGGGTTGAATATGGAGGTAATATTTTAAATGAATACATTTTTAAAACTTCTAATACAATAGTCATTCCGGAATATTTATTCAATGACCTTAATAAAGGCTATAGAATTATTAACGATTTATGTTATAATATTGATAATCCTTTACTTCTAGGAGGAGATCATTCATTAGGTGCTGCATCTGTTGCAGCGTCTCTTATGAAATATAAATCTAATTTATCAGTTATTTGGATTGATGCTCATGCTGATATTAATACTATGGAAGCGTCCTTATCTAAAAATAGACATGGAACCCCACTTGCAATGTGTACAGGATTAGAAAAAATTTGGTGGGATAAAGATACTTACAAATTAGATTTTAATAATTTAATTTATGTTGGAATTAGAGATTTGGATGAATTTGAAAAAAATGTAATAAAAGATAATAACATTAAAGTATTTACACCAGAAGAAGCAATAAATTATATAAATAACACAAACAATAAAATTCATATAAGTTTCGATGTTGATTCACTTGATCCATTGTATTTAGATAGTACTGGAACAATGGCAAATAATGGATTATCTCCAGATGATATAAAAAATATTATAAATTCTGCTTTATTAAAAGAAAAATTAATTGCATTAGATATAATGGAATTTAATCCAAGTCTCGGAAATAAGGATAAATCATTAGAAACATTAAAAAAAATTTTTCATTGATTTTTTATTTGCAAATATTTATTTTTATATTTTAAATAACCACCATGAGAAGTACTTTTAATATGTTCAACTCTATCTTTAGGGTGATTAGGAGGACTATATATAGTATATAATTTTAATTCATTATTTCCAATATTAATAATATTATGATAAGTATTTTTAGGAATAATTAATACAGAACCATCTTTTAATATATTTTCTTCTATATTATTATTTTTATTTATAATAACCTTTGCGGTTCCTTGTTCTATTCTAAAAAATTGATCAATTGTTTCATGAATTTCCATTCCAATTTCTTCTTTTGGCTTCAAAGACATTAAAACCAATTGAATATTATCTTGTGTACTAATTACACGTCTATAATCAGAATTCTTTAAAGTTTCTTCTTCTATATTAATAATAAATGCCATATATTATTTTAATTATATAATATTTTCTAAATTATTATTTTTTATATTATCGGTGCCATTTAATCTTTTAAAATATAATTCTCTTTCAGATGGTTTTGAAAATGATTCAATAACAGCACCGCCATTTACAATTAAATTATCTCTTTCATAATCTTCCAATTGGATATGATAATAATAAAAATTTCCTTCTATATTTTTTTGTTTAAATAATTTAGACATTTCTGGATGTATCCATTTATCTTTATATTTTATTAAATGGCCACTAGATAATTCAAGATTTTCTGGCGGATAACAACCATCTATACTATTTTTTGGTATTAAATATGGTAAATTGAGTTTATTTGGTTTGTATAAATTTTTAACTATATTTACTATTTTAACTTTTTGATAATTGCTATTTATAACATAATCTCCAATTTTAAGTTTTGTTATATTAATATAACCTCTTGGTGTTAGAACATTTGTAATTTTAGTAAAACAAAATATATCATTTAATAAAGAACCAAAACCTCTAACTATTAATTTTTCTCCTTGCGATGGACATAAAAATAAAGTTTGTCCTAATCCAGCATGAAAACTTTCATATACACATTTTTTATTAATACCTCCATTATCTACATAATTTATTGTATATGTTTTATTTTTCATTTTGAGCTTAATTTGTTCTCCATTAATACAAGTAAAATAACAAGAGATTGGTAAATTATAATTATTCAAATTAATTTCATTTAAATTTTCTTTAATTAAACAAAATAATGTTTTATTATTTATTGTTTCATTAAAACTACTATCATAATATTCTAATACAGAATCAAGTCTGTCAGAGTTAATTAATACAGGTTCAATAATTCCTTCAATATTTTTTTGAAAACTATCAAATTTACTTCTTAAATAAAGTTTTATATTACTATCATAATAAGAATGTTGAAATGAGTTTATATTATAAACACTGTCATTTAAATATTTACTTAATTGTATTGGGTATTCTGTTACTATATTATCATAAAAACTATATGACCAATTTTCATTTATACTAATATTTTGAACTGGCACATTATATATTAATTTTTTATTTGTTATACAATCATTAGAAACAAATAATCTTCCTATTCTAATATTACCTTGATTATTTATATTAGTATTAACCCATGCAATTGTATTTATTGATCCATTATAATTATTACTATCGTGTGTAATTTGTGAAACAATATTAGATATTAAATTATATTTTACTATATTATTATTAAAGCATCCTGAAATAAACATAGATTCATTATTATATAATTTAATATCCCTAACTTCGCCTGTATATAAATTATTGTTATGTGTAAATTCTAAACCAAGACCTAAAGTTTGTATATAAAAACCATTATAACGAAATATGTTACAAACTTGAGTATAATTTATATATCCATTAAATTTACCACCATATATTCCATGTGTTGCATTTATAACATATATTGTAGGTTCATAATTTACTTTATCATTTTTATAAATATTTGATAAATCAAAAACAGAACTCCATTGATTAAGATTTTTATTTGAAAGGCTTTTTAAAGTAAATTTTGCTAATAAAAATGTGTTTTTAAGATTTATATTAGTTGTTTTTACTGATGAAAATCTACCTCCAACATAAATATCATGTTCAGTTGGTGATTTATTTATAACATCAATTGCAAATACTGCATTACTAACTCCTCCTCCAATTTCTGAATATCCATCTTCTAATGGATGCCATATTTTTGTTGATAAATCAAATATTGCAATATTATTTGCAAATTTGTCTAATGGAGAATTTTGGATATCGTTTTTTATATTTACTTTTGCTATTATACCACCAACAGCTATTTTATTATCAAAATATTTTAAAGATAATACTGAACCAAGTATACCATTATTATTTTCAGTTCCTAAAGGATACCATTTTTGTTCAATTAAATTAAACATTGCTATATTGTTAGCCATAATATTACCTATTTTAAAAAAAGAACCTGCAACTATAATTTTAGTATCATTGTCAAATGATATAACTTTATTGATTTTAAATTCTTCTCCATAATTCATTAATGGGTCCATTTTAAAAAAATCATTACCTCTATATTTAAAATTATTATCTAACATTGCTAAATTTCTTGCATTAGTCAATGACCCATCATTTGTACCTACTTGTGTAAAATTTCCGCAAAAAAATATTATATTATTTATATTTGAACTATAAATATCATTAATTTTACCATTTGTTTGGAAACGCATATTATAATTTTATATGAGAAAAATTATAATAATAAGTATAAATATAAATTAATTAAATTTAATTATGCTTGTACCTTTTTGATGTTCAATATTAATTTCTTTATCAAAATTATCTTTTATATAATCATCATGGGTAACTATTAAAACCCAATCGTAATTATTTCTTAGATACTCAAATAATGTTTTTAATTTTTGTTTTTTATTTGCATCCGAATTTTTAAAAGCTTCATCTATTATAAAAAAATTTGTACTTATGATAGAATTTAATTTGGATAATGCTAATCTAAATATTATATTTAATACTGATTTTTCGTGACCACTTGCCATTAAACCACTAGATTCCATCTCTGTATTATTTTCTATCTTTGTTATTTTAATATTACTATCGTAACTAATTTTAATTTTATATGTATCAATATTCATCAATATATCATTAACTATATTTTCAATTGCTGGTATAATATTAGTTGTTAGTATACTATCTAATATACCTCCAGAATCTGTTGCTCCTTTTATAATTGATAATATTTCCTTTTTTTTATTATTTTTTGTGATAAGTTCTTTATTCTTTTGAATAATTTGTATACTAGTATCTAATTTATTAAATTCTTTATTAATTAATCCTAATTTACTAACTAATTCTTTACATTCATTATCAATAATACCTTCTTTTTCTTTATTTTTTTCTAGAATATTTTTAGTATTTTCAATTTCTTCATATATTTTTTTATTTTTATTATATTTACTACTTATAATAGCTATTTCATTTAATTTATTAATATTTTTTTCTATTTTTGTTTCTAAAATACTTATTTTTTCTCTGATTTCTATTAATTCTATATTTTGTTCATTAAGTTTTTCTTTTAATTCTTTATAAGTATTATATTCGTCGTTTTGTTCATTTTCTAATTTATTAAATTGTTCTCTATTTTCTTCTATTTTTTTATTAATTTCTTCATTATATAAAATATTCTTGTTATATTCTTTTTCTATTTTTATTAATTCTTTCATTTCTTTTTTATTTTGTGATATTTTATCATTAATTATATTAATTTCTTCACCTAATTCTTTACTTATACTTAATTTATCATACTTTTTCTTCTTCTTATTTATAAAAGTATCTAATTCTGTAATTTTATTATCAGTTTCTTGTATAATATTTTCTAATTTATTTATTTCTTCCTCATAATAAACCTTTTGTTTTGTAATTGAATTTGACATACATGCTTCACAATTTTTATTAAATTTATGTTCTTCTATTTTTTTTAAATTCTTTTTAAAGTTTAATAATTCTTTTTCAAATTCCTCTTTTTTATTTTCCTCTTTATCTTTTTCTTCCATCTTATTATTATATTCATCAATTAAATTATATTCTTCATATTCTTCATAATTTTGTTCTTTCTCTTCTCTTTCTTTTTCTAATTTATTAATAATTTCTTCTTTTTCTTTTTTATCTTTCTTTTCTTGTTTAGTTAATTCTCTTAATGGTTTTTTTTGTTCTGTTAATTCTTGATATTCTTTATTTAATTCATTTAATTTATCTTTTTTTTCTCGTTTCCATATTTTATATTTTGCATCCATTTCACCCATTTCTTCTAATCTTTTTTTATTATTTGTATACTCTTCATCTATTTCTTTTATAGATTCATTATATTCGAGTAATAATTTTTTATTTTTTTCATTGTCCTTCTTAAATTTTTCTTCTTGAAATAATATTTCCTCGATATTATTTATCTCTTCAACTTGTTTATTTAATTCATTAAATTTATATTCTTCAACTGTTAATTCTTTTTTAATTTTATCTCTTTCTTCAGCTTTTTTTACATATTTTTCATTCAATTCTTTTTTTTCCTTATTTATTTTTTCAATAGTTGTAACAATTGTATCTATATTATTTTCTTTATTAATATTATCATATTCCTTATTTATTTTTGTCAAAGCAAGATGTTCTTTATTAACTTCTCTATTGATATCCTTAATAATTTCTAAATTAAACATTTTATTTAATAAGGCTTTTTTATCAGTATCTTTCATTGTTAAAAAATTAATTGGATTATCCTGTGTAATAATGCTTAATAATGTAAATTCTTCAGGTGTTCCAAATATTTGTAGTATTTTTTCTTCTGTTTTCTTTTTATCTTGTTCAGTTATAATTTTATCTTCATTCGTTTCTTTATCTATTTCATATAAATGAACTTCATTATAAAGTCTTCCTTTTGATTGATATGATTGTCTATAAATTTTATAATTTATATCATTAATACTAAGTATAACTGTACTTGACATTTTTTTAGTTCCAAACTTCATAACATCAACATTTGATATAGTTCTATCACTTTCACTCCAAATACTAAATAAAATACAATCTATTAAACTTGTTTTCCCTCTTTTATTTTCGGCAACTAATCCAACAATTTTATTTAAATTCATAAAATTAATTACATTATTTTCACCATAAATAAACATATTATTAAATTCTAATTTTTTAATTTTAATTTTCTTTTTTGTTTTATCAAAATTATAATCTATCTTTTTTGTTATTATATTTAATTCATCACTTACTTCTTTTATTTTTTCTTCTGTTAACTTTTTGTCTTCATCTAAATCTTTAATATATTTAATTATTAAATCATTTACATTATTTATACTTGTAATCTGTTGTATTTTTTTATTATCTCCTAATTCTAATCCCTTCATTTGTTTAATTTCATCTAATTGAACAATATTGTATTTGGTTCGTAATTCATTAATAATTTCTTCTCTTTTTTCATATAATGTATCTTTATATAAAACTCTTAATTTTAAATTTTTTGGCAATTCTTTATCTATTTCAGTAATTAATTTTCCATTATTAATTTCAATCGTATAATAAACATAATCATTAAGTATTTTTACATAATTACTTGTTTTATCTTCAATATTCCATAAAATATATCCGTGATTATATAATTCTTCTCCATAATTCATTTGTATAAGAGAACCAGGATATGCCATTGTTTTGTTTTTATTTAGATATTGAAATTTATGTATATCACCCAATAAAGTAATATCACCATCTTTAAAATCTGTTTGATTAAATTTACCAACCATATGAGTTATATCATTTTGTAATTTTGCTCCATGAATATAACCATGATAAAGATTTACTTTTGTTTTATCAGTATCTAAATTAAATAAAGTTACTTTATCTTGATGAATATCTGTAACTCCAAATAATATATTAGCATATTCATAAATACCGCTTTTTAATAAATGTACTGAATATTTTGAGTTAAATCCTTTTTTTATAATTGGAGTAATTGCATCTAAAGAGTTTGAATTATTTGAATTTTGATCGTGATTACCTAAAATCATAATAACGTCGGTAATATTAGCTAAATTATAAAAAAAATCATTTAATAATTCAATTGATTCTGGTTTTAAATTTGTCTTATTATCAAAAATATCTCCACATATTACAATTATTGTGTTTTCGATATTTTTTATTTTTTTTAAAGATTGATAAAACCTCTCAAAAACAATATTATATTCTTCTCTATTTGATTGATCGTTTTTAATATGAATATCCGCACAATGAACAATATATTTTACTTCTTTAATATTATTATTAATTTTTATTAAATTTTCACTTTCATTATTATTTTTAATATTTTTTTTTATTCTTGGCATTATAAGATCATATTAATTTAATTTTAAAACATTTTTTATTTAATTATATAATATATATAATGAGTTGTCCTCCATCAACAATATATGCTTGTATTGCATGTATTTCTTTAATGGTATATGCATTTGTTACTTATAAACACCAAGAGAATGGTATATTACATAGTGTATTAAATATATTTGGTGCTGCTAAACTACAATTGATACATATTATTTGTTCTGTTATATGTGGTATATGTGGTATTTTATGCGTTGCTTCACTAATTGATATGGCATGTACTGAAAATATGATAATAGGATGGTTATCAGGAGGTATATGTATTATTATTCAATTAATAGGTTTATATAAGCTTTATGAAAGTTTTTAATAAACAAATTGCGGTACTATAATATTTACTTTTTCATAACAATGTACTTTATTCTTTAATATGATTAAATATTGTAACAATTTATTAATTACTTTAATTGCTTTTTCAGAATTTTGTACAGTTTCATTTAAAGTAAGTTTTGTTAATAATTCAGATAAATCATTTACTTGTAATAATTCCTCTTTATCATTTAAACTTAAATTTGTAAATAATTCATCTAAATCATTTTTTTCTTCAATAGATAAATTTTTCATTAATTTATTTAAATCATCCATTTTAATTTTAATTATAATTTTATTATGAGTTATTATAATTCAATTTTTTATATTATCAATTAATATAAATATATTAACTAATGAATGAAATATTTAATGATATATCTAATAATCTTTTATATTCACCAATGATAGGTATTTATCCATCAAAATTAAATTTATATACTCCATTTATAAATGATATAGCAAAAATATTTTTTAAAATTTTAAATAATAGTAAAATTGAATATTATGTATTTGCTGGCTCTGCTATTGGATTATTACGTAATTGCCAATCAATACCTTGGGTTGATGATTATGATATAATTATTTTTGAAAAAGATATACCAAAATTAGAAAAATTACTTATAACATATCAAAATAACTTATTTAAAATAAGAAAATTAATTAATCATCAACATATTACATATGGATATGTTATTGCATCTCCAAGATATAATATTAATAAAATTAAAACATCTTTTTTTCAAATTGATATTTTTATTTCTAAAGTTGAAAATAATATTCTAAAAAATACTTCTAATTGGGGATTATATCACTTAAAAAATATTAATATGAATTTAGTCAAACCTGCAATAATATATGATTTTGATGATATGTCATTACCATTTTTTAATAATTATAAAAAAGATGTAGAAATTGAATATGGTGATGTTTATAATAATTCAATTATTCATTTAAATCATGGCTTAAAAAAAATACATATTAAAAAACATTGGAGTATTGTATATGAAGAATTTTATAATTACGAAAAAAAATCAATTGTAAATACATTAAACTTAATTAATAAATCAAATAAAAAATCAATAAATAATATACCCTATTTAACAGATAATAAATCTATTTTCCATAATTATTTTGATATAATGAATTATATATATTCTTTTTTAGATAATTGTAATGAAAAAAAAATTATTTTATTTAATTATTTAAATGTTAAATTTGTGTATGATATTAAGTTTTATTTTAATAATTTAAGAATTGATATTGTATTAAAATCTATTAATTATATAAAAAATTTTAGATTTTTTTTTGATAAAATAGATAATATTATTGTTAATAATACTGAAATATATTTTGAATTAGAAAAATATCTTAATTCAATTGAATTAATTAATAAACCTTCTATTATTTTAGATATTGATGCTAATATAAATGCTGTTATAGAACAAAATATACCAATTGAATCATATAAAAATACAAATGAAAATATATTTACCAATAATATTAAAAAAATATTGGTAAAATAAAAAATCTATTCTTTATAAACCATTGCAATTGAATTTTTTAAATATGTAGTAGAAATATTTGGAGTTCTATCTAAATATTTTACCTCACAACTAACCCAATCAAATTTTCCTTTCCAATCATCTCCCATTACTAATATATCAGCTTTATATAACTTTATATATTCATCTTTCAATTCTAAACTTTCTTCTACAAAAACTTCATCTACGCATTTCAATGATTGAATTATTTCTATTCTTTCAGATAAAGGAAAGACGGCTTTTTTGCCTTTTTTATTATTTAATTCATCTGAAGATACTCCTACTATTAAATATTCACCTTCTTGTTTCGCCCTTTCTAAAATTCGTAAATGACCAATGTGAAATAAATCAAAAGTACCAAATGTTATAATTCTTTTCATATATATATTTATAATTTTTATTTTTTAAATGATACATTTAGAAATGAAGGATTTAAATATGATGGTTTTAATACTGGGGGTAAATCTTGTTCTTTTAATAATTTATTTGCTATTACTTCTACACAAGTCATACATAAATCTGTGTTTTCAAGACCAATACATGAAGCTAAATTATGTTTAAAACATTTATTACATCTAACTTCTACAGATGAAGAACCATAATGTCTCCATGCAGGAAAATAATAATTTCCATTTTCAACAACAATTTCAAAATCCATATATATCTATCTATAAATAATATACTTTTATATAGTTTCGTTTTTTACTTTATATAAATATATAACTCTTTAATAATTATATATGAAGATTTACAGATTTTTTGCATCTTGGTGTAGTTCTGAAGATTGTAAAAAAGAATACGAAAAAATTTATGATTTAAATAATAATCCTGATTATAATAAAACTTTTTCAATAACAATAAATGATGATTATACACATGCAATTATTTTAAATACTGCAATGCCGAAATTATATCTTCCAAAAAAAAATGTAATTGGATTTGCATACGAACCAATTAGATTTTTGGGATTAAGTCAACAATTCATTGATTATGCTAAAAAACATATAAGTACATATTATATTGGAGAAAAAATTAATTTACCAGAACCATTTAAGGAACATCAAGGATTTTTATGGAGATTACCTATAAAAAACTATAATAATTATTATCCAGAAAAAACAAAAATTATGTCGATAATGGTATCTCATAAAAATATGGCAGATGGTCATAAATATAGACATAAATTAGTTCAGGCAATATTAAAATCCGATTTACCAATTGATATTTGGGGAGGTGGAACGAAATTTTATAATAAATTAGGTGATGCTAGAGTTAAAACAGGATTTGAATGGCCAGAAATAAATAAAATGTACGACCCATATAAATTTCATATAGCTATTGAAAATTTTACTACTCCACATTATATTAGTGAAAAAGTACTTAATCCATTTATTTGCAGCACAGTTCCTATTTATTGGGGATGTAAAAATATTAAAAGTTATGTAAATGATGATAATGTAATTGAATTATCATATGAGTCTGATTTAGATAAAAGAATTAATGAAGATATGAAATTATTAACTGAAATTATTAATAATCCTGATAAATATTATAAACCAATAGATATAAATGACTCAAAATTAAATAAATTACTTAATATGTTTGATTTTTTAGATAATTATTTTACTTAATTTCATCAATAAAACCATATTTTAAATACTCTTCTGCTGTAAACCAAGTTTCATTTTTCATAATAGATTCTATTTCTTCTCGTGATTTCTTTGTTTTATCACAATAAATTGATACCAATTTGTCGTGTAATTGATCTAAAAATTTACAATGTGATCTTAATTCTGTATATTTACCTTGGTTTCCTGCTGATAATTCATGTACCATTGCATGAGCATATTTGGTCATATATCTTTTATCAGCAACAATTGACATAATAGTACCAGCAGATGCTGTTAAACCAGTAATGATACTAGTAAATTCAACAAATGGATACTTTTTCTTTGCTGCATTAATAAAATCTACAAATTTTAAAATTGATGTTACTGAACCACCGGGGCTATCAACAATATATACAATATTTAATTTATCATGGTCTTCATCAAGTTTTTTTTTATGTTCGTGAATTAAATTAGTCATTTGTTTAATTATTTCTTGAATTGAAATTTTATTGATGTTTGCTGTAAAGTGGATTTCATTGCCAATTGTATAAACAAATTTTTCATCAACAAAAAAAGTTCTTGTTGGTGAAGCTGCTTTCATTTTTTGTTTTTTTGATGGGGGATAATCTTCATAATCTGATTCAGAATCAGCAAAACCCCAGTTGATATCAAATGCATCTTCTCTTGTTCTTTTTTGGCCTAAATGATTGTGGACTTCCATTTTTAATTAATAATAATAATAATTATCTTGTTAAGTATCTTTATTAAATTATTAATTTAAAATAATTATCATTATCTTCCTTGTAAGTATCTTTTTCTTCTTCTTTTATTATTTTCCATATTTCATTTTTAGTTGTCTTATTTTTGAACAATTTATATCCTTCTGATTTAATAATTAAAGAATAAATTTGCATTATATTTTTTTCTTTACATATTACTTTAATTTTTTCTTCTAATGCACTTGATACCATTTCTAAATCATCTGATATATTTTCAAATGTATTAAAAATTTGTCCTTCATCCATATATCCAAAAAATCTTTGAATAAATTCATTTTTGTTATCTTTAGTGTATATATAACCTTGTCTTGGAAATGGAAAATCATCTTTATATTCAATCATTTTTGTTTGTTTCTTTATAATATCAACAAACATTTTAACATAGCTTGTACCAAAATCCCATAATTTTATTATAAAACCACAATCATTAAATATATTTCTTGTATATATATTTTCTTTTTTATAAAATATATCTAATATCATATTATTTTCTTGTTTTTTCAAATATAATATATTACCTAAATGTAAATCATTGTGACAAAAATAGCCAAATTCACTATTAAGTACAGTTAAAATATAAATTAATTGATAATATATACTTTTTAATATATTTGATAATTTATTAATTCCTAACATCATATTCGATAAATCTTGTCTAATTTCTTCTAGTATATTTTCTATCAATGCAGATACATCTCCATCTAACTTTTCAACAACCATTAAATTAGTATCTTCAGTAAAATTTCCATTTTCATATAACATATATAAATTCTTATATAATCGTGTATCATTTACCATATGTATTGCTTTTTGTTCTTTTATATCTTCTCCATTACATATTGATTTTTTTTCTTGATTTGGATAAATATTCTTACAATTTGCATAAAAATAAAATAAAGGTACGTGTAAAGTAATATTTGTATTATCTGAATTCTTTTTTAATAATAAATAATCACTCAATATATTAGTAATTCCAATTTCATTTATCTGTAAATCATTATCAGTATATTTTGATTTAGTATCATCTTTCTTAAATCTTTCCCATCTTTCATATTTATTTTTATGATTTGCAAATTTACATGGAATTGTAATTTCTTTTACTATTACTGGTAATTGAATATATCCTTCTTCAATGTCTCCAACTTTTATATTACCTAAAAATAATGCAGAATTAGATGTACCAAATGTTTGGCCCAATAAACTTCTAAAATTATTTAAATGAAATGTTGAAGAAGAGCATATATCTCTGTCTTGATAATATTCTCTTACTTTTTTTATCATGCCCTTTTGTGCATAATACATTTTTATATTTTATATGAAGAAAAATATATTAGAATTAAAATTATAACTTTTTATTAATAGTTCTTTGATTTTTTTTCCATTTTCATCATTTAATACATATATCTTATTTGGATTTTTATTATTTGCATATAATACATTTACTATTGTAAATAATTCATTTTCATCGACAATCGTACGTAAATCGTAAGAATTGTTTTCACTGTAATTTAATCGAATATAGTCTTCAGTCATTTTTATAATAATATCCTATAAATAAATAATTAATTTCAATTTTTATTAGAAAATACTTTAGATGGATGTTCATCAATAGTACAACCAGCTGCATTCTTATGTCCACCGCCACCAAATGATTTTGCAATTTCAGATACATCTGCTTTATCAGTAGATCTCAATGATAGCCAATATTTTTCACTATTATGGTCATATCGCCATAATACAGCAAAATCACAATTTTCTCCTTTAGATAGCATACTGCCTAAATCACTTGCTAATTCATGGTCGCAATTTACAATCTGTACTTTATATTCTTTATCATTAAAAATATAATTATATACTTTTTTTGTTGATTTTACAATTCCATATAGTGTCTTTTCTTTCTTCTTTTTTAAAATAGAACCAAATTCAATATACTTATTTATTTTATTTGGTTCTTCATATAATTCATCAAAAAGTGTAAATGAATCCTGAAAATTAGAACTTAAACTTGTATTAAAAAGGAATCCATCACAAAAATCTTTTGAAAATATTAATTTCCATGTCCATAAATCTCTATCTTGAATCATTTGTAGAAATAAAGGCATTTCTTCATTTGGATGAAAATAATTCCATGCTAATCCTGTTCCTGATAAATTCATATCAAAATATGCATAATCTAGTTCTTTTAACATATTTTGATTTGTTATATGATGGTCTAAAATTATTAAACCTTTTGCTAGAGATTTAATCTTTTGTGTAATCTCTAAATTAAAAGAAAAATCAAAAATACCAATATATTTATCCTCAATTTTTGAGTATAAATTATTTAAAAATTCATCATCATAAGATTGATTTTGTATTGGAATTAATTCATGTTCCATATTTTTGTTACTTAAATAATTATGTGCAATCCAGCAACTTGCCAATCCATCTTGACACGGATAATGAAAAATTATAATTTGTAGTAATTCAGGATCTAAAATATCCATCTGTATATTATTAATTTATTTTTAATTTAAATATTTTTTATCAATTTTTTTTATAATATAAATTATATATAATGAGCGAAAAATTATCATTTTTACATGACATTAAACATAAATCAATTGTTGATGGCAAAAAAGTTACTCATGAAGAATTTGTTATTCATGGTCCCAAAGGTTTAACTATTAAATACTACCACAAAGATGACAAAACAACTGAAAAAGTTGTCATCTATGAAAAAGATGGTAAATTTCAAATGAAAACTACTGAAGGCGAAGCTAAATCAGAAAAAGAACTTACTAAAGATGAATTAGTAAAAGAATTAAGCAAGAATAAATCACTCAAATTTGCTCTTGAATATGTTAAAACTCAAAAAGGTGGTGCCAAAAAAGCCTCTAAAAAAGGTAGCAAAAAATCATCCAAAAAAGCTTCTAAAAAAGGCTCCAAAAAATCATCTAAGAAATTAGTAGGTGGTGCCAAGAAAACTACCAAAAAATCATCCAAAAAAGCTTCTAAAAAAGGCTCCAAAAAATCATCTAAGAAATTAGTAGGAGGTGCCAAAAAAACAACTAAAAAATCTTCCAAAAAATCATCAAAAAAAGGATCTAAAAAGGGTAGCAAAAAACACTAAATAATATTTTTATAAAGAAATATTCATATGTTTTAAATTTTCATATATGAATAATGATATTAGCATATTAATAAATCCCATTGATGCTCTTACGTGAACTCCTCTAAATGCATTTTGTAATGTAAGTTTTTGATTTGTTCCTGCTTGTTTAAATGTTTTAAGAGTATCAAAAGGATGGCTTAAATAACTTCCGATAAAACCTCCAACTGCTCCATAAAATGCAACATTATAATTATTTGTTGATAATTTTTTTGCTTCATATACACCTGCCATAAATATAGCATTACGTGCGTAATGAGATAAAAATCCTCTATAACTAAAAATATTAATATTTGATTTATTTATTTTATTAATCTTAGATATTTCAGTTGGTGTATCAACTAATGTTTGACATAAACTTGCCCCCATAATTACAGATAAATCTTTTTTTATTTTATTATCTGTTTTAATTCTTTCTTTAATAAAATCTTGTGAAAATAAAAATGTAGAACGTATCGGAACAACTCCAAAAAGTCGTGTACCTAGTCCACCATATTTTTCTTTTAATGGCATACTCATTAATGATTTAAAATTAAAACTTTTATCAATTTGATGTTTTGTTTTTAAAACATCTAATGGATGTGTTGTTGCTACTTCAACTAATGAAGATATTATAGAACAATAAAATGGATTCATTATATAATATATTTTATATTTAATATATTATATTTCAATTTTTAATTATTTTTTGTCTTTTTTAATAATATATATATGTTTAATATTGATGTTTGTATAATTATTTTAATTGTACTTATTATACTTACCATTATATACCAATCAACAGAAAATTTTGGTATATATCCATACTATAGACCACGTCCCTCATATTTACACCCCTATTATTGGAATTTTAGTTGGTGGGGTTATCCATCAGTATATGACCCACGATTTTCTGTTCCATATAAAACAAATAAAAAAATATTTAATCCACAAGATAATTGTCATAAAAAATGTGTTGATAAATATGATTATGTAATTGATAATCCTGAATATTCATATAAAGTAAAAAAATGTATTAAAAATTATTGTTATTGATTTTTTTTGTTTGTTCTTCGCCGATAAACTTTACTATTAGGTTTAGTAATGATTAACACTTCTTGTTCTTCTTCTTGTTCATCTTCTTGTTCCTCCTCTTGTTCATCTTCTTGTCCATCTTCTTGCTCATCATCTTGTTCTTCTTCTTGTTCCTCCTCTTGTTCATCTTCTTGTTCTTCTTCCTGGTTATTAATTCTGCATCGGCAATGGCAACAACCAATTGGTTGAATCATTTGGATACAAGAAGTAATCTCTTCTTCATCACAAGATGTATCTTCTTCATTACTATCATTTGATTCTTGCGATTCTTCTAGCATTTCAATTCTGTTTGTTAGAATTGACATTTTATCATTAATCTCTTCTAGACAAATTTGAAGGTCATTAATAGGACGTTTAATGTTTTTAATTCTCTTATTGATTTTTTGGTTTTCTTTTTGAATTTCTTTTACTGTATCATTATTCTTTTGTTTATTTTGAAGTTTATTTAGAATTCTAATACATAAACATAAAATATATAGGTCAACTAGCATCCATGCACAAGAACTGTGTAGAAATCCAATAACACTGCCAACAATAGTATTAATATCAGTCATTTTTATATATTTTAAATAATAAAGTAATGAGTTTAATTATCAATTTTTTTTGCTATATATTAATTATAATGGAAACTATTAGAAAATATTTAGAAGAAAAAGATAATTCAGATTCTGAATCAATTGATTTTATTTCTTTTGATAAAGAAAAATATACTAAATTTTATGAATTAATCAATAATGTAATATTATTTTTTTTATTAAATACATATGAAACTCAAATAAATGGTATTAAAGATAGTGTTTTTGATTTAGATAAAATAAATGAATTAATTTGCAATTATGATTATTTAGAAACTTCACTTAAAGCACAACTTAATATTTATTGGATGGAAGTTCATGATAAAAAAATACGTGATCAATTAATTATAGACTTAGAAAGTATAATTGATTTAAATATTATTAAACATTATTATTGTTTATTTACTTATATTAAAAATATGGCTCTTTCTATTATGAAAGATACTTCTCGTATTAAATTAGAAAATATTAATGATAAAAAAGAATACTTAGAAAAAATTATTAAAATAGCCCATGCTATTATGGAAATAAACAAAGTATCTGGTCTCGAGGATGAAGATGAATTTGAATGCCATAATTGTAAAAATGTTGAAAATAATAATACTACATTTTGGAATTAAATAATAACTATGACGAATATTAATACGAAATGTGTATCATTAAATATATTATATTTAGTAAATCTTATACTAAATGTTCTTGCATTAAAAGCGTTAGGATACTATTTCGATGTTAAAGAAATACTATTTTCATCTTTAATTTTTGGAATTTCTTTTCCATTTATTTTTGCATTTTTTATCTACAAAAAAATGCAAATAACAATATTAGATTTGGTTTTGGGAATTATTGATAATATACAATTAGTATTATTATTTATAGGTATATCGCATCTAAATATTGCAGAATATATTAGTTTAAGAACTTTTTCATTAATATTTAATACTCTACTATCATATTTCTTTTTACTTAAATATATATGTGTATCAAAAATAATTGGAAATATAATTATATTATCTTGTTGTATTTCTCTGATCAGTTTAGGGGGAGTTAATAATATTTTATATTCATCGATGATTTTTATTTCATCTCTATTCTATTCTATAATCGCATTTTGTATGGAGAAATATTCAAAATCCGATAATTTTGTTCAAATTAAATTAATTTCAACATTCATATCTATGGTTACGTATTTAATCTATGATTTGGTAAATAATAATATAAATAAACATATTTATGCAAATAATACTAAACCAATGTTTTGGTTATTAATATTATTTCTTAGTGCATCTGAAATAATATATTTTGTTACAAAATTCTATTTAATTAAAATTACAAACAATGGTTCTGTTTATACGAATATACTTGATATTGTTAGAAGAGTAATTACATTAATAATCGGTATATTTCTATTTAAAGATAAGTATCCAACTTATATCTTTATATGTTTTGGATTTTTAATAATAGGTTGCATATTTATTAATTTTAGTGATGGAATTAATAAACTTATTGATAAAATAAAATGTAAAAAAAATAAATTCCTTATTCTTGAACAAGATGTCGAAATATTACCTGTTTCTAATGCCTTAGTAATTACATAAAACTACTTATATTTGTTTATATCTTCTTCACTTATATCAAGTATTACATTTTCTTTTACATAATTTTCTTTCTTTTTATTATCTTCACTCAAAGTATTTCTTTTATTATCATTATATTTAATAAAATTATTAACATCTGTTGTCACTTCAACTAATTGCTCAGAATTATTATTTTTACATGAACGTAATGCATCTTTATCATCTTGATCATTTTCTTCAATATCTAATAAATTATCATTTACTCTTTTATAAATCAATTCTAGTCTGGCCAAAAATAATGTTAATTTATTTTTATGTTCATTTGCATTATTTTGTAAGAGTGAAGTATTTTTATTAGAATATGGTCCCACTAATTCAATATACATCCATAATTCTTGTTCAATTTTATAATATACCTTAAACATTAATAAATATTTTCTATCCCATTTATAAAATGCTCCAATTGTATTTATGAGTGAAATTCCTAATGACAATGACCAAGCTAACCACCATAAAACTGTTGTGCTTGGATTACACGAATCTTTTAAATTATTTATAGAAATAAATGCAGTTACTAATATTGAAGATATACTTGTAAAAAGTGTAGATAATGTATATAATTTCGAATTCTTTCTATATTTTTCTTCTATTTTTTTAAAAATATTAATATATCGCATCAATAATATTTCTTTATCTTTATCTTCAAGATTAATATTTTTATAAATAATTATAATAATTCGATCTATATTTTTTTCTATCATTGATTTACCAAAACATGATTTATTTTCATTCACATAACTTTTTATAAATTCGTAGGAATTATAAGATATATCTAAACTCACCTTTATATATTACTTATAAAAAAATTATATTTGATAAATTTGTGTATTTACCTCTTCTCCATAAAGATTATTATCAAATTTATATTCTATTCTACTTTGAATTTTTTCAGAATATCTTTTCTTTATAGTTTCATTATGTGTAATTAAGAATATTGTTCCAGTATATGCTTTTATAATGTAATCCATAATTTGACACATTGTTTCTTCATCTATCCCCTTTTCTGGTTCATCGATAATTATAAATCTTGGATTAGTTTTTAAAACTTTCCATATCATTGATGATAATATAACTCTTTGACGTTCTCCACCTGATAGTTTTTCAGAAAATGAAGATTCTAAATCCTTTTCTATTATCTTTGTAGCAATATTAAAATTATGCAAGTAGCTAATTAATTCATTTATATTATTTACACATGGATATAATCTATTTAATTTTATACAAATTGAACTATTATTAGTATAATCTTCGCATATTTTTTGTCCAATTAATATTCTTGATTTATCTATTTCATTAAATCCATTTATTTGTTCATCATCAATATATATTTTATAATTATTAGACTCTGTAAATCCTGCTAAAATTCTTGTTAATACTGATTTACCTGACCCGGTTCGACCATTAATTAAAATAATATTCTTTTCTGTTTTGTTAAAATTAAAAGATAAATTTAAACTCTTTAAATTTTTAATTAACTTGTTAGTTGAATCATAAATTTTGTAATCTAAATTATTTATTGTTATATTTTTATAATTTTTTTCCAAATTTGGTAAATACATTTTTATTTTTTCTTTATTTTTATATTCATTTAAATATTCAAGCATTGATAATAATTCTTCCATTCTCTTTTTGCTATTATTTTCTGATTGTTTAAATTCTACATATAAATTTGAAAATCCAAAAATAATATCTTTATTTAATAACAATATTAGAATATATTCTGTTTTATTTTGATAATATACTAACATAAAAATTACCATTAAAAATGTATTTTTTATAACATTCCCAATAAGAACACCGACGTTATGATAATAATCTTGATTTGAATATTTTAAAACAATATTTGATAAGCAATTATTAATATTATCCTTATAAATATTATTTAAAATTGGATTTACGCGAAGTTCGTCATATATAACCGTTTCATAATATAAAGTAGAATATAACTCCTTATAATTAATTTTGTATTGTTTCATATTTTCTATTTTATTATTAATTTTAGGCATAATATATAACATTATTAAATTAGAAACTATAATTAACATCGCCATTGCTCTATCATTATAACTAATTGTTGCAGATATTGTTATAATTTTTATTAATGATGACATCATATTAATTATTAATTGTATAACGTGATCATAACCCCATATACTTGAACTAAAAGAATTATATTTTTCACGAATATCAAATTTTTCATGAAATTCATTTGGTGCATTTTCAAATATTTTTTTTAAATGTACTAAAATATTATCAATAACTTGTATTTTTTTTGTTGAAAATACATTTTCAAATACAATATTTAGTAAACTAGTACATATTGGTAAAAATAATATTATTGCCAATTGAAAAAGTGAAATATTTGTTATAGCTTTATTAGTAATATTTACCAATAAAAACCCTAAAAATGAATCGATTATAACGTACGATAAAATTTTATAATCTAAAAAATATCTTATAAAACTATTACCAATACCAATCTTTAATAATGAAAAAAAACTATTTTTCGTCATTTTAATATTTATATTATAAATATCTGACTATTTTTTTCAATTTTTTTGAATTTTATCACCAAATAAAATATCACTTAATTTAATTAAAAATGTAGTAGCATTATCATAAATAGCTTGATGTTGAGGTAAAGCATATAAATGAGGTATTTTAAATGGTTTTTCATTATCACAATGAATGCTAGTCATATTTGACCATTCAGTATATCCAAATTTATCAGCTAATTTTATTTTAATTTCTGGCCCTTCATATACTTTTTCGTTATCATCTTGTGGGAGTTCTAATAATGATGCTATCTTATTTTGGACTTTTGAAAATAAATCACCTGGTAAAATAGCAATATATTCATTATTTAATACCTTTAAACTAGCAGTAGTCTGCCAATTAATTATATCTAAAATTAATGTAAATTTATATGTGATATTTTTATTTCTACAATTAATTGGATTAGTAACAACAATTGAATTATACATATTATATATTTATATTATATTAAAAAATTTATAAAATGTAATAAATTATTATGATTTGAATTATTATTTGTTGATGTTATTGGTCCGTCATACATACTTTTATTTTCATTATTAATCAAATTATTAATTATATTGATTTTATTATCATTATATTTTTTTACAATATTTAAATTTGGTTCTTTATTACTTAAATATGGATTTATGTATAATTCATTATCATCGTCTTTAATTATTGTTGATATTTCTATTAATTTTATTTTTTCCATTTTTTTATAATTTTCTGTAAAATATATACCCAATAAAATAATAATAAATATCAAAATAATAATATTTCGTAATTCCATTTATATATTTTATATAAGAAAAATTTATTTAATTTAATATATCTGGTGTTTCATTTGATGACACATCTGGTGTTTCATTTGATGACACATCTGGTGTTTCATTTGATGACATATCTGGTGTTTCATTTGATGACATATCTGGTGTTTCGTTTGATGACATATCTGGTGTTTCGTTTGATGATATATCTTGTGTTTCGTTTGATGATATATCAGGTGTTTCATTTGATGATACATCTTGAGATTTATTAAAATATTCATAAGTTTTATATTCATTAATTGGAGTAATTTCTGCATAACCTAATTTATCATCATTTTGTAAATCTCTAATTAATTTTACAACATTAAGAACTTCTTTATTTACATCATTTCTCTTATCTAATTTTTTTAATAATATTTCAATATAATCTTTGGATATTTTAATCTTTCCCTCTAATACATCATTTAAATTTAATATTTTATTGTGTTCTTTTAATTCTCTAAGTTCTCCTTTTTCCATTCTTCTAATTACTTTTTCAAATCTATTTATTACAGGAGCAGGGGCTTTCTTTTTAATAGCATCTTCTAATTGTATTTCAATTGTTTTTTTATCAACTAAAAAAAATCCATTTTCAATATCTTCTAAATCTGGAAGACTTGATTCCCTAAGTATCATTTTTGGCTTTTTTAATTCTGGCATATTTTTTGCTTCTTCTACTAAAGAACTATAAAATTCAAGTAATTTTTTATCTTTTATTAAATTTTTAATTTTTATTTCTGTTTCTTTTCCAGTATTCATTATATTTCTTTTATCAACTGTATTTTCACCATGAGATATACAAATCATAACATCAAGTGAATTTACTTGTACCATATCTGCTGTATAATTTTTTAAAAAATATTTTTCTTCTGCTTTAACTGCATCCTTTTCATAAGAATGATCTTTTATAAAACTTCTATGATAAGCCATTGTTCCATTTGTACAATGATTTGGACCATATGGACCAAAAATAACTATCTTATTTAAATTAGTATAATAAGTATAAAGTACAGATGAACCAGAAAAATTTTTTTTAGAAGATCTCATTCTTGTAATAGCAGTTTTAATTCTTTGTGGTGGATAATAATCATCATCATCAAAACAAAATATATATTCACCCTTTGCCATATTATTCAATTGATTTCTTTTTTCACCTAAATGAATTCTTTCAGATGAATAAATATATTTAATATTTAAATCTTTTTTATATTTATCTATAATATCTTGATTACTTTCTGGAGAATCATCTAAAATAATTAATTCTTTTTTATCTTTTGGCCATTCTTGTGTTTCAAATATATGAATCAAATAAGGTAAAAATCTTCTTCTATTATATGTTGGGCAAATGCAACTTACTAATGGTTGTCCTGACATTTTATATATAATTCTTTATATTAGTTTTTTCTTAAATAAACTAATTATAATTTTATTATTTTTTCTTCAAGTATATCATCTATTTTATGTTCAGGTCCTTTTTTACCAAACCATATTTTTGGCCCATAGCATATGGCATCAATATTATCTCTTAAATAATAAGATACAAGTGATAAAGAAGAGTTTGCAATAATAAAATTATCACATAATGACATCATAATTAATATTTTTTCTGGATCTTCTTCTGTAACAAAATATTTATCATATTTATCAAATATTTTCCATTTCTTTACAAATTCTATATCATCTGAAAATATTATTAATTTTATATTACTAATCTTTTTTTCAATATCTTCAAGTGCATTTATATAATACTGTTGAGTTTGTGTTGGATGTATATCATTTAATTGTACATAATCACCCCTTCTAATATGTACCATTACTGATATCTTATCTTTTTTTATTTCTGTTATTTTATTTTTTAAAATAATAATATCATCTTTTAAATTGGAAAATATTAATTCCTTTATTTCTGGAACATATTTATCAAAATACTTATATGATTGAAAATAACCCCAAATATAGTTTATACTATTTGGATTAATTTCTATTTTATTATAATAATGATTTGGTTCTTTATATGTATTTACATTTTTTAATATTGATAAAAATTTTTTATTAACATATTTTAAAGAACTACACATTTTATAATTTTGAATATTTTGTCTTTTATCCATATATTCTGAATTTACTATTAATTTCATATTATTTTCCTTTGCTAAAACATATCCATTAAACAATATAAATAATATATTGCCTAAACCTCCCATTGGTTGAATAATTATCATATATACTTACATAATAATTATTTTTTAACTTTTAAACACCATATTGTGTAAATTTATTTTCTACATCTGAATAACTAGGCAATTGAATACCTAATCTTTCTTTAAAACAATACCATTTACTATTTGGTTGTAATTTTTGCCAATACATGTCAATTGCAAAAAAATTTTTTATTATTTTATCTTTTGGTACATTCATTAAATTTCTATTGCTTTCAATAATATTATTAAGAAAGTTTGTTTTTTCATCTAAACATTTTTTCATATATTCGCAAGCTTCTTTAAAATTATTATTAACATTTTCCATCATATTTTTATTTATAATATATCCAGATGTTGTTCTTGCTTTATTTACTTTTAGTAAAAAATTTATATCTGAATCAGTAACATTTTCTAAATTAGCTCCTAACATTACAACATCCCATTCCTTTTTTTCATTATATAATCTATTTATTTGTTCATTAAAATTATGCGGTAATACATTTAAAATAAAATCATCTTCTAAAATCAAAATATTTTCATATTTATTTTTGATACCATCAGTTAATGCTAATATATGTGATTCTCCGCATCCAATTGCACCAAACTCTTTATTATGTACTGCATTAATTCTATGAATTTTATCAGTATTTGTTCCAACCTTATTAAGTTCTTTCATAATCGATTCTAATCTATCCTTTCTATGTTCTAAATTAATAATATAAATCTTATCTAATTTATTAATTCCTGAATTTGAATTTGTTACTTTTGCAATATAATCATATATAGACATATTAAATGCCTTACTATTTTCATCAAATTTTCTACCAAATAAATATTGTTTTAAATATATTTTTTCAAGTATTTCCTTGTTTAATTCTCTTTGATAATCCTCAATTTTTCTTTTTAATGCAATTTTAAATGAAGTATATATTAGTGAATTTGAATTGACATCTTCTAAATTAATTACTTTTTTTGTTTTTGTTTTTTCCATACTTTCAAAATCCTTCTTTAAAATAATTGCAAAATTATTATCATTTTGAACAAATATACTTTCTTTTAATGTTTTTAAATAAGTAATTAAACTTGATAATGATTTTAAAGGAATAGTTTCCTTATTTATTTTAATTAAATATTCTGTCGTTTTTTTTAATTCTAAATTTACTTCTTGAATATCACAATTAGTATCTTTAATATAATTCATCCAAAACCCCTTTTGTTTTTCATTTAGTAATTGATTAAAATAAAAAGTAATCATTTTATAATATTTATTATATTTTTTTCTTTTTATATATTAATATGGTCTTAAAATCAATTCATAAATATAGTTTGCGAGAAACATTTGATCTCGATGAAAATCAAAGTAATTTAGTTAAAATTGCAAGTTTGACAATCGTATTTCAAGCATTATGTTTTTATATTATTAGTCCTCAAAAATTTAAATTAAAATGGTGTTTAATATGTTTTATAATTGCATTTATTTATAATATTGCTTACTTTAAATTCTTTATTAATAATATTTAATTCATATTTATATATTTTTTCTATATAAATATTATTTATTAAATGGGTAAATATTTTTTTGACCAATATTCTATTTTACATATGGCTGTTGGAATTGTTGCATATTTTTTTGGTATTAAATTAAGTAATTGGATAATTATTCATTTCATATTTGAATTAACAGAAAATACTCAAACTGGAATTTATATTATCAATAAGTATTTTAAAGATATTTGGCCAGGTGGTAAACCATCTGCCGATACTTTTACTAATTCTATGTTAGGTGATAACTTTTTTGCTATATTAGGATGGTTTGTTGCTTATTATTTAGATAGTCAATATAAGGAAAAATATAATTATTAAGTTATATTACTTTTATTATCATGTTAGAGGTGGAGAAATATAAAGTTTCATGATTCATGGGCGCGCGCGATTTTCCACACACAATTCTGGACAGACTTTGTGTGTGGGAAAAAACGACAGTAATTTTTTGTGTCTAAATTTAAAAAATTTTTAAAAATTTCAATTTTCTTTATCTTTTTTATTGGTCGACTGATATACCAAAAAGTTGAGGAAAAAAAGTTGTGTCTCAAATTTTAAAAAAAATTAAAAAAATTATAAATTTCAAAAGTCAACAGCTAAACGACGACAGTACGACAGTCGGACTGTCGAAAACGACAGCATAAATTTTTCTCATATAATATTATAAATTCAGATATAATTATGTCATATTTTTGTAAAAATTGTAATTATTTTACTCATGATTCAGGTAATTTTACCCGTCATAAGAAAACTCAAAAACATATTTTTTTAAATAAAAATGAGACAGAAACTGTCTCGAATTTTGAAAAACGACAGTCAGTCTACCTCGAGTCTACCTCTAGTCTACCTCAGTCTACACGACAGTCTACCTTAACGACAGTTTTGGCATGCGAAAATTGTGATTTTTCAACAAAACATAAATCCAGTTATTATAGACATCAAAAAATTTGCCAGAAATCTGGAGAGAATACAATATGCGAATTAAAGAACAAATTAGAACAAATAGAATTTGAAAATAAATTAAAATTAGAATTTTCTGAGAAAGAAAAAGAACTTTATCAAAAAATGGAAAAAGAAAAATCAGAATTATTAAATAATTTTATGAATAATGCAAATGTTCTTTTAAATAAGGCAAACGATAATACAAAGATAACAGCACAAGCTATGCAAACAGTTAGTGTAAGCGCTCTTAAGTATGCCAATGATAAATTCAAAGATACACCTGCTTTATTACCATTAGATAATTTTAATATCAATGATTTAGATTTTGATAATGTAGAAGATAAAGAACAATTAATAGAAACACTTATTTATTGTGCAAAACAAAAATCATTAGATAAATTACTTGGTGATCATATAGTGAAGTGTTATAAAAAAGAGAATCCCGAAGAACAATCATTTCATACAACAGATTGTTCTCGATTAAATTATATAGTTAGAGATTTAATAGAAAATGCTTTAACTTGGGCTGTTGATAAATCTGGTTTAAAAATTTGTAAAGAAATAGTAAAACCACTTATCAAAAAATGTATTGATATTTTGTTGGAACATCAAAAAGATATACTAAAAGAAATGGGTTCAGGAAATTATCAAAAACAAAAAGATGTAGAATTAATTATTGATGTTATTATATCTATTGATTCAGGAACTCTTGAAAATGATATAAATAAATATATTGCTCCTTATTTTAATTTAAATAAAAAATCAGAGTAAATTACAATAATTAAAATAACTATTATTTTCTTTAATTTCTGTTGTATTATTAGAAATCTGTATTTTATTTCTAACACTACTTGCACTAAAATTATTTTTATTAATATTATAAAATATTAATTCTATAATTTTTTCAAAAATTACATCAGTATTTTCACCAGTTTTGGCACTTGTTGAAATATAATTAAGATTAAGTTTTTGGCATAATTTTTCTATTTCTTCATCAGATACTTGTATATTTTCTAAATCTGATTTATTACCAACTATTAATATTTTAACATTTTCTTTAGAATAGTTTTTAATTTCACTAATCCACTTTTCTATATTATAAAAACTTTGTATATTTGTTTTATCAAATATAATAATTACTCCGTCTGCACCTCTATAATATGAACTAGTAACAGTTCTAAATCTTTCTTGACCAGCCGTATCCCAGATTTGTAATTTAATAATTTTATTTAAATATTCTATTGTTTTAATTTTAAAATCAACTCCAATGGTTGAAATATGGTTTTCAGAAAAAATATTATCAACGTATTGTGTTATTGTTGCTGTTTTTCCAACTCCTGAATCACCAACAGCAATAATTTTAAATAAGTATTCGTAATCAGTCATTGATATTTATTATAAATTTATTAAATTATAATAATTCAATTTTTATTAAATATTTTTAATATGTTTTCTGTAATCACCATACTAATCATAAAATGTGGTATACTTCTTGCCAAATGTAATAATGTACCATTATATAGATTTTTAATTTTTATGTTTTTATTACCTGCCATTAAATTTGTCTTTATATAATCAATTGGTTGGAGATATAAACATACAGTTATAGATGTAGCAATTGAGGCTAAATATGGTTTATCTATTTTAGTTTTATAAAAATCATACATAGGATATAATGAACTATATAATAATACATTTTTAATAATACTTTGTGAATATCCTTTATAAAGTGTTTTTAATAAATTTTTTTTACAATCATTAATAAAATTATTATCATATCTTTGCTGATAATTTTTTTTAACGTCAATCGGATGAGAAAATAGACTTCCTAATATACCTCCAGATGCTCCATTAACTGCATTATTTATTAAATCATTATCTTGTGTTTTTCTAGATTTCTTTATTAAATTATAAAATGTATATTTAGATACAGAAGATATTGTTTGTGATGCTAATGCACTATATGTTGCATTATAAAATCCATTAATTCCTCTTGTATTATAAATCATTTTTGATGTTTCTATTATTGATAAATTTTTATTTTGTGTTTGATATATTGTTTTTAGTGTACATATTGGCAATGTAGATAATTCGGCAATTATAACACCTGTACTATTTGCAATTAAATAGTCCATATAATAATTATAATAATTATAAAAATTATTATAAACTTCAAATTTTTTAAATATTAAACAATTATATATAAATGCCGACTTCATGGACTAAAGAAGAAGAAAAGCAATTAATAACTGAATTAAAAGAAAATAAATCATTTGAAGAATTATCTAAAATACATAATCGTTCTATATCTGCTCTTATGATGCGTTATAATAAAATTATTTATGATAATGTTGAAGCTGGTAAAAGTAAAAAATCTTTAGCTAAATTATTAAATACAACTGTTGATAAAATAACACAATCATATTATGAACATAAAGCATTTATTGAAAAAAAAGAAACTATTAATAATGAAAAAGTTGAGGAAAATAAAAAATCTGAAGAAAAAGTAAAAGTTCAGGAAAATGAAAAAGTTGGAGAAAATGACAAATTAATAAAAACTTTAAAATTATTACAAAAAGAAAATAAGATATTAAAAGATATTTTACAAAATTTAGAAAATAAAAAGAAATTAGAAAAAAATTTAGATAACAAGGAATTATATAATTATGTTATGAAAATTTTAAAAAAAAATCTTAAATAAAATAAAGTTGAAATATATTTAAAATATTATGTTATTATTATTAATATAATGAATAAAAGTTCAGGAAGCCTCATTTTATATCTTGGTTGTATGTATTCTGGTAAAACATCAGAACTAATTCGTGAATACACCAGATACTCTAAAATCGGCAAGAAAGTTATTTGTATAAATTATGCATTAGATAATCGATACGGAAAAGATGATTTTGTATATTCGCATGATTTAAATAAAATTGAGTGTTTTAAAACAGATTCGTTAATGGAAATGCCAAAAAGCGAAATTTTAAATTATGATGTTATTTTAATTAATGAAGGACAATTTTTTGGTGATCTTTTAGACTTTTGTAAATTATATTGTGATACTTATTGTAAACATATTATAGTTTGTGGATTAGATGGTGATTTTCAAAGAAAACCTTTTGGCCAAATTAATGAACTTATTTCAATGTGCGACGAAGTAACTAAATTAAAGGCATTTTGTACTGAATGTAATGATGGTACACCTGGAATTTTTACTTGGCGTTTATCAAATGATAAAGAACAGGTTAGTATAAATAATGATTATATTCCTGTTTGTAGAAAACATTATGTATACTTTAATAATAAAAAAAATGGAATATTTAATGATAGTGATATTGAAGAAAGAATAAATCGAGCAATAAATCTAAATTATGTTATTTAAATTAATCCAACTTTTGGCATAGCTAAATTATATTTATGTGAAGCTATTTTAAATGATTGAATATAACTTACATATACCCATACTATAATTAATAAATTTGCAATAACTGCTGAAATTGCTCCAGCGATTCCATAATTTGAATGTAATAAAATTGCTACACCAACTGTCCAAAATATACCAATTTTAAGATAATCAGAAAGTGCGTCGGCAGCATTTTGAAGTGTTTCTTGATCTTTAGAAAAGTTTTTAACGCTAAATTTAGAACTCATTTCTACAGAACCAATTGAAAATTGAATTGATGCAAGTAAAATAGCTTCACCAATCATTTTCATATTATTTTCATTTATAGATAAATTTCTAAGAGTTTCCATTTATTATATTATTGAAAAATATTTTTATATTTCTGTTAATGATAAAATAAATAAAAAATTTTTTTATATATATAAAATATAATATATAACTATGTTAGTCCAATGGTCTGATGATACTTGCTTAAATGTTAGCATTGTTGTTGTTTTAGCTATTTTAGCTTTATTAGTTCTTAGAAACTTAGTTGCCAGAGAAAGCTTCACAATTGAAGAAGATAAACAATGTTAAAAAGTTACTTCAATAAATGAAATTTTATTGGTTTTAAATCCACAACCACTTGTTAGTTTTGGAATCATATCTTTTAGTAAACTAATTCTTGAATATAATTTTCTGGTAATATCTTTATCATCAAATTTTTCAGTTATTAAAAGATTTTGTCCTTCTAGATATTGTTCAGTGTATGAATAATATCCATTAATTAAATCATCATAAGTAATTTGTTTTCTATTTTCATAAGTACAATCTGTCATTTTAATATTAAAATTATTAATTGACTTTTCAGTATTACTAATAATAATGTCATTTGTAATTTTACTATTAAATATTTTTTTGAAAATATATAATTTATTTTCACTAAATATTCCAAGCATACCATTTGAGAATTGGAATTTAGTATGTTTACTATAATTACTATTAAAATTATCAACAAAACTATCTAAATTTTTACGGGAAATCATATGAATACCCATATTATGAAAAAGTTTAAGAAAAATTCTCATCCAAATAACTCTTGGTAATTCATTAAATTCTTCTTTTAAAATTAGAATTGCTCCATGTTTCTTAATTTGTATATCATTGTAGATTGGTTTTAATACAAAATTATTTACAACAGTATCCCATTCTCTTGATTTTTCTCCAATCTCTGCTAAGTTCGAAATAATTCCACCCCATTGATTTGTTAGTTCTGGTAAAATTTTTCTCCTTAGTACTCCTCGACAAGACCAGTCTGGAGTTGAATCTTTTAAATATGGTACTTCGAATTTATGTGCAATGTAATAAATATCACTTTTAGGATTCTCTAATAATGGTCGAAATAATCTAATATTATCGATTACTGAATCATTATCCATAACAAATAAGTCTAAAATATCTCTTCCATTAAAAATATTCATAAGTACATTTTCTCCTAAATCTCCGTGATGATGTCCTAGACAAAATCCTTTTACACCAAATGTATCGCATAAATATTTATAAGAGTTAAATCGAATCTTTTTTGTTTCTGTTTCGTAAAAATTTCTTTCTACAGATGTTCGACTCATATAATCAATAGTTCGAGTATAGAGAGGAATATCTAACTTTGAACAATATAATCCAATTAATTCTGTTTCTTTATGAGCTTCATCTCTATTAATATATTCTAAGTGCAACGCATATACTTTTTTAATTTCATGATTTTGTTCAAGTATTTTCATTATTAAGAGAATAACCATAGAATCTACACCTCCAGAAAGAGAAACTCCAATAATTCTATCTTCATAGTTACGAAATCGTTCAGTAAAATATTTTTTAATAATTTTATAAAGTTCATGATTTACTAGTTCTTTGAAATTATATTCTTGAGTATAATTTTTACATACTGGATCAAGTACATCTAAGTATTCAGAAATAATAAGTTCCTTCTGAATATTATATAGTTTAATTCTGTCAGTCAGATTAGTATAACTTTGGAAAGTTGCAACTTTAAATTTTTCCAATAATTTTGATGGTCCATATTCTGTTTCATATTCTTGAATCTTTTTTACAACAATATCCAAATAGTCGCTCTTTTTTTGATGACGATAAGGCATTAAAACAAAAATTCGAAAATTTAAGGGAAGTTCTTTATCTAAATTATTGGAAATAATATTGGTTGCAATTGATAGAGCTAAAGTGTCGTTCTCATACATTTTAGGGGTATTACGATAAATATTTCGTGTAAATTGGTCAAGTACAATAATAGATGCAACTTTACCTCGCAATGACTTTGACCATTCTTGATAAATTTCGTTACTCGAATCTTTAAGTTTTTCTAAAATATCCATATAATTTTCTTTGATATAATTATCTGGAGTCTTATCGAACCAGAATTCGTTATAGTCATTATTTGGAAACCAAAAATTTAAAATATTATCAATAGACATTTTTAATTAATAAATAAAACACAAATAAAAAAATTTCAACTTTTTTAACAAGTTACAGTATATTCCTTATTTGGAAATTCCTGATTGTAATCAACATATGAATCATCATCAAACTCTTCATTATCTTCATTGAAGTAAACTTCCTTAGGAGGGTTATACCAATTTAGAAATGCTTGCTTACGTTCTTCTTCTTCTTGCCAAATCATTTCATCAACTTCATCACGGAAGTCAAGCCATTCTTCAAAAGACATACCGGCAATCCAGAACTTTGTTCGCTTGTCGCGAAGATATTGCATATAATCACGATGCTTTTGCTTTGCTGCACTGTAATTGTGATTAGGTACAATAATAGTTTGCTTTGTACCATCTGGAAATTCATAAGTACTCACAGTTACCATACCACGAACATCGCGTTGAAGGAGCTTTGGTTCAGGACTCTTGGTTTCGATAATAACTAGCTTTGATGATTCTTTTTCAACCGTGGTAACTGTAATAGTTACAGGTTGTTCCTTCTTTTCAAGAGCATTCTTGAATTGCATAGTTGATTTAGGAGAGACTTTCTTAGTTTCACAAAGTGAAGGGAATGCATTTGCCTTTTGAATTGTTTCTGCCTTTCGCTTTTGTACAATCTCTTCAACCTTCTTACGATGCTGTACTGGAATATATTGCCCTGCTTCATACTTCTTGACAAGAGATTCATAATCAACTGATGGTTCCGGAGGAGTATAACTCTTCTTCTTGTAAGAAACCTTTTCCCATTCAGAATCCTCTTCTTTCTTTTCTTCCTTATGATAAACTGGAGTATTTTGAATAACGTGTTGAGGAATCTTGATAGTAACTTTGTCGCGAATTGCATTGTACAGATTCTGAGCCTTCTCGGGATAATTCCAATAATTCGAAAGAATCTTAAAGACTGCTTTAATAGCTGCAAGCTTTTCCTTTTCTACAGGAACAACAGTGGGCTGTGTAATAACACCAAGTCGTTCGCGTGCAGAATCAAGTTCTTGTTTCTTTTGACTGAGTTCATCAGCCATCAATTCGCGAGTTTCATCAGTATCGCACATTTTCTTGAGTCGGTCGACAAGAGCGCTTAGACGAGCAACTTTTGCCTTAAGTTCAGGAATTTCCTTATGATTTGTCGATACTGTATCTTTGTTAACAGATCCTGAATAAAATTCAGCTGCACGACGTAGCAGCATATTCAGATTTAGTTTTCCGGAAATAACGGAAACGTCGTCGTGAATAATAGTATCTCCCAATACATTTTTGGAGACACCACATTTACTCTGAGTGATTTTTGGATTTGCGTAGGCCTGGGCCACAATCTCAACGAGATTATCCATATTGCTTGAGGGTTTATCGATATTGCTTGCCATTTTCTTTGTATATTATAATTTACTTCTATATTATTCGCCGATTTAGATATTATAAAATTTCAATTTTTTTGCCATAAATAAAATATAAACATAAATACATAAACATAAAGATAAACAAAACTTTAGACCCGAATAGCAAGAGCGGCGCAAATTTCAGCATGAAGAGCGACTGCATTCCTCGTATGTTTCTTGTCGACAAGGATTGCGTATGCTGCCTTAATATTGGCAAGCTTGATGATATCAGGAGATACAATTGGAGGTGTTTTAGATGCGAAGTCGTATTCCTTTTCACTCTTCTGGAGCTCCGTTTTTTCTCCATTTAACTCTTCAATAATATCTTCAACTGGAGATGAAATAGTGCACTTTTTAACTTTGCGCACAGGAGCTGATGCAAGGAAAGAACCTGGGTCAATGCCATTGTAGAGTTCTTTGTATTTCAGGCACGGTGCTTCAGCGTTCCCTTCAAGACGTGATTTTTGCTCTTCCGGTGTAATGCGCTCGTCGAGCATCTTTTGAAGCACACCGATACGGTCACGATGAGTCTTGATCTGCAATTTGAGATTTGCAACTTTTTTTTGGTACGCTGGCATTGGGTCAGTGCTGCCAAAGGTCGAATAAACTTCAGCTGCCTTATGAAGTAGATTTAAAAGGGGCAGCTTTCGACCTGGTACCATCGAAATCTCATGGGAAATGGTTTTGTCGCCAAGTATTTTTGTCGAAACTTGCTTTTGGACAGGGGTATCGATTTTCGCGTTTCTGTAGGCACTTGCCACAGTCTGAGCGATACTCTCAGAGAAATTGCTTGTTTGCATGCTAGCCGCTGATGATGACATCTTTTTAATATATCTCTTTTTATCATGGAATATACAGTTATTTAAAAATTTCAAATTTTTTTTTTGATTTAAAAATATGTATATTAAATATAATATATATGATTACAAACAATGAAGCAAGAAGGGTTATTATAAAAAAAATAGTAAGTAAACAATTGGATGAATCTTATAAACCCGAAGATATACATCCATTACATTTTATAGAATTATATGATAGGGAACTTAATTATGGATTACATATTTTGAGAGATGACTGTAATAAAATTTTAAAAAAGAAAATAAATGGTAGTTGGTTAATTCGAAGAGCATCTATTAAAGGTACATCACAATTATTTCCTTTTATAATATCTTATAAGTATTTTAATATTTATAATTATATTTTTTGTTATATTGAAAATAAAGGAATTTATGAATTAGATCCTCGTTATTATAATGGCGGCGATCAATTGCCAGAATCATATGAAAGTCTTAAAGTTAAAAATACGTGTTATAATAATATGTTTGAATTATTTGAACATTATGGTTTAACATTTTCATATAAAACAATAAAAAAATTAAGAAAAGAAATAAACAACGTATTGGAATAATTATTTATAAATTACAATTATTAAATTTATTTTCGAGTCACTGTTCCCGTAAGAACTTCATCATACTTCATTTAATAACTAATTGCGAAATAATTATTATTAGCGTTATAACAACTTTATGATGTTTCCCAGTTACGTCTACCTCTGCCTATTCTGATAGGTTGAAGTACAGAATTATCAGTATTAGGTTGCTTTTTGGTAATTAAGCTTTTTATATATTCTTCAGAATCATTGCTTTGGACTTTTGCTTCTTCTTTTTCCTCTAAAAAACAGTTTTCGAGTTTTTTATTGATAATATTGTTAATACTCATCAAATCAAAATATTCGTACTTATTTGGCTTTTTGTCAACTAGATTAATATCAAAATCACTTCTACAAATTGGACAACGTATTGCTTCACTTGAATCAAAAACAGACTCTTCTAAAATTCCTATAAAACTCATTATAGACAGCTTATGGAGACATTTTAGTGTAATTTCATAATAAGGTGGTTGACATCCAGTAATTGCGCATTCATCAGTTTTATTTATACTATAATCCAGCATTTCTGTGTTTGAAAATATATCTGTATATCCAACATTAAGAATTTTAAATCTTTGTGTCAACATAAAAGCAATTTGCATAAAGTATGCAACTTTTTCTTTTCGCACCATTCCCCATCTTTTTGTATTGTCGATTATCTCTTTAAAATCAATTTTACATATTGCTTCTCGATTTTTAATTGAATCTAGAAAATCAAAAAATTCGTTTTCTACTACAGGTGTATTCCAGTTTTCTCCAACAGAATTCATAATTCCTTTATCATTCATTAAATATTGGTTAACATTAAAATCAGCATTTGTCCAACCGTCTCGTGATCTTGGTTTATAAGCTAATACATCAACTTCAAATATAGAATTATCTTCGTTATCTTTAAACTTAAAAATATAATGTGGTATATCAGTTAATACTTTTTTACCAATTGGATCACTTTCTTTAATATCAGCATTAAAAATTGTACTATCAGATACTTGTATGAGTGTTTTATTGGCAATTACAATGGGTTTAATTAAGTCAGAAACAGTTGAAAGAGTAACATGTTCTTGAAATGATTTCATAATTTTTATAAATTTAGCAGCGTACGTGTCAATGTGAAAAGGCATTGTATTCATTAGAATTAAATCTAAATCATGACCAATGGGGTTCCCGTAACCAATATATTTAAAACCATTCGCAATTGCATATGGGAGCTCAAATAATTGTCTAATCCAAGACCCGTGAAGTCCGCCATCAAGATAATATTCTGGTTCAAACATTTTCTTAAAGTTTTTAAATAGTTGTGAAAAAATTTCGATTCTGTCAGTGTGTGCTTTTCCGATTTTTTGTGTTTTTTCTGTTTTAATTTGTAATTCATTGTTTTCTTCACTTAGTGTATTTATATGACATTGGGTTTTCTTGAGGAATTTAACAATTCGTTCTATATCATATTTTTTAAAAGAATTATATTTTTTTGAATTATTCAGTTCTAAAAATTCAATGACATTTTCTATTGTATTCAGTTTAGCTGAATGATAACTTGCTTTTTGAACAGTGTCTGGTTCCATTTTTATTATTTTATTTAAATATTAAGTTATTAAATCAACTTTTTTTAATTTTAATATATGTATTAAAATTAATTTATAAAAAAAGTGCTCGTGAGGGGAATCGAACCCCTGACTTTGCATTATAAGAGCAAAATTTTACCACTAAACTACACAAGCAAGAAAGAATACATATTTCTATATATCCCTCCCCAATTCCAAATATCGGACTTTCATCCAATATCTTTTTGAATTAATTTATGCATTTGATAACTGTTTTTCGTCGGCCAAATGTCTGGCAAAATTTGAAAAACAGTAGTGAAGACAAACTTATTAATAAACGGGAAAATATTTTGAAATTGCCAAATAACCGTTTATAATTCAGTCTTCGAAGTTTGAAGGCAAACTTATTAATAAATGGGTCACAAGCCTATAAGATAACCATTTATAATTCAGCCTTTCAAACTTATATATATATTTCAATATACTATATATTTATATTATATATTTTTTTTATTAACGCATAATCTCTTAATTAATATATAATATCTTTTCTTTAAGTCATTTACTTAAATAAGAAATAAATTCTTCTAAATTTATACATATTGCAAATAATATTATTAAATAATTTAAGTATAAAAATAATAAAATTGGAAAACAAATAATAATTAGTTTCAAATAACTAGAATTAACTTGTTTCTAATGTCCATTCAAAAATTATTTTATCTTTTTCCTCTTGTGATAAATTATGAAATTCCTTTATATTTTCTTTCAGGGTATAATGTAAAATTAAAATATAAATTGTAAAACAAATGGCTCCTAAAATATATATACCATAAATTGAATCATTTAAAAGTAAATATAAAATTAATACAAGTGGTAAAGAAGAACATATCAAATTAATATAATTAAATATTTTATCTATCATTTTTAAATATTTTTTATTATAAATAAAGTAAAAATCAATTTTTATTTATACTTTTCGTAATTTTTTATCCATTTATTTATAGAATTATCACTAACACCATACATTTTACCAGTTTGTGTTTTTCCATATTGTTTAACATTATCTATTAGTACTTGATATGTAGGACGGTTTGTGCTAACACAATTATCATGAAATTTCTTTTTATTATAACAATAAATACATCGTTGATTATTTTTATAAATCTTTTCATCGCAATCAACACATTTATTTTTTAATGGGTCCGATTTTTTGACTGTTATTCTAGGACCTTTTAATTCTTCTATTTTTTGCGGTATTACTTGATTATCTAAATTAAGTATTTTGGCATAAATATCTTTTATTAATGTATATACACAAAAGTTTTTATTATCTGGATTAAATCTTATTATTTGACATCCTAATTTATTTTTAATATATTCTTCTCTTTCCTTATCTTTTTCAGTATCATATTTTGAATGATTAAATTCATCGCATTCAATTGCTAATTTATAATCAGGCAAATACATATCAATAAAATAATTATCAATTACATATTGATTTATAATTTTAGTATCATTAGGTAAAGCTTTTTTAATTATATCACAAAATTGTGTTTCTTTTGCTATATATTTATCTTCTTCTAAATTAATAGTTATATCAAGTTCTTTTGCAAGTTTATTTCTCAAGTCCGCAGATTTTCTTGATTTTAATAGTATTGACTTAACTCCTTCTTTAGTTATAAAATATGTATTACAATCAAATGCAAATAATGTGCATATATTAGTATCTAATAATTCGCTAACTTGTTTTTTATTTATTTGTGAAATTAGATTTATAGGGGCACTTTTATTTCCATATTCAACAATAGATGTTATATCTCTAAATCTAAAATATTTTATTCCGTCTTTTATAATAATATGAATTAGTTGATTTTCAAAAGTTACAATTTCAAAATCTAAATCATCATTATTTAAAATATAATTTATCTCATCTGTTTTATAAAATGAACTTCTTTGACAAAGTAATTTAAATTCATTTTCAGTTATATATTCTTTATTATTAATTAATTGAATATTCTGAATTTCATTTAATAGTTTAGTCATTCGTGTTTTTCTTAATACATTTGATTTAATATCATCAAGAGAAATTAAATTGTTTTTTCTTTCTAAATTATATATTTCACATATTATATCTATTTTGGGCATTGGGTGTAAATAAACAAATAAAACTTAATAAAAATAATTCAATTTTTATTATAATAAAAAAATAATACCAGGTGTGGGATTCGAACCCACGAACTCTTACGAGAGAGGATCTTAAGTCCACCGGATTTGACCGCTTTCCTAACCTGGCAAACAAAATAATCCCTTTCAGAATTATCTTGTCAGTCAATAATTTAAATAATTGCTTTTAATTATTTGATGGGATTCGAACCCATATCATAACACCTAAGATTGTGTTATATTTTTCCAATTAAAATACAAAAGGTAAACAATTATTATTCAGACCTTTAATACCATCAGCGGGAATCGAACCCGCGCCACTAGCTTGGAAGGCTAGTATTCTACCATTAAACTATGATGGCGTACCAGGTGTGGGATTCGAACCCACGAACTCTTACGAGAGAGGATCTTAAGTCCACCGGATTTGACCGCTTTCCTAACCTGGCATACTAAATAATTGCTTTCACAATTATAAAGTAAATAGTACCTATAGAGGGGCTCGAACCCTCAACCTCTCGCTTAGAAGGCGAGCACTCTATCCAATTGAGCTATACAGGCGTACTACATAACTGCTTTCACAATTATATAGTAAAATAATTTTTATATTTTTTTAATTTTTTATAGTACCTCTTGGGGGGCTCGAACCCCCGACCTCTCGCTTAGAAGGCGAGCGCTCTATCCAACTGAGCTAAAGAGGCATACCAGGTGTGGGATTCGAACCCACGAACTCTTACGAGAGAGGATCTTAAGTCCACCGGATTTGACCGCTTTCCTAACCTGGCATACTAAATAACTGCTTTCACAGTTATAAAGTATACATAATTTTTATTTTTTTTTTGGATTTTTGTAGTACCCATAGGGGGGCTCGAACCCCCGACCTCTCGCTTAGAAGGCGAGCGCTCTATCCAACTGAGCTATACGGGCGTACCAGGAGTGGGATTCGAACCCACGAACCTTTACAGGAAACGCTCTTGAGGCGTTCGGATTTGACCGCTTTCCTATCCTGGCTTGCTAAAATAATGTTTTCACACCATTTTAGCGTGTGTAAAAGTCAAACTGTTTGTATATGGGGGTTTATTATAAAAAAGATAACCATAATACATTCAGACTTTTACACACTCTTAATATTTATTAGAAACATTTTCAAAATATTTAAAAATCAACTTTTTTTCTTTACATATTAATATTATAATATATTTTTTCTATTTTAAACGAATGCAGTATAATACTACATAATTATTATTATGCAGTATTTCTTTAAGTAATTTTTATTATTATAAAATAATATTCTTTTTATAATAATATAAATGTCGAAATTCGTTATTTTAATTCTGTTAGTAATTTTAACATACATATTATGTAATTGTCATCAAAACGATAATTTTACAGCAATTGGAGCTTTACAACAATTATATGCTAAGGATCAACAAGATTTATATTTAACAGAAGATACAGAAAAATATGTTATTCCAAATTTTTATAAAAATTATACTTGTACTAAATATTTAAGCAATAAATAAATCATAAAATACAATACCTATAACATATCCAATTGTTAAACTCTTGTATTCTTTATCAAATTGCCCTATACCACTCATTTGATTTAATAATCCAGCAAATATTAATATATATGTATATTTAACCAAATCATTTATTGCCATTATTTCATTAAATTTCATATTTTGGTGTAACATATGTACAGTTATATTTTTACTTATTAATGTATTATATGTAAAAAATGCTGTTAATATATTTAATGTTCCTAAAACAAAATCTTTAGTTATTAAATCTTCTCTATCTATTAATAATTTACTAATAAATAACATAGTACCAAATTTAAGTAAATCATTTATAGTTATTCTAATCATTGGGTCTAAATTATTAGTTATATATATTTTTGTTACAACTGCTTGATATATTGCAAATCCCAATAATGTTAATAAAATTGGAATAATACTTTGTGTTAAATCTTTTCCTGCAAATATTTGGGATAAAATAAGTGCTAATCCAAATTGCTGTGTATCTTTTTTAATATTAGTAATAATTATATCATAATTCATATTTTATATATAATTAACACATAATTATTTTTTTTATAATTATTTTTATGACAAAAGTATATATAATATAAAAATTTTATTTATTATTTTAATATATAAATTATAATGAATTTAAATAATACTTCTATTAACGATACAATGAAATATCAATATTATCATCCAGAAACAAGTATAGATATTAGTTTTTTTAATTATATTAAAAATAATAATAAAATAGTTAGACCAGAAATAGTTAGACCAGAAACAGTTATTCCTGAATTAGTTAGACCAGAAATAGTTAGACCAGAAATAGTTAGACCAGAAACAGTTAGACCAGAAACAGTTAGACCAGAAACAGTTAGACCAGAAATAGTTATTCCTGAAACAGTTAGACCAGAAATAGTTAGACCAGAAATAGTTAGACCAGAAACAGTTAGACCAGAAATAGTTAGACCAGAAACAGTTAGACCAGAAATAGTTATTCCTGAAACAGTTAGACCAGAAATAGTTAGACCAGAAACAGTTAGACCAGAAATAGTTAGACCAGAAATAGTTATTCCTGAAACAGTTAGACCAGAAATAGTTAGACCAGAAACAGTTATTCCTGAAATAATTAATCCAGAAAATATTTTAGTAAAACCTAGTAAACAAGAATCTATTAAACCACCAGTTAATATTATTGATCCAGATTTGCCGATAATTGATAAATATATAATCCCACAAATGTATGACCATTCATTATATACTGCACAATTAGCAGGATTAGATATAAATAAATTATTAAAAGAACATATAAAATCAAATATAAATTCATTAAATTTAGATTATATTGATAAAGAAAAAACAATACTTGATAATTATAAATTAATTATTATCTTATTAATAATTTTAATAATATTTTATTTATTTATTTAGAAGATTTAGCAGTTTTACCTGATTCCTTTTTCTTAGTATCTTTAGCTGGTGGTTCTTTAGCTTTAGATGATTTTTTAGGAGGAGCTTCTTCCTCTTCTTCAGATTCTTCTTCACTTTCAGCTTCAGATGGTTCTTCATCTTCTGATTCAGATTCTACTTTCTTTGTTTGCTTTTTAGATTTAGCACTTTTTTTCTCACTTTCTTCAGCTTCTTCTTTCTTTGAAGGTTTTGCTTGAACTTTTACTTTTTTGCTTTCTTTAGTTTCTTTAGCTGGAGCATCTTCAGCTTCAGATTTAGCGCCATCATCAGCAGCTTGTGTTTCATCATCACCTAGAAGTGATGCTTTCTTAGCACCTGTTAGTTCTTTAAGAGTTTTTGATGCAGTGTCAACTGATACTTCATAAAGTTTTCCGTGAACTTGTTGTTCACTTAATTTGTCTTGAATTTTTTCCATATATTCTTCATCATCACTTACTTTAACAAATCTTCCACGTACTTTACTACCATAATAATCTTTAAATTGGGCAAAATATTCATCGGGGTCTTCAGTGGTTTGAAAGAAATAGACATAACCTTGTTTCATAACTCCTCCATAAACACAGCCATAATAGTTAGTTGTTTTCTTGGTTTTAGTATCTTTGGGCATTTTAATATATAATCTATAATATTAAAATTTGTATTCAAAACATAAAAATTTCATCTTTTTTTGCTTATGCGATTGATTTAAGGGCTTCTGTTACATTAGCTTCTGAAAAGCCAACGATAGTTTTTACTGGTTCAGAGTTCTTAAAAAAGACAACATGTGGGATTCCGCTTACTTTATATTTTTGACAAGTTTGTGCAAATTCCTCTATATCAACATCTAATTTAACAAATACAATATCTTTATATTCTTCGCGGTCTTTTACTGATTCAAGAAATTGCCCAAGTCTCTTACAAGGACCACACCAATCAGCATAAAAATCAAGAACTAGACTTTTAGAGTTATTAATAAGATTGTTGAGTTCATCTACTGTTTTAACATAAATAATCATTTTATATGTTATACTATAATAATTATTTTTTAAGTTGCTTTATCTTAAATTTGCATAAACTAATTTATGAGGGCGTTCATCAACCATTTCAGTGCTATAAGATTTATCTCTTAATGTTTCATAAAATGTAGATTTTATAACATCACCTTCATTTGGAAAACAATGTGCTATTCCAGTTACACCAAATTCTAAACATTCACCATTACAATTTTGAATACACTTTTCTAATCCAATTTTTCCTTCTGGAAAAGTATCATTTTCATATGTAACTACTGATTTAAACAAATCATCATCTAAAAATTTATTAGGTGGATTATTATTTTTTAATTTATCAAAATCTGTATTATATTTTTCTGGTTGATTAAAAGGTCTATTTATTTTAAATTCTAAATTAACATCTGATAGTTTAGTTGTTATATTTTTTGGTTTTTGAAAAATTGAGGGATTAGTATCTGCAAAATTTTCCTTATATTTACTTGTAACATAAATAAGTAAAAGTAATAAAATTATCAAAATAATAATTCTAGAGTTCGTCATTATTATATTATTAATATAATATTATAAAATATAAAAATGGAAAATATTTATTTAGAAAATTATAACTTAAAACTTTTAAAACAATATTATAATGAAACATATCAATCATATTTAAATGGTATATCTCCTTTAATTTTTATGAATGATTTTTTAGATAAAATATTGGATTTAACAAATAGTAAATCAGGATATATCATGAGTATTTATAATAAGAATCCTGATGAAAAATATTTAATAGTTGAAGCTTTAAATAAAAATATATTAAGTGTTAATGAATTTGTTGTGCAAAATAATAATATGATAAATTTAAAAGAATCTGCAATATGTACAAATGTTGCTAATACTGGTTTGTATATTTTAACTAATAATCTTAAAGAACATCATCTATATAATGAACCATTAACGACTTTTACTAATATTAAAACATATATATGTTATCCAATTAAATATATTAATAATACAATAGGAATAATTGGTTTAGCTAATGCTGATTTTTATTCAGAAGAAATATTAAGATTTTTAGAAGAAGTATCTTGTTTATTAAGTATATTAATGAACAATTATTTATTAAATAAAATAGTTAATCAAACAAAAAGATATATATCTTTTCAAATAATGGATGAAATTATTAATAAAACAAATGATGGTATTGTTATTATAAATAGTGATGGTATAATTAATTATCAAAATGAATTAGGATTAAATTTTATAAAAAATATAATTAATGACAAATACAGTAAATCATTTATTGATAAAAATTTATTTGATTTAATTTACCAATTTGATTTTATAAAAAGTGATTCAAGTGAAACAAAAATTTTTAAAAATAAATCAATAAATTTAGAAATAGAAAATATATCAAATGAAATTATTCATTATAATATTTTATTAAATTCTGTTATATCAAATAATGTTATAAATCATTTACTTTTAATTAATAATAAAAATCCAGATAATTCATCTAAAAAGACACAAAATAATTTAGTTGCATTTTTATCTCACGAATTACGCAATCCTCTTCAATCATTAAGTATGGCAACACATTTATTACAAAAAAAAATAAATATTAATGATGATAAAATTGTATTATATTTAGATACTATTTCAAAATCATCTAATGAAATGAAACGTATAATTAATGATATTCTTGATTTATCTAAATTAGAATCTAATGAAATGGAACTAATAATGGATAATTATACAATTAAAGAAATATTAGATAATTTATTATTAACATTTTCTAATATAGCTCGCTATAAAAATATTAATATGAGTGTTAAGATTGATAGTAATGCTCCTCTACATATATTTACAGATTTAACAAGAATAAATCAAATATTATCTAATTTATTATCAAATGCAATAAAATATTCAAATTCAAATAGTGATGTTACTATTCATGTTGTATATGATAAAAAAAATCATGGTATTAATTTTAATATTATTGACAATGGTTATGGTATTCCAAAAAGCGAATATCATAATTTATTTAAGGAAAATGGTAAAACAAATAATTCATATAAATTTGATGTTAAAAGTAATGGATTTGGTTTATATTTGAGCCAAAAAATAGCACATTTATTAGAGGGTCATATTAGTTTTATCTCGGAACAATCTAAAGGCTCGACATTTACTTTATTTCATCCAGTAAAATTAGGTCAAAGCGTTAATACAATAAAAAATCATCTAAATACAAATATAATTGAAGCTAAAATATTAATAGTTGATGATGATATATCTAATTTAGATATGTTTAAATTATTATTAGAAAATTTCAAATATGAATATAATATTAATTTAGACATAAACACCGCAAATAATGGTTATTCAGCCATTGATTTATGCGAAGTTAATGATTATAATATGATTTTTATGGATATAAATATGCCTGATATTGATGGTTGTACAACTACCAAAATAATTAAAAATAATTATTTAAAAAAAAATATAGAGATACCTGTTATTGCAACTACCGGTAATATTATGGCAAAAAAAGAAAATCAAAATTTATCTAATACCAAAAATAAATATTTATGTTTTGACGACATTATAATAAAGCCTTATGATGATAAGTCTATTTTATCTATATTAAACTCATATTTATCAAATTAAAATATAATTATATTGTTTTTCATTGATTTAAAAGCTTTACATATTGAATTTTTATCAAAATCTAGTGAAGATTCAATATTAAACATTAGTCTGTCAATTAATTCAGGTTCAACAGGTTTAAAAATAATACCATCTGCTCCTGAATTTTTAAACTTATTAATAGCATTTTTTGTTGAGTCTCCTGTATATCCAAAAACTATTGATTTATGATTTTCATTCATTGTATTAATAAATTCACTTACATTAGCACCATTTAAAATATTTTCTTCATCTAAATTATTTTTTACAACACCAGGTGAAATGTCATTATCTAAATGATAATCTATAAATATTATATCATAATTTTTCATGGAGTTTTTTGTTATACCTCTAGACCCCTCATTTACTATTTCTACATTATGACCTCTAATACTCAAAAATTCTTGGAGAAGTGTTGAAACTAATTCATCATCATCAATAATTAATATTTTTAAATTTTTTCTTTTATATACATAATGGTTGTACTTATGATTGATTTTACCTGTTAAATTTATCTCCATTTCCATTTATAATATATATTACAATACATTTTATTTTTTTTTATTTATCGATTTAATATTATATTTTAATATTATATAATGAAGGAAATTTATATTACCCTTTATAAAGCCGAATGGTGTGGTTATTGCAAAAGATTTAAACCTGATTGGGAAAAATTCCAAAATATAATAAACAACAATTCTATACAAAAAGAGTTAACCAAAGAAAATATAAAAGTATTTTTTGATACTTATGATGATGCAGAAAATAGAGATGTTATATTAAGAGCAAAAATTAAGTATTATCCAACTCTTAAAGTAACAATTAAAGAAGATAATAAAAAAGAAACATTTGATATAGAAAGTGAAGAACGTGAACTTAGTATATTAACTAAAAAACTTTTTGGTAAATCAGATAATTTAATTAATATGATTATAAATGAAATTAATTCTAATAAAAAATTATCTGGAGGTTATTTTGATTATATTAATAAACCCGAATTAAAATATTATAAAGAATATCTCAAATGTAGAAATAAATATTTGGCATTAAAATCCAAATAAAAAAATAATTTAGTCATCTTCAGCGATAACTTGACCGGCCTCTAGTCCTGTATCAAGTGATTCACCTCGAATAAAGTTCATCACAATCTCAGGTGCATTGGTATCAAAGCCAACAATGTCCAACATACCAGCATCAGTAGGATCTGCAATGCTGCTTGCATTTGGTGTTGTTGCAACAACAACCATCTTTGCCGGGATACCAGTAAGTTCACGGTACTCCTTGAGAGCAACTGATGGATGACGCTTTCCAGCATATGTCTCATTGTCGGTGTAAATCATAAAGACATCCCAAAGCCCAGTAGTGCCACCAGACTTCTTGAAATCAAGAATTGCCTTCTCGATTGGTAGAGAACAATCAGTTGACCCAAAGTCACTGAACTGTGTAAGTTTCATTGCTTCTTCAAGCTTCATTGATGGTTGAAGATTAATCTTTCGAATACCCTCATTACTGACACTATTGTCTACTTCTTGATGTTGATATGTCCGTGCATAATATCCACCATAATTACGGTTAGTACTAGTAAAACCATAAAACTCTTGCACAGATTCGGCTTCAATACGAGCAAATGTCATTGCAAGTACTGTAGCAGCAGTATGAGCTGAAAGCTGTGGTAGACAAGGAATGCTAGATGTCATTGAACCTGAGCAATCAATTCCGTGAAAGATGCGCTTGCCAGTAGCTTGGACAAACTTAAAAGACTTGTAGAAAGCACTTTCGAGTGCATCTAGAATCTTTTGGTTGGGTGTCCAAGTAAGTTTACCCTTTTCTCCGCGACCAGCCTTGTATGTCAGCAGAGCAACAAGAACATTGACTGGATGAAGACGTGCCTTCTTGAGGACAATGTCATTTGCCAGATGTTCGGTAACAAGACTTGTTGTTAGAACATCATTGAAAACACCGTGAACAGTCATTGATGCAAGATTCCGAACAAGTGCAGTCATTGGCATTGTGACACGGGTTTGTTCACGGTTGAGCAAGAGTGCACGCCATACATCAGGGTAGTTGAAAGACCAAGTTGGCATTACTTCGCGAGGAAGATTGTGCTCATATGTAAGCTTGATTAACTGTAGGCGATTGTCATCATTATCAGTCAGCTTCTTCACTGTTTCAACAGCTTGAATATACTTGATAATAGGACTTTCCTTCAGTTCAGGGTGAACCTCAAGAAACTTATCAGCATCAGGTACGCCACGGATGGCATACTTGAGGACATATTGTCCTTCAATAGGGAGTTTATCGCCCTTCAGATGAATGCAACGCATCAGGTCAAGAAATGACCAATCCTCAATAGCTGTCTTACGATGAGGATACTTTGTCACTTGGTAACAGAGTTGCATCGGGGTAAGATTTTGGAAAAGCTTGCAAAGGGCAGCCTTTGATAGAGTGCCAAATCCCTTTGAGTTGCTAATCTTCTTGTGATATCCCTTCCAAGTGTAAATGTGTGAAAAGGTACGAAGAGTTGAAACAACTTCATAAGCCTTCTTGCGAACATTCACATCTTCACAAGCTGAAGTAAGAGCAAGAGCCATCAGAGTTGGATCTTGCTTAGGAGCACGACCATCTTCATAAATACTCTTGATAGTATCAACAATAAGTTGACCCTTTCCATCTTTAATCATTTGCTTGAGAAAATCAATACACTCACTTGTCATTTCACGGGCAGTTGAGTAGTAAGTATTCTTGTTTGTTCCAAGAATAAGACAGCGAAGGATATAATCCTTGTCATTTACAACAAATGTATATCCTCCAGCCTTATTCTCCTTCATAATTTCTTCTTTGCCTACAATTGGTTCCATTTGTCCGGGTTTTTCATTATCGGTAATAGGATATCCAGTTGCATCAGCAATGACAGACAGAACTTTGGAAAAAATACTATAATCGCTCATTTTATATATAATAGTTTTAATATTTTTGCAACACCAAATATATTTTATTTTTCAATTTTTTTCATTGCATAATATATATGATAATTAAATTAGCTTTAACTTTAGTCCTATTATTTGTAATATATAAGTATTTTTTAACTACAGAAAATTTTGGCAGAATAAGTGGCAAATGGTGTAAAGATTGTAATAAAAAAACATTCGGACAATGTATGGATTGTTTTAATTGTGGATTTTGTTTAAGTGAATCCAATAAAGGATATTGTACTAGTGGAACTGTATTTGGTCCAAAAGATAAATCCGAAAATTGTTTAAGATGGATTCATGCTGATGACTATATAAATAATTTACATAGAACTAATACTTGTAATTCCTGAACTATTTAGACATAAATATATCTTATTTCTAAATAAAATATAATTTTTTAAGACATAAATCAAATTTAAATTTTGTAAGAATTACATAAAAAAATATTTTCCTCATCTTTTTTAAATTCTAAAGATAAATCTTACAAATTGGAAGTTCAATTTCCTCTTCTTCATCTTCAGCTTTATCTTTATTTTCACCAAATACTGCTAATTCTACAATACAATTAGTTTCTTTTGTAATATCACTAATTAATTGTGCTTTCTTTTCATTTGCTTTAGTTTCATTCATAAAACCAGAATAAATCATTTTTTGTCCATACATTACAGTTGTAATAGTAATATTATAATTTTTATCAAAGTATTCAAAAATTTCATTTAATACTACATCTTTAAAATCAAAAGAATCCCACAGTGTGAATTTAAATCTGCCATTTGCTAAACTATTAACTTGAACAGGTCCTGGTTCACTAAAAGTAAACATCGGGAGTGCAAGATTTACAAAATAATTTTTATAATTTTCTATTTTAGTTTTATTTTTAAGAACTTTAATAAATTCTAAAGCAACAAGACCAGAAACAAGAGCAGTTGTAGTTGCAATTGCTGGAATAATTTTACCTGCTACTTTTTTTGTTTCTAACCGGTCAACAGTTGTAATTTTATAATTTTCAGCTCTTAGATTAGAAAAGTTATGGACAAAATCAATATGATAATTTGAATCATCATCTTTCTCAAATTCATTAACTCGTAATTTGGTTAATTCAAGATTTAATTCCTTAAATTTTTTATAAAGTGTTTGTCTATCTAACCCAGCTATTTTTTCAGCATCTAATTTCTTTTGTTCTTCTTCATTTTTTGCTACTTTTTTATTAGATTCTTGATATTGTGGTTTTTCAACAAAAGTAATATATTTATAAAATTTATTGATAAAATCATTATCAAGATTAATATTAAATTGATGCGCTTTTAGAAAAGATAAAGCTATAACAAAATTAAGGTCATTATTATTATTAATATCAAAATCCCGATATTGTGGAAATTTCTTTGTTCCTGACCAAAATTTAATACCAGAATCATTAATATCATCTTCTGGATATTGTTTAATTAAGTCTATAATTTGGTTATTAAATAATTTATACCACATATTATATGCGTACTTAATACAATCAATATAACTTTGTGGAATTTGTAATTCTTCTAATTCATTATAAAATTCCTCAACTTCTTGTAAAGTTAAGGATTCTAAATATTTTTCTCCTTTTTCAACATAAGAATTAACTTTTTCTGGAAAGTTAACAAATAATCCTTGAAAATAATCTCTGGCATATTGAATAGTATGTTCGATAGCATATGGGAAATTTTTAAGAGTACAAATTGGAATACTTTTTTCAGGAGGATCAGATTGACTACCATATGTTTCAGTTAAATGAGGTATAATAGTTTGAATATTACCTTTTGTTCCTAATGTACCTGATTCTAATAATGATTTTTTATATTTTATACAAAGATTATCAACAAATATTCTTGCAGATACATTATCTAGAGCATTTGCTACACAAGTTAGACTATTAAAGAATTCTTCGTTATAAATGACTTCTGTTTCAGTACCAACTTTGTTTTTATGTACTTGAACTTTAATATCAGGATTCATCTTCATAATTTCTCTTCCAGCTACTTCAGATTTAAATTTACCAATATCACGATTTCTGAATAAAAATTGTCTATTAAGATTAGACTTTTCAATAGTATCCATATCAGTAATTACAATATTACCAACACCCATCATTCCAAAATTTTTTAAATGTTCACAACCGATAGCACCTGAACCAACAATAAATATTTTGGAATTTTTGAGTTTTTCTTGAAATGTTTTACCAAATATTAATTCTTGTGAATAATATCTGTTTGGTTCAGTTGATAAATCTTCTAAATCAATTAAAGATAGTTCATCAAAATATAACCATTGTTCAATTGGAGTAAATTTACCAGATACTGCTTTCATTGCTTCTTGTGCAACGATTGAGCCAATAATTGATTGAATAGGACAACAATTTCCTTTACAAGTCTTAGAAAACTTTTCTTGAATAACTTTTTGTTCATCAGATAAATCAGTAAGACTATCTTTATTATGATAATTTAGAAAAAGCCGATGGCATAATTTAGTATTATCAAAATTAAAAACATCAAAGCTTGATATTTTATCATAATTATAAAGACTTTCTTCAAGTGATTGGAAGTTAATTGTTTTTGTCTGCTTAATCTGTTCAAATGTTGTATTAATAACACATTTATTAGTTAAATAATCTTGAAAGAATGAATTATTATCAACAAATATTTTTTTTGTGTTAATTACTTTAATAACTTCACAAGTATAATCATTATCTTGATTTTTAATTTTAATAACATCTGACCTTTCAAGATTATGGTCATTTGCTGTTTCAATTAGAATTTTATCATTGTCAATAGTAATATCTACAATAGTACCACTTTTGACTTCTTCGCCATCTATATCATTAACAATAAAATTTTTATTAAAATCACAAAAAACCTGACCAAATAATCCCATTGTACTGCACATAATAAATTTCTTATTGTTATCTCTAACAAGATTATTTAATCGTATAATTTCATCAAGAGAAAAATTGTCATAGTTTGCTACTATTAAAAGTTCAATATTATTAATATCATCATAAATATTATTAGAAATACTAATTTCTACATATGGATTTAATTCTCGAAGCTTATCAAGAATTACATCAGTTTTATTATTTCCAATATCAGTTTCAGAATAATAATATCCAGAAGCTAAATCATTGATAGAAATATTATTTTTATCATGAATTAATAATTTTTTAACACCGCCTAAAATAAGACATTTGGCAATTTCTGTACCTAAACCATCAAGTCCTGATAAAAGAACTGTTGATTTTGTAATTTTTTCCATTGCATCTTTGCCAAGAACATAAAGTTGGCGCGAGTATAAGTTTGCATCAATTTCTGACATTTTTATTATATTTTACTTAAAATTTTATATAAATTAATTCAATTTTTTATAAAAAAGTTGATAAATAAATGATATATTAATAATTAAATTATATATAAATGAGTAATTTTAATAAGGTTGGGGAATTTCATGAACTATTTGAACATCCTAAATGCGATAAATTAAATAAAACTATTTTTGAAGATAATCCAAAACTTGTTGATTTACGGTTAAAATTAATTCAAGAAGAAGTTGATGAATTAAAAGAAGCATTTCAAAAACACGATTTTAAAGAAGTAGCTGATGCACTTTCAGATATTCTATATGTAGTATATGGAGCTGGGCACGTTTTTGGTATTAATCTAGATAAAACATTTGCTGAAGTACATGAATCAAATATGACAAAAGCATGTAAATCTGAAGATGAAGCAAAAGAAACAGTTGAATATATTAAACAAACTCAACCACGTTATAAAGACCCATCTTATAAATTATCATCTGATGGTAAATATTATATTATTTACGATAAAGAAACAGGAAAAATCCTAAAGAACAAAAATTATAAAGAAGTTGATTTAGGTTTTATTTATTAATAATTTTCTTCTAAATCAGCATATTCACTATATTTATCATATTCATCAAAATATTCATCATAATCATCATTATTATTATTATGATTTGTTTTTATATTTTTTTTATTTTTCTTACCTGTTTTTTTAGGCTCTTTTTTAAGTTCCTCTTTTATAGGCTCTTCTTTTTTTGGTTCTTCTTTTTTATCTTCAATTTCTACTTTCTTAGTCTGTTTATATTCTTCGTACATACAAGCAACGCTATCAAAAGCAGCATTAATATCTAAATTATTATTAGATATATCTTTTACTTTTTGTTCAGGAAAAGAACAAGAATCTTCTAACCAATCGTCCATTTTATTATATTATAAATAATATATCCATTATATTTTTCAGTTTTTTTCCAAATATCTAATTAAGTCAAATAATCCAAGTATAATTATGCTTGATATTATAATATGTCCAAATTTTTCACTATTTAAAGGATATAATGCAGCACTTCCTCCTAATATTAATAAAAATAATTTGAATAGATTAGAATTTTTAAATAACATCTCTAATTTAATTGGAATAGGATAAAGTGTATAACTTAATAGTATACTATTAAATGTTAAAACAAAAATTCTAATAAAATCTGTAACAAATAAATTATTTAATAAAATATGGCTATCTAATATAAATTTCATATTATGTTATGAGTAGAAAATTTTTTTAAATGTTTATTATATTTTTATTATTATTTTTTTATTAGATAAATAATATAAAAATGAGTCTTATCCGTGAAAAAGATTTAGAATTATATTTTGATAATATAGATGATATACAAAACGAAGTTAAAAAAAGGACTTGGAACTTACTTGAACCAAAAGGTGATACTAAAATGGAAATAGTTAATAAAGTAATAGAATATGTTAAAAAAAATAAACGTAAAATTTACGGAAGTTATTCCCACAATAAAGTTATTATAAATAAAAATAAAAAAGATGGGTTTTTAGATGAGTTAGAAGTACCAGATATTGATTTCTATTCTCCCGACCCATTAGAAGATTTATATAATATATGTAATATGTTCCATGAAATGGGCTATAATGATGTTGTTGGAAGAGAAGCGCAACATGAAGAAACTTATAAAATATTCGTTGATGATGCGGAAGCTTGTGATATTTCATATGTTCCAAGAAATATTTATAATAAAATTCCCTTTATTGAAATAGATGGGATTAATTATGTTCACCCAAATTGGTCAATTATTGATTATTTAAGAATATTAACTGATCCAATGACATCATGGGAAATTAAACTTGATAAAAGATTTAAAAGATTTTATTTATTAATGAAACACTATCCATTTCAAATAATATCTAAAGAACTTAATGTTAATTTTGATAAAGATAGAGAAAATATGATAAATGTTGTCAATAAGGTTTTTAGATTTATTATAGAAAAAGATACTATATTAATTGGCGGATTATATGCTTATAATTATTATTTAAATGAATCTAAAATTATTAAAAAAGATAAAAATTTTAAATTGATTGATATAAATCATTATGAATTAGTATCAACTAATTATGAAAAAGACACGAGAGAATTAATTGACAAAATGAAAGATTTATTGGGTTCAGATATAAAACACGAAGAACATTATCCATTTTTTCAATTTACTGATTTTAGTACAAGAATATATTATAAAGAAAAATTAATTTGTGTCATTTATGGAACTAATCATAAATGCTTACCTTATAAAAAAGTAAAGACAATGTATTTTGAAAAAGATAAAGCAGAAGAAAATACTGGTGAAGTAAAAATAATGTCATATAATTTACTCTTTTTATTTACTTTAATAAATTATATGTATTATAGAGCATTAGATGATTCTAAATTAAAAGATTTATATATGTTACAATTATCTCATTTAATACAAATTAGAAATTATTATTTTGATGCAAATAAAAAAAATATTTTTGATAACACTATATTTAGTGATTTTGTTATTGATTGTTTAGGTGAACCCATTTCTGCAAAAAAAGAAATGAGTGACCGTATAAAAGAAAATAAGGCAAAGGGAAAACCTCCAATTTTTGCATATAGACCTGATCAAGGAATAAAATCAGCTGCACATGATTTTCAATTTAAAAATAGTTCAGGAAACAAAATAAATAATGACAAAAATTTAAAAATAGTTTAATATTATAGTTATGTCTATCATATTAAATAAAGATATAGAAAATAAATTATTAGTCTATCAAAAAGACCATACTAGAAATTTAATTTATGTAATTAAAAAAAATACAACAGCACTAGATGCTAGCGATACAGGTACGGGAAAAACTTATTGTGCAATAGCTTTATGTAAACAATTAAATTTAAAACCATTAATAATTTGTCCTAAAAGTGTAATTAATGCATGGAAAAGTGTATGTAAATTTTTTGATATAGAACCATATACTATTGTTAATTACGAGACTCTTAAATTTGGTAAATTTTATAATGATAAAGGTAAAAGAACAAAGTGTCCTTTTTTAGAAGTATTTGAAAAAAAAGATAAAGATAATAATATTATTACTGAATTTAAATGGGAATTTTCTGATGAAGAAAAAGAAAATATTATTTTTATATTTGATGAAGTCCATAAATGTTCAGACTTGAATACTTTGAATGGTAAACTATTATATTCGGCAAAAAATTTAGAAACAAAAATGTTGGTATTAAGTGCTACTATTTGTGATCATCCTGAAAATTTTCGCTTATTCTTTTATATTTTAAATTTTATAGAACCAATTCAAGTTAAAAAAAATAATATTAATTATATCAAGTATCAATATATTATGCAAAATTGGATTATGCGTGATGCTAAACCAATGTGGCGAATTCATCATATGTTATTTCCAGATAGAGGTTCACGAATAAGAATTGATGCATTAGGTAGTTTATTTCCAGAGACACAAATTACAGCAACACCTTATAATATGGATTCTAAAAGAGCAGCAGAAATACAAAAAGAATATTCAAAAATACAACAAGAAATAGATAGTTTAAAAAATAAAAGTAAAACAGATAAATCAAATATTTTAGTAAAATTATTAAGAGCGCATCAAAAAATAGAATTATTAAAAGTTCCTTTATTTATTCAATTAACTAATGACTTTATAGAAAATAATTATTCTGTAGTAATTTTTGTTAATTTTACTCAAACACTGGAATTACTTGCTGACCAATTATATACAGATTGTGTAATATTTGGAGAACAAACAGCTGATTCGCGACAAAAAAATATAGATAAATTTATGGAAAATAAATCAAAAGTTATTATAGCAAATATAAAAGCAGGTGGTGTTGGTATATCTTTACATGATAAATTAGGAGGTCATCCGAGAGTTTCTCTTATTAGCCCAACATGGAGTTCTATTGATTTAGTTCAAGCATTAGGTAGAATCCATAGAGCAGGAGGTAAAAGTAAAAGCTTACAAAGAATTATTTATGTTGCAAATACAATTGAAGAAAAAATAGCTGATAAAATAGAAAAAAAATTAGTTAATATTAATACATTGAATAATGGAGATTTAGATTTAACTAATATAGTTTATGAAAGAGAAAGGAAAAATATTTAATTTTTTATTTTATTTATAAATATATATATAATTATGAATAGACTTCGTGAATATAATTACAAGTACCAAGTTTTAATCACACCTACTATGCCATATCATACTAATTTTGAATTATTAGTTGGTAATTGGACTGATGAACATCTTCGCAACTATTATATAATGGAATTTGATAATATGGGCGATGCTCATTGTGAAGCAATGAAACATCCTGATATTGATTGGCAAAAATTAGTTTTATTACATCAAAACAGTTATTACGATTTAAAAAAAGTAGTTAAAAATATTTTAGATGACCATCGTTTTATTGGGGAATTTGAACCAAAAATATTTACTCCAGATGAATTGAAAAATAAAATGTTTGACCGTGTTATGTATAATGGAAGAAGATTTACATTAAAGTATAATATGAATGATATAATTTCATTTCATATTATTAATCCATTTACTAAAAATTTAATTGAAATGTCCAAATATTTAGAGAGTAATGGTAAATTACGTATTTTTAGAAAATTTGTTAATAATGGAGTAATTCATTTAATAGGTAGAACTGATGTTGGAACTACATTTGAAATAGGTTTATGGCCAACAATGGTTGCTCAATGGGCAAGATGGGCGGACGAAAATCCACAAATATCAAATGAAAATAAAAAATATACATTTATTGAATCATTAAAAAAACAAGAAAAACTTGATGGTGGTTTTGAATTAAGATAAATTTTTTTATTATATTATAAATATATAATAAATGACAGATCAAATTAATGATGCTCTTGGTTATGCCAGGACAAGTACTAATCTTACTCCATTAGAGGCTCATAATAAAACTAATGTGCAATTTGCTGCTACAGATAACGGTGATATAACGCCACAAATTAATTCATTTTTAGATAAAACAACAATTAAAAGAGCATGTTGTATGGGCCGCGCTGGACCTAAAAATCCAAATGATTTAACTTCTACAGGTGTTAAAGTAAAAATTCCAATTCCTACTGGTTATAATACAGCAAATACTGGTAATCCAATGTATGATAAATTCGGCTATATTGAGAAAACAGTTTATATACCACAAGAATTATGTGATGCAAACTCTTTAGAACAATATAATAGTTATTGTGATAGCTTTATGGATGTATATTGTGCAAATCAATTTAAAGTATTTCAAGAAATGTTAGGTGATGAAAAAGATGATGGTAGTATTTGGACTCAATATTTACCAGAATGTTCATGTTATGGTTATCAAGATAATCCTATTTATAAAAATGCACAACATAATTGTTTTATGATAGGTTGTTCAGGAGCAGCTAAACATAGTAATGTTTATTTAAGTCCTGATTCACGAAAAGATGGTGACGTGCTTCCTTGTTCAGCTACTTTTTGTTCATCAGTTGTTAATGCATCCGATATTACTGCTGGTGGTAATGCAAATTTTAATACAGCTGTACAACAAAATTGTGGTCAACAAATTGCACAAGCAGAAACTCAAGCAGCATCAGCAGCAGCATCAGCAAAAGCAGCGGCAGATACAGCAGCTGCAAAAGCAGCACAAGACCAATTAGCTGCTGCAGCTAAAGCCAAAGCAGATGCAGATGTAGCTGCATCTCAAGCAAAATCAGAAGAAGAAGTAAAAGCAGTTAAAGCAGAACAAGAAGCAGCTAATGCACAACTTAAAGCAGCAACTGAACAAGTTCAAGCAGTCGCAGAAGCTGCTGCTGCTGTAGCACCAGAATCAACTACTCAAGAACAATCTGGTTCATCAAGAACAACATGGATTATTGTAATTGTTGCATTATGTTTATTTTTATTATCAGCTATAGGTGGCCTTATTATTTGGAAAAAAAGACAAAATAATTTATAAAATATAAAATTTATTTTATTATATAAGTAATATAATAATGTTTAATATAACAGTTACAATAATTTTTGTAATATTGGTACTTTTAATTTTTTACCATTTAACTTCTACTGAAGGTTTTGCTAGTATAGTTTCTAATACAAGTCCTATTGATAAATATGTTGGTATTGATAAAAAACTTATTTTAACAGTTAAAATAACTGGTAAAGATTATGTTCTTGTTGCAAGAAAAAGAAATACTTGTAAGAATAAAGATGATACAGTAGAAGTTAATGATAAAAATGAAAATGTTAAAGATTGTATGAATAATGTTCTTATTTTAATGGAAAAACCTGAATTTGACAAAATGATAAAAAAAAATTTTGATACTAATGAAGATAACCAAAAAGTATGCGAATATAAACACCAATTAAAATGTGAAAGACGTTTACGTAATAAATATAATAAAGAACACCTACAATCTAATTCAGAAATGATACCAAGTGAAGAAAAACAAGAAGAAATTGATGACTTTATTTTATCTGAATTTAGTGCAAAATGTAAAATGAATCCATTTGATTGTCCAAATTTAAATAATACTAATAATGGTGAATTTAATTTGATAGAAGTCAAAGATAATAAAAGTAATACTAAAAAATATAAATTAATTGGTAGAGTTAGACATAATAATACTTATAAAACCTCAAGTATGAGTAATATGTTTCCATATGTTAATGATGATAAAGTATGTTTAGATGGTTTAATCGTTCCAGATAATGATGTAAATAGTTCTTTTGAATTATTAGAAGTACCTAGCAAAGATTCAACTGATCCTCATTTTATTATTAAATTTAAAACAAATGTATTATTATCTAAAGGAAATTATTTAACAGATGATAAGGGTGTTCCTGTTACAAAAGATAAATATGTTGGTGTTTGTAAAGATAGCAAATGTGGAAAAGTATATTCAAGATTATGCTTTTATGAAAAAGAAGATAATCCATTTGTTTTAACATTTGTTCCTAAAATAATTCAATAAATAATTACTAAATTTTTTTTAATATAATATAATATATATTATATTATGGGGTCATCACATTCCAGATCAAGTATTACTGAAGTTAATAATCAATTGACCGTTAATGATACAGATATTAAGACATCTCAAGAGCAAATTAATTCACAAATTTCAAATACCAGTATTAGTGCAGCAAAAAATTGTTCCGCTGCAATGAATTTACAACAAGTTGTTAATGTGTCTCATTTTAAAACGAAAGGGGATTTTACTCTGAGTACAAATCAGAGTCAAAAAGCAGCTTTAACCTTTAAATGTGTAAATTCAAGTACTGTTAGACAATCAGCCGGTTCAGAAATTATTACAAAATTAACTAATGATATTGCTTCAAGTGCAACAGCTGAAGCATTAGCAATAGTGCAAGCAAATGCAGCAGCTGCAGCAAAACAAGGGTGGGGTGGTATGGGTAAAAGTGATTCAAATTCAGATACCAATATTACTAATAATTCAACAAATATAAATCAAACAAATATGGACATTAATAATGTTGTTAAAAATATTGTTCAAAATAATTTTACTTCAGAAGATGTACAAAACTGCTTTTCGCAAACAAATAACAATCAATCTGTTGCATTAGGTGATGTAGATGTAGGAGGTAATGCAGTACTTGCTCTTAATCAAGATCAAGCTGTAACTGTTCTTACAAATTGTATTCAAGAAAGTAATATTGCAAATAATATTACAAACGGTGTAGCTGCTGCTCTTGGTATTTCTGTTGAAACCACACAAAAATCAGTATCTAAACAAGAATCTAAAGGTTCATCCGATTCTAAAGCAACAACACAAGGTCTTGGTGATGCTGTTGGTGATGTTGCTAGAGGTGCCGGTCAAGGTATAAGTACTGCAGCTCAAGGAGTTGGAAAAGCTGCATCCGGTATAATTAGCTCATTTGGTGATATCTTAAAAGGTTTATTTGGCAATCCATTATTTATTGTTTTATGTTGTGTTTGTGTTATAGTTATCGGTATTGTTGCATATATTGCAATTAATAAAGGTGGCGATGTAGTAGCCGAAAATCCTGAATTATTATTACTTTAAATTATAATTCTAAAGAAATTAATAAAAAAATTATGCAGACTTATGAGGACTCCATTCTTGCTTTTTTACTGGAGTTGTTTTTTCTGTCTTTTTGTTGTACTTAGTTTTGTCAGTATTAGTACGAGTTTGTTTAGCTGGTACTTTGCGTTGTGTAGGTTGTTTATCTGTTGATTGTTTTTTTTCTTGACGAACTTTTTGTTTTTCAGCAGTCTTTTCAGTTCGTTTTCTGAGATTTTCTTGAACTGAATCACCACCAGCAGTTCGTGCTGATGTTACTGCAGTGTTCCAAGATTGTTCAACTTCATCTTTCATAAATGTAAGGAATTCCTTAAGTTGAACTTTGAGTTGTTCAAATGCAGCTCCTTCACTGGTGTTTGTAACATAGCGTTCTGGAACTGGTCTTTCTACAAGATATGTAAGACGTTGAGAAAGTGTTTTAAGATAATCTCCAAAGTTGGCATATTTGTATACAAGATTAAATTTAACACCTTTGGTACCAACTGGTCGTTTAACTCTGCCATTAAAACCATGGAGGTTAAATCGGCGAACTTCTCTTTCTACTTCACTTGAACCTCCAAGTACATTAGTATACTTGTCAACAAGTTTGGAAACAATTGTTTTGAGAGAAGGATAGAGTTCTTTTTGATAATCATTTTGTGGTTCACCGAGTCTTGAGGTCATTTCATTAAGACCTCTTACCAGTTGTGAAGCTGATGCTTGATTAAGACGATATTTTTCATCATAAGGAACATCAGCAAGGGTAAGGTTGTAGCTAACTTGAGTTTGTGTTGTTTCTGTCATTTTGTATTATAATTTATATAATGTATTATCTTTTTAAATCAATTTTTTTTATAAAATAATTATATACTAAAATGAAAAATATATATATAATTCTTTTTGTATTATTGCTAATATTCATTTTATTATTTATAAAAAGAAAACAATTAAATCAAAATTTTTATAAAGTAGAAGAAACTTATCCATTTTTAAATAAAATTTATAAAAACGTCGACATATATAAAAAAGAAGTTAATACTTTGTGTAATAATAAAAATTGGTTCGATTGGGTAGAAAAAGATTTATATAAAGGGAATACACCAACATCTGATTGGAAAATATTACCATTCTATGGTTTTGGTATTTGGGTAAAAGAAAATTGTGATTTATGTCCCAATTTAGCAAAATTTATAAAATCAATACCTGGATTGAAAGTTGCTTTATTATCTAAAATGGGACCAGATACTGTATTAACAGAACATAGAGGATGGGGTAATCATTCTAATAAAGTTCTCCGTTGTCACTTTGGTTTTAATATTCCTGATAATTGTTTTGTCAGTGTTGGTGATTATGATAATAATAATGAAATTAAAAGAGAAGTTAAAAAATATCAACAAGATAAATGGTTAATTTTTGATGATTCTAAATTTCATTTTACTTATAATAAAAGCAATAAAGATAGAATTGTTTTAATTATAGATATAGAACGCCCTTATTATGTAAAGCAAGGAACTGCTAATGTAGAAGATACAAAAGAATTAAAAGAATTAATAGATTCATTCAGAAATAAAACTTTAAGTAAAGATATATAAAAAAACTTTTATAAAATATTAATATAGTTTTAAAATGAAAAATTTCCCTTTTAATTTTCCCGGGACGATAGTAGAAATAGAAATATTCGCTGATGTATTATATTATATTATTTATGGTAAATATTCAATCATTCAAAAATTTAAAGATATATTGAATGACCATGCTGAAAAAAATAATATAGATAAAAAATATATAATTGCTAAATTAAATTTACCTGTTGCAAAGTTATGTGATATGCAAGAAAAAGTAGTAAAGACAAAAAATATGGTATTTCATAAATCACTTGAAACTATACAATGTTTAGTATATGCAGATTGTACTAATAGAGATGCTAAAAACATGTATGCTTTATTATGCTTAGAAAAAAATCCTACAACTAACTCATATGAATTAAAATATCCATCATTGGACTTAAATGATAACTTTGATCCAGAAGAAATTATTTATAGAGAGTTAAAAAAGGTATCTCCTTATTATGCTAAATATATTAGAAAAAATTTAAAATTAGTTGATATAGCTGGAGATGAAGATGAAATACTTGTATACTCTTGTAAGATAGTTGAACCAATAATAAAAACACAAATAAAAATTAAATAAACAAAAACATATTAAAATACACTACGAATTGCAGAAATCACCTTCTTGACTTGAGGATTATCACATTGAGCTTCATCAATAACAAGAGCCTCGTTCTCATCAAGATATTCTTCCAAAGCTACCTTGCTAAGAATCTTACTTTTATCAAGATAGTTTACAAGTCCACCTAGTTGGCTAATTTGATTATCTGTAAAAAGAGAAAAGCACGCTTGAAAGACAAATGCATTTGCAAAATCATAAGGCGTTACCTTAGAAACAAGAGTGCTCATATGATAGACAGCATCGTCAGTCTCTGGAGGCGATACTTCATTCTCCTTGTAAATAATCGTTTGATTTCCAATCTTTTCCAGACCAATCTTAAGATTCTCGAGATGGTTAACCTTCTTCTCAACCTTTTCAACTACAACTGGTGCGGCAGCTGCTTTAAAGGGGATATTAACACTTGCGAAAGCATTTTCAATAAGAATCTTGTTAGAAATATGCACTTCGTGATAAATCTTCTTAAGAAAATCAACATTGGACTTGTTCTTCTTCAATCCACGAATACCATAACCAAGCTTGACCTTAATGTTAAATGGTTCAAGAATATCATCATCACTATCAAGATACTTGGCGATATCCCAGACAAATGCACCGAAACTTTCAAAGTATTTGAAACAAAGACCCTCTTGAGAGCTATTATATCCACTGCTAATGTTGTGTTCGTAAATAGTGGGATATGTTTCATAGAGCTTGTCCATATAATATGAAACAATCTTCATAATAAGACTTTCCTTGTTAATAGGATTTGCCTTGAAGTACTTGTCAAAGTCAGCATTTACCTTTCCGCTATTAATAAATTCGATAAGCTTAAAGATAACTGGGAAATATTCAATGTCTGCAGTCTTGCGGCTAATATCAGCAAGACCAACACGGTCAATATCCATCTTGAACATCGTATCAAGTAGCTTACTATCAAGTTCACTTTGACAAAGACCCCAGAGAACCAGACTCTTTTCATAAGAAATGTCATCTTGAAACAACTCTGGAATATAACCCTGAATACTCCGAAAATAAAATTCGGGATTAAAAACACTTCCAAAAATGTTTTGGTAAATCTTGTCATAGGTATCTTGTGTAATCTTTTTGTCCTTGAGACACGCATTCAAAGTACCAACAATTGATTCCTTCTTTGCGCCATTAATACGGAAAGGGCTAATATTCAGTGTCAGAAGAGCATTTACTGTCTTGATAACATCATCATTAGTGCGGACAATGTTTGCCATTTGACGCTTGTCACCATAACGAGGCCATACACCCCACGCAAAGAGATTGTACCCATCGCGTTCCTTAATTGAACCAAGTGCACTTGATACACTAAGTTCATTATGAATAAGTGAACCAATGCGGCTTTCGGGTGTAATCAATTCATGCAATGAATAGGCAACGATAATTTCAAGTGCCTTTGCCTTCTCTTCCTTGCTAGGAAGAACCTGAATAATATCCCAAAATTCGTTTTCGATTGTCTTAAGGTTGCCATCCGAAGTTGCCATAATCTCATCAATCTTAGCAGCAGCGTTGAAAAACTTCCGCTTTTGAGAGAATTCCTTTGGCCCAGTTGACCGATTTTGTTGAGGCTTTGGACGTTGAGTCCATTCCCCGTCGCTCCGCTTTTGTTGCGGCTTTGATGAACGATGATAAGAGACGTGTGTCCACTCACCATCAGCACTCTTTTCTTGAGGCTTGGTACGGGAACCGGTATTACCCGAGTTCCACTTGCTTGATTGGTTTGTTTGCTTAGCTGTCGACATTTTCCAAGATATATTAATTTTTAACTTTTTATTAAGATGTGTACAGATTAATAAAATTTTCAATTTTTTTGCTATAAAAAGATGAAATTTATATAAAAATAAGTAAATAATTATTAATAAAATGAATCAGGATATTAGTTTTATAGTAAATCTAAATATTGGCGGAAAAATGCTATTAGAAGATACTAATTGTATAATTAGCAATAATAAAAAATATGGTATTATTGGATTAAATGGAGTAGGTAAATCTAGTCTATTAAATTTTATAAATAGTAGACAACATAAAGAACTTTTAAAAATAAAGGATATTTATATGGTAAATCAAGAAGTTCCATCAAGTTCTAATACTATTTATCAAATTGTATTAGATTCAAATATTGAAATTAAGGATAATTTAAAAAAAAAAGATGAGCTAGAAGAACAATTAGATAATTTAGATGGTGATGATGATTATGATAAATTAACTGAAGAAATAAATCAAATTGAAAAAAATCTATTAGAACTTGAATATGATAAACAAGAATCAAAAATTAAAAAAATATTAATTGGTCTAGGATTTACTCAGGAACAATTAAATTTTCAAGTTAATCAATTTTCAGGAGGATGGCGAATGAGAATAGCATTAGCTTGTGCTCTTTATCGTGAACCATCATTATTATTACTTGATGAACCGACAAATCATCTCGATTTAGAAGCAAATATATGGTTAATTGATTATTTAAAATCTTATAAAAAAACACTAATTGTTATTTCTCATGATATTGAATTTTTAGATGAAGTATGTACAAATATTATTCATATTGAAAATAAAAAACTTAATTATTATAATGGTGGATATTCTAAATTTAAACGACAATATGAACAAAATTTAAAAGAAAAAATAAAACAAACAGAAAAAATAGAAAAAAATATTAAAAATTTAAAAAGTTCAGGAAAAACAAAAAAGGAAATAGATGAATATATAAAAAAAAATCCTATTCCTATAATCCCATATTATAAAAAAATATTAATAGACTTTGGTCAAGTAAATAGTAATAATGAAAGTAATTTAATAACTTTAGAAAATGTATCATTTAGTTATTCTAATAAAGAAATATTAGAAGATATTAATTTGGGTATTAATTATAAAACTAGAATTGCATTTGTTGGAAAAAATGGTTCAGGTAAATCAACATTAATGAAATTAATTGCAGGTATTTTAGAAACAAAAAATAGAACCATAAATACACAAATTAGAATTTCATATTTTAATCAACATACATTTGACTATCTACCATTGGATAAAACACCAATAGAGTATCTAACAGAAAAATTTCCAAAAATTAATGAAAATGATATAAGAGCATATTTAGGAAAAATTGGTCTTGATGGACAAAAACATAAAATGTTAATTAACGATTTATCTGGAGGACAAAAAGTACGTATATCATTTGTTGAATTACAATTAAATAATCCTCATGTTATTATATTAGATGAACCAACAAATCATTTAGATTTAGATATAATTGAAGCATTAAAAGAAGCAATAAATAATTTTGATGGTGCTGTTGTTATTACAACACATAATATTGATTTGATTGATGATACACAATGCACAGTATATGAAATTTCAGATAAAAAATGTACACAAATAGAATTTCAAGATTATTGTAGAAAAATTATTGGTTGAAAAATATTTTATATATTTTAATATATATATGCGAAATAATAACAATTTAAATCCAATCAATATGGATCTCGAACAATATTATTCTGATAGTGATTCATTTATATTAAACAATAAAGATAAAGAAGATATTGTAAATGAGTTACTATATAATAATATTGATTTAATATTAGATACAATATTAGAAAAAATAAATCATAAAAATACAAAAAATAATATTAATACTAAGGATATTAAATATTTTGATAATTTATTTATGAAAGCCAAAAATATTTTAAATAATAAAACAAAAGATGGCGATACTCTTTTACACAATATGGTATTTTTTGGATGTTATGATATTGTAAAATTATTAATAAAACATAATGTAAATATTAATTTAGAAGATTCTGATAAACAATTACCATTGCATAGAAGTATTTTTTTATCAGATATTAAAATTTTTGATTTATTAGTAAAAAATATAGATAATTTAAAAGAAAAAATAAATCATAAAGATAAAGATGGCAATACACCATTACATTTAGCTATTTTAATTAAAAACTATTTAATAATTAAAAATTTATTGATAAATGGCGCCGATCCATATATTATGAATAACGCTGAATTAGTTGCAATTGATTTAGCTGTAGACAAAAACAAAAATTTTGACGAAAAAATTATTCAAATATTTAAAAAACATTTGATAACTTAAAGACCTTTAATAAAGTTAGGTGTGTTGATTGAGAAACCACCCATTTGAGCAGCAATATCACCCATAGATGATGTTGATGAAAGGGTTAAGTCTCCAGCTACTGATGCTTTTTGTTGATTTCTGTTATAAACAAGAGCAACAATTAAGGCAACAACTAATAATAAAACTAAAAGATTAACACTATATCCAAATATATTAACTTTATAGTAGATAGCGTTATATACTTTTTGCATTCTTGATGCTTCAGAAGTACTTCCTTCTTGATTTTGCATTTATTATATATTTATTATTTAATAAAAAAAAAATTTAGAAACTATATATTTTTAAAAATAATTTTTCAAATTATCAAAGATAGATGTTAACATTAAAGATGGAGGAGTAGGTACAAATTTAATTGCAACATTTGTAAAAAATAAATATTCAACAATACCTACAAATGTAAATGTAATTAAATTTAATTTAACAATTTCCATTACTTTCAGATTAAAACCACAAATAAATGACATTAACATTATTGTTCCTGTGACAATTATTAATAAACCAATATTTGTCAAAAATAAGGTTTCTTTTAACCAACTATTATTTAATTCTTGATATTCATCGGGTTTTTTATAATTATTTTTAATTTTTTCAAAAGGAACCTCTTTTAACAATAAAGAAAATTGTGGTCCTAATTCTTTTTTTCCAGTATTAATTACCTTGGGTACATTATCTTCTATTAAATTTGATACTTGATGTGTTATTTCATGACGTGTTAATTTTGTAATATATAATAAAAAAAAACTTGTTAATATAGTAAATAAAATAAGTGCATGAACACCCATATCTGCAGCTATATTAACTCTGTTTTGAAATTTATATTCCTGCATTTTTTATATATTTATTATATAATATAATAAATGTTTTTACATATTACTGCTAAACAATTAGCATCTATCATATTAACAGTATCAGCAATGGCTACATTTTTGTCAATATTTTTCTTTACATATGGTGCTAAAATAGAAAGAAAGGTTTTAAGTGAACAAATGGGTTATATTACTAATAGTTTATTAGGTGATTTTGGATTTTTAATTCCAAATGATGTTAAATCAAAAATACGTGATAATTTACATAAAATTAAATTACCAAATTTAGAAGATGCCGATAATAAAGTCAATGATTCTAATAAATTAATTATTCAAAATACAATTAAAATTGTTGTAATTCTTTTAACATCAGCTCTTTTATTAACTTATGGAATGTCTGTATATTATGATTTTAATTATTATGATGTTATTTTTATTACTGTATTATCAATAATAGTAGTTGCAATTACTGAATTTACATTTTTAACATTTTATGGTTCAAAATATTTGTCAGCCGATATTAATGTTGTTAAATATAAAATAATTGATACTATACAAAAAAATATTTAATTGATTCTAGTATTAAATGATTTGCAATTCATACATTTTAATCCTAAATAGCTAAATATTGTTTGGGATTTTTTTTCGCAATCGTAACAATATATCTCTTTTAATACAATATTATTATCTAATTGTCTTGATTGCTCAATTTGTTCATTTAATTTTAAAAATTCCTTAGTCATGTCTATTATTGTTTTAGAACATAAGGGACATTTGTATGTATTTTCAATTAATGATTTATAACATTTTGAATGTATAATATGACCACAACATAAATTTATTAATGTATCACTTTTTAAATCATCCAAACATATTGGACAATTATTCTCTAAAGATATACATATATGTTTAGACTTTTTTAAATAACACACATTACATTTTTTACAATTATCCAATTCACTTTTTTCCTCATAATGACATAGATCACATATATCACAATGAAATTTATATTTATTTGATTCATCAAAAACAAAACATTTTTTACATACATATTTTGTCTTAAGTTTTTTATTACAAGCAATACAATATTCTGATATTTTTTGTTCAATATCACAATATCCGCATATAATTACTGTATTTTTTGTGTCTAATATATGATCATTATCTAAATTATGTTCCTTACTACAACAATATATTTTTGAACAGCATCCTGAATTGATTTTAAAATTATTATCCATATGTTCACAATTTTTTTTAACTGTTAAATCATCTATATTTAATAGTTTTTGTAAATATTGTATTTTTTCAAATATGTGTGCTTTAGATAATTCTTCATATTCATCTGAATCAGAAGATGTTGATAAATCTGAATCATCTGACGAACTAGATTCAGATGAACTTTCTTCATTATTTATACTAAAATCATCTAAAAATTTATCATAATCAACATTAAAAAATCTATTCATTTTAATTAATATGAAATAATTTATATTAAATTAATCAATTTTTTAATTCATAAAAAAATATAGAACAATCGCAAATACAACAATGAGAATTGCAATATAATAATTATTTGTTCCCTTTGTTTGAACAATATTATTAGTTACTACTTGCTTAGTAAGATCAAGTGTCATAAAATATTGCTCATCTTCAAAACCAAACTTGCGATAATAATTCTTAACACCTACACCTGAAATAACAGCAATCTTATTATAACCATTTTCACGACTAATTTCAATTGCCTTATTAACAAGACGAGTTCCAAAACCCATATGTTGGGCTGTGTTAAATAGATCGCTATCAAGCTTCTTTTCATTTACCTTTTTGACTTGCCCATAAACATGGAGTTCGCGAATAAGTGCACAATTAGCTAGTTCAGGAAAAATGTATTCACCATCAAATAGTTCATAACCAGAATTATAAGTTAACCGAAGGCGAAGAAATCCAAAAAGAATCTTTTCATCTTCTGTTTCGAATGAAATGAAATATTCCATACCTCCTGATGCTTCATATTCACGAACCTTGAGAACTGCAGTTGATGGGTCAATGTCACGCTTCTTTACTTCCCGGTTACGAATATCCATACAATAAATATTACGCTTATTCATTGCAATGTCAATATCCTGACGCATAGAAACATTTTGATTACCTCCCATAATATACATAGTAGGAATATCGCGGATAACACGGTTCAAACGAACCCAAGGTTTAACCTTTCCAAGTGTTTCAACAAGAAGCTCTGAAAGTGGAGTCCATTCATTCGGATTTTCTTGATGACCATATGGCTTGTAAGCTCCATTCTTATAATCTGTCTCAATGCGTGTCCAAGGAACAACTTCACAAGGATAAATCTTCCATTGGTCTGCTTGCCAATCTGGAGAATTAATTACTGTATCAAACATTTCACGATCTGCTTGAAGCATATCAAAATCTTCATCAATATCTTCTGGCATAAATGTTTCTTGTGTATTAGAAACTCCATCCTTGAGAGGCTTTGGCAAATCAGGCATTAGATGAATATCAACCTTAAAGCAGGAATCTTTGAGCATTTTAATTGCCTTGATTGCATGATTGCTATTGCACCTGCGATTAATGCGGTAGAGAATGCGGTCATCTGTATGTTGAACACCCATTTGCACACGTGTAACACCAAGATCCCGAAAGAACTTAAGTTCACGTGGATTTACCTTATCAGGTCGAGTTTCAAGTGTGATACCAATAATACGGCACTCAGCTGTTTCATTAATTTTCTTTTCTTCTTCAAGAGAAAGATTTTCACGAGGAGAATAAAGAGTATTTGCTGCGTAAAAGATTTTAGTAATAAACCATGTAATATAGTCACGAGGATAAGATGAAACGGTTCCACCAAGCACCAAAAGTTCAATCTTATCAATAGGATGACCCATATTGACATATGCATTAATGCGTGATTTAAATTGAGCAACAGGGTCAAATTTATTAGCATTCGCGCGACGAACACCAGGTTCTTCTAGCAAATAGGAACGAGGTTGGTTTGGTTCTTGTGGGCAATAATAGCAATCAAATTCACAAGAAAATTCCTGCTTGATAATCTCACCATCTTTTTCATATTCAGGATAAGGAGCAGTAAAAACTGCTACTACGAGAACACCAGATTGCGAACGAAATCCCTTAGATTGGAATAGTTCTTCGTACTTAATATCAAATTCACACTTTCCTGTCTTACACATATTACGGTAAACATAAAGAAGCTTCATACACGAGGCATTAATATGATACTTACGATTGAGAATACGAATATACTTTTCTAGTTCCTTTTTATCACTAATATCGCTCTTAATAATATCATTTACATAGGCTTCATAAATTTTAATATTGTCATCACAAGATTCAAACTTCTTGTTAACGATAGTCTCAATATCTTCAACATTGGAAGACGTAATACAGCCACTTTGAGTAAAATAATCCATTTTAAATGTTTATAATAAATTAACAAATAATAAATAAAATTTCAATTTTTTTTACATAGGAGGTTCTAATTCAGGCATATCTTCGTAATCTTCATCATCATTATTATTATCATTATTATCATCATTATTATTATTATCATTATTATCATCATTATTATCATCAATATTATTAATATTTTTATCATAATTATTATGGTCACATTTTAAATTAATTTTGTCTTTTTCTGATTCTTCATATTCAATATGTTCTATTTTTAGCCCAAAATCGGTATCTTTCATTTTAACAGGTTCTTCTACTTTTTCATTGGTTAATTCAAAATAAAATTGTTTATCGATAATTATATATTCAATTGATGAAAATTCTGGAATAGGAAATCCATCGACAATAATAGATTCAGTAAATTGATATACTGTATTTAAATGTTTCAGAAAATCATTTTTATTTGAAAAATCATATTGAAATGGTTCATGACAATCTCTTACATAATATTTACCATCAAGATGCATCACACAAAAGAACTTTGCATTCTTTAAAACTATGGTACAATATGATTTATCATTTTGAAAAAGTAATTCAATAGGATAATCTCCAGATTTAATTAATTCACTAGTTGTTGCACAAATTTGATTTGATTTTAAATTTGTAAATTTAATAATTTCATCAAAATACATATCTTGATTCTGATATAATTTATTTAAATTAACTGCAAAATAAATATTTGCTTCGTGTGTAGTTTTACTCGCTTCTTTTTTTTTCATATATTCATATGCTGTTTTTAATGCAAAAAAATGACATGCATTTTTATTATATAATGGATTATTTATATCAGAATTTATATATTGAGTTATAGTCTGAAAAGAATTCATATGATTTATTAATAATTATATTAAAAATAGTTAGTTTATCAATTTTTTTATAAAAAGTTGAAAAAATATAATAAATAAAATAAAAATTATTTATATAATGTTTTGTATTTGTTGTAATTCCAATACTAAATTATTACAATATAATAATTTAATGTATTGTAATTCTTGTTATAATACATTATTAGATGTATTTTTAAGATACGAAGAACATATCGAAAATACACGTAAAAAAATCTATTCTCATCCTATTCATATTATTGATAATTTATATATTGGAAATATTGATTCTGTTAATAAAGAAGAATTAATAAATCTTGGTATTCAAAAAATTATAATTGTAGGTAAAAGATTAAAAAATAATATTCATGATAATTTTGAACATATTGAATTACTTATTGATGATAGTCTAGAACAAGATATTTTAGAATATTTACCTAAAACTAATAATTTTATTGATTCTAATATAAATAATAAAATTCTAATTCATTGTTATTCAGGAATTTCACGAAGTGTTAGTATTTTAATTGGTTATATTATGTATAAATACAATATAAATTTTAATAGTGCATATGATTTTGTAAAAAATAAATATCCTATTGCATATCCAAATGATAATTTTGTTAATCAATTAAAACAATTGCAAACTATATAATTTTATTTATTATTTCTTTCATAATTGAAACAAATAAATGTTATTTCTTTCATAATTGAAACAAATAAATGTTATTTCTTTCATAATTGAAACAAATAAATGTCCTCCATGCTAAAATTTTCCATATAAACAGTTGTTACTTTTGACCATGGAACTTCATACTTAAAGTACCTTGAATATTTTTTTGTTCTAATTGGAGTTTCTTCCAATGAAGTTTTCGCAAAAAGATATGCTTTTGTCATATGTTTATCAAATAATATAAAAAGGGTTGTATTATTAAAATGCCCTTTTCTTTCAAATACAAAAGGTTTATCGTGTGGATATTTATCTCCTATCCATTCGGCACAAACTTGAATTTCAAGAAACTTATAAATACAATTAGTATCCTCGATAATCATATCTTCTGCATAAATATCTGGATTATCGCGTATTTTGTCTCCTAATTTATTTTTTAAAATTTCTCTTGCAGGTATATCGTATTTATTATACAGATTTTCATCAAACTTTTTAATTTTGCCTAACATTATATATATGATAAAAATAACAAAAAATTTGAATTTTTTATACTATTATTAAGAAAAATATATTAAAATGAAACAAAAAATAGCTATTAAACACGATAATATGGATGGTTATCAATCATGCGTTAATTTTATTGATCGTATCGAAAAAGTACTGGATGGTACAAAATATACAATATATGATTTAGATGTTAACAATAAACAATATCCAAAAAATATTAAATTAGAATCAAGGGCATATTTAAAAGAACCCAATAAAATGAATATTCATCATTATAGATGTCATATTCATGTAATTTCCGATCCGAATCCAGTAAATACTGTAAACGGAACTCATCTGGAAATTTCGTTTACACTATCGCATCGTTTTAAAGCAGAAAAAGGACAAAATAAACATTCACATATTTATCTTTCAATATATTATGATACTGAAAAAAATATATTAGTTTTTGATGGATTTAGAAAAAAAGGAAATACTAGTAAAAAAATTCTGGAAAATACAAATGCAGAAGAATTAGCAAATTTTCTATTATATGAAAATTATCTAAAAATGATTAATGATGATTTTGAATTAATTGAACAACCAATTAGTGAAAAAAAATTATATGAAAAAACTTTAGAAATAGATAATATTAGAACAAATAGATATTTAAAAAAATCCTTTTTCATTTTACGTGATAATTTATTTTGGAGTAAATTAATAAAATTTTCTGTTGAACAATTATTTAAAGTTTTAACAAATCTATTTAAATTAAAATTTGTTAATAATTCTATTATAAATTGGAATGAAAATAATTTAATTAATCCTCCTGAATTTCAAAATATGATTAATGAAATAAAAAATAAACATTTTCCTGATGAAATTACAACAATTCCTCCTTTTAATAAAATACGAAATTTTAGAGATACATTATATTTAGTTACTAATTTTGATACTAGTTTCAAATATTTAATGGATGAAATTGTGAATATTTATAATAATTATTTTTCCAATTCTCAATTAATTAATTCAATTAATTTAATTACTGATACAAATTTAAAAAAAGAATTAGGTATTGAAGAACTAAAATATAGTAATTTACTAAAAGTATTTATAACATATATAATTCCGGAATATATTAGAAATAATAAAAAGAAAGTTTTTCTAAATTATGATACGCAAATAAATTATTGTGATATTGTTCAAAAAATTATTACTAATATTTATTATTTTAAGGATAATATTATAAATTGTAAATCCGATACGGAAAGAGATAAATTAAAAATTATATATGATTCTCTTATTATTATTAAAAATAATATCTTTAATTGCCAATATTTTGATAATGAAATAGATAATATTTATAATTTAATAGATAATATAAATAATAATACAAACAAGTCATATGAATTATCTGAATTTGAAAAATCGTCTATGAATAATAAAGAAATTCTAGTTTGGAATTAATCGAATTAAATCTTCAACTGTTTCCTCTTTTCGTATTAATTTAATTTTTTTATCCTTTGTATATAACAATTCAGAACATCTAAATTTGGAATTATAATTAAATCCCATTGAATGTCCGTGTGCACCTGTATCATGAATTACAAATAAATCATATTTATCTGCTTTTGGTAATAATCTGTCTTTTGCAAACCAGTCATTATTTTCACATAATGTTCCTACAACATTTGCACTTAGCAGTTCTTTACTTTCACTTTTTGATGGAATTGTTATATGATGATATGCATTATACATTCCTGGTCTCATTAAATTAGCCATTGATGCATCTAATCCATAAAATATTTTATTATTTGTTTTTTTTATAACATGACATCTTGATACTAATTTTCCATATTTGCCTGTAATATATCTTCCATTTTCCATATATAATGCAGGTTCATAATTTAAATTATATTTTTTAATATTTTCAATATATGTATCAAAAATAGTATCAACTAATTTATTAATATCTACTTCATTATTGTCAGTATTATATCTATAATTTATTCCAATACCACCTCCTATATTAATATAATCTAGTTGAATATTTAATTTATTTAATTCATTGACAACTTCAAACATTACATTAATTGTTTTACTCCAATATTCATAATCAAGAACACAAGAACCAGTCATCATATGTAATCCAAAATTAGTAGTTCCAAAATCTTTTGCTTTAATATATCCTTTTATAATATCTTCTTTAGAAATTCCGAATTTAGAATTTTCTCCTCCTAATATGTTTGATTCTGTTTCTGAACTTGTATTTCCCATACCTGGATTTAATCTAAAACATATTTTTTTGGGTGATTTATTATTATTTACTTCTATTAAATCATCTAATATTGATATATCATCTAGATTAATATTTGCATTTAATTCGAGAGCAAGTTTAAGGTCTTTTTTTTCTGTATAGTTACTCGTATACATTATCATATCACCACTAACTTTTAGTATTTCTGCATATTTAAGTTCAGCAAATGATGAACAATCTAATCCACAACCTTGTTTTATTAACAATTTTAAAATATGTAAATTAGGGGTAGCCTTAACTGCAAAATATTGTCTAAAAGAAGGAAATTTTATTTTAAAAGTCTTAATTAGATTTTTAACATTTTCTATTATACCTTCTTCATCATATATTTGAAAAGGTGTCCCATAATCATTAGATATTTTTTCAAATAATTCAATATTATCCATTATTATACTTTTACTTTAATATATGTTTTTGGTTTATGTATTAGTTTTTCAACTTTATTTGTAGCTTTTTTAGTTGTATTTTTTTTTACTTCTTGTGTATTATTCGACTTTTTGGTGTTTGATTTAATTGTATTTGATTTTGTTGTATTTTTTTTTACTATATACAATGATTTAGTTATTATTAATTTTGTTGTATTTTTTTTTACTCCCTCTTTCAAGGTATTTTTTTTTACATTATTTATTTTAATTGTATTTGATGATTTTAAAGTATTTGATTTAATTTGTGATTTTGATGTATCTAATGTTGTTTTATTTTTTTTTATTATAATATTTTTTGAATTAATGTTTTGATTGTTTTGATTACTTTGAGTTTTTTGTTTTTTATTATTTATAATCGGATTTTCTATTTTTTGTATTGTTATTTTATTATTATTTGTTTTAATATCAAAAATATTGTGATTTTTTTCAATTAATTTATATTCACAAAACTCGTATTTATTTACTTTAGCTTCTAATTCTAAATCTTTAAATTTTTGTATATCACTTTCACTATATGTGTTTTTAACTTCTTTGCAAGAAATAATATCAAATATTGCAATTTTATCTTTTAAATCTTTATATTTTTTTAATAATAAATATTCAAAACCATATCCCTCTAATTCATTAGAATAATTATTAAAAATTTGTTTTAAAATATTAATATTTATAAAACATTTATTAATATCTATTGTATTTGTATATCGTAATTTACTATTTTTATTACAACTTAAAATATCTTTATTTTCTGATATACTAGCAGGACTACCAAAATATAATTCATAATTATTCATTAATTCAAAACATATACTAATATCATATCTCTCTAATTCAATATTTTCATTTAAAATAGCAATATATTTATATTGTTTAACATCAAATACTTTATTTTTAATAAGATTATTTAAAATGTTAAAAATAAACCCATCACTTTCATATGTAACTAATTTAACTTTATTTTTTAATTCAACAATATTTTCAGAATTATCTCCACAATAATTAATAATTATATCATAATTTATATAAGAACTTAACCATGAATTTAAATTATTATAACTATTATGAATATTAGTAAAGACTAAATAATTTTTACTCATTATATATTTGTTATAGTTATAAAATAAAATAAATAAACTTAATATATTTTTTGGAATTCTTTAACTATTTTTAATAATTCCTTTTTTCTACTATCTTTTTGTTTTTTCCATATTAATACTATATTTGCTGTTGAATAATTCTTACTTAAATATTTTATATTATCATTTATAAAATTATAATACAATGCATCCCATATTTCATACCATTCATAACTATTATCATTTAATTTAATTTTTTCATATACTCCTTCTTTTTTTTTATAAGTTGACATTTTATCAATATAATTAGAAGAACTAAAATATGGTCTTTTCATCATTATTTGTCCTGCAGAATGTTGTGACATTCCATATACATTTGGTGACATTACCCATGGATAAGCATCGATAAACATTTCCATAAACCATTTATATACATATTTTGGATTGGTCTGTGTTAAAAACATAAAATTACCTAAATACATTAATCTTTCTATATGATGAGCCCATCCATATTCTAATACTTTTTTTATTAAATCATTAATTATTACTAAAGGTGTTGTTCCATTATACCACGATTTATCTAGTTTATTTTCATGATTAAATAAATTTCCTTTTTCTAACTCCTTATTTTTATTTAAATATACTAATACACAAAATTCTCTCCAAAATAATTGTCTAACATAACCTTCTACTGATTGAATTTTTGGTTTTTTTTCTTTATAATACGCTTGAACTCTTTCTAATATATAATTTGGTGTTATAAGACCAATATTAATTATAGGAGATAAAACCGAATGAGTTCCAAAAATAATATTACTACTAACTGCATCTTCATATGGTCCAAAATCATTTAATCTTTCTTTTAAAAATTTATCTAATTGTGCTTTTGCTCCTTTAAAATCAATTGGTAAATAATATTCATCATTTCCATGATTATCTTTAAAATGCATATTTACATATTTTTTTGCCTCTACTAAATATTCATTCGATTTTATTTTAAAATTTATATCTTCATCATAGTCTTTTGGAAATGGTATTCTATTTTCTGCATCAAATGACCACTTATTTCCAATTGGATTATCCTTTTTATCTAATAGAATACCAAATTTTCTTCTACACCAAATATAAAATGAATGATGAAAATAAGGGTTTTTATTTTTTGATTCTTTTAAATAGTCATCGTAATCACTAACAGTACATATATTAACAGGATTATCAAATAATTCTAATTCAATATTATATTTTTTAGAGATACTCAAATATTCCTTCATTATTGTATGATCAATTGGATTATATACTAATAATTTATCTAATTTTATTTTATTTATTTCTTTTAATAAATTATCATTAAATTCTAAGTAATGTATTTTATTTTTTATTTTTTTTTTTAAATAATCATAATAAAATTTCATAGTTGCTCTATGCATCACTAATTTCATTTTATGATAATTAAATTCTGTAAAATGTATAGGATGTTCGTATAAAAAAATTACATCGTCTTTATTAATTTCATCTAATATTGGCGAATTTTCAAATAATTGATTTGATAAAATAATTATTAAATTCATTATATTAATTAGAGATATATTTTTATTTTGGTGGTTTTGTTATATAAAGTAAAATACAATTATTATATATATTGTCCTCGTCAGTAATATAATTAATTTTTATATTTATCTCATCTACGTCATATCCAAAACCATCAAATTTATTACACATTTGATATCTATCAATACTTTCATCTAACTCTGGATCAGTATATTTAAACTCTCTAAAAGAAATTTTAGAATCTTTCACTAAATAAGATAAATCATTATTATTATTATTTATAATATTGCATTTTTCACATTCAAAAATATGTCTTTTAAAATATTTGCATTTTTCTACAATATCTGGATTATTAAAATTATTGTATTTTTTTTTATCATATTTAATTTCTGGAAACTTAAATTTTTTACATAATTCTATCATTATCGGAATTAATCCATTTTTATTAATTTCTTCGTCATCATTATCTTCTTCCTTATTAGTACTTTTTTCTGTAGAATTTGTTTCACTTTCTATTTCATCTTCATTTGATGATTCATTTGATGATTCTTCTGATGATTCATTTGAGAATTCGTTTGAGGATTCTTCGACTTCTGTTTCATCAGATGATTCTTCTGATAATTCATTTTCGTCTGATACTTCTTGTTCTTTATTTTTTTGATAATTCATATATTTTTTATCATATTTTTCAATAATATAGTCTCCAATATTTTGTGGTATTTTTGTCATTAATAAAAATTTTTTAAGATATTTATTACTAAAAGATTTAACAGTTATATTATCAAATCCTGTATCACATAACTCTTCTAAAGTTAAAAACTCAGATGGGTCTTTAATTAATTTAATATCTTTAATTTTAGAATAACATCTATTAACTAAATCATCTTTGAATACCTTTATATTTAGATTATTAACTTGACTTTCATTTTCTAATACACAATAACCAAATATTCCTCCTCTAATTTTTTTTGGAATTGATCTACAAAATAGAAATAAAATATCATTAATATTATTAAAAAATACATTATAATAAGTTAGATAAGGTTTATTTTGCGACTGATATTCGATAAATTCTTCATATTGTTTAAAATCAAATGCACATATCCAAAATTTAGAATTATCCAAAAAAATTGATTTTTTCATTAATATATACTATAAAAATATATAGTCTTACAATGGAAAATTCAAATTTATTGGAATCTGTTGCGAAAATGTCCATTAGAGACAACCGACCAACGTTTTATCATAACAATTTACCAGTCAGAGCAGCTGGTGTTTTATTTTGGCGAAGAATTAATAACAAAATAGATTTACTTTTAATTGAAAATCCTTGGATGAAATATTTTGAAGATATTGGAGGTAAAACTGATATTGTAGATACAGAATATATAGATACAATTGCACGTGAAGTAGAAGAAGAAACAAATGGTATTATTAAAGCAAGCTATATTAAAACTGTTTTACCAAATACTACAAAATATTATTGCAAAGATGGTAAATATCTTTTGCATGTAGTAAAAGCAGATGATTTTATATCTGGCTTGAAACAAGAAAATTTTGGTCCAATTGAACTACATACGGGTTATGCGCGAAATATTAAATGGGTAAATAAAAATGAATATTTTAAAAAACCTAAAAATCCAAGACTTGAATTTTATAAATTAAATAGTTTTATTGGTAGTCTTAAATAATTTTTTTATTTGAATAAACTAATAATTAATTCTTTATTTATTTTATTTGCTTGTTCTCTTGGATATTGTTTAACTCTATATAAAACCTCGTTAATAAATTTATCTTTCAAATCTTCAGGTATATTACTTAATATAAGTGGACTAACTTTAAAATCATCATTAATTCTAAATTGATTATCTTTAGTCATATAGCAATAATGACCCAATAAATTTCTATTATAAAAATACATCATAATAAAATCAACATATGTTTTAGCAATAATTTTGTGTGCACGTAAAAAGACATCTTTATAGCTATTATCAGTATAAATTCTATAGATTTTCTTGACTATTTCAAAATCAATAAGATACATTTTAACTCCATGAAAATTTAAATGATATTTAGGATTATATACAATATCCTCAAATGAATTTAAACTAAAATAATCTAAAATTTCTTTATTTTTTTCTTCCCAAGAATCTCTCCAATATTTACTATTTTTAATTCCAAAATCTGCAAATTCAAATTTAGTATCTTTATCAAAAAAATTAGAATTGATATTTTCTATTAATTCTTGTTCTTGTATATTATCTGGATTACCTATAAAAAGACCATCTATATCACCAATATTTCTGATTCCATATTTATATAAATTTATTGACCCCATCAAACAAACCCTATTTATATTTTCAAGTGTCATATTCATATACATCCATTTGCGTAATGTATTAAATTTAAGATGTGATGATATAAAGAAATTTGAAAAATAATTTTTAGCATTGAAATTATTAAGTAATTTAAGTGAATTTTCATTAAAATATAATCCTGCATATTCAACAGTTTGATAAAAATAATCATTAATATGCAATAAATCATTACCTCTAATTTCACCTTGTACTAAATCTTTATTTTTTAGACTTTCTAAACAAAAATTTCTAATTTCTCTTTTAAATTCAGAACCTTGTCCGCTTAATTTTTTATCATTAATATTATCAAATACAATTACAGTAATATAATTATCATCTCCTTGATTTAATTTTGACCATTCTATTTTTTTTTTCATTCTTTCATAAATTTCATTATATGTAAATTCATCATAAATTTGACAATATAAATTAAATAAGTTTTCTGAATCTACTTTAATTTTTTTAACATAATATATATTACCATTTTTACCTAAAAATTCTATTATTTCGTTAGTAATAGGTGTTAATAAATTCCATAATGTTATAATAAATGTTTTAGGTCTGCATTTAATATATTGTAAAATAATTTCATCTTTGTCAACTGGATTAATTTTATTCATATCATCTAATCTACTTTCTGTTTTTGGAATAACATAATTTTTAATTAAATTTTCATAGTATTTTGACTTTGTTAATTCAAATAATTTTTTAATTGGTTCCATATAATCAAATTCATTTATATTATCAAACATTGGTTCAACATTTTGTGGTATATAAAATTTATTAGGTTGTGTGTGGTAAAAATCAATATTATTATTTGTAATATATTTAATATCAATATTATACATTTTGGATATTACTTCTTTTGATATATGGGGTTTTTCCATTCTTTTTAATTCATTATTAAACTTAAAATATTTTGTCATTTTATTACATTCTTCTAATGGTTTTTCGTTTTCAAAAGATGGGTTATTTTTAAGAATTTTTTGATAAAATGAATGAAACAATTGATAATCTCTATATTGAATTCTTGTATTAATATCAAATTTAGAATCTAACATAAATGGTTTATCTCCACCATATTGCAACCCATATAAAACACTCCAATCTGGATATCCTTGTAAACCAAAAAATCTTGGATTAATAGATGTCCATTTACCAGAATATCTTGCTGTTAAATATTGTTGTTCGGGCCAAACAAATTTATTTTCTAACAAATATTTCATTCTTCCTCTTGAAACATCTTTTAATATTTCATCAAATTCTCCAACTTTGGGTTCTAATAACATTAACCCACCACCAATACCACTATTTCTAAAATCAGTATAAACTCTATCTGTAAATTCTTTTGGAACTTTTCCACCATGTGGCAATAATTTACAATATTTATTATACCATTCAATGCCAGTTTCCGGTGGCATTTTATAATCTCCCTTCTCATCATAATAAATAAATAAATCTTTGTCTTCCAAAAAACATCCGGCAGGTGCTTCTAATGTAAATATATGATCAGGATATTTCAATACAATAGCATCTGCATCAATTAATAATATTTTTTTATATTGAGTTAAATTAAATAGATGAAATTTTGTAAAAACAAGTTCTAAATATTTTCTGTGTGTTTGTTTTTTTGTTCTCCAATTTTGTACAGTTACGTAATTGATTTCAATTACTTTATCAAAAAATTTTGCTAATATATTACGTCCTTCTTGTGTTACATCAGGTGTAACTAAAACAACTCTATCTGCTTGACTATTTAAATCAATTAAAGATTGTGCCAATACTATTGCAGCAGGTATATATCTGTCTCCTAACATAATTAGTGTGACATATGCATAAAGTTTATTGCCATTTGAATCTATTATTTTATCAGGATTTTTATAATCCTGATTTTCATCAGGACAATAAAGTTTTATATCTTTTAATTTATTTATATCCATATATAAATTAATATTATAAAAAAAATTATGCACCTTTTAATTCTATTTTATTTGAAGGAGCAATTTTATCATTTACAAGAATTTCTTTAATGGTATTTCGGTGGTCACCCATAAATTCAATATTAGTAATATTATCTTCATCCTCAGTAAGTACACCACCGCATCCTAACTTTTTCTTAATTTTTTTTAGAAAATCCTCAACTTTATCTTGTTCCATAAATTTATCTAAATTATATACACAAGTTTTGTTCTTTCCTTTAATTTTTTTAAATCGAATAATGACTTTTTTGTCAATTTCAGTTAAAAGATTATTTTCCTCTTCCATTCTATTAATATATATAAATAAAATATATTTTGATTTAAAATTCAATTTTTTTAAACAACTATTGTTTTAGTAAATTTTATCTCAATGTAATTATTAGATAAA
>JACCEC010882624.1_pt1 | contig 116209 bp, 98 predicted proteins | sample 7450121 | NCBI WGS metagenome assembly JACCEC01 (sample SAMN15323455, study PRJNA562643) | freshwater metagenome | isolation source: river surface water | place: USA:Blue River Watershed | collected 2017-08-18
AATCAAAAGCTCATCGAAAGTAAATGGGACAAGCGCTTTGGCGACCGTCAAAACGAACTTGTGATTATTGGACAAGATTTAAACCCCAAAGCCATTGAACAAGAACTTATGGCATGCCTTTGCACTGAAGCCGAAATTAAGAAAATGGAGGCTAATGAGCGCTTTTTTGACCCGTTCCCTGTACTATAACTATTTCACTTATTTTATTAAACAAACTATGTCACTTGTACACACCCGACTCCTCGTTTTGCTTGCTTTGGTAGTTATGCTTGGTAGCTGTAAAAAAGAAGACCCTGCTCCCGAAGACGAAAACGAATTAATCACAACGGTACGTTTGAAGTTTACCGAAAACGGTACTACGACAGCCCAGACTTTTACATGGAAAGATTTGGATGGCGACGGAGGTACGGTACCCACAATTAGTCCTATTTCTCTACGCACAAGTCGTACGTACAAACTTGAAGTGGAGTTTTTGGATGAAAGTAAAACTCCTGCTGAAAATAAAACCAGTGAAATTCTGAGTGAAGCCGACGAACACTTGGTAGTAGTTACTCCAAGTGCATCTAGCTTATTTACCTATACTGCTACCGACAAAGACAGCCGTAACTTCCCTATCGGTTTGACAGGTACTTTAGTAACAGGTTCTGCTAGCACGGGAACCCTCAAAGTGCAACTTCGCCATCAGCCACCTGTTAACGGTCAGCCTGTAAAAAATGGAACGGTTACCCCTGGTAGCGATGATGTAAACGTCACTTTTCCTCTGACACTCGCTCCTTAATCACGGGGATTACTTTCCTAAAAACTCTGGGGAAGGGTCTTGTCTAAAAAAAAGCACTAAAGTAACTGAAAATCGCTCATTTATTACTACTTTTGCGGTCTTAATTTTTTGAGGTGTCTTTTAGATAAGAAAGATATATGAAACTGTCCGAGTTCAAGTTTGACCTTCCTCAGAGCCTTGTTGCTCTTTATCCCGCTGACCGTGGCGACTCCCGCTTAATGGTGGTTAATCGTCAAACTAAGAAGATTGAACACAAGAAATTTTCTGAAATTATAGATTACTTCAACGAAGGCGATGTAATGGTCGTCAATGATACTAAAGTTTTTCCTGCTCGTTTGTACGGGCAAAAAGAAAAAACTGGCGCCAAAATCGAAGTATTTCTATTGCGTGAACTCAACCGTGAAATGCGTCTTTGGGACGTATTGGTAGACCCTGCGCGTAAGATTCGGGTCGGAAATAAATTGTATTTTGGAGATAGTGACTTAGTAGCTGAAGTCATTGATAACACTACTTCTCGGGGCCGTACTATTCGCTTTTTGTACGATGGAAATCACGATGAACTAATGCGTGCTATTGATGAGCTGGGCGAAACACCTCTGCCACGCGACATCAAACGCAAAGTAGAAGATGCTGACCGTGAACGTTATCAAACAATTTTTGCGCAACACGTAGGCGCCGTAGCCGCTCCAACCGCAGGAATGCACTTTACTAAGGTGATTCAGCGTCGGATGGAAATCAAAGGAGTAAACTTTGCTCCAATTACGTTGCATGTGGGTGTAGGAACTTTTCGTCAGGTAGACGTAGAAGACCTTACCAAGCACAAAACAGACTCTGAAAACTATGTCATTCCAGAGCATAGCACGGTGATTATTAACGAAGCCTTAGATAAGCAAAAGAAAGTGTGTGCCATCGGTACTACATCACTCAAAGCATTAGAATCTTCGGTATCGGCTAACAACCGCGTAAAGCCTTTTGAAGGATGGACCGATAAGTTTATCTTCCCTCCTTATGATTTTAAGATTTCAAACGCACTTTTGACCAACTTCCACTTGCCTGAATCTATCTTATTGATGATGACTTGTGCATTTGGGGGTCATGAGCTCATCATGGAGGCGTACGAAATTGCCATTAAAGAAAAATACAAATTCTTCAGCTACGGCGATGCCATGCTCATTATCTAACTGCGAATGACCAAGTTTGCCATTATCGTTGCTGGGGGAAGCGGAACACGGATGGGGAAAAGGATTCCAAAACAATTTATTGAAATTGGCGGAAAACCCATCTTAATGCATACCATTGAGAAATTTCTTTCTTATGATTTCTCATTACAGCTTATTTTGGTTCTCCCAGCCAGCGAAATGAAGGCTTGGTATGCCCTTTGTGATAAACACGAATTTTACCCTCCGATTGTCACGGTTACTGGCGGAAACAGTCGCTTTCAATCAGTTAAAAACGGGCTTAAACGTATTAGTGCAAAAGATGGCTTAGTCGCTGTTCATGACGGCGTTCGCCCATTTATTACTCCCGAAATCATTTCCAAAGGTTTTGAAGTAGCCGCTGAAAAAGGCGCAGCTGTTACGAGCGTTCCACTCAAAGACTCAATTCGGTTGGTGAACGAAAATGGAAGCAATCAATCTGCCGAACGCGCATCCTACCGCCTTGTTCAAACTCCACAAACGTTTCGTCTTGATTGGATGCGTCCAGCCTTTGACTCTCCCGAACAGTCTTTTTTCACTGACTGTGCCAGTGTTCTCAATTTTGCAGGACGAGACGTAACTCTTATTGAAGGAGCGTACGAAAATATTAAAATCACTACCCCTGAGGACATTTTGTGGGCCGAAGCATTTTTAGGGCCTACCTCCTCCACAAGTGCCTCCTAAAATTCTATTTGCAGATACGTCGCGCGGCCTTTATTTTTACTCCCCAATACCGCCGTTTTTTTTATTACTAACTGCAAATTACTCCGTTGCGAAACCGTCTTTCCGTTCAAGCCTACGTTGAAGGTGTTCTTTCGGGTAACCGAATGATTCTGAGCCGTGCCATTACGCTCATCGAAAGCCAACTTTCTTCCGATAAAGAATTAGCCCAACAAGTACTAGAGCAAATTTTACCCCATTCGGGCCGCTCTGTGCGTATCGGTATTACGGGAGTGCCTGGCGTCGGGAAAAGCACGTTTATCGAAGCTTTTGGCAAAAATTTGACTAAGGCGGGTAAAAAGTTAGCCGTTTTGGCCATTGACCCCACTAGTAAGCGCTCTAAAGGTAGTATCATGGGCGATAAGACCCGAATGGAAGAACTTTCCCACGACCCATTGGCTTACATTCGGCCTTCTCCTTCTGGCGGTTCTTTAGGAGGAGTAGCCAACAAAACGCGCGAAACGATGCTTTTGTGCGAAGCTGCGGGCTTTGAAGTTATCTTTATCGAAACCGTAGGAGTGGGACAATCCGAAACGTTGGTCAAAGGAATGGTCGATTTTTTTCTCTTATTGATGTTGGCAGGCGCAGGCGACGAACTGCAAGGTATAAAAAAGGGAATTATGGAAATGGCAGATGCAGTTGTTATCACCAAAGCCGATGGGACCAACCAAGCCGCTACTCAACGAGCTGTAGTAGAATACCAAAATGCGCTGCACTTATTCCCTCCCACTGAAAACGGATGGTATCCCGAAGTAAAAACATGTTCAGCCCTTGAAAACAGAGGCTTATATGACATTTGGGAAATGATAGAACGGTTTTCGCATCAAGTACGGCAAAACGGTTTTTTTCACCAAAACCGCCAACAGCAAAACCTCGAGTGGATGCACAGTCTAATTCGATATGCCTTAGAAGAAAAATTTTACCAACATCCAGATGTTCTTCAACAACTTTATAAAGTAGAGTCACAGGTAGAAAACGAAAAATGGCTACCTATTAAAGCAGCCACTTATCTATTGTCTGTTTTTCAAAACTTTCCTACTTAATAATTCGGAACGTTACGGGAATACATTGAACATTTGTGCAATTTTGAATAGTTACAGTAGCTGTTCCCTGTCCTGTACCAGCTCCGCAGTCACCCGTTACGCTTTGTATGGTATAAGTTGTTGTATTAGTAGGAGTAACTGTTACTGTCTTGGTTGGTTCTTGCTGAGTCAATGTCACTGAAACTCCCCCACTGAGTGCAACTATTGCAGGTAGAACGCTATTCTGAGACGTCACTGTCAAGGTTGAACTTCCTCCCGTAGCGATAGTACCCCCTCCTGACAACGTTGCAATGGGGGGGGCAGGGCACTGATTACTAATTGAAGTCAGTGTGCCTTGCGATACCTGCTTTGTCAGAGAAATATTATTTTGAGGGTCGGCAGGGTCAGGATACGCCATTGTCACTACCGTTGTAGGATTGCTTGCACTAATAGTAAGGCTATAGCACTTGTTAGTATTACCTGTGGTGCTAAAGGCCAAACAAGCTATCGTTTTCCAATTGGGGTCAACGGTGGTTCCTTCTCCGTTTACCCCATTATTAACGACGTTGATACTTAGTGCGCTGTTAGGAGTACCTGCTGTTTTGGTCATCCCTAACAACGAATAGGTGCCGCCACTGAACGCACCACGGCTCCTAAAAACGGGATTATTTAATTGGCTAGTTGGGTATATTAAAATAAAATTGGCATTTCCCATTACAAAAGCACTGTCGGCTGAAGTCGCACGAATTTCTAAACACATCGTTACCGAATCTTCGGCACAATTAAATGCTCCTGGCACTAGCCGTACTTCATAACGTCCTTGGGCTTTGGCAACTACTATATTCATTAATAGAGCCACTACGAATAAAACAGATTGAAGTTTAAACTTTTTCATATTTTCTGAAAAATTGGTTCGATTTTTGCGAAACCCTTAAAAGCCTACCTCTTATAATGCACAATTAGTATGCCGGTTTAGAAATTTACCCCTGAAAATTTACCATTATTTTTGCGCCAAAGAATATCATCATTGGCGTTTATTTCTCCATCCAAGTTATAATCTGTAAATAAATAGCGCGCAAACTTTCCATTGTCCAACCGCCATGAACTTGAATCATTGGCATTTATTTCTGAGAAAGGGGTTTTACTACAATCTCCTGAAAACAAATAATAGATTATGCCCAATTGTAATTGCCCTGACGCAGGTGCATTGATAGTAATGTAAGACTGCTGCCGTGTAAAATCATAGGTAATCTTTTCATTAGTTATCGTCACAGGTGTATGTGACGCTGCTCCAACGTGCGTTCTGTGTTCAACAAGAACATAGTAGGATTGGGAGACCGAGAGAGTAGGACAGGAAGCTACCATAGTAACATTTCCGTCTTTTCGAAGTAACCCAGCCGTCTGATATACCATCGAAGAGGCATTCGTAACGTCTGTTCGTAATGATACCATTACCCAATCGAACACATCGCTATCTTAGGTACTCACCGTTTCCGTTCCTAAATAACTCCATGGAGCCGTTTTATAAGGTTGGCTAGCGGAGGTAGCTGTTCCAAAAGGGCTTACGGGTGTTATTCGTGGGTAAAAGTCCGTACATCAGTGGCACTACTTGCCTGAACAAACAGTCGGTTAGTACTAGCAAGTGTACTAGGAAAGTAGGCGTATCCAGAGATAGCTAAACTACCAAACGGAATCGTATTGGGGAAATAAACATTGATAGCATTATTGACATCGTTGGCATTACAGTTTTACTAAGTCAAGAAATTATTTATTTGATAATCAGCTAATTGATGTTTATGTAGGGTGATTGGTACTGTGATTTTATAGACAATAATTATGCCAAAAATTGGTATAGCTAGTAGAATACACTTTTCTTTTAATCAAAAGCAGATTGATTACTTTATGACTAACTATTTTTATAAAAATCAACTCCCAATAAACAAAAGTATTTTTAGAGTTTTGCGGTATAGTCTTGGCCTAACATACGCATTTGGCGAGCTATTTGCTGTGTGCGTCGTAACGTGTAATTAGATGGGTTTTTAACCGAAAAGCGTAATGGACTGGGTAAAACAGCCGCTATTCGCGCCGCTTCCACTCGAGTTAACTCAGCTGAGGATTTATTAAAGAAGCGTTGAGCGGCGGCCTCATACCCAAAAGTCATGTTACCTGTTTCGGCGACGTTGAGGTATACTTCTAGAATTCTTTGTTTGCCCCAAATGATCTCAATCAAAAGGGTAAAGTAAACCTCTAAGGCTTTACGCACATAGCTACGGCCTTGCCATAAAAAAACATTTTTGGCTACTTGTTGCGAAATAGTGCTTGCTCCTCTGATTTTTTTTCCTTTCAAATTGTGTTGAAATGCGTTACCCATTGCCTTAAAATCAAAACCCCAATGCTCAGGGAAAAGCTGGTCTTCAGACGCTACTACCGACAATGGCGCTTCTTTTGACATGTTCTCAATAGGAGTCCAATCTGAATAAATTTTGCTGCTACGCCCCTCGGAAATAGCTTCTACCTTTCGCACTATCATGAATGGCGTAAACCAGACGGGTACAAATTTGAGTACGGTTACCCAAATTACTGAACCTACCAGAAAATACAGAATGCTCTTTAATACAATACGCGTTAGAATGGATTTCCAACTTTTCGATTTGGGCAAAGGTGCAGTCACAGTAGGTCGAATTCGATTAATAGCCATACAACAAGGTGGCACGGGCATCTTGCCCGTTAAAATGAGTGAACGTAATTTGTTATTATTTTCTGAGATAAACAAATTTTAAGTGCTTCACTTATCATTTGCCTGTTTACAAAAATCAAAAAATGCCTTCAATTGTTCAAACTAAAAACAAATCTGAGGCAATTCGGTCGGCAAATAATTTCCCCTTCTCTGTGATATACAGTACATTGCTCCTTACTTCTACCCAATTTTTTTCAAGAAATTTTTCTATGTACACTTTTTGTTCTTCCAGAAGGTCAACTTTCCCTATGTCCCAAATGACCGCCAAATCACAGCCCCAAATCGTTCTAAGGCTCGTCAAAATATAGTCATTTACTTGGTCAAAAACTGACAATTCTTCTAGTTCAAAAACAGGCTTTTTGGCCTGAATACCAAGAAGATACAGGGCATTATTAGACACGTTGTACTGGCGCGAAATACCATTGAACGAATGCGCGCTAGGCCCAACGCCCAAGTATGGCCGCCGCTTCCAATAGCTGCTATTGTGGCAGGCATAGTGGCCATTTTTGGCAAAGTTGGAGATTTCGTATTGCTCGTACCCAGCTTGTGTTAAGGATTGTACCATTTGCCCAAAATGACGCGCAGATAACTCTTCGTCAACGGGTTTTATTTTTCCTTTTTTGAGCCAATGTCCCAACGCAGTCTTTGGTTCAATGGTTAGATTATAGGCCGAAATATGCGGCGTTCCGAGCGCTATTGCTTTGTCGAGGTCTTGCTGCCAAAGTTGTTCGTCACTGACCGTTGGAACCATCCCCAAATGCGCTTGGCTCATGCCATAAATCAGGTCAATCGTCAGATTATTGAATCCGTAGTCTTGGGCCAATTTCACCGACCGCTCCGACTCTACGGCATTATGCGCCCGATTCATAAAACGCAAATAAGGTTCATAAAATGACTGTAGACCAATACTGAGTCGGTTGATGTAGGGCTTCCAAATCATTAACTTTTCGGCAGAAATATCATCTGGATTGGCTTCCAGCGTAATTTCTGCACCACTTTCCACCGTAAAAAACTGATGAATGGTGTCGAAGATTTGGGCTAGTTCATGTTGAGTCAACAATGAAGGTGTACCTCCCCCAAAATAAATCGTTTCGAGGGTTCGAGTGGGCAGATACCCCTTTTGTAGTTCAATTTCCCGACAAATAGCCTCTACCATCTCTTTTTTAGAATGGAGAGTGGTACTAAAATGGAAGTCACAGTAGTGACACGCCTGTTTGCAAAAAGGAATATGAAGGTATAAGTGCATCGCGCAAATTTACGCAAAAGCCTGCGGATAAAGGCGCCCACTTTTGGCCATGAGGTGTTCGTAGATTTCTATCGTCGCCCACGTAAACGTTGTACGGAGTACTACAAAAAACGTCGCCCAAATCGCGTATACTTGGTAGAATAGCTATTTTGCCAAAACTCCCCCAGAGTAACATATCAGGGTAAAGTTGGCGACTGTATGCACGGAGTTTTTCGTATGCTTGAATTTCCGCGCTCCTTACCAGAAAAAGAGCAGAAATTAACAAAACGAAAAAAGATAAATATGCTGTACACAATATTTATATAGGCGATTGATTTGCTGTTTTGTAAGTTGAGAATTCATCATCCAAGCGATAGTTTAGGATTAAGTAATAACTGCATGTGTTTGACAAAATCGGCAAGTTCCTCCAAACGGTTGATGGTTTCGGCTTCGCCTTTTTCTTCCAATAACTTTAGAATAATCAGCGAAAGGCTACCCTTGTATAGTTGTGAATTGTTCATGCTATGAATATACCTCAGAAATTGATGCATTAAAATCTGAGGTATTTTTTTTTGCATTACCCATTTGTTAGGAAAGCCTATAGAAATTTTTTAAAACCTTAAAAATCAAGCAATAATCAAGTAATAGATGAAGTGCAATTTGCGAGCATGAAGCAGAAGACGCACTACCGTACCATTGTGATTTCGGATGTTCACCTCGGAACCAGCGGCTCCAAGGCCAAAGAAGTTACGCATTTTTTGAAGCAATACAAATGCAAACGGCTTATCTTAAACGGCGACATCATCGACGGATGGCAGTTGAAAAAATACGGTACGTGGAAACGACCTCACACGGCTTTTTTCAAAACGGTGCTAAAAATGATGGATGACTACCACACCAAGGTCATTTACATCCGTGGAAATCACGATGATTTTTTGGATCAAATCATGCCCCTTCGCCTCGGGAAACAGTTTCAAATTCGCAAAGACTACATCTTAAAATCGGGACAAAAACGGTTTTACGTTACCCACGGCGATGTCTTCGACAGCATCACGACGCACATGAAGTGGTTGGCGTATTTGGGCGACGCGGGTTATACATTCTTACTGTGGCTCAACAAGTTATATAACCACTACCGCGACTGGTGCGGACTTCCATATTATTCACTTTCACAATTAATCAAGCAGAAAGTTAAGGCAGCCGTCAATTACGTCTCTGATTTTGAAGAAAAACTCACCGAATTGGCCCGCTCTCGTAACTGCGACGGAATCATCTGCGGACACATTCACCAACCCGCTATGCGCGACATCGACGGCTTACTTTACATGAACTCAGGCGACTGGGTAGAATCGCTCACGGCCTTGGTCGAAGACCACGATGGCAGCTGGACTCTCGTTTACTACAACGAAGCCCAAATGGGCAAAGTAGACGAGCCAACAGTATCCGAATTTTTTGGCGTAAAAGAGCGGGCGGCATCGTGAGTAAATTTCTGTTTATTATCCAAGGCGAAGGTCGAGGCCACTTGACCCAAGCTATTTCGCTGGCTCAGTTGCTGCGAGACAATGGTCACGAAGTCGTGGCTGGACTAGTCGGAATTGGCAAAGGACGGCAACTACCTTCTTTCTTTTACGATTCTTTTCCCGCTGACATTTATCCTTTTAACAGCCCACACTTGATTATGGGAAAACGGGGGATTAGTTTTTCCAAAACGATTACGCATCATCTTTTTCGGATTCCTCTCTACGTCAAAAGCCTCAAAGCCGTTCATGCCCACGTCCAGCGTTATCAGCCCGACGTCATCGTTAATTTTTACGATGTTCTTGGTGGTTTGTACGCGCTAACGTATCGGCCTGCGGTTCCGATTGTGGCCGTTGGGCACCATTATTTATTTTTGCGTAACGATTTTACATTTCCTGTCAAACTCAGTTTAAACCATTGGTTGTTAAAAATCAATACGCGCCTTACGGCGGTACGGGCTCAAAAACTGCTGGCTCTTTCGTTTTATCCCACTGCTACTTCTACTCACCACCGCATCGTGACCGTCCCGCCCCTTCTTCGTGGGGCGGTCAAAGCGCTAACCCCCACCCAAGAACCTTTTTTTCTGGTTTATATCACCTACGCCACCATGAGTAAAACCTTGATTGAGTGGCATTTACAGCATCCCGAAGTGCATTTGCACTGTTTTTGGAACCAACCCGACTGTGCATTTGACGATACGCTGACTTTTCATCAAGTGGATGGTGCTAAGTTTTTAGAGATGATGGCACGCTGTACGGCATTGATGACGACGGCAGGGTTTGAGTCGGTCTGCGAAGCGATGTACCTTGGGAAACCTGCTTTGATGGTTCCTGCGCACTACGAACAGTCCTGCAACGCCCTCGATGCACAACGGGCAGGGGCTGGGATTGCCGCCGAAGAATTTGACTTGTCGCTGCTTCTCGACTACCTCCCTAAACACGTTTCCCCGCAAGACGAGTTTCAGCGGTGGTGTCATCAAACGCCAACTCTTTTTCTAGCCCATTTAGAAGAAGTCGCGCTTAAGAAGCAAGTTTTGGAGGCTTTTGCCTAATTTTGCATCAATATTTATAAAAACAACGAATAGTCCCGTATCTGTACATTTCCCCAACGAGGGGTAAAGGGCTTAAAACAACCAAGTAAATGTTGAGCGAACAAGAACTCCTCCGCCGCCAAAAGCGCGAAGATTTGATGAAAATGGGGATTGACCCCTATCCTGCCGAATTATTTGAGGTAAACGCTACGGCAGCCGATATTCATAAAAACTACGAAAACGATAAGCTCAATTATAAGAGTATCTCGATTGCAGGCCGTTTGATGAGCTTCCGTATCATGGGAAGCGCGTCGTTTGCTGAATTACAAGACAGCACAGGCCGCGTTCAGCTGTATTTTCGCCGCGACGACCTTTGCCCTGGCGAAGACAAAACGCTCTATAATACGGTTTTCAAAAAATTGCTCGACATCGGCGACATCATCGGGGTCAAAGGCTATGTCTTTACGACCCAAACGGGTGAAATCTCGATTCACGTTGAAGGGTTTAAAATTTTGAACAAATCGCTTCGCCCACTTCCTGTGGTGAAAGAAGTAGATGGCAAAGTGTATGACGCATTTTCGGATCCTGAACAACGTTTTCGTCAGCGGTACGTGGACTTGATTGTGAATCCTCACGTCAAAGATATTTTTATCAAACGTGCCCGCATCATCAGCACTATGCGTCGGATTTTTGACGACAGAGGCTGGTTGGAAGTCGAAACGCCTATTCTTCAGCCTATCCACGGAGGAGCTACGGCCCGTCCGTTTAAAACGCACCACAACACGCTTGATATGCCGTTGTACATGCGTATCGCCAACGAGCTTTACCTCAAGCGTCTGATTGTGGGTGGTTTTGACGGGGTGTATGAATTCGGAAAAATGTTCCGCAATGAAGGAATGGATCGTACCCACAACCCAGAGTTTACGTCGTTGGAGTTTTACGTGGCTTACAAAGACTACCACTGGATGATGGGCATCACGGAAGAAATCCTTGAGAAAGTAGCCAAAGCCGTAAACGGCACTACCAAGATACAATCGTGGGGCAACGAAATTGAGTTTGCAGGGCCTTACACACGCTTGAGTATCTTTGAAGCGATTGAAAAATACACAGGTGTCAACGTAGAAGGCAAAACCGAAGCAGAACTTATCGCTCAGTGCAAGGAGTGGGGTATCGAAACCGACGCGACCATGGGCGTGGCCAAACTCATCGACGAGATTTTTGGCGCGAAGGTAGAAGATAACTTGATTCAGCCGACGTTTATCATCGACTATCCCGTTGAAATGTCACCATTGACCAAAAAGCACCGTAGCAAACCTGGTTTGGTGGAGCGTTTTGAGCTGTTTATCAATGGAAAAGAGGTTGCTAATGCGTACTCTGAGCTAAATGACCCTATCGACCAACGTGAACGTTTTGAAGAGCAACTTCGCCTTGCTGAACGTGGCGACGAAGAAGCAATGGCCATGGACGAGGATTTCATCCGTTCGCTTGAGTATGGAATGCCTACTACTTCAGGAATTGGTATCGGTATCGACCGTCTGACGATGATGATGACCGACCAAACCAGCATTCAGGAAGTGTTGTTCTTCCCACAAATGCGCCCAGAGAAGAAGATAGAAATGGCCACCGAAGCCGATTATGTAACGCAAGGCGTGCCCGCGATTTGGGTGCCTGCCCTCCAAAAAATGGGTTTCTTAACCATCGACGCCCTCAAAGCCGCCAACCCCAACAAAGTGTTCAACGATTTGGGAGGTTTGCGCAAAAAACTAAAAATCGACGCTCCCATGCCTAAAAAAGAAGAGGTTGAGGCTTGGATTGGATAACATAGTGACAAAAAGCGGTGATTGTTCCCCGCTTTTTTTAGTTTTATACCCCTACCCAATTTGGCACTCTACCGAGTACGCTTTATCTTGCCAAAACATTTACATTTCACTGAAACTCAAAACCATTTCGCGATGAAAAAGCTGTTATTGTCTTGCCTCGCGCTGCTTCCTTTCTTGGCTGTAGCCGCCCCTGCCCCTTTTTCGGTGACAGGTGCCATCAAAGGACTAAAAGACCAATAATTGCAATTATCGTTTCAGGCTCAAATAGAGTATCAATTCAAATTAATAACTATGGCACTCTTAAAAATAAGATAACAGCAATCAAAGCAGACAATACAATTTCAAGAAATAAACTTAAAGATATAACTGACTGTATTGATGAAATAGAGACAACTATTGACTCAGGGAGAAAACAAAAATTTTCTTTTCAAAGTCTTGTAGAGTTGACATTGGATTTTTCTAGCATAGGTTCTTTAGTTATTGAACTGAAAAAATTAATATTTGACAATTAGCAGACTACTATTAATTCTTATAGTAATATTAAGGATAAAGCTATTTATTTTGATATTTTATCTAGAATTATCAATTTAAATTTTATAAAAAAAACACAATGAAGACAAAAGTAATCATTTTCATCTTTCTATTTCTAACATTTAAATCTTTTTCACAAGAGCTAATTGACACTTCTGGTAATTTTACCTCTCAAAATAGTACAGTTTATTGGACACATAAATTTGAGAAGATATTTACTTTTCAAGACCTTTTGATTTCAGTAAAAAAAGCAGGTATTTTAAATAATATCGACATATTTCAAAACACAATAGTGGGACAATCCGTTGAAAGTTTTATGGATTATCGAGGTGCTGGATTTACACGTATGTCAACACCAATTATTCTTTCAAATAGTTCTTATAAATCCTTTGTTACTATTGAAAATTTTAGTGATGGTTATATTGTAACAGTCAAGAAAATTACATTCATTAATCAAAATGATACAAAGCAAATAAGCCCATTATTTGGTTCAGCTCAGGGAGAAATAACACCTATCGAGACAATTGCAATTAAAAAGACTGGTAAGTTTACAAATTCTTTCCTTAATCAAGCAGCTAAAATTATAGATTTTACTTTGAAAAAAAATTATACCTTCTAAACTAGATTAACCAAACCATTTACCTCCGATACGGAAAAACTGTGGATTCGTTGAAATCAGCGAATAGTGAATTTCACTTCAAAGGGCAAAACGCAGACTTCGTTTTTTGTGGAGAAAAACGCTACACTTACGTTTGCGGGTAGCCTCGAAGAACTGGAAAATCCAAGCGTAGTGGGAAATTTGTATTAGCATCTGGCCCTCCAAGTTGTCCCTTTTTCTGACGCGCATTTATACGCTTGTGGGTCATCCCATTATATGCTGATGGTGGAAATCCATTTGCTGACGATGGGTTTTTACAAAAATCAGCTCCAACGCGAGTATTTTGTGATTGAGTCCAAACCGCCAACGCCCAAGTGCTAAACTGCATGGCGCACCCCCCTCACCGAAGGGGTTTCTATTGCTTGGTAAGTACTTGCACTTACACACCTACCGTTTTATACATATCTGCTACGGTTGCTACGGCGTAGTCGATTTCGGCTTCGGTATTGTATTTGCCAAATGAAAAACGAACATTGCCGCGCTCAGGTGCTACTCCCAACGCTGACAATACGTGTGAGCCTACTTCCGAACCGCTCGAACAGGCACTTCCTCCCGAAGCTGAAATCTTGGCTATATCTAAGTTGAACAACAACATATCGTTGACATCTGACGGTGGTAAACTCACGTTCAAAACCGTATAATTACTCCGCTCAAGGTTGGCTGAGTCGCCGTTGAAACGAACATCTTCTATTTTTTCGCGGAAACCCGCAATCATTCTCTTTTTAAGACTTTCCAGATGAGCGCGGTGGCTGTCCATATCGCGGTAGGCAATTTCTAATGCTTTGGCTAATCCTACAATGCCATAAACATTTTCAGTTCCCCCGCGCATATTCCGTTCTTGCGCACCACCGTGAATGTACGGATGAATACGCACATCGTTGACGTACAAGAATCCAACGCCTTTAGGACCATTAAATTTATGTGCCGCCCCGACCAAAAAATTGGTTTTTAAGTTCTTCAAATCATGGCGCAAATGCCCCATCGTTTGTACCGTATCGCTGTGAAAAATGGCGTTGTATTGCTCACAAAGCTCCCCTACCGCATTCAAATCCAGCAAGTTGCCAATTTCATTATTGCCGTGCATCAACGAAACCAACGAGCGTGGATTGGTCTTCAACAATGCTTCCAAATGGTTAATGTCCACGTGGCCTTTTTCGTCGATATTGACCATGCTGAGTTTGATTTTTCCTGCTTTGGCCAAATACTCTAATGTATGCAAAACGGCGTGGTGCTCCAGCGGTGAGGTAATGGCGTGGGTAAGGCTGTATGCTTCCACGCTGCAAAGGATGGCCGTGTTATCGGCTTCGGTTCCGCCCGAGGTAAAGAAAATTTGAGAAGGTGACGTATTGAGCAGTCCTGCTACGGTTTTGCGTGCTTGTTCAATCGCCGATTTTACGACACGCCCGTGTCCATGAATCGACGACGGGTTTCCGTATTGCTCCGTTATCCAAGGGAGCATCACTTCGATTACTTCCGCGTCGATGGGTGTCGTAGCGGCGTTGTCTAAATAAATACGGTCTGCAACTGAACGAATCATAAATTCATAGATGAATGTGAGTGAGGTGCATAGTTGTTGCGACAACTATACACAAAAATAAAGGGAATCTTTAAACCTAACAACCTACCGATTCGATTGACTATTTGCCTTTATCTTTTTCTTCGTTTTTATATTTTTCTGGAAACGAACCTATTGAAAAAGATAAGACGTGCCTTTATTCAAAATGCACAAAATAAATCATTGCCCAATAGGCAAATCTCCAAATTCATAACACCATCGCTTTCAAGATAAGTTTCTGTAGATGAAGCTCATTTTTTAATCCAACGGGTGTGCATTTTTCACCAAAATAGCCGCAATTTTACAAAAAATTTTCGTCCGTATGCCCATCATTCATCGTTCTAGCTACCCAGGCCCTCCGCGTTTTTTGTTCAACGGACATCTACAAACCGTGATTCCGAGTGTATTTCGAAAAATCAAAGGGGTTGATTATGAGCGCGAACGGCTGACGCTTTCCGACGGCGATTTTGTGGACGTGGATTGGCTCGATACGGGCAGCAAAAAATTGGTGGTACTTACCCACGGGTTGGAAGGCGACTCACATCGGCATTATATGAAAGGAACGGCGAAGCTATTTGCCCAACATGGCTGGGATGTGTTGGCGTGGAATTGTCGCTCGTGCAGCGGCGAGATGAACCGCGCGTTTCGCCTCTACAACCACGGCGAAACGGGGGACATTTCAGAAGTAATTTCCCACGCTCTTCGCACAAAAAAATACGAACAAGTATCACTGGTGGGGTACAGCATGGGTGGGAATATTTCGCTCAAGTACGTGGGGGTCAATGGCAAAGATTTACCCGATGTGGTGCGGGGAGTAGCTGCTTTTTCAGCACCTACCAACTTAAAAACAAGCGCTCAGTTGTTGGATCTTCCCCAAAACCGACTCTACCGCGAACGGTTTAAAAGCAAACTGCTCAAAAAAATAACCGAAAAAGACCGATTGTACCCTAATCGAATCGACTTAGCTAAGCTCAAAGAGGTAAAAATATGGAAGGATTTTGACGATTTTTTCTCCGCTCCCGTCAACGGTTACCGCGATGCCAACGATTTTTATGAACAAGCTTCAGCCGCCAATTTTATTGAAAACGTCAGTATTCCAGTCCTCATTTGTAACGCTCAAAACGACCCCATTCTCAACGCCGACTGTGCGCCCAAGGCATTGGCGGAGAAAAGCCCCCATATTTTTGTAGAAACCCCCACTGAAGGCGGCCACGTCGGTTTTATGGTACCCAACGACGAGTTTTCGTGGGCCGAACGCAGGGCATTAGCCTTTTTGAATGGGTGAGTGCGTCTGTTAGGTGCGTCTGGATGCTCACATCCAGACGCACGATAAAATTCTCTACTCAACCACATGCCCTACAAACTGGGCGGTGTTGTCGATGATTTTGCCGCCGCGACGGTAGCCCAATCCGCAGCCTTCTCCCGCCCAAAAAACCCCCGCTTGGTAACGTTTTCCGAGCGAATCGCGCGAAAATTCGACGTACTCTTGATAGATTTTTTCATAATCTCCGTAATCACCTTCCGCCGACGAAACAACGGCTCCGTTGCTTTCAATGATTCGGACATTCGCTCCTTCTCGTCCAAAAAGTACCTTTTCCACGCTGGTTTTGTCCGTAAAAGGTTGCGAAGAAGTCGGCAATAGCAATGGGTGGTTAGGGTACAAATCCCAGAGTAACTTTAAAATGTATTTCGACTGAAAAAGCAAGGTGTAGGCAGGATTAACAATCACTGCTTTTCCGTTTTTGACGATGCTTGTCAGCAAATCTGCTAACTCTGGCTCTTCGTAACCAATGTACTCCCACGGCACAAGTTTGAACCAAAAATCGAAGGATTCAAATTGCCCATTTTGAGGGTTCTGTTTAAAAATCCCGTCCGTAGGCGAAAACTCAATCTCGTCGATGTAGCTAAACTCCACGTCAAAACCCGCCTCCCGCGCGGCTTCGCCCAATACGGCCACGTTGGTATCGTCTTCGGGAGCATCGCGCATGGTCGAAAAAAGCAACGTCGGATTCAAGTGACTATTGCGCTGACGAAGCTCTGAAAACTGCGCCTTCAATGCCTCATAAACATTATTAAACTGCTTGCTTTCATCCATTTGATTGGCCTTGAGGTGCGCCCACTGGACTACGGCAGTTTCAGGAATACACGTGGCGGTATCGGCGTTAAACTCAATGAGTTTAATCGGCTCCCGTCCTACTCCTCCCGCTAAATCGAATCGGCCATAAATGTGCCAATGCCGCTCGTCTTCCCACGTCAGCTTGACCAGCTCAATGAGGTTTTTTGGAATGCCCATTTCTTTCCAAAGCTGACGGTCGATGGCGTGTTGAGCCGCCTCGGCATAAATTTCGTAAAGTTCGTTGGCGGCGTTGTAATACGCCTCGGCCTCGTACGATTTGATGGTTACCGCCTCGTTGGCGAGGTAAGGCAGCGTATCGGCCCCGAGCATCCACGCCCAACCTACGTTGCGGAGTTGGGTTTCGGGGCTGTTATTCAAATAATGTGTTCGTATCATGGTTGTTATCAAAAAAATTATCCACCAAAACTGCGCCCTGCACGGCTAAAAAATCCGCTACGGCTACTGCTAGGACGCGAGGCGACGCTTTTACGGTAGTTGTGGTAATTGTTGTGAATACTCGACGAGCGTGAATACACCGAGGAGTTGGCATAGACTCCCGAGCTGTACCCGCGCTCGCGTTGTTCGTTGTAATAATTAGAGGAATTGTTACGTCCCAACATATACCCCATTCCGCCCCAAAGTAGCGCATTCGACAACGAACTACGGTGATAATGCGTATGATAATGGTTCGGGTTGTTGTAATAATCCCGCGTTGTGGAGTCGGTTTTTACCAGTCTTTGTGCTTCTGCTACACTCAGGGTATCGCGGCGGCCGTCGAAGTAACGCACAATCGCACCCGCTTCAGACGCGCTTTTCACCTCTACTTCATCCGTGATTTTAAATTCACCTGGTTTCATTTCGGTGATGTAAGTTTTGACGGGGCGACCTTTGTAGGGCGCTTCTGCTTGTTGGCGGTCATCATCCGACGAGCCACCGCAACTTTGAAGCAACATTCCTCCATTCAATAACGCCACCGACAAAGCAGTTCCTACCGTAATTTCTCGGACGGTTTTAATCACCGCCCCGTTTCGTTTAAGTGTCATATTAGTAAAGGTTGTAGTAATAATCAATTGGTTAAAATTAGTATTTCATGGCTGAAAAAGATAATGCAAAGGTAAGTCAGTGATTATACGGCCTCCAATCATTTTAGGATGAGCAGTTATTTCCAAGAGTACTCTCCTTGAGAAAATCGGATGAACGGCATCAAACTATCTATTTTTAGCATTAAAAATACCTTTAAGAGTAGCTTCGATTGGTTTTCGCCCTATCTTTACGGCGCTAAGTAAAACTTGCCAAGTTAATTCACCAATTGCCTATGCTTTTATCTAACTCCCAAAGCAAAAACAAAGGCTAAACCATCAATAAGTTCCCCCATTGGGGGTTAGGGGGCTTCAAAAACTATGAAAATTACCGTAGTAGGTGCAGGTGCAGTAGGTGCTACCTGTGCTGACAACATCGCCCGCCGCCAATTGGCTCAAGAAGTAGTATTGCTCGATATCAAAGAAGGCTTGTCGGAAGGTAAGGCCCTCGATATGTTCCAGACGGCTACTTTAAACGGGTTTGATACGAAAATCACAGGTTCAACAGGTGACTATGAAAAAACAAAAGGTTCGGACGTAGTTGTCATTACTTCAGGGATTCCTCGGAAGCCAGGTATGACGCGCGAAGAACTTATCGGTATCAATGCTGGTATCGTAAAAGGCGTAGCAGAAAACATTTTGAAATACTCTCCTAAAGCCATTATCATTATCGTTTCAAACCCAATGGATACCATGACTTACTTGGCGTTCAAAGAGTTGGGCTTGCCTAAGAAGCGTATCATCGGTATGGGTGGTATTTTGGACAGCGCACGTTTCAAAACGTACTTGTCGATGGCAATGAATGTTTCACCTAATGACCTCCACGGAATGGTAATTGGTGGTCATGGTGATACGACCATGATTCCTTTGACTCGTTTGGCGACTTACAACGGTATCCCAGTAAGCCGTTTCTTGTCAGAAGAGAAACTACAACAAGTAGCCGCTGACACGATGGTGGGTGGTGCTACTTTGACAAAATTGATTGGTACTTCGGCTTGGTATGCACCAGGTGCAGCAGTAGCAACGTTGGTAGAAAGCATCGTACGTGACCAAAAACGTATTTTCCCTTGCTCAGTTTATCTCAATGGTGAGTATGGCCAAAAAGATATCTGCATGGGTGTGCCAGTGGTAATTGGTGCAGGTGGTTGGGAAAAAATCATCAGCCTTCGTTTGAGCGAATCAGAAAAAGCGGCGTTTGCAAAATCGGCCGATGCTGTTCGCAACATGAACAACGTGCTTACCTCTATGTAAAATTTTCTTTTGGAAGAAAAATAAAAGCGGAGTACTCGAAGTACCCCGCTTTTATTTTGGGTAAAGACGGACTTTTTAGACCTTTGTAAAGGAAAATTAAGATAGTTATTCATGAAAAAAGGAATTGCCTATTCACTCATTGTTTTGTTGACATCGGTAATCGCAGGGCAGGCACAAAACCGACCTATGACCGAGGAAGACTATTATCGTATTGTTACCCTGCCTATTCCCGAAACTGTCCAATTGGAGGTGGGTGGATTGGCCGTCTTACCCGACGGACGCCTTGCTGCTTCTACCCGTCGTGGAGAAGTATGGATGATAACAAATCCCTACCTCAAAGGCTCAGGACAGCCATCTTACAAACGTTTTGCCCACGGCCTTCACGAGCCACTTGGGTTGTTGTACCGCCCCGATGGCTCATTTTTGTTATCCCAACGCGGTGAAATCACGCATCTCGTTGACTCCGACAACGATGGAGTTGCTGACATTTACGAATCATTTTACAAATGGCCACTATCGGGGAATTACCACGAATATTCGTACGGGCCTGTCCAAGCACCCAACGGCGACTTGCTCGTAACTCTCAACCTCGATTGGATTGGCTATGGAGCGAGTTTAGCCAAATGGCGCGGCTGGTTATTGAAGTTTGACGATAAAGCCAACATGACCCCCATCGCCACGGGACTTCGTTCGCCTGCGGGCTACGTTGCCCTGCAAAATGGCGACATGTTTTATACCGAAAACCAAGGCGACTGGGTAGGTTCGGGGCGAATGACACACCTCGAATCGGGCGATTTTGCGGGAAACCCCGCAGGTTTACGCTGGAGCCAAGAACCTGAGTCGCCCGTTAAACTTAAAAAAGAAGACATTCCTGATACGGGTGAGCCGCTTTACGAAGTCGCCAAGCGCGTTCCAGGCTTGAAAGCTCCTGCTGTATGGTTTCCGCACACATTGATGGGGATTTCTACCTCCGACATTCGTGAAGACATGACCAAGGGAGCCTTTGGTCCTTTTGAAGGACAGTTGTTTGTCGGCGACCAAGGGCACAGCAAAATCATGCGTGTCATGCTCGAAAAAGTAAAAGGACGCTGGCAAGGAATCTGTTTTCCCTTCCGCGAAGGATTCCAATCAGGAATTTTGAGAATGGTTTGGGGACTTGACGGTTCTATGTTTGTCGGACAAACAAGCCGTGGCTGGTCAGCGACTGGGAAAGATAATTTTGGGATTCAACGCTTGGTTTGGACGGGTAAAACGCCGTTTGAAATGAAAACCGTCAAAGCAAGACCTGATGGTTTTGAGGTAGAATTTACGTTGCCAGTTGACAAAAAAACAGCCCAAGATGCGGCTTCTTATCAGTTCAACAGCTTTACTTACAAATACCACCATACCTACGGTAGCCCGATCATCCGTGCCTCTGAGCGAGTGATTAAGCACATTCAGGTGGCTGATAACGGCCTCAAAGCACGGATTGTGTTGGATAGCTTAAAACTTGGTTACATTCACGAAATCAAAGCCGAAGGCATTCGCTCGGCGGCAGGGTTGCCCCTTTTGCACAATGTCGGCTATTATACTTTGAACGAAATTCCTGACGGCGAAAAAATCCCAAGTTCACAATGGAACGTGGTTGTTCCTGCTAAAGTAGCCGATGCCAACGCCCACGCGGGTCATACCATACCTGCTGCTACTACACCCACTCCCGCCAAAGCCAGCAATAGCCCCAAACGGGTGCTTGAGCAGCCTGTGGATTGGAGCAACGGTCCCGACCAAGTGATTATTTTGGGAACCAAACCTGGATTGAAGTTCGACCTTGCCGATGTACAAGTGCAAGCTGGGAGTAAAATCAAATGGGTTTTCAACAACAACGACGATATGCTTCACAACTGCGTCCTTGTAAAACCTGGCACCGCCAACCCAACGGGTGAAGCTGCTATCAAATTAGGGCTCAAAGGCCCTGATATGCAATACGTTCCCAAATCAGCGAATGTATTGTTTCATACCAATATTCTCCAACCAGAAACCAGCGAAACCATTTACTTCGTTGCTCCTTCTGAACCTGGCGATTACCCTTTTCTTTGTACGTTCCCAGGGCATCATACGTTGATGCAGGGTAAAATGAAAGTGGTGAAGTAAGTTCCTAATTAAAAAGGCGTTCCAAAAACCTTTTGGAACGCCTTTGCATAAAGTAAAAAATAGAACGATTACTGCGCTCTAGAACGATTTCCTACTTCCAACGGCGTAAAGTCTTTGAAGGTATTTCCAATAGCCTTGTCTGTTGCTTCCTTTTTATTCTCCCAACCCGCATCTAAATCCAGCGTTACCAAGCCTTTAATTGCCAAAGCTGCTCTAAATTCATCGCGTTTTTTAGCATAATCATTCTGACGACGGGCTGCTTTCAGCGCAAACTCCCGCGCAAAGACATCGCCTTTGTTCTGGATTTCGATTTTCTTTTCTAATACATAGTTGTAACGGTCTAGTAAATCGCGCAATGGTTTTCCAATTACCTCCGCTGCTTCCAACGCCCCGATTGTGGCAATGGTTGTTCCTCCAATCGCCGTAACAATGGTTTTAGTTTGAGCCGTTTTTATCAATGCTGGTGACAAACCTGTGGTTGCACCCAATGACGCATTGATCATCGAGCGGTTCTTTTTCCCTTTTTTGGCTTTTAAATACGCTCGTTTGAGTTCTTGTTCTTTTTCAGAAAGTTGCGTCACTAAATTCCACGCTTCTACCAGTGAACTACGATACAGTGCATACAATTGACGGTCCCGTTCGATTTCGTTGACTGCATTCATAATCGTAAACCGAATTTTTTGCTCTTTTCGGTTTTGCTCTTTGTCTAACACAAAAAAGTTAATGTGGAATGTCAACGAATCGTGTGGGTCTTTCACAAAATCATAGGTAGGTGTCCAGATAAATTCGTATTGATTATTGGTATTTTTTACCAATGCTTTAGCAGGTACATCGGGGTTATCTGTTACAAAATCAAAAGCTTCAATATCATCATCGCCATTAGGGTCCGACAAAAAGAACTTCAAATTGATAGTTGCATTTTCCTTTGCTTTGAAAGAATCTCCTTTCGGAATCTGAATAATATCGGGCGGAAGATCCATTTGAGTGGCTTCTAGTTTAAGGCGTCCCTTCGCCCGCGCTTTGCTTGGCTGATCTTCTACGTGGAAGTCAATGTAGATGGGCTTATTTTTTAAATTGTTGAATTGAGTCATCGAAGGATGCCACGTCAATTCTCCTGCCGCTGATAGCTTGGCACCTTCAGGTAATGTTTCCGTTACAGGAATAATAGCGAGCGGGTCATTGTCTTCATCCTTCAACGCATTAGGATCAATTTGGTAAATGTTCTGCGTACGGTTCTGGATGTAAAACGGCTTCAAAATATCAATCTGTGGTGGGCGATTGACATGTATTACCCTCAAATCGAACGACCGCGTCGCTGTTTCGTTGTAGCTATTTTTGGCTTCAACAATTAGCTGTATCGACTTTTGAGTATTGGTACGGTCGGCCAAATCATACGATGGGACCCATTCAAAATACCCCGTCGAGTCAAATTTCATATCGTCTTCTAAACCTTGTTTCACCGTAAAACGAATCAGTGAGTCGGCTTTCCCGCCCAACGTCTTCAGTCGAAACTCGATCTGGCTTCCTTCGTGTACCACGTTCCAATTAGGCTCATTAGGAAGCTCAATCTGAAAATTAGAACGATTATCTTGGGCACATACTAATGTCTGAAAATGAATAAATAACAAGAAAAAAAAATGAATGTAATATTTCATGGTAGCTTCAAAATCTCATCTGCATTGAATTAAACGTAAAATTACACCAATGATTTTACGTCTCCTCAAATAATTACTTTATTTCTATACTTATCCAAGAAAAATTTAAATCATATGAACGTTTAATTGCATATTTTCAAGAAAATTTGTTTTACATCTCCATTTTATTCGGTTTATTTTTTTAATTACTTCCTTGTTGCAAAATCAGGCCCTTTTCATTTTCTGAATACTTCTAAAAATCATGTTGCGTTTTAGCACACTACTCATCATTATGGTATTTTCGGTCTCCTTTTACGGTACCGCCCAACGTGCTCGCGATTTAGGATTAAAAATCGGGGTACTTCCAACAGGCAAGTTAAACGCCATTACCGACGTGAGTGGAGTCAAAGTAGGCCATACTACGCTTTTCGTTGGCGACAGCATTCGTACGGGTGTTACGGCTATTTTACCCCACAACGGCAACCTTTTTCAACAAAAAGTACCCGCTGCGATAGAGTTGGGGAATGGCTTTGGCAAATTGACAGGCTACAGTCAAGTCAATGAATTAGGCAACCTCGAAACCCCTATCGTTTTGACCAACACCCTGAGTGTCCCTGCTGGAACCTCCGCTTTGGTCGACTGGACATTGCACCAACAAGGAAACGAAAACGTCCGCTCAGTGAACCCTATTGTCGGCGAAACTAACGATAGCTACCTAAATGATATACGAGGCCGTCACGTCAAAGCCTCTGATGTGCTTCAAGCCATCCAACGCGCCACTACTACCAACCAAGAGGAAGGCTGCGTGGGAGCAGGAACGGGTACGGTATGTTTTGGTTGGAAAGGGGGTATTGGTACTTCATCGCGCAAGCTTCCCCAAAAATTGGGAGGTTATACGGTGGGCGTTTTGGTACAAACCAATTTTGGCGGGGTTTTGGAAGTGGCAGGCGCACCCGTTGGCGTGGAGTTGGGTAAGTATTCGTTCAAAGAAACCCTCGACAAATCGGGCGATGGTTCTTGTATGATTGTCGTAGCCACTGATGCACCTTTAGACGCTCGTAACCTCAAACGTCTAGCAAAACGAGCTTTGCTAGGGTTAGGGAAAACAGGCGGTATTATGGCCAACGGCAGCGGCGACTACGTGATTGCATTTTCGACGGCGTATCGAATTCCACATGAATCCACTTCTCCGCTCGAAACCTATGCACTCCTTCGTAACGACGATACCTCACCATTGTTTCTAGCATCCATGGAAGCCACCGAAGAAGCCATCATCAATTCGCTGTTTATGGCCCAGACGACCAAAGGGTATCAAGGCCATACCATTGAACGATTACCAGTTTCAAAAACACTAGAAATCTTGAAAAAAGCCGGAAAGGTGAAGTAGTAGAGGAGAGGCAGTGCTGAGGGTTGCTCACAACCCGAATAAAAGGCAAAAACAAATCTTTAAACCCAAAAGCCGACTAACGCCTTTCAGGTTGTTGTTCAAGATTAAATAAGTCGTTCAACACATCAATCAGCGTTTCTGCTTCACCACGCTTACAGGCAGCTTTTAGTTGAAGCACAGGAAGTTTGATGATTTTCTGCATCATACTCGACGTGATTTTATCCATTTTGGCCGCTTCATCTTCCGTCAAGTTTTTCATGAAACGGGCCATTTCGTCTTGACGAATCTGCTCAAGGGCATTTTTTAGCTTTTGAATCGTAGGCGATACTACCATTTCTTTCGACCAGTCGCTAAATTCGTCCAAGGCTTGGTCAATAATACCTTGTACTTGAGAAACAGAAGCCAAACGTCGGTCGAGTGCTTCGTTGGCTTTAGCTTGAATATTATCGATGTTGTATACAATTACCCCAGGTACTTGCTCCGCATCAGCAGCCACACTGCGAGGTACCGACAAGTCAATCACGTATTTGAATGAGTGGAGAGGTTTCTTTTGAAGAAGCGCTTTATTGATAAAAGGCTCATCGCGTAAAATCGACGAAATTACTACGTCTGCTTTGAGAATTTCCTCTTCTACATTCTCAAAATCAGCCACACCAAAGCCAAGTTCATGGGCCAGTTGCTCCGACTTGGCACGGGTACGGTTGACTACCGTAATATTTGTATATTCTTTTTCTTTCAAATTTCGACAAACATCCGTTCCAATCTCTCCCACTCCCAACACTAAAATCGACGGATTTGCTTTCAACGCGGTTGCGTGCTCGATAAGCTCAACCGCCACGTATGAAGTAGAAGCGGCTCCATCACGGAAAGATGTTTCTTGCGCAACGCGCTTGTTGGCAAAGAAAATAGTGTGTAATAAACGGTGCAAAAACGGCCCTGCCATCCCCAAATCAACCGACCATTGGTAAGCGTGTTTTACTTGATTCGGGATTTGCATATCGCCCACTACTTGCGAATGAAGCCCTGTAGCTACTTCAAACAAGTGACGAGCTGCTTGGTTTTGGTCACTATAATTAACGAAATAAGGGAGATAGGCTTCGGTATTGGTCAACCCTTTCTGAATGAGAAGTAGTTTAGCAATATCAATATTACAGTCGTTCGCTGCATTGTAGTACACTTCAGTACGGTTACAGGTCGAAACCACCAAAATGTCAGTCCCCCCGAAAAACTCTTGCACTTTGAGCATCAGGCCTTTGGATTCATCTTCATTTAGTGCAATTTGCTCCCGAATCTCTAGTGGAGCTGTTTTATACGAAATGCCAACGCTTCTAAACTGTAAATATTCCATATCACTTGCCAGAAAAAAGTTCACAAAGTTACCTCAAACAACGCGTTTTGAAGAATTAAAATCCGAGTAAAAAATAATTTAGAATGAGTATAAATAATTAGTCTAACCTGCACCGCAAAATGAGCGGTTTTTAAAGTTCAAAAGATGACTTTATACAGGTGACAAAACTGATTTTTGTCATATTTTGGATAGTCATCAAAAACTTTTTCCTTTGAACCCTCAAAATCTCAACGTGTACGTTTATTTTTTAATTTTTCGTTTATAATTACATACGACTTACAAAAGCAATTAGATGCTTCTGTTGTACCTATTTTTCAAAAATATTTTCGGTATCGCTTATGAAATTTCCAACCATAGACATTTACAGCCACAAAAATCTGTATCAGTTATTTATTGGTATCAATTTGGCGCTCATTGGCATTGCCTCCGTTTTTTACACCTACAACATTGTTGATAATCTTGACACCCGTGAACATCGGCAGCTAGCCATATTCGCTCAACTCATTGAGTACCAAGCCAATCATCCCGATTTGACCGAAGATTACACCAAACTTTTTGAAATCGTTCGGGAGAATATCAAGCAAAGCCGTATTCCAACGGTATTAGTCAGTGAGGATATGCAACCGCAGGGAGACATTAATCTTGATATCCCTAAAAATGTTTCTTCTGCCGAACACACAAAACTTTTGCAAGAGGCTTTTGAGGAAATAAAAGACGAGAACCCTCCTATCGTGGTTGACGTCATGGGTACCAAACAGTATATCTATTACAGTGACTCTCCCCTTTTGGTTCAGATGCGTTATTATCCATACGCTCAGCTACTGAGCTTATTAGTACTCGCTTTTCTAGCCTATTTGGTTTTCAGTTCTTCTCGCTCAGCCGAGCAAAATCGTGTGTGGGTAGGGCTAGCCAAAGAAACAGCGCACCAACTCGGAACCCCTATTGCCTCGCTCATGGGTTGGGTATCGTTTTTCAGAACCGACCCTGACCGCTACCCTGAAGAATACACCCATGAAATTGAGAAAGACATCAATCGCCTCGAAATGATTACTGCCCGTTTTTCTAGTATTGGCTCTGCTCCTACCATGAGATACGAAAAAGTAGTAGAAGTACTTGGGCCGTTTTTGGATTACCTCAAACGACGGATTTCGACCAAGGTAAAACTTGAGTTTTTGAATGAATTAGACCCCGAGCGCTCGATGTACCTCAACCGCAACCTGTTTGAATGGGTCGTAGAAAATATCTGCAAAAACGCCGTTGATGCCATGACGGGCGTTGGCGAAATCAAGGTGCGTATGTTTGCCCTCAATAAACAAGAGGTAGCCATCGATATTAGCGATACTGGAAAAGGAATTCCACGCGGCAGTTGGCAAAAAGTGTTTAAGCCTGGGGTCAGTACAAAAAAACGAGGCTGGGGGCTGGGTTTGACCCTTGCCAAACGCATAGTTGAAGAATATCATGGTGGAAAATTGTACGTAAAATCCTCCGAAATTGGGAAAGGTACTACCTTCCGAATTATTTTACGAAAGTGACGACTTAATTTGTACGTAATACTCCGATTTTTTGGGTAAACTCGTTTTCGCACAACATTTTTCAATAAAACAGGTCATTTCTATAAAAAATATCCAAAATAGAGATGACTGGTTTTGGGTTTCAGAAAACAAACTCCTAATTTTGCGGCCTGAAAGAATGAGTTAATAGTTATCCGCGTATCCGTTGAGTGGAATTCCTTCAAAATTAGCGGGTAACGATAACATTAACGGATAACAGATAACTGATAACGCTTATTTAACAAATAATGGCAAACACAACAAGCATAGGCAAAGTAACGCAGGTGATTGGCCCCGTTGTGGACGTGAGTTTTGAAGGGGAAGGCAATCGCTTACCAGCTATCCTTGACGCTTTGGCAGTAACCAAGCCCAACGGACAAGTGGTAGTACTAGAATGTCAGCAGCACCTTGGCGAAGACCGCGTGCGCACCATCGCGATGGATAGTACGGAAGGTATCCAACGTGGAATGGAAGTAAAAGATATGGGTGGCCCTATTTTGATGCCAATTGGCGACGATATCAAAGGACGTCTATTTAACGTAGTAGGTGACCCTATCGACGGGTTGAAACCTCTTGACAAATCAAACGGGCTTTCGATTCACCGTGCTGCTCCTAAGTTTGAGGATTTGGCAACTGCAACTGAAGTACTTTATACAGGTATCAAAGTAATTGACCTGTTAGCTCCTTACGTAAAAGGGGGTAAAATTGGTCTTTTCGGTGGTGCGGGTGTAGGTAAAACCGTATTGATTCAAGAGCTTATCAACAACATCGCAAAGGCATACTCAGGTTTGTCGGTATTTGCAGGGGTAGGTGAGCGTACTCGTGAAGGAAACGACCTTATGCGTGAAATGATTGAGGCTGGTATCATGAAATACGGAGAAGGTTTCAAGCACAGCATGGAACAAGGTGGCTGGGATTTGAGCAAAGTTGATTATGACGTACTCAAAGATTCGCAAGCTACGTTCGTATTTGGTCAGATGAACGAACCTCCTGGAGCTCGTGCTCGTGTGGCGTTGTCGGGTTTGACAATCGCTGAGTACTTCCGCGACGGAGACGGTACAGGCCAAGGCCGCGATATTCTTTTCTTTATTGATAACATTTTCCGCTTTACACAAGCAGGTTCTGAGGTGTCAGCCCTTTTAGGACGTATGCCTTCAGCCGTAGGTTATCAACCTACACTCGCTACGGAAATGGGTGCCATGCAAGAGCGTATCACGTCAACAAAACGTGGTTCAATTACATCAGTACAGGCCGTTTATGTACCTGCCGATGACTTGACTGACCCTGCCCCAGCAACAACATTTGCCCACTTGGACGCAACGACGGTATTGAGCCGTAAGATTGCCGAGTTGGGTATCTATCCTGCGGTAGACCCTCTTGACTCTACAAGCCGTATCCTTTCGGCGGAAACCCTCGGTGATGCACACTACAACTGTGCTCAGCGCGTGAAGCAAATCTTGCAACGCTACAAAGAATTACAAGACATCATCGCGATCTTGGGTATGGAAGAATTGTCGGAAGAAGACAAGCAAACAGTAAACCGTGCTCGTCGTGTACAACGTTTCTTGTCACAGCCGTTTTTCGTAGCAGAGCAGTTTACAGGTTTGAAAGGAGTACTGGTTGATATCAACGATACCATCAAAGGCTTTAACCAAATCATTGATGGAGATTATGACCACCTTCCAGAATCAGCCTTCAACCTTGTAGGTACTATTGAAGACGCTATCGAGAAAGGTGAGCGTTTATTGAAAGAAGCTGCTGGTAAATAAGCTATGACATTAGAAATCATCACTCCCGACAAAAAAGTCTTTTCAGGTGAGGCTACTTCGGTAACACTACCTGGAACGGAAGGTTTGTTTCAAATTTTGAACAACCACGCCGCTCTAGTAAGCACACTTGGAAAAGGCAATATCATCGTCGAAGGTAGTAGCAAAGAAACCTTTACCGTCGATGGTGGTGTGGTAGAAGTATTAAATAATAAAGTATTGGTGTTGGCTGAAGCAATTTTGTAAACACCACTTTGCAATACGCTCTAAAGCGCGAGATAACCTGTCTCGCGCTTTTTGTTTTTTCACCTTCCCGAAAGTTTCAAAACTTTCGGGAAGGTGAAGGTTTTCCTGTATCTTCGCCCTAAATCTTTGAAGAAAATGGCACGTCTCTCTCAGTTAGGTATGTATCTTCTTTTAGCAGGTTTGGGGCTGTGGCTATACACCCTTACCCTCAACGAATTTACCCTTACTCCTGCCCTTGTTTCTTCCCACCTCAAACCCGAGCATCAAGCTACGTTGGGGGTTCGCTTACAGCCATTACTCCAAAAAACCTTCCACGCTAGCTGGGAGTTTACGTACGCCTTTGATACGATTCTCAACAACCTCAATAAAGAATACCGCAGTGCTCAGCAATGGGATAAGGTCATTTACGACGAATATAGCTTCGCCCTCACCAAAGCGGCCGCCTCAGGTTCGCTCAAACAACAGCCTTGGCTATGGTTTGGGCTCACGTTTGGACTAGTTATCTTCGGTGCTCTGTTGTTCATTCTACCTGCTCTTTCCCAATTGGCAGGTAATAAAAACAACGGTATTTTTCAAGATGCGTCGACCAATCGTGGGTGGATTGCAAAATGTATCGGCGCCTTTCTCATTCTTTTTTACATTACGCTGTACTACTATCCTCAATACTTAGCCAACTGGACAATGCTCGTGGATCCTATCAGCCGAGTGCTTAACGGTGCCGAGGCGAGCCAGTGGTTTTTATATGGTTTTATTTATACGGTTTGTGTACTCGTCATGGGGGTAAGAATGACCATCAAATACCGACACAATCAGTATCAGCAAGTGCGGACGGCCTCAGTGGTGTTTTTTCAAATGGTGGTTGCTTTTCTTTTACCCGAAGTTTTGGTCAGCCTCAATAAACCTTATTTCGACTTCAAAAATATTTGGCCGCTTGATTACGACTTTTTCTTCGATTATAACCTCAATAGCCTTCTCCAAAGTGGGGATTTGGGCATTTTTATGTTGGTTTGGGGTATTGTTTTATTCGTTGTGGGTGTACCCGTTTTGACTTATTTTTTTGGAAAACGCTGGTACTGTTCGTGGGTATGTGGCTGTGGCGGCTTGGCCGAAACCCTGGGCGACCCTTATCGACAACTTTCGGATAAATCTTTAGCTGCTTGGAAAATTGAACGTTACCTGATTCATGCGGTATTAGTCGCGGCTGTTTTGATGACAGTCATGGTGTTATACACCTACTTTAGCGGTTCTTCTACGATACTTTTTATTGATAGCTACAGCGTACGTTCATTATATGGCTTTTGGATAGGTGGAATTTTTGCGGGTGTTGTGGGAACGGGATTGTATCCCCTTATGGGTAACCGCGTTTGGTGTCGTTTTGGGTGCCCGTTGGCAGCGTATCTTGGAATGTGGCAACGAAAAAAATCACGTTTTCGCATTACAACCAATGGCGGTCAGTGCATCTCTTGTGGTAACTGCTCGACCTACTGCGAAATGGGCATCGACGTACGGGCTTATGCCCAACGCGGCCAAGACATCGTGAGGTCGTCGTGTGTGGGATGCGGAATATGCTCAGCCGTATGCCCGCGTGGCGTCCTCAATCTCGAAAATGCCTCTGAAAACTCGCGGGGAATGGTTGCGCCTGAGGTTTTACTTGGTAATAAGTAGTAAATGAAGCTCTTTTTATGAAAAAAATCACCGTTTTGGGCGCTATAGGGTTACGTTGTACCTGCGCTTGTAGAGGCAGGTTTTGAAGTAACGCTTTGGTACGAAAACCTACAAAGAGCGAAAGAAATTTTACCCGCGTCGGGTTACGTTAATCAAAGGAGATTTGGCTGATACTTCGGCCATTCGTAAGGCCAGAAGCGCTGACGGTTGACGAAGCCGCAGAAATTTACAAAAAGAAAAAGCATTACACCAATGCGTTCTCTAAAAACAGCAAAACTACCGCTATGGTTTTTAAAAACGGCAGGAGGGCTATTAAACCGCCAAGCCGACTAGGTTACGATGTCATCAAAGCAATGATAGAACACCCTGAGCCATTCGCTGCTCAAAGTACGTGGGACGAACAAACCGACCGTCACCGTGGCACAGTTTGCCCAAAATTTTAACTAAAATCCATAACGTACGCCCGCGCCAACACCCATAAGTTGGGGACGAGCTTGAAAGACCGCGCTGGCCCGGGTTGTTGAACCCACCGACCGCTGATAATTTCCTGACAATAGAGTCGTCCAGCGCTTACTGATTTTATACTGAAGTCGTATACCAGTAGTGGCAGAAAAAGACAGGCGGCGATAAGGGCTGTCGTTTCCACTCACCGTCATAGTATTATCTTGTCCCGTTTGGAAGGTATTTTTCAAGAAAATATTGTTGATAAGTCCTCCCAAAAGCCACAGAGAAAACTTACGTTTAGGTTTAATAAGTGCAAATCCTGTCTGAACGGGTACTTGTAAAAACTGGTAGGAATTGCTAATATCCTGTGTTGTGGATAGCGTTTGGATAAGTGCTTTATCCGAACTAATCGTTGCAAAATCATAGCGAGGAATAGTATTATCGCTCAGATTTACAGCACTTTCAAGGCTATTGATGTAACTGTTACTTGATGTACTAAACGCATTAACACCTTGGTAAACAGAGTTTCCCTGAAGGTACTGGATCCCACTTTCCAACGACCAACGCGATGACAACTGTACACCACCTTGCCATTGAAAAGCGTACGAAAGAGCCGATCGGTTAGTTGCTGATGGGGTTCGTGCCGAATTATTGAAAGATGCAGAGGCGCTGTACAATGGGGCATTGTTTGTTGTGGCAAGCCTACTACCTCCAATTTCCACGCCAGCATTGTAACTTGCAGGCATTACTCCTACCGACGCCCAGTATTCTTTAGGCAATTGCTTGGGTTTTATCGCTTCTAAAGGTTCGGCAGGTGCTGCCACCCACGGCTGACGCTTGGGATGCCCCAAAAGTTCACGCATTTTTTTGCTTTCTAAAAAAGCCAATGTCATCTCAGGGCTTACTTTTATTGCCGATGGAGAAGCTATTTTCCCTTCTTCTTTCATAACTACTACTGGTATTTCGGCAGAAGAAGTGCCTTTCTCATTCCTTTGATCTCCGCTGCTAGGCGTTGAATTTTGAGTATTTACAGAAGCTATTGTTTTTTCAGAAAAGACCGAATTTGACGCAGTTGTAGTTGATTGTTTTAAGTATTGACGCACATTTCTTACTTTTTTGCCTCCATTTCGATTCATAAAGCGAGAAGCCTCTCCTAACGAAGAAGCTGCAGCGATTTGTACTTTTTCCCCTGTGGCTTCTGTTGGTATCTGTGCTACCACTTGCGATTCTACTGGGATATTATTTGCCTTCAAACTTGTTGCAGATTGCTTTGCGCTGGCTTGCGGTGTACTTGGGTTAGCCGATGGAGCAGAAGCAACGGTTTGAGATTGTTGAACCAATTCCATCGAAGCAGCCACATTTTTTTCAGGGAGGTTGGTTTTTAGCCACCACCCGCCTACGACCAAGAGCAAAGCAGTGACACTCGCCGCAGCTACCCAGCGAAGTTGCTGCGTACGTCGCCAAAACGGAATCACCATGACGTGCTCTTCTTCCTCGTCCAAATGCGCTTCAATTCGCTCCCACAAGGCAGGAGGGGGCGTTTCGGAGGCATCGTCAAAGCGTTGTCGCCATTCGTTTTCAAAATTATGTTCTTCCGAAGAAGCCATGTTGGTCGTAGTATTCAATTGATGTACAAACTCTTTGTTTTTCTGCTACACTTCATGCTCGCACTACGAAGAGTTTGTATTATTCGTTTCTAAAATTTTAATTTGTAAAAGCTGTTTTGCCCGAGCGTACTGTGACTTAGAAGTTCCTTCCGAAATCCCCAATATCTGAGCAATTTCGTTGTGTTGGTAGCCTTCAATGGCATACAGGTTAAAAACCGACTGACATCCCGTAGGCAGCTCACGTACTAGGCCGAGGAGCTGCTTATATTCCATGTCCGAAAGCGTAGTTTCTCCCTCCGAAACCGCATCGGTATAGTCATCCACATCGGCTTGGTCTAAATAGGCTTTTTCTTTACGTAAGTACGAAATAGCCGTATTTACCATGATTTTTTTAATCCACGCCTCCAACGGACAATCGTAACGAAAGGTGTGTATTTGTGTAAAAACTTTCACAAACGCTTCTTGAAGTACGTCTTCTGCCTCAAAACGGCTACGAGTATAGCGCTGGCAGACCGCAAACATCCGTCCAGCAAAACGCTCATAGAGCGTTTTTTGGGCAGTGCGGTTTTTATTTTGACACCCCTCAACTAGCGTACGTTCATCTTTCATGCAATCCGTTCTGACTTTATGACGCTGTAGATGCTTTTATGGTTGGAATGTACTTCAAAGTTTTTGTTTTGGGATACACAGGGTCGGGTTTTGACAAACTCTTAACATATTACTTTACTAACGCGAGGGCATTTTTTACGCGATGTTCGAGAGATTCCCAGTCTTTCTTTTGGAGAATTTCGGAGGTGAGCAAGCGCGAGCCAATTCCTACTGCATCTGCTCCTGCTCCAAACCATGTCTTCAGGCTCTCGGCGGTTGGCTCTACCCCTCCCGTTACAAGGACGGTTGTCCACGGCATTGGCGCTTTTAAGGCTTTTACAAAAGAGGGGCCAAGGGTGTCTCCTGGAAATAATTTTACAATTTCTACCCCCCAAGACTCTGCCGTTGAGATTTCGGTTAATGTAGCACAACCAGGCAAATAGCCTACCTTTCGGAGATTGCACACTTTAGCAACATCCGCATCAAAACTTGGGCTGACGATAAAATTAGCCCCTAGCTGCAAGTACAACGCCGCCGTAGCAGGGTCGATGATGGTTCCCACGCCTAAAATCAAATCGGGATAGTTGGCACGGGCTGTTTTTACCAACTCCGCGAACAGTTCATGGGCAAAATCTCCACGGTTGGTAAGTTCAAACACCCGAATTCCAGCCTTATAGCAAGCGCTCAGGACATTTTTACAAACATCAATATCTTGGCTGCTAAACAGTGGAACAATAGGAACATCGAGTAACGTTTGGTACACATGAAGGCGAGAAAAACGAGCCATTAGTAAATAGTTTTTTAGAGGAATTGTAATTTGGTTGACTTTTTCAGAACAATTTATGGTAAGTTCTGAGTTACACTTAAAAAATATTTTCTCCCAAACCATATGATTACCATTGTTGTTGGTACAAATCGTCGCCGTTCTAAGTCAAAGCAGGTGGCTTTATTTTACCAAAAACTGCTTTCTGAACTTCAAGTCGAAAGTCAAATTTTAGATATTGCTGACCTTCCCGACGACTTCATTCGGTCGGCATTGTATGAAAATAACGGTAAAAATGAATCTTTTAATGCGTACCGCCAACTGATGAAAGATTCTGAGAAGTACGTTTTCATTGTCCCTGAATATAACGGTTCTTTTCCTGGGGCACTCAAAGTATTTATTGACGGGCTTGGTTACCCGAGCGAGTTGTTACACAAAAAGGCAGCGTTAGTCGGAATTTCGGATGGAGTGCAAGGTTCCGCCTTGGCTCTTAGTCATTTGATAGATGTCTTTAGCTACTTGGGGATGCACGTACTTGCCCAGAGAGTTAAAATTCCGTTTATGAAAAAGAATTTCGTAGAAGGTGAAGTCGTAGACCCTCTAATTAATAAACTCATCAGAGAACAAGCCGAGTTATTGGTGAAGTTTTAATCAATCAAAAACCTATAAGGTTTGAATTGTAAGTTACTCCAATTTCTTTAATTCTGCCACTAACAATTCTATTTGTTCAAGCGAAACCGCAGGGAAATTAGCGATGCGAATCTGACTATCTTTGAAAGGGCCGTAACCACTTCCAACCACCATATTTGACTTTTTCACTTCTGCGATTACCTCCGCTGACAACTTGCTAGTGTTAGCCACCACAACCGTCCGAGAGCGGTGTCTTTCCTCAGCTACCGCTGGGCTAAACACATTACTTGTTTCTATGTATTTAGTAAGAACCTTGTATTTTTCTTCTGTTTGTTTACGGACTACATCCGCTCCTATGGCATTGAGATCTTCGGCAATTTTACCGAGCAAATAAATCCCCAGAACGTTAGGGGTGGCGGGAGTTTCGTAGGTTTTGAAATTTTTCCAAAGCGCAGGTAGATTGTGGTGCGCTCCAATCGTGATGTCATCGTACTTGTTCAACCGCTCCGACTTGGTAAGGCATTTGTCATTGGCAATCCACACTCCTAGCCCTGCAGGCAATCCAAACGCTTTTTGCACTGAGAAGAACGCGGTATCAACCACTCCAAAATCTAGCTCAGGATAAGGTGCTGAGGAAACCATATCAACCGCAATCAATTTTTTAGAATTACTCCGCTTCAATTTATGAATATCGGGTTCGCGCATCTGAACCCCAGAACTCGTTTCGTTTTGAGTCACACAAATCACTTCGGCGTATTCTGGCACTTCCACTTCGCCATAATCAAACCCCTCGCCAAACGGTTTTTCTTGTTTGTGAGCAAACTTACGAAGCGCAACGGCGTATTCGTGAAATTTCTTGGAAAACGAACCATTAACCAAGTGAAAACTTTCGTGCTCCACGCAATTAAGCAATATCCGTTCCCATACTTCCGACGCCGACCCCGTGAAGAAAATCGCGTGAGAGTCGGGAATGTTCATCAATGTACGGAGTTGCTCGACCGTGAACTTGTAAATATCTCTGAATTTTTGGCTTCGGTGCGAAATGGAGCCAAGTTGGTTTTCGACAGCCGTACGTAAATGTTGCTCGAAGGTAGGATACATCTCGGCAGGTCCTGCCGTAAAATACACTTGTTTCATCGGTAAGTAGGTGGTCAAAATGAAAGTAGGCTACAAAAATACGCTAAATTGCTGACTACTTCTGACTATTTTTCTTCTGTTGGCTTTCAAAATACTTGCATAAATGCGTCAAATCGCATTTGTCGCATTGCGGACTACGGGCAAGGCACACATATCTCCCGTGCAAAATGAGCCAGTGGTGCGCCACAGGAATCACCGAATCAGGAATGTATTTAATAAGTTCTTTCTCAACTGCCAGCGGTGTTGTGGCGGTTTTGGGAACCAAGCCCAATCGGTGCGATACCCGAAAAACGTGGGTATCAACGGCCATAGCGGGTTGATTATAGATGACGGAGGCAATCACGTTGGCTGTCTTTCGTCCCACGCCTGGCATTTGCTGAAGTTCTTCAATAGAACTGGGCACTTCCCCGCCAAACTTATCCAATAGCATTCGCGCCATTCCTAACAAATGCTTGGCTTTGTTGTTGGGATACGAAATACTCCGAATGTACTGAAAAACTTCCTCGGAAGTGCTGTCGGCCAATGCTTGCGGATCTGGATAACGCTCAAATAAGGCTGGCGTTACCATGTTCACTCGCTTGTCGGTACACTGTGCCGACATAATAACCGCCACCAGCAATTCGTACGGATTGGTGTAGTGCAATTCGGTTTCGGCTTGTGGAAGTTTTTGAGAGAAATGCGCAATTAACTGGCGGTAACGTTCTTTTTTTAACATATACAAGTGCTTTCGCACGGTTATCCGTTGGTGGTTGTGTGTTTCTAAAATAGCCTCCCAAAGATACTTTTTTCCATCAATATGGGTGATGTCTTTCATGGATAAGATTTGGCTATCTTTGTCGAGTTTTATCAGTTCACCTATTCATCAATCGTACATGAGAAAAAACACTCTTTCCCTTAAAAACTGGGGTGTCTCGTTGGTTTTTTTATTCGCTACTCTAGCAAGTCCATCGCACGCCCAAAAGAAAACCCTTGCTCTCAACGACATTTACGGCCCACAAGGCTCTGTTTTCACCCCTCGCACGGTTACTGGTGTTAATTGGATGCAAGCAGGAGGGTTTTATACCGCTCAGCAAGCAGGCAAGGTGGTCAAATACAGCATTGCCACGGGCGAAGCCGTCGAAACGTTGTTTGACCAAACGGCTGTTAAGGTAGAAGGCACAAACCAAAGTATTCAGTTTGATAGCTACGAGTTGAGCGCAAACGAGCAAAAACTGGTGCTTACTACGGGCATTGAGCGTATCTATCGCCGCTCGTTCAAAGCCGATTTTTACGTGTATGACCTGAAAACCACAAAGCTGGTTCAGCTCTCTAAAAACGGCAAACAAATGCTCGCGACCATTTCGCCTGATGGTTCGAAAGTGGCGTTTGTACGCGATAACAATCTTTTCATTACTGACCTAACCACCATGACCGAGCGCGCCATTACAACCGATGGCCGCCGCAACGAAATCATCAACGGTGCCTGCGATTGGGTCTATGAAGAGGAATTTAGCTTTGCCAAAGCTTTCGAATGGTCGCCCGATGGTGCTAAACTTGCCTATTATCGTTTCGACGAAAGCCGCGTTCCTGAATACAATATGCAAATTTGGGGCGATTTGTACCCCAAAGATTATGGCTATAAATATCCAAAAGCGGGTGAAGCAAACTCGGTTGTGCAGATTTGGGTACATCATTTGGCTACTAACCAAAAAACCAAAATCGATGTGGGACCCGAAACTGACCAGTACATTGCCCGCATTAAGTGGACACAAAACGCTAATGTACTGTCGCTCAAGCGAATGAATCGACTTCAAAACCGCTTGGATATTTTGCACGCCGATGCCACCACGGGTCAAGCGCAAACTGTATGGAATGAAGAAAGTAAAACGTACGTGGACTTAGAATTTACCGACGACCTCACCTACTTGGCCGACGGCAAGTCGTTTATTCAAACCTCTGAACGCAGCGGCTACAAGCACTTGTATTTGTACGATATAAATGGCTCGCTGGTCAAACAACTGACTTCGGGCAACTGGGAAGTAACTGATATTGTGGGTATTGACGAAAAAAAACAAGTAATCTATTTCACTTCTTCGATGGTATCGCCGATGGAGCGTCACTTGTACAGTTTGAGTTTTGCAACACCCGTGGCCAAAAAATCAAAGAAAGCCGCGCCAGTAGCTGCGCCCCAGCCCGTCAAACTCACTGAAAAAGCAGGCAATAACGCCATCAATATGAGCCCTGATTGCAGCTATTACTTGGTGTATAATCAATCGGCGCAAGAGCCTCTGACGGTGAGTTTACACCAAAGCACTGCTACCCCAGCCGTACGAGTACTCGAAAACAACCAAAAACTCCGCGAACGTTTGGCCGAGTACGATCTTCCTACCCAAAACTTTTTCAAGTTTACCACCACTCAAGGTATCGAACTGAACGGTTGGATGATTAAACCGTTGAACTTCGACGTTACTAAAAAGTATCCCGTGCTCATGTACGTATACGGTGGGCCAGGCTCGCAGACCGTCACGGATACGTGGACCAATGCCCTCATTGGCTGGTTTAAGGTGCTGGCTACCAAAGGCTACCTGATTGTATCGGTGGACGGGCGCGGAACGGGTGCACGTGGAAATGCCTTCCGTACGTGCACGTACGCCCAACTTGGAAAACTAGAAACGGAAGACCAAATCGAAGGGGCGAAGTACTTAGCAACTCTCCCTTACGTGGACGCAAGCCGCATCGGGATTCACGGTCACAGCTACGGTGGCTACATGACCTCGCTTTGCATGACGATTGGGGCCAATTATTTCAAAGCGGGAATTGCAGGCGCGCCCGTCACGACTTGGCGCTACTATGACACCATTTATACCGAACGCTACCTCAAACGCCCCCAAGACAACGCTGCGGGCTACGATGATAACTCGCCGATTCAGCACGTGGATGAACTCAAAGGCAAGTTTTTCCTTATTCACGGCACGGGCGACGACAACGTGCATTTCCAGAACTCCGTTGATTTTGTCAACGCCCTCATCAAAGCAGGAAAGCAGTTTGATTCGTTTTATTATCCCAACCGCAACCACGGCATAAGCGGTGGAAATACCCTCATTCACCGTTACCAAATGATGACCGATTGGGTATTGAAGAATTTGTAAAAATACCCTCGTCCGATAGCACACTTTTAAGCGCGCTATCGGACGGTTTACAAATGCTCTCCATTTTATTTGTACTTTTCTAATCACTTCGTTTTGGGTACCTTTTTTATTAATACACTTATAAGCTATCTTTTATTCTATATTAATAGTATATTATTCTTTTCACTCCTCTGGGTGAAACAGTTGATAAAATTCAATTCTGTGTAGATTTCACGGGCTAAAAAGTAGGTTTTGCGGTTTTTTCAAAAAAAACAAGGTTACGATTTGATTTTTTCCTTAAATTCATTGTAGCAATATGGTTGGTTATCTATAGCCATAAATTGTACTTTTTAAACAAACAGTCTAACATTACGTATGAATACCTTCCCACTACGGTAGTGCTAAAAATGTAATGCTTTTCTTTCAAGATTGTAATTACAGATAAAGTATTTTATGGCTCCAATTTATAGCCGTACTCTTTTTTTAGGTCTAACCAGAGAAGAAATTTTGAAAATTTTTTGACAACATTGAGAAAATGTAGTAAGCCATGTCGGAATGATTCTCCATTGCTTTTTGTGCAACAGTAATAGGACTTATGATGTTTATTCTAAAGGGACAAGCACTTTGGTGTTTTGTTCTTTGAGCAGCAGACCGATATCATTCCCGAAGGTGTTTGTAGAATTGTAGGCTTGGGCCGAGGCATCGATATTTTTTTGACGAGTCCACAACAGTTTTCCTTTGAGGCTGATTTTCGAGACATCATTGCGAGTATTCATTTTAAAAGTTCCCCCGAAAGTACCTTGTTTTTTGATTATCAACGAGGGTTACGTCGGCGCTATCAAGCAGCATTGGCAGAGAGACAGCGAATGGGGGTAAAAAACGATTCTGACCCGCGCTGGAAGAGTCGTTTTCAAGAACCCAATCACATCATCGGAGGGCTTGCTCAGAGCTTAGAATTAACATCTAATCCAGATTTTGATTAGCTTTTTGAGCAAATTGTGGAAAACTATGTGGAAAACGATACAAAATTGTGGGATGCGAGCACTTTGCAGCGATTAAAAGAGCTAAAATCTATAAAAGCCAACGTTACTGTTGGTAACGCTTTTCCTAAATTACCTCTTTTGACCTTAGATGGTAAGGGGTTTCTGTTGGAAAATATACACAGCGATTATACTTTATTGTTTTTCTATGACCTAGGCTGTACACATTGCCGAAAAGCTACCCCAGCACTCGTGACAATGGCCAAACAATACACCAATAAATTGAATGTCGTAGCCATTACGCTCGACCCCGACGAAGTTCGATGGAAGGCATTTATTAATCAATTTCAAACGTAAAACTGCCTCAACGCCAGAGATACAGCCCGTTCCATCGAATTTCACAAATTGGGAGTCATAGAATATCCCACCATTTACCTGCTCGACCGAGACAAAAAAATAGTGAGGCGTTGGTTGAAAGTGGAAGAACTTTCCGCTTATCTGGTCAGTCGATAAGAAGCCGTGAGTTGAAGGCCGCTAAAACGCTGCTGAAAACGACTGTTTCTTAATTGGGACTCGCCAGGTACTGAGTAGGCAATGTACATATCGCTTATGCCCTGAATACTGGCTAAATATCGTATACCTACCGAAAGTTTATTCATGTTGAGAGCCACCCCCGCATGATACCCAAACGCGTAGGTGCGATAAGGCGAAAAGGTAAGTGGCGTCGAAGAGTATTGCGACAAAAAGTTCTTGAGGTTGCTGTCGTCAAATAGTTGTAGTGAAACGAGTGGCCCACCTGTAAATTCCAGCCGTTTATGCTTGTAGCCTAACGAAAGCGGAATATCCAACTGCCCGTACTGAATGGAGGTTTTGTTGGTACTGGCTGTTGATTCTATTTCGCCACCTTTAATAGAGAGTAAGGCTTCTACCTGTAAAAAAACATCTTCCGTACTGCGTACATATACACCTACTATATAGCCCGCCTTGCTACTTCCTTGGGTGGTTATGGTTTCTGGGGTAGTTGAGCTTGACGTCGCTCGACGTCCAAGAAAATCATCTCCTTTGAGCTGCGAAATCTGTAATCCCGCTTTCAATCCCCACTCTGCTCGTTGGGCGTGTGCTCCCAAGGCCGTCAAAACATAAAAAGCGGCAAGTAATCGTTTCATAAAACTCCTTTTTATAGTTTTAAAATAGATAAGTGATTTTCTAGTTTCAAAGTTCACTATCTTTTACTTATAAATCCAACAAACGAATGAAAAAACACCTGTTAGTTTTTCTTAGCATTCTGATTCAGAATGTGTATCAAAGCCACGGTCAAGAAGTTGATGTTTGTGTATATGGCGGAACTTCGGCGGGAGTAATTGCCGCTTATACTGCGGCCAAATCAGGTAAAAAAGTCCTTCTGATTGAACCCAGTCGGCATCTGGGCGGTCTTAGTTCAGGTGGATTGGGACAAACTGATATTGGTAATAAATATGCTATTACGGGCGTAGCTCGCGATTTTTACCGTCGTGTTGGTCAGCATTATGACAAATTTGAACAATGGACATTTGAGCCACACGTGGCCGAGCGATTGTTTAATGATTACATCAAAAGAGCAAATGTGCCTGTGTGGCTCGAACATCGTTTGGTAAAAGTTCAAAAACAAGGCGAAAAAATTCAGGCTATTGAAGTAACTGCTTCTGAATCAAAAGGGGAAAAAGTACGTATGGTAAAAGCTAAAATGTTTATCGACTGTACCTATGAAGGTGATTTGATGGCTAAAGCGGGAGTAAGCTATATCGTTGGACGAGAAGCCAATAGCCAATATAACGAAACTTGGAATGGAGTACAAATGCACGACAAACACCAATTCCCTGAAGGAATTGACCCGTATATAATTCCTGGTAACCCTTCGAGTGGGTTATTATGGGGAATTTCCAGTGCAGCTTTAGCCCCAACGGGTTCGGGGGATAAGCTATTACAGGCGTATAATTTTCGGTTGTGCCTAACCAAAGACCCCGCTAATCGAATTCCGATTACGAAACCGGCTCGCTATGACTCGACCAAGTACGAATTACTATTACGGCAAGTAGCGGTCGAAAAACCTACACACATCAATTGGGGCGTGATGCACATTGCTGATATGCCTAATTCAAAAACGGACATTAATAATAAAGGTGGTTTTTCGACGGATATGATTGGGATGAACTATTCGTATGCCGAAGCGGATTACCAAACCCGTAAACAAATCATTAAAGACCATGAGGATTACACTAAAGGCTTTTTGTACTTCGTAGGGCATGACCCTCGAATGCCAAAACATTTGCGTCAACAAATGCTCGAATGGGGGTATCCTAAGGATGAATATCTTGATAATAAACACTTTTCGCATCAAATCTACGTCCGTGAAGCGCGTCGAATGGTAGGCGAATACGTAATGACGCAACACAATTGCGAAGGCCGAGAAGTCGTAAAAGATGGTATAGGAATGGCAGCTTATACTATGGATTCGCATAATTGTCAACGGATACTTTTTAAAAACTCTATCACGGGAAAGATGGAGGTTCGTAACGAAGGCGATGTACAAGTGGGAGGGTTCCCCCCGTACCCAATTAGCTATCGGTCGCTGATTCCTCGTAAGTCGGAATGCCAAAACTTGTTTGTCCCCGTGTGCTTATCGGCAACCCACATTGCCTATGGCTCTATTCGAATGGAACCTGTCTTTATGGCTCTTGGACAAGCTTCGGCGATGGCGGCAGTTCAGGCCATAAATACCCAAAAATCCATTCAAGAAATAGACATTGAGACACTTCAAAAAACACTAAAAACCAATCCTCTTGTGGATGGTAGTGAACCCGATATTTTGTTGGATAACGACGTTACCCCTGCTAGTATCCAAGTCGTTGGTGATTGGCAAACCTTGAAAACAGGAAGTAAATATGCTGCAACGCAGTTAGTCGATAACTCCCTTGGGAAAATCATAAAATCGGTTCGGTTTACGCCTGAAATCCCTCAAAATGGAGAATATGAACTCTACCTTTATAATCCTAATCCAACGGGCGGCGGCGGCAATCCAGGCGATGCTCAAAATCAGTCTAAAGCAAGCCAAACAAAGCTGAAAGTAAAGACCGCGAATAAAGAACAAGAACTGGTCATTTCGACTCGCGAACAAGTAAGTGACTGGATTCGAGTAGGTAGTTTTTCGTTGGCCGAAGGAAAAAGTAATTTTGTCGAAATTACCAACGAAGATGCTGATGGTATCGTCGTTGCAGATGCTGTATTGTTTGTTCCGAAGCGTACAGTCAGACGGTAGACAAACTGAGATAGTTTCTGGTCAAACCATCGTTTGACAAAGACCAAAACTTCAAAAAGTCATACGCTAGTCAGACTTTTTGAAGTTTTGGTCTGACTAGCGTATGACCAAGGTTAGAGAATTAAGAAGGGTCAAGTATTTTGCCCATAAATAATGACTATCAGTTAGTTGAAATGGAAAGTCTGATGTTAATTTTTCTAAAAAAGTGGTAAAGCATCGCTTCCCGAAAATGAATTGACATCGGCTTTAAACCAAGTTTTCATAATGGTCAAAAAGTTCCGTTTCTGGCTGGAACGTATTCCGATATCACACCGACTTCGCAAGGCTAAGTGTCACTTTAGGGGCGGCCTGTGGAAGTATCTCCATCAAATTTTGATAAATTTGATTGGCTTCGGTAGCCGACATACCGCTCAGTTTGAGTGTTTGCTGGATTTCGTCAGCAGTTTTTCCGTTAGCACTGTTCAGCAACATCCGAGGGCTGTGTGCAAACTCAAAGGAGAAACAAACACATTTTTGCTCTTTTGAGCAGTTTCGTTGTTGAGTGTTTTAAAAAACTCAAAGGCAAATTCATTGGTTTGGCTGGCAAACTTCGACGGAATACCAATAGGGGTTACGCCGTCGGAAGAGGTAGATGAAGTGCATCCTAAGGCAGCCCAAAGTAGGAATAGTGTGGCCGCAATGACCATGACACTTTGGAAAAAGGAAGATGATTTCATATGTGTTTCAAGGCTTAAGGCTTGTGTCATAAATGCGAATTTTTAGGGGTAAAAACTAGCTTCTATGATGCTGCTGTGGTAATAACGATTGTAAGCAAAAAAAAATTTCAAATCCCGTGCAACCTTTGTAGTTGTTTTTTGCATCTACCCATTGAAACAGCCTAGATATGGTGAGAATTTTACAGCTATTCACAAACGAAGGCCAATTGGTCAAAGCCTTACAAAAAGGCGACCCCAAGGCGCAACGGTACTTCTACGAAAAGTACTCGGCTCGTATGTTGGCAGTTTGTGTGCGTTACCTGAACAATCATATGGAGGCAGAAGATGTAATGATAGAAGGGTTTATGAAGGTTTTTGAACGCATTAATCAGTATAAAGGAGAGGGAAGTTTTGAAGGATGGATGCACCGCCTTATTACCAACGAAGCGTTGATGCGATTGCGCACTCGACGTCATATTGAGATGGACATCGACGCCCCAGAAATCCACCAGCATGTACATGTTGAAAGTGTCGAACACCGCTTAGAAGCAGATGACCTAATGGTAATGTTAGCAAAGCTTCCTACGGGGTATCGGACAGTTTTCAACTTATACGCCATCGAAGGGTATTCTCATGCTGAGATAGCCGACCAGTTGGGTATAAACGAAAGTACCTCAAAATCCCAGTTGCATCGAGCAAGGACTTTACTCCAACAAATGATTTCGGAAGTTGAAGGTTTAAAATGGAAAGTGTAAAACACTAAAAATATGAAAAAGCATCCAGTTGATGAATTGTTCTCACGCAAACTTCGCGACGCTGAAATAACCCCTCGTGATGAAGCTTTTCAGAAGTTTCAACAAAGGTTAAAGGCCAAAGAGCGCCGAATAGGTTGGTGGCAAAAAGGGCTTTGGCTCGCGGCTGCGGGAGTGAGTTTGTTGCTAATAGTAGAAGGAGGCTGGTGGTTGAGTCAACAACCTAACGAAATAAACACTTTGGCGTTGTCAAATAGATCTTCTACAAATGGGATTGCTCCTTCATCTCATCAAACAAGCGAACAAAAAGTAGCTGATGCTACCAACGAGCTAACTAGTCTTGAAAACAATGCCCAAGTAGGGGTAGGGAGCCGTACAAAAAGTGAGGCTACTACTTCTTCGTCGGCAACGACACCCAGTAAGCATCATGTGAAGCTAAAAGACGCAATTCAGCCGTTGGTGCAAGAAACACAAATCGCCCAAGTGGAAGTAACTACCACCGCTAGTGAGCCACAAATAAAAATAGAAGAGCCTACCAAAACAGTAGTATTGACAAATGCCGCAACAGCCAAGCCAACCGAAAAAACGGTCGTTCTTCAACTTCCTGAATTGGAAAAAACGCTGGTTGTAGTCAACGAGTCGCAAACCACGGTTGCCGCAACAAATTCCTCAATGACCGACAACGATGTATTAAATAAACCTCGTAAGTCAACAAGAATGGCGAAAGTATGGCAGCAGCTTAAAAATGCCAAAAACGGAGAAAAAGTCGATTGGGATGAAGTCGGATTTAACCCTAATAAACTGGTAACCAAAGCTATTGGCAAGTAAAACATTGATTTTTAAAACTATAACGACGACAACTTCAACAATTAATATAGCCATGAAAAATGTGATCACAGCCATCGTTCTAACCGTAATGACCAGTATTGCTGCTTACGCCGAAAAGTACACTGTAAAAGGGGACACTCTGATTGTTCAATTTGGGAATAATACCCGAATCATCGTTCAAGCGAAAGACAAATCAGAAATTCGAAATTTAAAGCAATATGACCTCAATAAAATCATTCGTGATTTGGGAGCTACACTCGATTCTAGCGGAAAAGAAACTTATATCTACATCAATGAGCAAAATGGCCGTAAATACTTAAAAGACACTGTTTTGGTCATCAGTCGCAAAGAAGGAGAAGTGCAAATACCTATCAATGACTCTTCTTCTAGCTCTTCGGTAGAAAAGAAAGAAGAAAAGTATGAGAATGACAATGATAAATCGAACAGCGATGATGAAAAAATCACCCGAAGTGTTACCAGACGTTATAAAAGTCCACGTAATGGATTTAATGCCTTGGTAGGGCTCAATACCTACGCTAAAAATACTCCACTTTCGTACAACCAAACGGATTACGATTTACTGCCGTGGGGATCACGTTTTGTGAGTTTGAGTTGGGTGAGAGGTGCCGCCATAAGTAGAGGAAAAGACGCTTCATTAGGGTTGGATCTTGGAGTGGATGTCTCGTGGTACAATCTTATGTTTGATGGCAATAATACTGTCCGTAAAGATACCAAAGCAATTAGCTTTCCTACTGCCTCTAACGACCCACACAAATCTAAACTCACTGCGGCTTATGCCAATTTATCATTGATGCCAACGCTTGCCGTTCATCGCGGGCCTATTTCATACTTAAGTGTCGGAATGTACGCAGGCTATCGACTTGATAGTTATACCAAAACTCAAGAGACAAAGAAAGGTCGTTCGGAGCGAATTCACTCCAATTATTTCTTAGATAACTTTCGCTACGGTTTTGGGGCAGAATTAGGGATTCGCCATTTTCCTGACCTATTTATGCAATACGACCTCGGTGAGTTGTTTGAAACAAACAAAGGACCCGCAGTACGAATGATAAGTTTTGGTGTTCGTCTATAGTTCTAATAACTAGAGAGTTACGGTTTCTCCAATGTCATAACAGAGGTACTGTAATTCTCTTTTTTGATAAAAAAAGAAAAATATTTTTTGTCAAAAAGTTTGAAGTGAATTAAAAACCGCATACATTTGCGACTCCAAAAAAGACAAAGAAGTCTTTTGAGAGTTTTTAAAATAATAAGGGGGTGTACCAGAGTGGCCAAATGGGGCAGACTGTAAATCTGCTGACGTACGTCTTCGGTGGTTCGAATCCATCCGCCCCCACCTTTTTACATATAATATTAGCGGGAGTAGCTCATTTGGTAGAGCGGTAGCCTTCCAAGCTTCAGGTGGCGGGTTCGAGCCCCGTCTCCCGCTCAAAATGGAGTCGTAACTTGAAAAGTTGCAAGCATTTACCTAATAGGATTTTGTCGCTCCATAGCAAGTTAATTGTTACTTGTTAATTGTTAATTGGAAGTTTTAACTACAAATAACTGTTAACGAATAGCAATTAACTTTTTTATTGAAAAGCCGTTATAGCTCAGGGGTAGAGCACTTCCTTGGTAAGGAAGAGGCCCGGGGTTCAAATCCCCGTAACGGCTCTAGCAGATAAAAATAGTTAATATTTTAGGAGTTCTTTTAGCGGTAGTAGTGATAGCTATGGTCGTCATTTACCGTAAAAACTCTGAATACTCAAGTTTTCTCTGTAAATCCATAATTAATACAAAACCAAATTTTAGTTAATAAAACAATGGCAAAAGAACAATTCGACCGGAGTAAACCTCACGTAAACGTAGGTACAATCGGTCACGTTGACCACGGTAAAACTACTTTGACTGCTGCTATCACCAAAGTTCTTTCAGAAAAAGGTTTGGCAGAAAAGAAAGATTTCTCGTCGATTGACTCCGCTCCAGAAGAAAAAGAGCGCGGTATCACTATCAACACTGCGCACGTAGAATATCAAACAGTAAACCGTCACTATGCTCACGTTGACTGTCCAGGTCACGCTGACTACGTGAAGAACATGGTAACTGGTGCTGCCCAAATGGACGGTGCCATCCTTGTAGTAGCTGCTACTGATGGGCCAATGCCACAAACTCGTGAGCACATCCTTCTTGCACGTCAGGTAGGTGTACCTCAGTTGGTCGTTTTCATGAACAAAGTTGACATGGTTGACGATCCAGAGTTGTTAGAACTTGTTGAAATGGAAATCCGTGAGTTGTTGTCATTCTATGAATTCGACGGCGATAACATTCCAGTAATTCAAGGTTCAGCTCTTGGTGGTTTGAACGGTGACGCGAAATGGGTTGCTACTATCGATGCTTTGATGGAAGCTGTTGATAGCTTTATTCCAACTCCTGCTCGTGATACAGACAAGCCATTCTTGATGCCAGTTGAAGACGTGTTTACGATCACTGGTCGTGGTACTGTAGCAACAGGCCGTATCGAGCGTGGTATCATTAACTCTGGTGAGCCTGTAGAAATCTTGGGTATGGGAGCTGAAAACCTTAAGTCAACTGTGACTGGGGTTGAAATGTTCCGTAAAATCCTTGACCGTGGTGAAGCTGGTGACAACGTAGGTTTGCTTCTCCGTGGTATTGAAAAATCAGATATCCGTCGTGGTATGGTTATCTGTAAGCCAGGTTCAGTTAAGCCTCACGATAAATTCAAAGCAGAGGTTTATATCTTATCTAAAGAAGAAGGTGGTCGCCACACTCCATTCTTTAATAACTACCGTCCTCAATTCTATTTCCGTACAACTGACGTAACAGGTATCATCACTTTGCCAGCTGGCGTTGAGATGGTTATGCCTGGTGATAACTTGACAATCACTGTTGAACTTATCAACTCAATTGCAATGGAAAAAGGTCTTCGTTTCGCGATTCGTGAGGGTGGACGTACGGTAGGTGCTGGTCAGGTTACTGAAATCCTTTAATCTAAGGACACGCCAACTATAAAAAAGGGGAAGCTCGAAAGAGTTTCCCCTTTTTATTTTGTAACTAACTAATTGTTTTGGCGTTTATTTTCGAGTATCAAATGATACCATTAAGGTCAGTAATTATTGGAATATTATTGGGAGGCTTATCTCCACGCCCAGGCCCCTGTGCTGCACCTTACTGATAAGGTGGTTGAAATTAAGTTATGGAAAGGCACTTGGCAAATAAAGTCTAATCCCGTACATCGGTTCAAGTACCGATTTCCTATTTTTTTTAGTACTTTTGCACCTTTGTTCTACCCTACTATATGGCTGAAAAAAGAAACTCTGCCCTTATTTTTATCTTCATAACGTTACTAATTGATGTAACTGGCATTGGGGTTATTATTCCTGTATTTCCAAAACTTATTACAGAACTTATCGACGAAGGCTTATCGCAAGCGTCACTTTATGGTGGTTGGTTAACGTTTGCGTACTCGGTAATGCAATTTATTTTTTCTCCAATTTTGGGAGGCTTAAGCGATCAATACGGACGTCGACCTGTATTATTGGCTTCGTTGTTTGGTTTTGGTATTGATTATATATTTCTAGGATTTGCGCCAAGTATTGGATGGTTATTTTTAGGACGACTTATTGCTGGAGTATTAGGTGCAAGTTTCACAACTGCAGGAGCCTACATTGCAGATGTAAGTCCACCAGAAAAACGTGCCCAAAACTTTGGGCTTATTGGCGCAGCTTTTGGGTTAGGTTTTATCATTGGTCCCATGATTGGAGGGCTTCTGGGGCAATATGGTGCGCGAGTTCCTTTTTTTGTATCGGCAGGACTAACACTCCTAAACTGGTTTTACGGCTATTTTGTATTACCCGAATCATTACTCCCCGAAAACCGCCGCCCATTTGATTGGAAACGAGCCAACCCTGTCGGGTCGTTGCGTCATTTGAGAACGTATCCTATTATTTTTGGACTGGTCATCCCTCTCGTATTTATCTATCTTGCAGGCTATTCAACTCAAAGTACATGGACTTATTTTACAATGGAAAAGTTTGGTTGGGATGAAAAATGGGTAGGATATTCACTGGCATTTGTCGGAATCATGGCTGCACTAGTTCAAGGAGGGCTTACGCGTACAATTATCCCTCGTTTGGGTAATACAAAATCCATTTACTGGGGGTTAAGCGCATACGGAATTAGTTTTTTTATGTACGCTTTTGCCAATCAGGGATGGATGTTATTTGCTATTACCGTATTAGCAGCTCTGGGAGGAATTGCAACCCCTGCTCTGCAAGCGATTATGTCTAATGAAGTACCTGCCAATGAGCAAGGAGAGCTAAGAGGGGCGTTGACGAGCCTAATGAGCCTAACGGCCGTAGTAGGCCCTGTAATGATGACAAGCTTATTTGCGTACTTTACAACCGCAAAAGCCCCTTTTATTTTTCCAGGCGCACCCTTTATAATGGGTGGGGTATTAACTTTGGTTAGCTTGGTTTTAGTGCGCCAAATTTTATCTCGAAAATGATTTTTTGAAAAAAATTGCATTTGTGTAATTTGTTTCATACTTTTGCAGTCCGATTTCAAGAAGTAATATATACACGGGCATAGTTTAAAGGTAGAACTAAGGTCTCCAAAACCTTCGGTCTGGGTTCGAGTCCTGGTGCCCGTGCAACTTTTGCGCAAAATGAACTCAATTGTAGAATTTGTAAAAGCCTCATGGGACGAGGTTCGGCACAATGTTACTTGGCCCAAGCTTAATGACCTTCAATCAAGTACAACACTTGTACTCCTTGGCTCGCTTATCTTTGCGGCTGTCGTAGGTCTCATGGACTTCCTATTTGAGAACGCCCTCAATTTCCTTTATCAGTCATTCTAAGGGCTTTTGTCCCGGTCATCCAAACGTTGAGCAGGTATGAGTAATCTGAATTGGTACGTTATCCGGGCTGTGTCTGGTCAAGAAAAAAAAATCAAGTCTTATCTTGAGAATGAAATCGTCAGACAGGGCCTTCAGGAAGCTATTCCCGAAATTCTAATCCCTACGGAAAAGATTGTCGAAATGCGTAACGGAAAGAAGCGTATTCGCGAGAAGAACTTCTTCCCAGGCTACATTATTATTTCGGCTGATTTAGCCAAAGGAGAGGCACATCACCTTATTACGACAATGCCAGGCGTATTAGGATTTTTGGGGAACACAAGTGGTAATTCTAAAATACCTGTACCGTTGCGTCAGTCGGAAATCAATCGAATTCTCGGCAAGGTCGAAGATGCGGTAGAAGAAGTAGAAACACCGAAGGTGAGTTTCTTGAAAGGCGAGAGTGTTAAAATTACGGATGGGCCATTTAGTGGGTTCATTGGTACCGTGGAAGAAATTTTTGACGATAAGAAGAAGCTTAATGTCGTTGTAAAAATATTCGGGCGTAGTACGCCCGTGGAGCTGGGTTACGCACAAGTCGAAAAAGAGAGCTGATTTTTCAGAATGTTGCCGGGAGTACGAGACAAAAAGCTTCCACGTTGTCTATCAGCCGTACGTCCGAACCGGTAACGCCAATTTAAACGTTTTAAAACGATGGCGAAAGAAGTAGCAGGTTACGTCAAACTGCAAGTGAAAGGTGGCCAAGCCAATCCTTCACCCCCAATTGGACCAGCACTTGGTTCGAAGGGTTTGAACATCATGGAGTTCTGCAAGCAATTTAACGGTCGTACGCAGGACAAGATGGGGATGATTCTACCCGTTGTAATTACGTACTACAAAGACAAATCATTCGAATTTGTCATCAAAACTCCACCAGCACCTATCTTGCTTTTGGAGGCAGCGAAAGTAAAAGTTGGTTCTGCTCAACCTAACCGTAAGAAAGTTGGCTCAGTAAGCTGGGATCAAGTAAAAACGATTGCTGAGACAAAAATGCCAGATTTGAACTGCTTTACGGTAGAATCCGCAATGAAGATGATTGCTGGTACAGCACGTAGTATGGGTATTACAGTATCAGGTAAAGCCCCTTGGGACAACTAATCACGAAGCGGACGTAAAGACATTTTGAACAATGGCAAAGTTGACTAAAAAAAGAAAAGAAGCTTTAGCGAAATATGATACTAAAGTAGAGTATTCGTTCGAGAAAGCAGCAGAAATTCTGAAAGACATCACTTATACGAAGTTCGATGCTTCGATTGATATTGATGTTCGTTTGGGTGTTGACCCCCGCAAAGCTGACCAAATGGTTCGTGGCGTGGTGGCTTTACCACACGGTACAGGGCGCGAAGTACGTGTATTAGTACTTTGTACTCCTGATAAAGAAGCCGAAGCAAAAGAAGCTGGCGCTGACTTCGTTGGATTGGATGAGTTTATTCAGAAAATCGAGAAAGGATGGACTGACGTAGACGTAATCATTACAATGCCAACAGTAATGGCCAAAATCGGCCGTTTGGGTAAAATCTTAGGTCCTCGTGGCTTGATGCCAAACCCTAAGTCAGGGACAGTGACGTTAGAAGTTGGTAAAGCGGTAAAAGAGGTGAAAGCAGGTAAAATCGATTTCAAGGTTGACAAGTTTGGTATCATCCACACTAGCATCGGCCGTGTGTCATTTGCTCCTGATAAAATCGCCCAAAACGCTCAAGAGTTGATTGCGACTTTAATGAAGCTTAAACCTTCTTCGGCTAAAGGTACTTACGTAAAAAGCGTACACCTCTCAAGCACAATGAGTCCAGGTGTCATCATCGATAAAAGCACGATTGCAGGAATATAATTATGACACGCGAAGAAAAAGCCGTTATCATAGAGGAACTCAGCGACAAGTTCAAGGCGATTCCTTACTTCTACATTGTTGATGCCGCTGGCATGACAGTAGGAGAAACAAACAACCTACGCCGTAAGTGTTTTAACCAAGGAGTAGAATATCGCGTTGTTAAGAACACGCTGATCGCAAAGGCACTTGAAACATTAGATACTGATTATTCGTCATTCAACGAAACCGTTTTGACGGGCTTCTCAGGAATCATGTTTCACCCAGAGTCAGGCAAAGTAGCTGCTAAATTGATTAAAGAATTTCGCAAAGAATCAGGTAACGATAAATTGAAGCTCAAAGGCGCTTCAGTTGAGTATAGCCTATTCATCGGCGAAAATCAGTTAGAGACACTTTTGACCCTGAAGTCAAGACAAGAATTAATCGGGGAAATCGTTGGTTTGTTGCAATCTCCTGCGAAAAATGTCGTATCGGCATTGCAAAGCGGAGGCGGCAAATTGGCTGGTATCCTCAAAACCCTTTCAGAACGCGAAGGGTAATTCAATTACAAAATTTGGAGCATTGCAATTCACTCAATTATTAATTTCAATGTTTCAAGTTCACAAATTTTCAAATTCAAAAAAACTCGTAACAAATTTTAACATTACAATACAATGGCAGATTTGAAAGCATTCGCAGAACAGCTTGTTAATCTTACAGTAAAAGAAGTAAATGAACTTGCTGCAATTTTGAAAGATGAGTATGGTATTGAACCAGCAGCAGCAGCTCCAGTAATGGTAGCAGCAGCAGGTGGTGGTGATGCAGCTCCAGTTGTAGAAGAAAAAACAGCTTTTGATGTAATCTTGAAATCAGGCGGTGCTGCCAAATTGCAAGTTGTTAAACTTGTAAAAGATTTGACAGGCCTTGGCTTGAAAGAAGCGAAAGAACTAGTAGACGGCGCTCCAAAACCATTGAAAGAAGGTATTGCTAAAGACGAAGCAGAAGCTTTGAAGAAGCAATTGGAAGAAGCTGGTGCTGAAGTAGAGATTAAATAATTTCTGTACTTCTCCATCTTACAAACAGACAGGAATAGGCCTGACCTTGTGTCAGGTCTTTTCCTGTTTAAGTAAGTATAACTGTTTTTGCTATTGAAACAACTTTTCGTAAGTCAAAATCAGACATAGTAATTAGTCACAATTATTACGCCCAATAGCGTTTCTTCTTTAAAGAATTTTTGCCTGAAACACTTCGCTACTCGTAGGGGCGATGCAAAGGGGTAAAATTCTAAAATCTACGAGGCAACCATAAGTTTTTTGCAAAAATTTATTTAGTTCCCGCGTTCATTATCCTTAGAACGTCGTCTGGTTCGTATCCACCAAAAACTTGTAAAGCCTTGGTAACTAAACAAACTCCACGTAGAAGTTTTGCCCGGATTAAACCCGTTATAGATTATCCGGACTTCCTTGATGTACAGCTTCGCTCGTATCGCGAATTCGTAAATTTAGATACAGCAGCCGAAGAACGTCATAAAGAAGGGTTGTACAAAGTATTCGAAGAGAACTTTCCTATCTCTGATTCACGTGAAAACTTTGTCCTCGAATTTGTTGATTATGCCCTAGATCCGCCAAAATACTCTGTAAATGAGTGTATTTCGCGTGGTTTGACGTATTCAGTGCCATTGAAAGCGAAACTTCGCCTAAAATGTAACGACGCTGATAACGAAGACTTTGAAACCATCGAGCAGGAAGTGTTCTTGGGTGCTATCCCATACATGACCGAAAAAGGCTCGTTTGTGATTAATGGTGCTGAGCGTGTTATCGTTTCTCAGCTTCACCGTTCGCCAGGAGTGTTTTTCTCGATGAGTAAACACACCAATGGTACTAAATTGTACTCGGCTCGGATTATTCCTTTTAAAGGGTCGTGGATTGAATTCTCTACGGACGTTAACAACGTAATGTATGCTTACATCGACCGTAAGAAAAAATTTCCTGTAACTACCCTACTTCGGGCCATTGGCTTCGGTTCTGACAAAGAAATCCTTGATTTGTTCGAACTTTCAGAAGAAATTCCTGCTACTTCTGCCAGCTTGAAAAAAGCCGTAGGACGTCGCTTGGCGGCACGGGTTCTACGAACATGGACAGAAGACTTTGTTGACGAAGATACAGGTGAAGTAGTATCTATCAGTCGTAACGAAGTATTGCTTGAGCGCGACTCTCTTATCTCGGCCGATGACTTAGACGTGATTCTTGATTCGGGGCAGAAATCAATCATTCTGCATCGCGAGGACATGAACATGGCCGATTACAATATCATCTATAACACTTTACAGAAAGACAGCTCTAACTCAGAAAAAGAAGCTGTTGAGCAGATTTACCGCCAACTGCGTAACGCTGAAGCGCCTGACGAACAAACGGCTCGCGAAGTAATTCAGAGCTTGTTTTTCTCAGACAAGCGTTATGACTTGGGAGATGTAGGTCGCTACCGTGTGAATAAAAAATTACAATTGGATATTGCAATGTCAACCAAAGTTTTGACAACGCAAGACATCGTATCCATTGTAAAATACCTCATTGGCCTTATCAATGCGAAAGCCGTAGTCGATGATATCGATCACTTGTCAAACCGTCGTGTTCGTACCGTTGGTGAGCAATTGTGGGCACAGTTTGGCGTAGGTTTGGCGCGTATGTCTCGTACCATCAAAGAGCGTATGAACGTTCGTGATAACGAAGACTTCAAGCCTATTGACTTGATTAACGCTCGTACGTTGTCGTCAGTAATTAACTCGTTCTTTGGTACTAACCAGCTTTCGCAGTTTATGGACCAAACGAACCCATTAGCTGAAATTACGCACAAGCGTCGTATGTCAGCCCTTGGACCTGGTGGTTTGAGCCGCGAACGTGCAGGTTTCGAGGTTCGTGACGTTCACTATACGCACTATGGCCGTCTTTGTACGATTGAAACTCCTGAAGGGCCAAACATTGGTTTGATTTCGTCACTTTGTGTGTACGCTAAAACCAACAGCATGGGCTTCATTGAAACACCATATCGCGTAATCAACGACGGTAAGTTAACCGATGATTTAGTGTATTTGACCGCAGAAGAAGAGGATTCACGTTATATCGCTCAAGCGAATGCTTCGGTAGATGACAATGGAAACTTCTTAGTTGATAGAATCAAGACGCGTTTTGAAGGGGACTTCCCAATGGTAGAGCCTTCACAAGTGTCGTTGATGGATATTGCTGCAAACCAGATTGTATCGGTAGCGGCATCAATGATTCCATTCTTGGAGCACGATGATGCCAACCGTGCCTTGATGGGCTCAAACATGCAACGCCAAGCCGTACCATTGCTTCGTCCACAAGCACCTATCGTAGGTACAGGCCTTGAAGGCCGTGTCGCTCGCGATTCACGTGCGTTGGTGGTAGCAGAGGGTAACGGGGTGGTTGAGTTTGTTGATGCTACTAAAATTGTGATTCGTTACGAACGTACGTATGAGCAGCGTTTGGTAAGTTTCGATAGCGATGTTGTCACTTACGATTTAGTGAAATTCCGTCGTACCAACCAAGATACTTGTATCAACCTCAAGCCAATGGTTTTGAAAGGCCAGCCAGTTGAGAAAGGACAAATCTTAAGTGAAGGATACGCCACTGAAGGCGGTGAATTGGCGCTTGGACGTAACCTTCTCGTGGCATTCATGCCTTGGCAAGGATATAACTTCGAGGATGCGATTGTGATTTCGGAGCGTGTAGTACGCGAAGATATTTTTACTTCTATTCACATCGAAGAATATGACCTAGAAGTACGTGATACGAAGCGTGGAGAGGAAGAATTGACGGCTGAGATTCCAAACGTAAGTGAGGAAGCCGTGAAGAACCTCGACGAAAACGGTATCGTACGTGTGGGTACAGAAGTAAAAGAAGGTGACATTTTGATTGGTAAGATTACTCCAAAAGGAGAGTCTGACCCAACTCCAGAAGAAAAACTTCTCCGCGCCATCTTTGGAGATAAAGCGGGTGACGTGAAAGATGCCTCACGTAAAGCACCTCCATCAATGAAAGGTGTGGTTGTAGATACTAAACTTTTCTCTCGTCCAGGCCGCGATGAGCGTGTAAAACAAAAAGACGAGTTGAAAGTGTTGATGAAAAACTACGGACGCGACTTAAGCAAACTCCGTGAAGTTCTCATCGATAAAATGGTAGAGTTGCTTGATGGCAAAACGAGTGCGGGTGTGAAGCACAAATTTGGCGAAGAAATCATGAGTAAAGGCGTGAAATTTAGCCGTGTGAACATCATCAACAACATCTTCCCAGATAAAAACCCGTACCGTGACGAAGGTGGTTATGTAGTGCCTGAAGAAGTGAACCTTTTGGGTGACTTAATCATCGAAGGATGGACAGATGAGCCAACGACGAACAAGCTGTTGTTTGAGATGGTGAAGAACTATCAAAAACGCCGCAATGAGATTTCGGGACGCTTCAAGCGTGACCGCTTTACGTTGGAAGTAGGTGACGAACTACCTGCGGGTATCGTGAAATTGGCAAAAGTATATATCGCTAAGAAACGTAAACTCAAAGTAGGGGACAAAATGGCGGGTCGCCACGGTAACAAAGGAGTTGTGGCTAAAATCGTTCGCGATGAAGACATGCCTTTCTTGGCCGATGGAACCCCAATGGACATCGTGTTGAACCCACTTGGGGTACCTTCACGTATGAACATCGGTCAGATTTACGAAACCATCTTAGCATGGGCTGGTCGTAAATTAGGCCGTAAGTACGCTACTCCTATCTTTGACGGAGCAACGGAAGAACAAGTAGTTTCTGAATTGAACGAGGCTGGTATTCCTTCGTTTGGACGCACGCCGCTTTACGATGGACAGTCAGGTGATAAGTTTGATCAACCAGTTACAGTAGGTATTATGTACATGCTTAAACTGGGCCACTTGGTGGATGATAAAATGCACGCCCGTTCAATTGGACCATACTCGCTCATTACGCAGCAACCATTGGGAGGTAAAGCTCAGTTTGGTGGACAGCGTTTCGGAGAGATGGAGGTTTGGGCACTTGAAGCATTTGGAGCATCGCATATCCTCCAAGAGATTTTGACCGTGAAGTCTGATGACGTAATTGGACGTGCAAAAGCCTACGAAGCTATCGTGAAAGGTGAGAACCTTCCGAAGCCCAATATTCCAGAATCATTCAATGTATTGATTCACGAATTACGTGGCCTTGCACTCGAAATTACGATGGACTAATCAATGTTTAGAGTTTATTGTTTGCGGTTGACAATACAACCCTAAACTTTTCACAGTAAACTCTAAACCCTAAACAAAAATTTCACACAAATCATATCGAAAATGTCATTCAAGAAAAACAAGAAAATCAATAGTGACTTTTCGCGGATTACCATCAGTTTGGCTTCGCCAGAGTCTATCTTAGAAAGCTCTTACGGTGAAGTAACGCAACCTGAAACCATCAACTATCGGACTTATAAGCCTGAAATGGGTGGACTCTTTTGTGAGCGTATCTTCGGACCCGTAAAAGACTGGGAATGCCACTGTGGTAAGTATAAGCGTATTCGTTATAAGGGTATTATCTGTGACCGTTGTGGGGTGGAAGTAACGGAGAAAAAAGTACGTCGTGAGCGCATGGGACACATCGAATTGGTAGTTCCTGTTGCACACATTTGGTACTTCCGTAGCTTACCCAACAAAATTGGTTATTTGTTAGGCTTATCGACCAAGAAATTGGACCAAATCATCTATTACGAACGCTACGTAGTAGTTCAACCAGGGGTTAAGGCGGAAGACGGAGTCAACAAAATGGACTTCTTGACGGAAGATGAATATCTGGATATCATGGATCGTCTACCACGTGAGAATCAGCTTCTCCCTGACACTGACCCTAACAAATTCATCGCCAAGATGGGGGCAGAAGGTCTAGAGTTGTTGTTGTCGCGTATTCACCTTGACGAACTTTCGTACGAATTGCGCCACAATGCCGCCAACGATACATCGCAGCAGCGTAAAGCGGAAGCCTTGAAGCGTTTGAAGGTAGTAGAAGCGCTTCGTGACGCCAATACACGTATCGAAAACCGCCCAGAATGGATGGTGATTCGTATGGTACCTGTGATTCCGCCAGAACTTCGTCCGCTTGTACCTTTGGACGGTGGACGTTTTGCTACGTCTGATCTTAACGACCTCTATCGTCGTGTAATCATTCGTAACAACCGTTTGAAGCGTCTGATTGAAATCAAAGCACCAGAAGTGATTTTGCGTAACGAAAAACGGATGTTACAAGAAGCCGTTGACTCGCTATTCGACAACAGCCGTAAAGTAAACGCAGTACGTTCGGAAGGTAACCGTGCCTTGAAATCACTTTCAGACATGTTGAAAGGAAAGCAAGGACGTTTCCGTCAAAATTTGCTTGGTAAGCGTGTTGACTACTCGGGTCGTTCGGTAATTGTGGTAGGTCCAGAACTCAAACTTCATGAGTGTGGTCTTCCCAAAGACATGGCAGCAGAGTTGTTTAAGCCGTTTATCATCCGTAAGTTAATTGAGCGTGGTATCGTTAAAACGGTAAAATCGGCCAAGAAAATCGTTGACCGCAAAGACCCTGTTGTTTGGGACATCTTGGAAAACGTATTGAAAGGTCATCCTGTATTGCTTAACCGTGCTCCAACGCTTCACCGTTTGGGTATTCAGGCCTTCCAACCTAAGTTGATTGAAGGAAAAGCGATTCAATTGCACCCATTGGTATGTACGGCCTTCAACGCCGACTTTGACGGTGACCAGATGGCGGTACACGTACCACTAGGGCAAGAGGCAATTTTGGAAGCATCATTGTTGATGTTGTCATCGCACAATATCTTGAACCCTGCCAACGGAGCGCCAATTACCGTACCTTCACAAGACATGGTATTGGGTCTGTATTACGTAACAAAAGGACGTAAATCGACCCCAGAGGTGCCTATCATTGGCGAAGGAATGACTTTCTACGGAGCAGAAGAAGTAATCATTGCGATTAACGAAGGGAAACTTTCGAAACATGCGCACATCAAGTGCCGTGTAACTGTTCGTAACGAAGACGGAACCCTTGAGAAGAAATTGATTGACACGGTTGCTGGACGCTTGTTGTTTAATCAGTGTGTTCCAGAATCAGTAGGATATATCAATGAATTGTTGACGAAGAAAAAACTTCAGCAAATCATTGGACACGTTTTCAAAATTGCGGGTAACGCTCGTTGTGCGCAGTTCTTGGACGACATCAAGCACCTTGGTTTCCAAACAGCCTTTAAAGGTGGATTGTCAATCGGTTTGGGTGATATTAAAATCCCAGACGTAAAATGGCAGCTCATCGAAAGTGCGAAAGAAGAAGTACAAGGCGTGATGGACAACTTCATGATGGGTCTTATCACCGAAAACGAGCGTTATAACCAAATTATCGACGTTTGGACACGTACCAACACGAAATTGGCAAACACGCTTTTGACTCAATTGGAGAATGACCAACAAGGCTTCAACTCGGTGTACATGATGATGCACTCGGGAGCCCGTGGTTCTCGCGAGCAGGTACGTCAGTTGGGGGGGATGCGTGGTTTGATGGCGAAACCTCAGAAAAACCTTGCTGGGGGCGTTGGAGAAATCATCGAAAACCCAATCCTTTCTAACTTTAAGGAGGGTCTTGACGTCCTTGAGTACTTTATCTCTACGCACGGTGCACGTAAAGGTTTGGCCGATACGGCCTTGAAAACAGCCGATGCGGGCTACTTGACTCGTCGTTTGCACGACGTAGCCCAAGATGTGGTTGTCAACGAGGTTGATTGTGGAACCTTGCGTGGTATCGAAATTTCAGCGTTGAAAGACAACGAAGACATCGTTGAGCCTCTATCTGAGCGTATCTTGGGACGTGTTTCTGTACATGATGTTCTTGACCCACTTACGGGTGAATTAATCCTGTCATCAGGCCAAGAGATTACGGAAGAAATTGCGGCTCGTATCGACGAAACAAGCATCGAAACTGTCGAAATTCGCTCGGTATTGACCTGCGAAACGCGCAGTGGAGTTTGTTCGAAATGTTACGGACGTAACTTGGCATCGAGCCGTATGGCCGAAATCGGAGAGTCGGTTGGGGTGATTGCCTCACAGTCAATCGGAGAGCCAGGTACGCAGCTGACACTTCGTACCTTCCACGTGGGGGGTACTGCCCAAAACATTGCCGTAGAAGCCAACATCAAGGCGAAATTTGAAGGTAAGATTGAATTTGAAGATATGCGTACCGTAGAATCGACCGATAACGATGGTAATCCAGTAACGATTGTAATGGGTCGTTCGGGTGAAATTCGTATCGTGAGCGAAACCAACGGACAAGTGTTGATTGGAAATAACGTTCCTTACGGAGCTACGTTGTTAGTGAAAGAAGGTGAGCGCGTTACAAAAGGTCAAGAGCTTTGTAACTGGGATCCTTACAACGCTGTAATCTTGTCAGAATTTAACGGAGCTGTTGAGTACGAATCAATCGAAGAAGGTATCACATTCCGCGAAGAAATCGACGAACAGTCGGGCTTCCAAGAAAAGGTGATTATTGAAACGCGTGACCGTACCAAAAACCCGGGTATCTTGGTCAAAGGAAAGAGCCCGCTCTTAACCGACGCCGATGAGAAGATTTACAACTTACCAGTAGGGGCGCGCTTGGTAATTAAAGATGGATCAACCGTGAAAGCAGGTCAGCCGTTGGCAAAATTGCCACGTACACTTGGTAAAACACGCGATATCACGGGAGGTCTTCCACGGGTAACGGAATTGTTCGAAGCTCGAAACCCATCGAACCCAGCCGTAGTATCCGAAATCGACGGGGTAGTTATCTACGGTGTGGTAAAACGTGGTAACCGCGAAATCAACATCGAGTCGAAAGACGGTACTCGTAAAAAATACCTTGTGCCTTTGTCGAAACACATCTTGGTACAGGATGGTGACTATGTGAAAGCGGGTGAGCCACTTTCTGACGGAGCCATTACTCCTAGTGACATCTTGTCAATCAAAGGCCCAACGGCAGTACAAGAGTATTTGGTGAACGAAATTCAGGAAGTTTACCGCCTCCAAGGGGTGAAAATCAACGATAAGCACATCGAGTGTATTGTACGCCAAATGATGCAGAAAGTAGAAATCATGGAAGCTGGAGATACTAACTTCTTGGAAATGCAACCAGTGGATAAGTGGACATTCCGTGAAGAAAACGACCGTGTTCTTGACATGAAAGTGGTAGAAGATGCGGGAGATTCTGAAAACGTGAAGCCTGGTATGTTGATTTCGGCACGGCGTTTGCGTGACGAAAATTCGACCCTCAAGCGCCGTGACCAGCGTTTGGTAGTAGCACGCGATGCGAAAGCGGCCGTTGCTCAGCCCACTTTGATGGGTATTACCCAGGCGTCGTTGGGTACGGAGAGCTTTATCTCTGCCGCGTCTTTCCAAGAGACGACCAAAGTGTTGAGTGAAGCAGCCGTACGCGGAAAACGCGATACCCTCGATGGCTTGAAAGAAAACGTAATTGTAGGTCACCTCATTCCAGCAGGAACTGGCGTTCGTCGCTACCAGAAAAACATCATTGGTTCGAAAGAAGAACTCGAAACCGTGACCGAATCACGTGAGCGCAGTGGCTCACGTCGTAGCAAACGTGAATTAGCAAACTAACAGGTTTCCCCGTAAGTTTATAAAAGAAAACGCCCTGACTTCGGTTGGGGCGTTTTCTTTACTTTAGGTTTCCCTTTATAGGCTTAACTTGTTGATATACAGATTTTTGTAAACAAAATAGTCCCAAAAAAGAGCCAAAATTGGCAATTTTCGGGGTTATTTTGTTTTTACCATCAAACTGAAATACAGCTGCAAGGTACACTTTTCGACGTTAATTATGCAAACTCTTCCAAATTGTATATTTTTAAGAATTGCACCGATTTAGGGGCTATTTATCAGACTATTGATTAGAAATATTTAGTTGAATTACTTCCTAAAAAAAACGATGGTTGGAGCTTCCTCTTGGCTTCCTAAACAGGGCTATTTTGGCTTAATGTTCCTTAAGCATTACCTAAAACTCAGTGACGAAAAATTATTAGAAAAATTTAACACCGACTGGGAAATTTAGTTGTTTTACGGGACATTATTAGCTGATAATGAAATGATTAGAGAATTTTTTTTTGTATCAAAAGCCCGTTCTTACCTAGGTAAACATGTAAATTTTGAAGAATTTCAGCGTAAAATTATTGAGAATTAACGTGACGAAATTCCAGATAAAACTATCTTGTTAAAAGATGCGACTTGTTATGAAGTTTACATCAGATTTCCCACAGACATTAAACTTTTATGGGAATCATGCCAATGGATTTGGGGGAAGATAATTCCAGAAATTTGTCAGAGGAATAAACTTAAAGTGCCTAGGAGTAAGTTTAAAGAACAATATAAAAAACACCTTATTTATAGTAAATTACGCAAAAAATCTTATTAAAAGACGAGAGCTAGGAAGCGGGAGAGTTTATATCTTTTATCAAACGGTGCAATTGAATTAAAAAAAATTAAATGAAACTAATACATTAAAATATAGCACAAAAAAATCTAAAATTTTCAAAACTATTAGACAAATATACCGATAACAAAAGCACCACTACGATAAGCAAAAAATTAAAATTAGGGATAGAATTGTTAGTATTTACAAGCCATATATTAGAATGAGATTATCTAGTTTTTTTCAAACTAAAGTCTTATTAATTTTGTGAATAGTGCTAAAAATGTAATGCTTTTCTTTCAAAATTATAATTATCAAAATCAATTACTAAACCTGCAAAGTAAACTGTCCGTCTAAAATGGATTACCCCAAAAACGTATTTAGGTTTGTATTTTATTAATGTGAGTTAACCACGCACAAATCCATTCAAAATCATTCTTGCTCGAAAATATATGCTTTTGTAGCACATTTCCTTTAAAAATTGGTTTAAATAAATTAATAGTTTTTTTATGAAGTTGCCCGTCCAATACCGAAGTTGGGGCGTTGTTATTTTTGGCTGCTTACACACTAATTTTTCGATTGCTGCCGTTTTTTACTTCCTTTGTTCCCTAAACGACGATTATTTACGTATGAAGAAATTACTTTTTGTTTTCTCTCTGGCTTTCATTTGCTATACCTCACTTTATGCCCAAGACAATAGCTACAACTTGGTGCCATTTCCTGCGCAGTTCAATGGCGGTGAGGGCCAGTTTGTGGTGAATGGGCAGACCAAAATCGTTGTAAACGCCAAAGATGCGTTACTGAAACCCATTGCACAATCGTTGGCTAGTGTGCTTAAAACAGCCTCTAAATTGAATTTGGCGATTGCGCTCGCTGCTTCCCCTACGGCAACCAACACGATTTTTATTCGTTTGAACAAAGCCTTGGGCTTAGGAAACGAAGGCTATAAATTGATAGTAGGAAAAGAGCGCGTGATTCTGGAATCGGCGACACCACAAGGAGCCTTTTATGGTTTACAAACGATCCTTCAACTGCTACCCACGGCCGTATTTAGTCCAACACCCGTCGAAAATGTCGCGTGGACGATGCCCGTTTGCCAAATCCAAGACAAACCTCGCTTTGTTCACCGAGGGTTGATGCTCGACGTAGCGCGCCATTTTATGCCTGCTTCGTTTGTCAAAAAATACATCGACCTACTAGCCCTTCACAAAATGAACGTATTGCACTGGCATTTGACCGATGACCAAGGCTGGCGCATTGAGATAAAGAAGTACCCTAAACTCACACAAGTGGGCTCAAAACGCAAGGAAACGCTTGTGGGGCACTACTCAGAAAATTACCCTCAGAAATACGACGGAAAAGAGTACGGCGGATTTTATACCCAAGCCGAAATCAAAGATATCGTGAAGTACGCTCAGTCGAAATATGTCACGATTATCCCCGAAATCGAACTGCCAGGGCACGCAACAGCGGCCTTGGCGGCTTATCCAGAATTGGGGTGTGAGCCTTCAAAAAACTACCAAGTGGGCACCAAATGGGGCGTGATGTACGACGTGTTTTGCCCCACGGAAAAAACCTTTACTTTTTTGCAGGACGTGTTGACGGAAGTAATGGCGCTTTTCCCAAGTAAGTACGTACACATTGGTGGTGACGAATGCCCCAAAGAGGCGTGGAAACAGAGTACATTTTGCCAAGAATTGATAAAAAAACAAGGCTTAAAAGACGAAAACGAGCTGCAAAGCTACTTCATCAAACGGATTGAGAAGTTTGTCAATTCCAAAGGAAGAAGCATTATTGGTTGGGACGAGATTTTGGAAGGTGGCGTGGCTCCCAACGCGACTGTCATGAGCTGGAGAGGCACGGCAGGTGGTATCGAAGCAGCTAAGCAAAAGCACAATGTCATCATGACGCCGACGACCTACTACTACCTCGATTATTACCAAGGTAATCCTGCCAAAGAACCGCTGGCGATTGGTGGGTATTTACCCATCGAAAAGGTGTATGGCTATGATCCCGCCGATGGCTTTGACGAGGCGTCTAAAAAATACATTTTGGGAGTACAAGGAAACCTTTGGACGGAATATATTCCAACTCCCGAACAGACAGAATATATGACGTTTCCTCGGGCTACGGCCATTGCGGAATCGGCTTGGATGCCTTCGGGCGTTAAAAACTTTGAAGATTTTGCAATGCGTTTGAAAGAGCATTTAAAACGATTAGACTATCTCAAAGTCAATTATTCAAAACGTATTTTGGACATTCGGGCGGTGACGCAGTTCAACAACCAAGGGCAGTTGCAGGTGCGTTTGGATAAATTGGACTCGGACAGCAAAACGTACTACACCACCGACGGCAAGCAACCTACGACTGGCTCGACGGAATACACCATGCCGATAACGTTGGACAAAATCACGACGATCAAGGCCATTACGACCGCTGGCGCTACTTTTGAAGAAAAATTCTTTGTGCACCGCGCCAAAGGAAAACCATATAAATATGCTAACGCCCCTGCCGACTGGGTTGACCCTGATAAAAAGAAACTGACTGACGGGCAGGTGGCTCAAAGCCCTCAAAACAGTGCAGAATGGGTGCAGATTTCGGGCAAAGATTTGGAAATTACGATTGATTTGGGCGAGGTAAAACCTGTGACCAAAGTGTCGACCAATTTCTTAAAACTGATTTTGAACAACATCTTCCCTCCTACTTCGGTGGAAATTGGCCTTTCGCGCGACGGCGAAAGTTTCAAAGAAGCCTTGGCGCAACCTGTGACGTACCAGCTAGAGGGTAGATGGCAAATCTTACCTGTGGTTGCTGATTTCAAAACGGCGCGGGCGCGGTATATTCGAGTACGGGCCAAAAATGCAGGAAATGCCCCCGCAGGTCATCCAGAAGCAGGTCGCCCCACGACCATTGCCATGGATGAAGTGGTGGTAGATTAGCAGAATAACGTATGAGACATACCCAAGAAGAAAGGCGCTGTATCCACAGCGCCTTTCTTCTTGGTGGGAGTATTCTTCCCGTTCACGCGACTTTTTTGGCACTTTGTTCCAACTTAGTCTTATTTTTTTAAACAAAAACGTAGGTTTATATCGTTTTTATACTGAAAAAGTACAAATGTAAACTTCTTCTTTTATTCACAAACAAGTAACGGTGGCTTACCACTTACTGTCAGCTATGAAACATATTTTTAGTATTTTGTTGTGGTTAGGGATGGCCACGTGGGTGTACAGCCAAGAAAAACGAACGATTAGCGGATACATCAAAGATGCCTCCAACGGCGAAAGCCTGATTGGGGTGTCGGTCTATGTTCGGGAAATAGGGAATGGAACCGTGACCAACGACTACGGTTATTATGCCTTGAACCTGCCGACAGGCGTCTCTTACACGTTGGTCTTCAATTACATTGGCTACGAAAAGGTAGAAAAAAAAGTGACACTTACCGACGATTTAAAGCTAAGTATCGAGCTCAAGGACGAAAGTGTGAAGCTGCAAGAAGTCATTGTCAAAACCACCAAAGAAGACGAAAACGTCAAGAACATTGAAATGTCGGTCAACAAGGTGGAAATGAAAACCATTCGACAAATGCCAGCCTTGCTCGGGGAAGTGGATTTGGTGCGGAGTATTCAATTGCTTCCTGGGGTAACGAGCGTGGGCGAAGGAGCCAGCGGGTTCAACGTCAGGGGAGGAAATATTGACCAAAACTTAGTCCTGCTCGATGAAGCACCCGTCTTCAATGCCTCGCACTTATTTGGGTTTTTCTCGGTGTTTAATCCCGATGCGGTCAAAGACGTAAAACTCGTCAAAGGCGGGATTCCTGCGCAGTATGGTGGCCGCATTTCGTCGATTTTAGACGTCCGTTTGAAGGAGGGAAATGCCAAAAAACGGGAAATTAACGGTGGAATTGGGACCATTTTCTCCCGTTTAAGTTACGAACAGCCATTTGCCAAAGGCAAGGGTTCATTCATTGTGGCGGGGCGTCGTTCGTATATTGATGTACTGGCTAAGCCGTTCTTGAACGGAGATTTAAAAAATTCGCGCTTTTATTTCTATGACCTTACAGCCAAAGCCAATTACCGAATTGATGATAAAAATACGGTCTTTGCTTCGGGCTATTTCGGACGCGACGTTTTTGGGGCGGACTTTGGTTTTGAATGGGGAAACCAAACAGCAACGGTTCGTTGGAACCACATTTTTAACAACAAATTGTTTATGAATGCCACCGCATTCTATTCAAATTATGACTATGGTTTAGAATCGGACCGTAATAATACGCGCCAAAGCGGGGATAAATTTAAGTGGAATTCGAACATTAAGACCTGGAGTATGAAGCCCGATTTTACGTACTATCTTACGCCTAAAAATACGGTTACTTTCGGTGGACAGTACATCAATTACAGCACCAAACCAGGCACGGCGACGGCAATTTCGAGCGGTGAGGAACGAAATATTAGCTTAGACCCACGTTATGCCGACGAGTCGTCTTTGTACATCGGGAATGACCAAAAACTCAACGAATCGTTGTCGTTTCAGTACGGGATTCGGTACTCGTATTTCCGAAACTTAGGCCCAGGGACGGCCTACGAATTTTTAGAAGTTGTGAAAGGGGAACGAAAACTACCCGTTTCGGAGAAAAAATACGAATCGGGCGTGATAAATACGTATGGTAACTGGGAACCGCGTTTTTCGACCAAAATTGAGCTAAATTCTTCCACTTCAATCAAGGCGAGCTATAACCGAACAGCTCAGTACTTACACTTATTGTCAAACACAGCAGCGAGTTCACCGTTGGATGTGTGGACGTTGAGTTCCAAAATTATTAAGCCCCAAATAGCCGACCAAGTGGCATTGGGCTGGTTCCAAAACTTCCAAGAAAACACGTATGAGGCATCGTTAGAGGTGTATTATAAGAAGCTTCAAAATCAAGTTGACTATGTAGCTAACTCCGATTTGTTGCTCAATACCTATCTTGAAGGTGATTTACTTTTTGGTAACGGTCGGGCGTATGGAGCTGAGGTGTATGTAAAAAAAAATCGTGGTAAGCTGACGGGCTGGTTAAGTTATACCCTTGCGCGTACGGAACGTAAAATAGAAGGTATCAACAACGACAATTGGTTTCCTGCGCGTTTTGACAAAACCCACAACCTTTCGACGGTCGTATTATATCAACTCAACGACCGTTTGAGTTTCTCGGCCAATTTTGCTTTTAATACAGGGACGCCTGCGACTTTCCCAACCAACCGTTTTGAATGGGGAGGCTGGACGTTGCCACAAAATGTGGATAACAGTCGCAACGCTGCCCGTATCCCTGCTTACCATCGTCTTGACTTAGGTGCGACGCTTAAATCGAAGAAAAAGCTCTTCGGGAAAGGCCAAGGGGAGTGGGTGCTTAGTATTTATAATGTCTATAATCGTCGTAATCCGTTTTCAATGTACGTACGACAAAACGAGGATAATAACCTCAAAACCGAGGCCGTTCGTTACGCGGTGATTGGCTCGGTGGTTCCTGCCATTACGTACAACTTTAAATTTTAATCGCCATGAACAAGAACACGCTTTATACTCTTTTGACTTATATTACCCTCGCATTTTTGACCGTAACTACCCTCACAAGTTGTGAAGATGTGGTGGATTTGGACGTAAAAGCAGGTGCGCCCCAGCTAGTAGTTGATGGCTGGGTGACAAACCAACAAACAAGCCAATCCATTCGCCTGACGGAGTCGGCGGGGTATTTTGATAATTCACCCGCTAAGCCTGTTTTGGGAGCTACAGTAACGGTGTCGGACGATAAAGGCCGAGTCTTTAGTTTTGTTGACCTTAAAAAAGATGGAAACTATGTTTGGAAGCCAGTTGCTATCAGCGATACTATTGGGCGGGTAGGACGAACCTATACTTTGCGCATCAGAATAGGAACCGAAGAATATACCGCAGTGAGCAAGCTTAATCGGGTTCCTAAAATCGACTCAGTGACTTATTTCTTTGACAAATTACCCATTGCTCCAGCGGATGATGCTCCTCAAGAAGGCTACACGGCGGAGTTTTTTGCCCGTGACCCAATGGGGGCGGGAGACTGCTACTGGATAAAAAGCTACAAAAACGGTAAGTATTTCAACAAAACTACCGAAGTCACCATCGCGTACGATGCCGCGTTTAGCCCAGGCGCCAACAGCGACGGTTTACGTTTTATTTTGCCCATTCGTCGTGCTATTTCTCCCGAGTTTTACAAAGAAAAAGACACGGTTAAAGTAGAGCTTTGCAGTATTCCGTTGGAAGGATATTATTTCTTAAATCAAGTACGGACTGAGTCGAATAACCAAGGACTTTTTGCAACGGCTCCGTCCAATATTTATAGTAACATACAAAACACCAATCCAAAGGGGCGCAAAGCGTTGGGCTTTTTTGGCGCGGCGGCGGTTAGTACATTCACCGAAGTGATTGACGCCAAAAAAGCAAAACCCAAAGACGGGAATTAGCCCTTAACAGACAATGCCTTCGGAGAGGTGAAGGGTTTGGGTAACGCAGCTTGGGATTTCGTAAGGATAATGAGAAACGTAAATGAGCGTTTGCTCTTGTGAATCACAGACGGCGTTGACCACTTCCTTAAAATGCTCTACTGCGGCAAAATCCAGCCCTTGGCAGGGTTCGTCTAAAATCAGCAGCGGCGGATGTTTCACTAACGCTCTTGCCAATAAAACGAGGCGTTGTTGGCCTTTGGAAAGGTTTTTAAATAATTTATCGAGCAACGAACCCACGTTGAGCCATTCGGCAACGGCTTGGGTTTGTTGTAGTTGGTCTTCTGTTAATTTTCGAAAATACACCCCCGTAGCGTCAAAAAAGCCCGAAGCAATGGTCTTAAAAACGGTTGTTTCTTGGGGGAAATACAAGTGCAATTCGGGCGAAACGTGCCCAATTTTATTCTTTACGTCCCACATCGACGGGCCGCCTCGTTTGAGGTCAAACAAGTCATAATCATTGGCAAAACGTTGAGGGTTATCAGCGGTTAAAATACTCAACAACGTCGATTTTCCTGACCCATTAGGGCCAACAAGTGCCCATTTCTCCCCTTTTTTGATTTGCCAATTGACGTTATTGAGCACTTTTTTACCACTGTAAGTAATGGTGATGTTACGCAAGTTGACCGCCAACGAAAAATTATACTTCGGAGAAATCGGAACTACGGCGCGGGGCTGAAACGTAGCTTTGTCGGTTTCCGAAAGCGATTTTTCTTCCGAAATAATTCTCCCTTCTTTCAATCGTACCACGTGGGTGACACTTTGGGGAATTTCGACCGAAGAAGTAACCAATACAATGGTCACCCCTGCTTCTTTGAGGTGCGAAAGGGCGTTTCTTAGTACTTCGCGTGAGGGGACGTCCAACCCCGAAAACGGGTTGTCTAAAAGCAATAATTGCGGTTTTTTGAGCAACGATCGCGCCAAAAGCATCCGCCGAGTTTCACCGTTGGACAAGGTCACAAAATGACGGTCGAGTAAGTGTTCGATGGATAGCAACTGGCAAGTAGCAAGTAAATCAGCTTCGCTAATGGTGTTTTGAGGAAGTACCACCGAATGGTCGTCAACCGTGCCTACGGGCTTGAGCTGATTGGTTAGTACTTCACGAACAGTGGGTGCAACTTCCGCTTCGTGGCTATGAAAACGCTGTTGATAATACTGTGCGGCGGATTTGATGATGCGATTGAAAGAGTAATCAGACGGAACCAATTCGGCTACTTTTGACAGCAACACGTCGCCGTAATCGTGGGTTAATTTTCCGCGCCAAATCGGCCATTTCCCCGCCAAAATCTCTAGCAATGTAGACTTTCCGCTTCCATTTTCTCCGATGATGGCCCATTGTTCACCCGTTTGAATGGTGAGCGAAAGGTCGGATAAAACAACGGTGTCGTAGCGACGAACAAAAGCGTTTTGGAGTGTAATCATGAACTTTGTCAAAGTTTGGTACTTTGACAAAGTTAGTAGTCTAAATACTTTATATTTGCTTAAATCTATAACTTTATGGAATCACTTTTTGTTACAGAGCGCATTAAAAAGCTCCTTCCGAAAATCAAAACCTTCATTGAGAGTGAGTTATATCCACTCGAAACGCCCGAATACCTTTCCCATGACTTCTCGCACGTTGAGCCGATTCTTCAGCAAAAACGGCAGTTGGTCAAAAAAACAGGTTTGTGGGGATTGCACTTACCCGAAGAAGACGGTGGGCTAAACCTTACGCTTTGCGAATTTGGCCAAATCAGCGAAGTACTGGCCAGTTCACCCTTTGGGCATTTTGTGTTCAATACTCAAGCTCCCGATATTGGGAATACCGAACTGATGCACAAATACGCTCCAGCACACTTGAAAGAGCAGTATTTAAAGCCCCTGATGGACGGAGAAATCCGTAGCTGCTTTAGCATGACGGAGCCCGAATTTGCAGGATCCAATCCTACGCGCATGGGCACGATGGCCGTCAAAGACGGGGATGATTACGTGATTAATGGCCACAAATGGTTTACCAGCAGTGCCGACGGCGCGGCTTTTGCCGTGGTGATGGCCGTAACCAATCCAGATGCCGCTCCGCACAAACGAGCCAGCCAAATCATAGTTCCGATGGATACACCTGGGGTAAAACTGGTACGCAATATCCCCATTATGGGCCACGCGGGCGATAGCTGGGCGAGTCATGCTGAGATGCTCTATGAAAACGTTCGGGTTCCTCAGTCAAATCTAATTGGGCCTGAAGGAGCGGGTTTTTTGTTGGCACAAGAGCGCCTCGGCCCTGGTCGGATTCACCACTGTATGCGTTTTATTGGGATTGCTGAGCGAAGTTTTGATTTGATGTGCCGCTATGCTGTTAGCCGGGAGATGGAAGAAGGCGTTATGTTGGGTGAAAAGCAATTCATCCAAGGATTTATCGCCGAAAGTAGGGCTGAAATTGACGCCGCGCGTTTGCTCGTATTGCGTACAGCCAAGCACATTGACGAGCAGGGGGCTGCTGCCGTACGGGACGAAATTTCGATGATTAAATTTTTTACGGCTAATATGATGCTTCGGGTGATTGACCGTGCCATTCAGACCCACGGTGGGCTAGGAATGACCAGCGACGTATTGCTGTCGTACTGGTACGCTCACGAGCGAGCGGCGCGTATCTACGACGGCGCCGACGAAGTACACAAAACCGCCTTGGCAAGAGCTATTTTAAAAGGCTATGGCCTCGATACCCGAAAAAAATAAAGGCTAGAAATAAAACAGACCATCGTTTTGCGATGGTCTGTTTTATTATTTTACTTCTGAAAGTAGTGGACTATGGGTAAGCGGAAGCGACAAGAAAAACGAAGTCCCTACTCCATCTTCCGTTTCGAACCAAATATTCCCTCCAGCGTGTTCTATGCCTCGTTTGGCAATGGCCAAACCTAACCCAGAGCCGCCTTGTTTGGTGCTAAAGTTGGGCAAAAATACTTTTGGGCGAATGGGCTCGGGAATCCCGTTTCCGTTGTCCTGAACTTCAATGTAGACGTTCCCCTCATCGGTACGAAGTCGCAGTGAAACCTCAGGACGACGGCCTTCGGGCACGGACTGAATGCCGTTGATAATGAGGTTGGTGATGATACGCCCAATGAGCTGCCGGTCGCCCATGACGTTGACCCGCTGGATCCTGATGTCTCTTTGTAAGGTGATTTTGGGGTCGTCGGAATACAAATCGGCCGCTTTGTTGAGGACGGAAGAAATTTCGAACAACTCGTTTTTGGGCAACGGCATTTTGGCAAAATCAGAAAACGACGTGGCAATATCACTAATGTTGTCGATTTGATCAATAAGCGATTCAAACGTTCGCCGAATTCGCTCGCTTTGTGGTATGTTGGGGGGCAAATCACGGAGCATTGTTCGCTGAAGTTGCTGAATCGTCAACTTCATTGGTGTCAGTGGGTTTTTGATTTCGTGAGCGACTTGTTTCGCCATTTCACGCCAAGCCGATTGCTTTTCATTTTTGGCTAACTCTTCTTTGCTTTCGCTGAGTTTTTTGAGCATATCGTTGTACGACTTCACCAATGTCCCGATTTCGTCGTCGGATTTCCAATCTACGGGCTCGTTGAGCTGGTGTAAATTGATGCGACTAAACTTCTGCGTCATGATTCGGAGCGGTATTGTCAAAAGGTTAGATGTCCAGTAGGACAGCAGCAAAAACACCACAAACATAGAGGCGAATATGCGCAAAATCGTGGAGATAACTTCAATAATTTGGCGGTCTAACTCAGGTTTTGAATCAAAATGTGGGATACTGAGCACGCCAAGTGGCTTACTATTTCGACTGGCTCGTACCGTTACGTAAGCTGTTCTGTATTGTTTTTTACCCAATGATTCGTCCAATAGAACCTCATTTTCACGGTCTTGAATAAGGTGAATGTAGGCATCGGGATTAATCCACTTTGATAGTAACCTACTTTCATAAATGAGCGGTTTGGTAGTCATGTATAACGTGCCGTCGTTTGAAAAGAAATTGATATCAACGTTGGCGTCACGGGCAATCTTGTTCAATTCTTCCATCAAAGCATCTTGGCTACGCTCCCCCCGCTGGTGTTCTTCCAAGTATTGAACAAAGTTGGTGGCAATGTTTTTGGTGCTGGACAAATAAGCACTTTCCTGGTTATTAAAGTAGTTGGTGCTAATGACACTAAACGTAATCAACACTATCAGGATCAGCGGCGAGAAAAAAGCAGCGTTCAGTAAGATTTGGATTTTGGTGGTATAGCTAATTTTTAACTGATGGAAGCCGTATTTGAGCGCATAGACTGCGATAATACAGATAACGTACAGCACCAATACTAAGTACAAAAACGAAAAGTTGGAGGTCAGTGTCTTAACCGGGTACGACTTAGAGGAAACAACCACGTACCGTTTGTTTTTGTCCCGACTTCCTACGTGCTTGTAATCGTACCGAAGGAGCCCATGGTCAAAAAGAGTGGAGTCATCAAGAACAGAGATTGGCATTTTACGTTCGTAGTTGTAGCTACCCGAACTGTACATAAGCTCTTTTTGTGAATCATAGATGGCATAGCTATACTGTCGTGTTTCGGGCGTTGGAACAAACTTTTTGTCCATCAACAACTCAGGATAGACGTTTTTTGGCTGATCTTCGCGTGGGTTTAAGTTGAGTACAACCCACCCCAATAGAAGAGAATTTTGTCGAATATCGATGAGGCTGAGGTACTGCTTTTTAAAGTTATTGACCACATCATTGATAAAAAACAACGACGGATAACTTGTTTGATACTTGGCTTGTCGATAGGGTTGGGTGTATTCATCAAAATAGAGGGCATCGAAGGTATTGTCAAGAGGCTGCCCATCGGCTTTAAACGAAAGCACTTCGATATCGTATTTGTCAAAGTACTTGTCTAAGTGAATACTTTTTACTTTTTGCTGAATACGCTCACGCGAAAGCACGGTGTCGCTAATAAAAGTGGCTTGAATATCAGTGTCTTTACTGATAGAATCTTTAGCGCGATTGATTAAAAATTCGCCTAGGGGGTCATTTTCTGCAATAATTTTTTGCCCAAATTCTTTCTTGTTGGTAATATCTTTTCGGTCTTCCTCAGTATACACCACGTAAGTAGTGACCAAAGCCCAGAAAAATGCTCCTGTGAAATAATAGATGGTCGTACGGTATCTGAACGAATAGAGGATGCGAGGAAATTTCCAAAAGTAAAGAACTATAAAGTACGCGGCATGAATTCCGATAATCCACCTAATATCTTCGTTAACAATCCAAAGAAGCAGAATAAATACACCAAAGCTTACTAGAAAAATGAGCGTTCCCTGAATCCTATTTTTGCGGTTAAACCGAATAAAAAGGCTGATAAATAAGTGCGTTCCAAGAAAATAAATACTTGATATACAGATAAATACAATAATACAAACAATTTTTAGTACTGAAAAAGAAATACTTAGTGTTATGTCGAGTGTAAACTGTGAATTTTCGTAAATATCCTGTAACTCCGAAAAACAACCATAAAATACGCCAAAGCTGAGCATCACAAAGACACTTGATAGTAACACTTTAGGTACGCCCGAAACGCGGAGTAATTTGGAGTAAATTTTGGAACGGAAATAAAAGTTTGCCAAGTACAATACTAAAATGAAGACGACCAGCGAATTGAGCAGTAAATCGCCCAGTGAAGGAGCAATGGGTGATGAAGCATAAAACTTTGCGTTGAAAATGTCATTTTCATAGAAGACAAACGGAACCCCAAAATACAACATCCCAAGCCGCAGTAACATGAGGTAAAGAGTCAAAAGAATAAAAGCACGCTCGAAATGACGCTGACGACTCCAACGTAGTATCCAACTAACTACGTAAACTCCTAAGAATAAAATACATAATCCAGCCCAAATAATGGTATTGACGGGCGTAGTTTGATTGTATGTCTCAAACTCAGGGGGAGTAATAGAGAAAAGGAAGTGCGTGTTGTCATCGAGTACGTTACTGTAAATGGGCCCCAAACGGGTCGAAATTTCAAGTGGATCAATCGAAAATAAATCCGTATTGTATCCCGATTGAAAGTAATTATTTTGGTTTTTGTAGTGGCTGTATAAATTGATGACTGACACCACGTCAACCCTCGTTCCGTTTTGGATTAGCTCTCGACGACTTACAAGAAACTTTCCTTGTTCAAACGTGACCAATTGGGTCTGAGCAATTTTTCGAATAGATTCGTATTCAGGGATAAAACGATAATCTGACCAAAAAACGAGGTGTCCGTTTTGAAAAATATAATAGGGATATTTGGTAGGGCAGCGGTAGTCTGAAAATTGGTGAGAGGTGTTTTGAGAGACGGAGGTCATAATCTCCCCAAGTTCTTTTTGGGAGATGTTGAGCTCTTGCTTCACTCGTTCTTTGACGGCCGAAAAATACTTTTCCTTTGATGCTCCTAATGCGCCTCTTTCAAATATAAAAAATGATAATAGTGCCAACAGAAAAGATGTAAAGGCCAGGAAAGCAAAAATATGTCGTTTAATTTGCTGCACGGACGTCGAAAAATAGGGTTTGAGTTTTTTATAGAACACCCTAAAATCGTGCCAAATATTGTTTTTTGCTAGTAAGTATTAATAAGTGTCTCGCTGTCAGCTAATTATTTTGCGATGGTGAAGCCTATTCCATTGTCGGTTTCTTCAAAGTCCACTTCGGTACCGATGACATACATCAGATGGCGCTTGTCGATAATCACTTTGATGCCATCAATCAGGTGTACCTGGTCGTGCTCAGAGGGAGTGTCAAAACCCAAAAGAAATTGCCCTACGCAGCCTCCTCCCTTCATGCCAACACGTAAACCATAACTATCGGGAATTTTATTAGCAGTAAGAGTCTCAATAATTTCTCGTTTTGCTATTTCAGAAATACGAATAGGAGGAGCGGCTACCATGTTACTTTATATGTTTGTCGATCTTCGATGTACTATTTTGGTGATACTTTCCGTTCTTTGCGGGAATAAACCTTGTATAGGTAATTAAACAACAAATCAATGGAAATCGTCACTGACCTATTAAAAATTATTCTTCCCTCGGCGCTTGTATTGTATGCGATGTACCTGACTGTAACGGCATTTCTCAAAAAACAATTGACCGAAAAACAAGTAGAGTTGGAGCGTAAAAATGTAGAACTTGCTTTCCCAATTCGTTTGCAAGCGTATGAGCGAATGTGCTTATTTTTGGAGAGAATCAGTCCCAACAATTTATTAATTCGTACCAATGGGATTGCTACTCAATCCCTTGATTTTCAACAAATTCTTTTACACGAAGTTCGAGAAGAGTTTAATCACAACCTGTCACAGCAAGTATATATGAGCCACGATGCTTGGGAGCAGATACGTTCGGCTCAACAGGAAGTAGTGACGCTCATCAATCAGGCTTCCGTAGAAGTGAAACCTGACGCGGCACCAATTGAATTATCGAAAAAAATCTTTGAAAAAATTATACAAGAAAACCGTAATCCTACGGCACTAGCGCTCAAATTTGTGAAAGATGAAATTCAGCGGGAGTTTATGTAAAAATCGTTAACAGCTCGAGAGTTCAAAACTTTCGGACTGTTAACGATTTTTACATAAATTCTGAGTGACACGGCCTTGATAAGTCACAAAATAAAGCCCGTTATCAGGCGTACGGTGAGGGCGAACGATGACGCTATTGGTAGAGGCCGCGTGAATATCGAAACCGATTAAGCCAAATGCAGAGCCGCTAAAAGTAAATGAGATTGTCACTACCTCCGTACGGCTCCCTAAATTCATACTAAACCATAGGTCACGGGAGTCGCTTCGAGGGGTATTGTTATTAAAACGAGCAGTTGCTCCCTGAATGTTTGCGGTAACGGATACGGACGGAGTTCCTAGATTGTCAAAGTTCTGTGAAACTGATTCATCGGGTAACCATTTTGTCGTTTCAGATTCTGATGTTAGGTCAACGATTCCTTGTCCAAACGAAAGCTGGGCGCAAAATACAGCCAATAAAATAAACCAATCCCTCCCCTCACAAATCGCAAACAGTTACACATTCTCGTTATTATTTTGATGACACAAAATATATACGTTACAAACGAAACAAAGATAGATAGGTAAACTTTGTAAAAAAGTTGCATTAAGCTTTTTTACAATTCATTAGCAAGCTCAATTGCTTTGCGGAGTGCAGCCAATTTATTGTTTACTTCTTGCATTTCGGATGCTATGTTTGACTTGGCCACAACCCCCATTCCTGCTTGGTAAAATAATGTATTGTTTTTACTCAAAAACGTACGAATCGTAATGCAGTGGTTGAAGTCTCCGTTGAAACTAATATGCCCAAGTGCACCTCCATAAATGCTTCTATTGGTACGTTCGAGGCGGTTGATGATGGTCATGGCGTTGTGTTTAGGGGCTCCCGAAAGTGTTCCTGCGGGGAAAGTATCAGCAACGAGTTGAAGGGGGTTGACACCTGCGCTCATTTTGCCCGTAACCTTTGAAACTAGGTGAATAACGTGCGAGAAGAACTGGGCTTCTTTGTACGTTTCTACTTTGACAACGTCGCAGCTACGACTCAAGTCATTGCGTGCGAGGTCAACAAGCATTACGTGCTCAGCCGTTTCTTTGGGGTCAGCAGCTAATTGGCGGGCGAGTTCGGCGTCTTTTTCGTCGTCACCCGTGCGGCGGAATGTACCAGCAATGGGGTGAATTTCGGCGTGACCGTTTTTGATAAAAATTTGTTTTTCGGGAGAAGACCCAAACACTTTATACCCTCCAAAATCGAAGAAAAACAAGTACGGTGAAGGGTTGACCGAACGCAAAGCACGGTAAACGTTGAACTCGTCGCCCTCAAATTTTTTGCTAAATCTTCTCGATGGAACAATCTGAAAAACATCGCCGCGCAAGCAGTGGTTGATGCACTGTTGGATGATACCCTCCATTTCGGAATCAGTAACGTTGCTCTGTTCGCTTTCCTGGGCTTTAAAGCGGAACGTTGCCATTTTGGGAGCTTTCACAATCATCTCGAGCGAGTCCAAATCCATACCTATCGACTTACTATGATTCGCGTCGTCGCGGGTTACGCCATAATCGTGCTCAAAAAGATACACTTCGTCTTTGAAGTGGTTGAAAGCAATCACAAACCGATAAATCCGATATACCATTTGAGGAATGGCATTGTCAGGAGTTTTGTCCTGAATATCAATGTCTTCAAAATACTCTACCGAATCGTACGTAATGTGCCCAAATAAGCCCCCGTTGATAAATGGGTGTTCGTTTTTTGGGGCATCAAAACGTTGAATAAACTCACGCAGCGTTTTCATAGCTTGCTTGCGGAAAGGCAAACGAAAAGATTCTTCGCTTCCATCAGGGAAAGTTTGAGTGACTATGTCTTCGTCGATGACAAATGAAGCAACTGGGTCGCAGGCAATAACACTAAAGCCGTGTTCCATTCCATGATACTCAGCACTTTCGAGCATAACGGTGTACGGAAACTTATCGCGAAGTTTGAGGTAAACACCTACGGGCGTAAGCATATCACCGAGTAGTTTTCGGCTTTGGGTAGTGATTTTGAAGGTAGTGTCGGTCGTTGTCATATATCGTTTGAGATTAGATGTGCGTAAAAATAAAAAGCCCGCTGTTGGATGAACAGCGGGCTTTTTTGGGTAAAAAAGTGAGCATAGTGCTACCTGTTCATCTCGGACAAGAAGAACGCCACCACCAGCTTATATTTTTTACAGTTAAATTCATGTCACAAAAGTACAAGCGTGTTTTAAAAAACCAAATTTTTATTTTGTAAGGTGTCAAACGGTGTTATTTTTTCTTGTAAAAATTGTAAATGACCGATACTTGCAAGGTACGGTTATACAGTGATTCAGTAGTTGTGCTTGAAATATTAGTGAAACCATGTACGTAGCGAAGGTTTAGGCTAAAATCTTCGGCCATGTCCATGAAATCGAAACGAAGCCCAGAGCCTAAGCTAAATTCGTTTTTGCGGAGCGGAACAATTGTATTAGGATTATGAAGTAGGTAGCTAAACTCAGGTGCCAATTCGAAGGTGAGTCCCTCGGTAATGGTATAACCAACGGTGGGTACAAAACTCCCGTAGTTGAAGTTATTACGAACTACTTGTGTTTCTCCCTTAAACGTTCCTCCGCGTACCGAAAGCTGCACTTCGGGTTGAAGAACCCATTTTTTGTCTGGAGTACGGTAACGAAAAAATACGCCCAAATTAGGGTGAGACTGCCGTTTTAAGCTGTAGATAAAGTTGGGAGAATAATTGCTATGTGCAATATTAATCCCAGCTTTTGCCCCAAAATGAGGTTTTATGTAGAGGGTTTGGGCGGTAACACCGAAAGATAAAAGTGCAAAAAAAAGTAATAATTTGTGTTTCAAATTCATTATGATAGTTAATTAAGGTAGTCTCCTAATTCAAACTAGGGTCGATTGGGTAATGTGATTTGACTCGGTACTCGCCGCCCATTTGTCTCAAAACAGATCGCCAAAGCTGGTCTGCTGGAGTGTCAAACAGAAAAGAGGGGGTAGAATCTGCGATAATCCATGCTTTTTCGTTAATCTCATCTTCAAGCTGGCCTGTTGACCAACCTGAGTATCCAATAAAAAAACGGATATCTTGCTCGGTTATTTTGCCAACGTTGAGAAGGCTGACAATTTGCTCAAAATCGCCGCTCCAAAAACAATTACCACCAAGAGGAATAGAGTCTTCAATGAACGAGAGTTGATGCAAAAAATGCAAGGTATTTTGCTCAACGGGACCTCCTAAATACAAAGGCAAGTTATTGACAACAGGTTCTCTTAATACATCGTTCAACTTTAAATTAGTGGGTTGATTAAGAACTAGCCCAAACGTTCCATGCTCGTTATGTTGGCACATAAACACTACACTCCGCTTAAAATTAGTGTCTTCTAAGAAGGGTTCAGCGATTAAAAGTTTCCCTGTGGCGGGCTTTTTTATTGGCACAACGTTCGTCGATTGGTGAAATAGTGACTTTTCAGGAGACAAAAATAAAATTTTTTGGGCATTTAAGGCAGAAAATAAAAAGAAGTAGCCTTGTGTAAGATACTTCTTAAACATTGAGTAAAGCGTTGGCTAGTTAATAGGTGCTGAAGGAAGTAAATCCGTAAAAAAATAAGAGGTCGTGATTACCTCCCCCTCAGCAGTGGTGTAATGGTATGTTTTTTCCACCGTTTCACTTATTTGAAAATGAATTGGTCTTGAAAAATAGGGAGCGTCAAAAACAAACGTATGAAACTCACCATTCTCACCGCATGGGTCAACGTGCGGTGGCAAGTCTCTCACAAACTCTTCGTTCAGCAAGCGTCCACAAAACGAGGAGTCGAGGAGATTTCCATTGATGCTAACAACGACGGTTTGAAACCCTTTTTCCCAAAACTCGTTGAGCAATTCGCGTGAAGGTCGTTTCCACAGGGGAAATAGCCCCGTGAGCCCTACTCGCTGCAAACGTTCTTCTCGGTGTTGACGAAGGTCTTCCAAAAAAATATCTCCAAACACCGAATGAGTGATGCCCGAGACGATGAGTGGTGCCAACGTTTCAGCCATGCGGTGATGATACTCTTCCATCGAAACCGTTTCGGGAAGCCGAAGTTTGATAAGCGGTAGGCCTAAGGCTTGTGCTTGTTGATCGAGTAATTCTTCACGAACCCCGTGCATAGAAACCCGTCCGAAAGCATCATTGAGTGATGTAAGCAAGTGAGTAATTTCTACGTCGGGTTGTTGCAAAACGTGGTAGAGAGACAAAGCAGAATCTTTGCCTCCCGACCAGTTCATGAGTGCTTTGAGCGTCATTCGGTCACCGATAGTTGTGGAAAACGCATCTTGAGTAACTCAAAACCCCCAAAAAAAAGCGCACTGTATGCGAGCGTACCCGCAAGAAAGTTGCGCATAAAAGGGAAACCTTGCATTAAAGCTTGTTGTAACCCAGCCCAATCGTGACTGAGGGGAAGTTGTGTTCGGAGGTCGGTACCGCTACCTAACCATACTGTAAAATCTGACAATACCCAATGCGTGAGTACTGCTACTACTCCAGCAACGACTACGTTTTTTAGGTTTACCTTCTTGAGAAGTACATTGCCAAGAAGAACAATCAAGGCAAAAATGCCATAAACCCAGTACCAGCCTCCGTAGATAAAGCCGTATTTGCCGCCATAGATGACGTTATTGATGACAATATCGCTAATGAAAAGTGTGAGCAATGGAAAAAAGAAGGCTTTCCAACGCTGCGAAAAATACGCTCCAGCAAAGAGCCCCATTGCTCCTAGTGGCGTAAAATTAGCAACGGGCGAAAGTTGGGCTACGTTGATGATGCGAATCAGTGCCAAGACAAGAATAAAGCATAACAACGTACTGAAACGAGGATTGATGGATTGTTTCATTCTAATTTTTGAAAAAATAGATATTCTAAATCAATCGGGACGGGCTCCTCCGTACGCAGCGACTAAGCATGATTTTAGGTAGGTCTCCTGACTCGTTTCATCGCTCAAGCACCTTCCCAGTTGAGAGTAAACGCTTGATAAAAAGCAGTTTGCTGTTGACCAGTGGTTTTTGTAGTAAAAGAGCGAATTGGGGATGAAACTTACAGTTGCGGGGACAGCTTCGGCTTTGCACCGAATTCCCTATTAAGCCATCGAAGCGTTCGTTGAAGAAAGCAAGAGGCGCCCAAAACTATTGCAAAGGTAAAGAGAAGAGGAATGGAAGCGTCAGAAAGGGAAATTTATTTTTGATAAAATGGTATAGAACAAAAAGACGACCCTCTCATTTTGCACCTTCGACCGAAGGCTAATGAGAGGGTTTGAGAAATCGCTCTTTGATTAAGACAACAGAGAATTCGATTAGTATTCGTCTTCGTTGAAGAAGAAGTCGTCTTTCGTAGGATAGTCAGGCCATATCTCCTCGATACTTTCGTAGGGTTGACCATCGTCTTCAAGTTCTTGAAGGTTTTCGACTACTTCTAACGGTGCTCCTGTGCGAATAGCAAAGTCAATTAATTCATCTTTTGTAGCGGGCCAAGGCGCGTCTTCTAAATAGGAGGCTAGTTCCAATGTCCAATACATACTCTCTTCCTTTTATTGGTTCTAAAATAGGTTAATTAACCGGTCGAATTGTGCAAATCCAACGTTTTTAGGCTGGAAATTGTTGCGAAGGATAGTATTTTTTTTGAATATGTCAAGAACTTTTTTTTACGCCTTGATAATCAATAAATTACTTTGATACCGTGGTAAAATTCTTGCTCTTGGTAGTCCTTACGAAGCGGATGTCCATCCCAATCGTTGGGCAGTAAGATACGGCGTAAGTCGGGGTGGTTTTCGAAGAAAATCCCGATTAAATCGTAGGTTTCGCGCTCGTGCCAGTCGGCTGTTCGCCAGATGTGACTCACTGAGGGTACCTTTGGAAGTAGGCCGTCAGTGGGGCGTTCGACGATTACCTTGAGGGCTAAATTATGCTCGTACGGAATCGACGTCAAATGATAAATCACCTCCATCGTATGGGCGGTTGAGCCGTTGTCGATACCCGTAATACACGCTAAATAATCAAAAAACAAGCGCTCGTCGCTGGCTAAAAATTGACATAGTTCGAGCAATTGATTTGCCTGAATTTGAATGATAGGTTGGCTAATTTTTTGGTTGACGACCGAAAAAGAATCTATCCCAAATTGGTCGTTTAGCACCTGAGTTATTTCTGAAAATGTCATGGGGAGTAAAAGTTGTAATGCTTGCCCAGAGGCTCGATGGTACAAAAGCTTTGTTATACACTTTCTTTTTCCATTTCTAGAAGGAGCTTCGGTGCAAGAGGGTGCTCAGTGCTGATTTTTTCTTGTAATTTCAAAAAACCACCAATCAGGGCCTCAGGGCGCGGTGGGCAGCCTGGCACATATACATCGACGGGGATGATTCTATCTACTCCTTTTACGACGTGGTAGCCGTGCTCCCAATAGGGCCCGCCGCAGTTGGAGCAACTCCCCATCGAAATCACATAGCGAGGCTCTGGCATTTGTTCATAAAGGCGGCGGATGCGGTCGGCCATTTTGAAGGTCACGGTTCCAGCTACAATCATTACGTCCGATTGACGCGGCGAAGGGCGTGGGAAAATCCCGAAACGCTCTAGGTCGTAGTTGGAGGCATACGAGGCCATCATTTCGATGGCACAGCAGGCCAAGCCAAATCCCATAGGCCAAAGCGACGAAAGCCGCGACCAATTGAGTAAGTCTTCGACGCTAGTGACAATCACACCTCCGTCGCCTGTTTTGAGTCTATTGTTCTGTAAATCCATGCTACTCGCTGTCGGAATGCTAAACTTTGACAAAGGTAGGTAAAACGTAGTGAAAGTTAGACGGACTGGAGTTCAAATTGGCCGTCGACAAGGGTAAAAAATTGGCTTTGGATGGCTTGTCGCTCGGTGAGATAGTTGTTGTAATAAGGATAAAACCGCAACCGTTCGTCGATGGTTTGGTCGTGAACTTTCTGCAGGCCAAGTATCAATTCACATCCTTCTCGTACGGCAAAATTCCCTCCGTCTTGAGCCGTTATGTAATCAACAAGTTTGTTTTTGATGACATACTTTTGGAAAAGTGGGTTGCCTTTGTGACGTATCAAAATCCGCACGCCACACTGCTCGGCAATGGACAAGTCGAGAGCATCATCAAAAAAGAAGGCTACTTCGTTGGCTTTCAGCCCCCTGCTGCTCATAAAATGTTCGAGTGCCTCAATTTTGTGCTTTATTCTAAAATAGCAAGCATGGTAATGCTCTCGCTGGACGAGTTGAAACGAAAGCAAGTTACGCTCGCCTGAAATCACTGCTATGTAGGGCATGGATTGTTGAGAAAGCCACCAACCAAAGCGCAAAAGATTGGTGCCCATTGAATCGACTTCACTGAAATTGCTGCTCCCTTGTTCGTTTTTGGTGCCGTCGTTGAAGACTCCGTCCCAGTCAAAAATAAACGCTTTGACCGACGATAGTTTTTGGGTCAATTCGGAAATAGGTGTGATAAATTCTCCCCCAAGCTGGGTAAAAATTGCTTTTATGTCAGAAGTCATAGATAAAAAATACTACAAAAACTTTGTATGACAATGTTTTGAACGGGTTGTTGTATCTGTAATAAAAACAAAAGAACTTGCGTTCATTATTCAAACTAAAAAACCATTTTCAAGATGAAAAAAGTAAAAGTAATGCTTTTTATGACATTTTTGTCGCTGCAACTCTTAGCGCAAGGAAAGGCAGATGCTTGTTTAGGTACGTGGTTGACTGGCTCTAAAAAGGGGCATGTTCAAATTTATAAACAAGGAGAAAAGTATTTTGGTAAAATAGTTTGGCTCAAAGAACCCAATGATGAAGTCACGGGTAAGCCTAGGTTGGACAAAAATAACCCAGACACCCAAAAGAAATCACGCCCTATCTTGGGTATGATTAATTTGAATAACTTTTTATATGATGGCGATAATGTGTGGGAAGGTGGTAAAATTTATGACCCTGAAAATGGAAAAGAGTATAGTTGTAAAATGAAACTGTTGAGCGCTAATCAATTGGATGTGAGAGGTTTTGTTGGTATTTCGCTCATAGGTCGCACCGATAGTTGGACAAGAGTGAAATAAGGAGTGAACAATATCGGAGGAAAAGGTTGTTGAGAAACTACAACTTAAAACAATGAATCTGTGAATACACTCTTTCCTGTTTTTTTGAAACTTGAGCAACTTCATGTACTCATCGTAGGAGGTGGATACGTGGGGTTAGAAAAATTGACGGCTGTATTGGTCAATTCTCCCCAGACGCAGGTCACGCTCGTTGCCCCCGAAATCCGCGAAGAAATTAAAGACCTGTCGCTGTCGCACCCCAGTGTTGAATTAATATATCAGCGATATGAGCCTCATTTTTTGGGAGGTCGCGATATTGTGATTGTAGGTACCAATGATAAAGCGGTAAACCATCAGGTACAGCAAGACTGCAAAGCTCGCAAGATTTTGGTTAACGTAGCTGACACCCCCGAACTTTGTGACTTCTACCTAAGCTCGGTGGTAAAAAAAGGCGATTTAAAGATTGCTATTTCAACCAATGGCAAATCACCCACTTTTGCCAAGCGTTTTCGAGAAGTCTTAGAAGAGATTCTACCCGATTCGTTGCAAGCAACGTTGGATAATCTGCAACAAATAAGAAACAAACTCAAAGGAGACTTTCAAGATAAACTTGAAAAACTCAACGAAATTACCAACGTGATGAAATAACTCTTAAAATAGATTAAGAGAAACGGCTTTGTCTTTAAAAACAAAGAAGTAGAGTAGCCCAAAAAGGATGAGGTAGCTAATGATAAGCCACTTCTTTTTTTGCTCAAATTCTTCGTGGTGGTGGTAGTAGTCGTAGTACATGGAGGCCGAAAGGCCAAAAACCATAAAAAAGCCGCACATAATGGCACAATGCACGCGATAAGCCACGAATTCGTGGAGAAAACTTGCACCTAATAAGATGTAAACGAGCCACAAACCAAAGCCTGCACGGTACAAATAGACACTCAAACGACGGTCGTTCTTGAAGTCAAAAAGTTTATCTAACATAATTCGGAAGGCTGTTTTTTAGTAAAATTAGTTAGTTTTGTCATAAAAGTCAAGTTTCTACGAACCCTATACGTTCATGCCTTTAAAAGTCTTGGTGATTCGGTTTTCGTCCATTGGTGACATCGTACTGACGACACCCGTGGTACGTTGCCTCAAAACTCAACGTCCTGATATTGAATTACATTACGTAACGAAGGCTTCATATCGGTTTTTGATTGCTGACAACCCCTACATTGATAAAATTCACGTGTTGGAAGAAACCCTTTGGGGGCTTATTGGGACGCTGAGGCAAGAGAAGTTTGATGTAGTCATCGATTTGCACAACAACCTCCGTACCTTCCAATTAAAAACGGCGTTGGGGGTAGAATCGTATAGTTTTAATAAGTTAAACTGGGAAAAATGGCTGTTTGTCAATTTTAAAGTCAAAGCCATGCCCGATGTTCACATTGTGGAGCGCTATTTAGATGCTGTTAGAAAACTGGGGATTATCAATGATAAGAAAGGGTTAGATTATTTTATCCCGTACAAAGACATCATTGAGCCCGACTGGCTGCCTGCTACGTACCAAAAGGGCTACGTTGCCTATGCCATTGGTGGTCAGCACGAAACCAAAAAACTACCCTTGGTACGGATGATTGAGCTTTGTCAAAAAATCAATTACCCAATAGTATTGTTAGGCGGAAAAGAAGATGCCGAAAATGGGGAGGTAATCGAACAAGCGCTAGGAGAAGAACGAGTTTATAATGCTTGCGGGAAATGCAATTTCAACCAGTCGGCTTCACTAGTACAACAGTCAAAATTGGTTTTTAGCCATGATACAGGCCTGATGCACGTAGCAGCGGCTTTCAAGAAAAAAGTGTATTCGATTTGGGGAAATACTGTACCTGAATTTGGAATGTACCCCTACCTAACCAACTTTGTAATTCTGGAAAACCGCCAACTTACTTGCCGCCCGTGCTCTAAAATTGGCAATAAACGCTGTCCTAAAGGGCATTTTAAGTGTATGAATGAGCTTTCGCTTCAGTTCGAAATCAAAGAACTTAAGCAGCCGTAATCATAAGACGGCCAATTAAGGCAGTGATTTTCTCTAATCCTTCGGCATCTATCTCTGAAAAATCATTTAGCTGGTCGCTATCGATATCAAGCACCATTGCTACCTCGCCGTTGGCGTCAAAAACAGGCAAAACAATTTCTGACTTTGATGCTGAACTGCACGCAATATGTCCAGGAAACTGTTCTACATCTGGCACAATGATGGTTTCGCGGCGAGTATAACAAGCCCCACACACTCCTCTATGGTACTGGATTCGGGTGCAAGCAATGGGGCCTTGAAAAGGACCAAGGACTAACTGCCCTTGTTTGGATACGTAAAATCCTACCCAAAAAAACTGAAACGCTTCTTTGAGTGCTGCCGTAATATTGGCAAGATTGGCAGTGAGGTCGGTTTCGCCTTCTACGAGCGCTTCAATCTGTGGATAAAGGCTTTCGTAGATAAGCTTACGATTGGTTGTTTGCGGAAGATGAAGTGTTTCTGCCATCCGTTGATATTCTTTACATTTGTGATTGTTCGACTTTTAATTTAACCCCTACTCATGTGTTTTGGCAAGCCACTTCTAAGTTTATTTTAAAAAATCGTACAGTACTACTGGCTTTGGTGGTGGTGCTAACAGGTTTTATGGGGTATCAAGCCTCCAAAGTTCGGCTTTCTTACGAATTGGCCAAAATTTTACCTGTTTCAGACACTAATTTTCAATTGTACGAGGCATTTAAAGCAAGGTATGGTGAAGATGGAAACGTACTTGTGATGGGGGTCGCAACCGACAAAATGTTTCAGAAGGAACTATTTAGCGACTGGTACGAACTCAATCAAGCAATCAAAAAGATTGAGGGCGTAAAAGAAGTGGTTTCAAACGCCAATTTGAGGGAAATTGTACGAAACGATAGCCTAAAACGATTTGATTTTGTTCCTATTGTCGCTCAAAAACCTCGCTCACAGTCGGAAGTAGATTCGATACAGCAAAAAATCAGCCGACTCCCTTTTTACCAAGGCTTTATTGTAAGCGAAGACAGAAAAGCGCATTTAATGGCCGTCACTCTCGATCAGCACAAACTCAATGACGAAAGTCGGGGGCAATTGTTGGAAATGATTTTGAAATCAACGGCTGCCTTTGAGCAAAAACACTCCCTAAAAGTGCATTTGTCGGGGCTGCCCTATATCCGTACCGAATTTTCGGCCAAAGTAAGCCGAGAAGTCGTGATGTTTACCATTTTGGCGGTGTTAGTAACGGGGCTGATTTTGATGTTCTTCTTTCGGTCGTGGTGGGTGATGCTGATTTCACTGGGAGTGGTATTGATGGGCGTCGTTTGTAGTGTAGGCTACATGGTGTTGTTTGGGTACGAAATATCGCTGTTGACTGGGCTAATTCCTTCGCTGATGGTAGTGATTGGGGTGCCTAATTCCATTTTTTTGACCAATAAATACCACGAAGAGTTTGGCAAAACCAACGACAAGTCCCAAGCTTTGATGACGGCGGCAGAGAAAATTGGGGAAACTACCTTTTGGGCTAATATTACTACTTCCATCGGATTCGGGGTGTTTTATCTTACAGGCAGTAAGTTGTTGGTAGAATTTGGATTGATAGCCTCCTTGAGTGTGATGACGATGTACGTGATTTGTTTGGTGTTAATCACCATCTTGTACAGCTACCTTCCCGCTCCCAAAGCCAAGCACCTCGCGCGTTTGGAAGGGAAATTTATCAATGGTTTTCTGCAAAAAGTTGACGAGTTGGTCAAATATCGTCGTCGGGTTATTTATCTGACGGTGAGTGGTTTAGTGCTGCTGTCGGCGTATGGTTTAAGCCGGATTACGGCCATAGGGTTTATTGTGGACGATTTGCCTAAGAATGATTCTATTTTAACCGATTTGCAGTTTTTTGAGCGCCACTTCCACGGAGTTATGCCTTTTGAAGTAAGCATTGACACGGGGCGATCTGGGAGGGTATTTGCGCCACAGACATTGACCAAAATACGACAGATGCAAAAAGAATTTGCGACACACCCTGAGTTTACCAAGCCGCTGTCGTTGGTCGAGGCCATCAAGTTTATTTACCAAGCTTATCGCGGCGGAGACCCCAAGTATTTTGTGCTTCCTGGGGCGTTGGAGTTGAATAAATTAGCCGAATATACGGGAACAACCAGTGGCACAGAAGCCCGTTTTGGAAGTTTTATTGACAGTACTCGCCGTTATACGCGGGTAAGTTTTCAAGTGGCCGACATTGGCACCAAGCGTATTGATGCCCTGTACGACCTGCTTCAACCTAAAATTGACAGTATTTTTAATAGTAATCCAGCGACAGGCAAGTGGGTTGACAAAGAAGAGAGATACGAAGCAAAAATTACGGGTAACAGCGTGGTGTTTACCAAAGGCAACGATTATTTGCTCCAAAACCTCGTTGAAAGTACATTACTAGCTATTGGATTGATTTCGGCCTTGATGGTGGTTTTGTTTGGTAATTGGCGAATGATTCTGATTGCCGTTATTCCTAGCTTGGTACCGTTGGCGATTACGGCGGGGATTATGGGATTTGCAGGGATTCACCTCAAACCGTCAACAACGCTCATTTTTAGCATTGCTTTTGGGCTTTCGTCCGACGGAACGATTTACTTTTTGACCAAATACAAAGACGAATTTCGGAACAAAGGCCGAACCGTCGCCGAAGCTGTTTCTCAAACAATTCAGTTTACAGGGATTAGTATGTTTTACACGGCTATAATACTTTTCATAGGATTTGCTATTTTTACAGCGTCTACGTTTAAAGGCACAGTGGCATTGGGAATTTTGGTTTCTATTACCTTGTTAATCGGAATGTTGTCCAATTTAATCCTTCTTCCTGCGTTTTTGTTATGGATGAATAAAAAACTAGAACAATGAAAATACTTTTTAATATCATACTCATCTTCATCTTGTTGGTAGCTTTTGTTCCAGGTTTCCGCCGATTTATGTTTTGGTTGTTGGTGGGACGTCAGTTGGTCAAAGAACAACGAAAAACTAACCAAGCTACTCAACAGCGCCGTGAAGGCGAGATTAGAGTAGATGCCAAACCGTCCAAATCTGACTCGTCGCGCTTCAACGGCGGTGAATACGTGGACTACGAAGAAGTGAAAGACTAACCTCGACTGACGTATCTATGTGGGATTGGCTTTCTCTTGAGTGGTTTACCTTGGCAAAACTCCAAGCGTTTTCGTGGGCGCATCCGTACTATTTGTATGGTGTTTTGGCCATTCCCGTGGCGTTTTGGCTACGCAATGCGTTTCAGGCGGGAGCATTTCAGCAGCTTGGCGTTACGTTTGTCGATAAAGATGCACCCCGCAGCTGGTCTGTGGCTTTTCGCTATTTGTTTCCTCTGACGGGTTTTCTAGCGCTCAGTTGCTTGCTGATTGCCCTCGCTCGTCCTCAGTTAATCAATACTGTTACTGAACGAGATGCCGAAGTAGTTGATATTATGTTGGCATTGGACATTTCAGACTCAATGCTAGAACAAGATTTGCCCCCTAACCGACTCAGTTCGGCCAAAAGTGTAGCCAAAAAGTTTATTGGTGGCCGATTGCAAGACCGAGTAGGCTTGGTCGTATTTGCGGGAGAAGCCTTTACACTTTGTCCCCTTACCAACGATTATGAGTTGATTTACAATTTTTTGGAAAACGTTGATCATCGAATGATTACGGTGGCGGGTACTGCCGTTGGGAGTGCCTTGGCTGTGTGTATTAATCGACTGAGGGAAAGTATGACTAAATCAAAAGTAGTTGTTGTGCTTAGCGATGGCGATAATACCGCAGGTAACCTCGACCCTACCACGGCGGCCAAGCTTGCAAAGGCGTTTGGGATACGTGTTTATACGATTGCAGTGGGGAAGCCTTTTATGACAAGAACAGTGCGCGATTCGCTAGGCACTAGCAAGGTGGTAAATTCTTTAGCCGACGAAGCCATTCTCAAACAAATTGCTGCCACTACCAACGGTCAATTCTATCGAGCTACCGATAATACCACCCTCACCCACGTATTTCGACAAATTGACCGCCTTGAGCGAGTAAATGTCAAAAACCGACGTTACCAAGAGGTCAAAGATTATTACAGAATCTATCTTAATTGGGCAATTACCTTCTTTTTAACCTTGCTCTTTCTTAAAGTTACGTTTATCGCCAACGTTTTAGAAGACTAATTATCAACAACCGCTATTACTACTTGCGTTTTGCTGGCTATAGCGATGGGGTCTGTTAATTCGTCGGGGTCGTTTGTTGCGATACCCGACATAGGAATACCGACGCCTTTGATAAGTAAAAGCTCCACTACATAAGGAGCGGACATCGAAGTACCTGAAAGAATTGCATAGCGCAAAGAGCCATAAAAAAACGATGATAGGTATGTAGTTAGAGTGTAAACGTTGAATTTATTCGAAAAATGGCTCCTTATAAACAAAAAGCGGTGGCACTTCAATATAGAAATGCTACCGCTTCTCAAGAAAAAGTAGGCCTATTTTTTGGTTTTAGCTGCGTCTTTCTCTTTGTATTCTTTGTTAAGCCCTTCTACGATTTTCTTGGTTACGTCAAGGCTTGCATCGGCAAACAAAATACCTCCACCTTTGCTGTAGCCCAATACAAATTCGTAGCCACTTTCTTTGTTGTATTTTTTGATATAATCGAAGATGTTGGTATAAAACTCTTCTGTTTTTTTCAAACGCTCCTCTTCCAACTTACGAAGTTGCTCATCGCGGTATTTAGTGATGTCTTGCTCTTCTTTGCCAAGTTGAGCTTGAGCCGCCTGAGCTTGGTCTTGTGAAAGAGCGCCTTGCTGTGCACGTTGTTGGAAAAATGCCACTTTGTTTTGGAACGAGCGACCTTTGTTAGCTAAATCATTTTCTAACTGAAAGCCTTTGCTTTCAAATTCTTTTTGAAAGTCTTTATAATAATCGTAGTTTTTGAGAAGCGAATCTGCTTGCACATAAACAATTTTTTTGCCTTTTGCGGCATCAGGAGTGCTGCTGCTGTCTCCCCCCGAAGAGTGATGTTGGAAGTGTTGGTATCCCAAAAAAACGACGGCCAAAGTCAAAATTGCATTCCAAATAAGTAGTCCGTTTTTCACTGTAAAGTTGTTTTAAAGTTTTAAAAAGTTAATCGTAAACAGGTCTCTTTCATGCTTGATTTTGTAAAGAGTTGATTTCCAAAAATTTACTTTATAAAGAAAAGAGATAGTTCCAATGGTGACAAAAATAGAAAAAACCGTTACCTTAAAAAAACTTTCGCTCACCAAAGAGGCAATTGCCTGTTCGATGAGCGAAAGTTGAAAATAGTATAAGGCGGGAGTTCTATTAAATCTCTATTGTAGTTACTTTACTTTTTCCAAGCCAAAGTATTGATATTTACGCCTATTTTTTTACCTTCTTTCAATCCAGTATCATTGTCTTGGAAGGTGTGAATGCCCCCCAAAAAGCGAGAATAGGCCGATTCGGAAGCTGCCTCCTGAAAAGACTTAAAGCTACGAGCTTTAAATTCTACATTTCTTTTGGTGTCTTTTCCGCGCTTTACATGAGAATCATCAACAAAGGCAAACGAAGTTCCAAAAATACCCTCAAGTGCCACTGCAGAGGCCGAGGATTGAGTGGCGTGACCAGAAGCGTATCCAGGGAAAGGCGGTGCAGGCCAAAACGGAACCCAGTTAGGGTCAATAGCACGACGCACAAAGGTATAAGGGCGTTCGTTATGGAAGGTGTATTTATATTTCCAGCAAATGATAAAGGCATCAGCTACGGCAATTCCTGTACGAGCAAAAGCTTCAACGGCTTTGTCTAATTTAATGTTGCCTGTTTTTACCGCAATTTTTGCAATATTATACGAGTGCCCTGGGGGCGTAAAAGTCTCGCTTGGGTCATCGGCCCACCACACAGCTATTTCTTTTTCGTTTTGGGTAAGGCTAATATTTTTCTTGTAAACGTCGTAGTATTGTTGAAAATAAGGCGAGCTGATTTGGGTTGAAACTGCTAAAGGAGACGGAGGTATTAAGAGAGCATTCGCTGCTAAAAAAGTGCGGTTCTGTCCCCAATACGGCTGCATAGGAATGGTTTGGCCGTTTTCGGTAGGCTGCCATGAGCCAGGGAAAACAGGAACTTTGAAGGTAGAAGGGAAGTTTCGATTGAATCCTTCGTGACCACCGTCGGTTTTAGACCAGTCCCAAATAGCCTTTCCAATTGCGTAACCAAAAGCTTCCGAACGTTCAACAATGGCTTGGCTGCTACCAGTGATAAGGTCATTCCGGATGGCCGTTCCCAACGAATCAATTTTCTTTTTGGTGGCTTCGTTGGCTGTTGGCCAAAGATTTTTAGCCATGTAAATTTGAGCCGCATTGGCACTAGCTGCCCAATTGTATTCTTGGGTGGCTTCAGGCACAGGTAATTCTGTCAAGCCATTGAGTTGTTTTACTAATGAACGATTGCCTTTAATACCTGGCACTACGGCCTCGTAGAGAGCTATTCCTGCATATCCTAATGCTCGTGAGGCTACGGGAGGAGTAAACCCAGGACTATTTTGAGTAAGCATCAAATCTAGCTCAGCCCACTTGACGGCTACGTCAGGAGCATAAGTTTCGGCTTCTTTAGAGATGACAGTAGGTTCAATTGTATCTTGGCTTACATCACGACAACTATATATAGATAGAGTAACCAAAGCAACAGCAACTTTAGATAGCTTCCTCCTGAGCAAACGGAAAAATAGATTATCTTTCATACTTAATCGTCTGGGTTAACTGCTTGATAAGTAAGGTGTATAACAGAAAATCTATATCAAAAATAATGCCAAAAAACTACCTAGTTCCCCAATGATGCTACTTTGTTACAAAACAATTATTATCATAGTAGAGAAAAAAAACCTCCTGCATGTTTATGTCCCATTTCAACATAATGAGCGGCACTTTCAAGCAATTTTTGAGCGTAAGTTGCGGAAATTTGTTTAATGATTTTTCCTGGTGTGCCAACCACCATCGAAAAATCAGGAACTTCCATCCCCTCAGTGACAAGGGCATGGGCTCCAATGATACAAAACTTTCCAATTTTAGCGTTGTTTAGAATCGTTGCTCGCATTCCAATCAACGAGCCATCCCCGACAATTGCGCCGTGTACAATTGCTCCATGACCAACCGTAACATCTTCTCCAATAATGGTTGGTGAGCCAAAATCAGCATGCAGTACGGCCGTATCTTGGATATTGCTACGGGCTCCGATGCTAATTTTTTCTACGTCGGCGCGAATGACCGCACCGTACCAAACTGATACGTCTTTACCGAGGGTCACTTGGCCCATCACACAGGCTGTAGGAGCAATAAAGGCGACGTGGTTCATAAAAAGGGTAAATTATAAGCTAGAGGTAATGACTTCTTTTATGTCAGCAATGATTTTTTGAGCCAGGTGGTTGGCCGTTGACTCCGTTTCTGATTCTGAATAAATTCGAATAATGGGTTCCGTATTCGATTTACGTAAGTGTACCCATTCTTTATCAAATTCAATTTTTACACCGTCGATGGTATTGACGGGGTTTTTGGCGTATTTCTTGCTGATCTTTTCAAGTACCTTGTCTACGTCGATTTCGGGAGTGAGTTCGATTTTATTCTTTGAAATAAAATAATTGGGGTACATGCTTCGTAGAATTGATACCGACTTTCCGAACTTCGCCAAGTGGGTTAAAAACAACGCAATTCCTACGAGGGCGTCGCGTCCATTATGTAAGGTGGGATAAATAATCCCTCCGTTGCCTTCACCACCGATGATGGCATTCTGGGCTTTCATCATTTCAACTACGTTGACTTCTCCTACCGCAGCGGCAAAATACTGGGCTCCTGCTTTTTGGGTAATGTCCCGAAGCGCCGCTGTTGATGACAAGTTGGAGACGGTATTACCAAGGGTATGTTTTAATACATAATCTGCTACGGCAACAAGGGTGTATTCTTCGCCAAATGGCGAACCATCTTCGCAAATCAAAGCCAAGCGGTCTACATCGGGGTCAACAACAATCCCAAGATCATAATTACCCCGTTTAAGTTCTCCGCTGATTTCAACTAAGTTTTCGGGAAGTGGTTCGGGATTGTGCGCAAAATTTCCCGTGGGCTCGCAGTTGATGAGTTTGATATTTTCCTTTTTTACTCCCAAAGCTTCCAACAACATCGGTACTGCAATTCCACCTGTAGAGTTTACAGCATCGACGGCAATTTTAAAATCTTGAGCAGCAATAGCATCTTTGTCGACCAAGGGCAAGTCAAGAATCAAGTCAATGTGTTTTTGAAAGTAGGTATCATCGGTACGATAACTACCCAATTTACGAACTTCGGCAAAGTCAAAATCTTCGCTATCGGCCAAAGCGAGTACATCGGCACCATCTTGACCCGAAATAAATTCTCCCTTGTCATTAAGAAGTTTAAGGGCATTCCACTGAATAGGGTTATGGCTTGCAGTAAGGATGATACCGCCTGCTGCGTTTTCAATTGGAACAGCAATTTCTACTGTAGGGGTAGTTGAAAGACCAAGGTCGATTACCTCAAAACCAATGCCTTGAAGCGTTGCTACCACAAGTTTGGATACCATCTCTCCTGAGAGCCTTGCATCACGCCCAATCACAATGCGTAAGTTGCTGGGCTGAGTGCGTTTAAGCCACGTTCCAAAAGCTGCTGAAAATTTTACAACATCAATAGGTGTAAGCGAATCTCCCGTCTTACCTCCAATCGTACCACGAATACCCGAGATTGATTTTATTAGAGTCACTTTAGTTTAATTTTTTACTGTCGTATGATGGGCTCAAAAGTAGTAATTTTTGGTCATAAACAGGTGCTTCTTGCAAAATCCAACGACTTTTACGAAGTTCGCCTCTCAAACTATTCAACACTCTAATTTTTACAAGATTATGCGTAAGTGGCTCTTTCTTGTGGTTTTCTTTCTGATTGTAGGGGGAATTTTTTATTACGTAACGTTTGGCTATTATAGCGATGGTACACGCGTAGGCTCGTTGGTGAAGTTGAGCCGAAAAGGATATGTTTTTAAAACCTACGAAGGTCAATTGATGGTAGGTGGAATGTCGGACGGAACAGGAACTTTCAACTCTACTACCTGGGATTTTTCGGTAGATGACGATAATGAAGCTGTCGTGAATGCGCTAAACGAGTCGCAGCGGACCGGCCAACGAGTGGCATTGCATTACGAAGAGAAGTTTTTTACGCTTCCGTGGAATGGAGACACAAAATATTTTGTGATTTCGGTGGAGCTGATACCTACCCAAATGCATCAGCAGATGCCCTCGCAGCCGCAGGTTCAACCTGCTCCTGTTCCGGTAGATACTGCCAAAGCGATATAATTTATTGATACAAAAGTGCATTGTCGGGGTTTGATGGCTTCGACAAATTTTTCTGTATGCGTTTACATTGGTTTGGACTGCTCATCGTTGCAGTAGCAGGGTGGGTTTTGGTACACGACATTACTGCGTGGAAAGATGTTGAGTTTGGTGATGAAACGACTTACTTAGGGTCGGGTTTGACGTTCGCCATTCCATTTATAGGTGGCGTACAATGGGGCCCTCTGTATGCTGCTTGGTACGCTTTTGAGCATTTATTTGTGCCAGATAGCCTTGATTTGTACTACGCCAACTGGGCGATTTTGAGCGTTTTGGCGGGCTTGGGAGTTTTTGTTTGGTTTAGGTCGTTGCGCCTGTCTGCTGGAGTAAGTGCGTGGCTAGGCGTTCTATTTTTATTCTCCAACCAAAATCTTCCACTCAACCCCAAAATCTCTATTGCACCCTTTTGTTTGATTTTAGGAACGCTCGCTCTGATTCATATCAAAGCGTGGCCTCAGTATTTGCGTTTTTTGTTGGTGGCTTTTACTGGCTTGATTTGCTCCTATATTCGTCCAGAGTTTTATGTGTCTTTTCTTTGTGGGACAGCCATTGCCTTGGGCTGGTTGTGGAACGACACCTCTACAGCCAAACGCTGGGCAGGGTGGGGAGGAAGTTTTGTGGTAGGTTCTGTAGCACTCCATCTTCTTTTTGGGAACCCTTTGTTTGGTGGTGATGACAGCCGCAGTGCCGTGGCGTTTCAGCAGCATTTTGTGGTGAATTACAGTGCCTGGAATCGCCAACCAGAACCCAGCACGATTGAAGCTCAGTTAAAGTTGTTTCATGAAGTATTGGGAAATAACGTCGAAACCTTTGCAGACGCCCTTAAAAAACAGCCTAAATGGACGTTGAAACACGTTTTTACGAATATCACGCATACATTATCGGCTAATGTCCAAAATGGGGTAGACACGTTTTACCAAACTCTCCTCCGAGGATGGTACTCGCGCTGGCGGATAGTAGTGGTGGGGCTTGTGGCGTTGCTTTTTGCGGCAAGCTTAGATTATCGTCGTACCTTTCAAAACTTTAGAAAGCTTTCAATTGATTTTTGGGGGCTTGTAGCTGTGCTAGTGTTGCTGTTACCTTCGTTGATTGCTACGGTTCTTATTTACCCACGTACCCACTACTTGGTATTCCATTTGATTCTCATTTTTTGGTTATTAGCCCAAGTTGTCAAACCGATTGCTTGGCGTAAGATTCCTATTCTTTCTTATTTACCCCAAGGAGCGTTGGCATTGGGTGCTTTGTTAGTGTTTGTGGGAGTTCGGTATTCTTCTTATTCGCAACCCATACCTACGCCTATTGCTGACAATATTCGCTTCATCAAAGCCATTCAACCCAGTACACGCCTACGGGTGCTTGAGCGAGATTGGTACCGAGTTTTTTTAAAAGAAGAGTCCGACTGGATTCACGTAGAAGAGTATACTTCAGGTAATTTTACGGAATTCGTAAAATCCAAAAACATCAACTTCATTTTGATGACCCAAGATATGCAAGCGTATTTTGCAAAGGACGCGGGTTTTCAGGAGTTCTTGAAAAACCATGCTTCGTTAGGATTTGAAAAACGATTAACTAATTCAATAGGAGATTATTTGCTCATCAAACAAACCCTCAAACCATGAAAAAGTGGATTCTTGTTTGTGTTGTTGTCTTACAACACGCTGTGTATGCCCAAGTAGACTGGGTGAAAGAAAATTATACAAAAACCGAGTACGACATTCCGGTACGTGACGGGGTGAAGTTGCACACGATTGTGTATGTACCAAAGGATGCGTCTGCTTCTAATACTTATCCGTTTTTGATGCAACGGACGTGTTACAGCGTAGCTCCTTACGGTGAAGGCAAATTTCCTGGCCAGTTAGGCCCCAATAAATTTTTGATGAAAGATAAGTATATCTTTGTGTATCAGGACGTTCGTGGACGCTACATGAGCGAAGGGACGTGGACCAACATGACTCCGCAGATTGCCAATAAAACCAAGCCCACTCAGGTAGACGAATCGTCGGATACCTACGATACGATAGAATGGTTGGTGAAAAATATTGCCAATAACAACGGGCGCGTGGGTCAGTGGGGGATTAGTTATCCTGGTTTTTATACGGTTGCGGGTGCGTTAAGCCAACACCCTGCTCTCAAAGCATCGTCGCCCCAAGCGCCTGTTTCTGACTTTTTCTTTGACGATTTTCACCACAATGGTGCATTTACGCAAGGGTATTTCTTGACGTTTCCTGTGTTTGGGATTCAGCACGAAAAACCAACCACGGCGCATTGGTGGATGCCACAGATGATGCAGGCGAAAACCCAAGATGGCTACCAGTTTAATCTTGACCTGGGTTCGCTTAAAAATTTTGACAAGTATTATAAAGACAACTTCTTTTGGCAAGAGCATAAAGACCACCCTAATTACGACGAGTTTTGGCAAAAACGTAGCATAGTTCCGCATTTGAAAAATGTAAAACACGCCGTAATGACGGTAGGAGGCTGGTTTGATGCCGAAGATTTGTATGGTCCACTCACAGTCTATAAAACCCTAGAAAAAAATAACCCTTCGACCTACAATACCCTCGTGATGGGGCCTTTTGGGCACGGTAGGTGGTCGGCGGAGACGGGGCATACACTTCACAGTAACGTTTATTTTGGAGATAGCGTAGCTACGTTTTACCAACGCGAAATTGAGAGTACGTTCTTTAAACACTTTTTGAAAGGCGCAGGTGACGGTAAGACAGGATTACCTGATGCGTACTTGTTTAATACGGGTAAAAAGCAATGGGAAAAATTTGACCGTTGGCCTGCCGCCGCTGCTGAAAAGAAAACGCTGTATTTTCATGCCAACGGAAAGCTATCATTTGATGCTCCGTCGCAAGTTGCTTCAAAAACAGAATACATCAGCGACCCTCTCAAGCCAGTACCTTACATTGAAGACAATACCGAAACGATGGGTTTCACACCGTTTAATTATATGTCGGAAGACCAACGCTTTGCGGCTCGTCGCACGGATGTGTTAACGTTTCAGACGGAGCCTCTTACCGAAGATATTACATTGGGCGGAGAAATAACGGCCAAGCTCAAGATTAGTACAACAGGAACTGATGCCGACTTTTTTGTGAAACTGATAGATGTCTACCCAGGCGAAGAGCCTAATCATGCTTTTATGCCTCATAAAAATGTGATTTTAAGCAATTATCACCAAATGGTGCGTAGTGAAATCATGCGAGCACGCTTCCGAAATTCATTTGAAAAACCCGAGGCGTTAGTACCTAATAAAATGACGGACGTGAACTTCCGTTTGCAGGATGTGTTGCATACTTTCAAGAAAGGTCATCGTATTCAGATACAGGTTCAGAGTACGGCTTTTCCGCTATTCGACCGAAATCCACAGAAGTTTGTGCCTAATATCTACGTTGCTAATGATTCAGACTTTATTAAAGCTACACACACTGTTTATCATCAAAAAGGAGCATCAAGTGCGGTCGAAGTGCAAGTTTTGAAATAATACTCGTGTATTTTTATATACCAATAAAAATACACGAGTATTGTAATAAGTTGTTAATCAGCAAATTTTATTTTGGGGGATGGTATAATGGAAGATACTAATCTTGTCTTCTATTATACCACCCTCAAAAGTGATTTTATCATGTCGAAGAAGAAGCTTCTTCTGGATATTCAGTGGGTGATGTGTGTACCCATAACTGTCAAAAAAGTAAGGCGGTATTTTTTTTTGCTTTAAGAGGAAACAAACCTCCTTCCCTTATGAAAGCACTTCTCTGCAAACAGTACGGAACTCCTGATTGTCTTATCGTTGAAGACATAGCCCCGCTTGTTCCGAAAGCGGGCGAGGTGGTTATTTCGGTCAAAGCCTGCGGGGTTAATTTCCCTGATACGCTTATTATTCAAGGCAAATATCAATTTAAACCAGACTTTCCTTTTGCGCCAGGAGGCGAAGTCGCAGGGGTCATCAAAAAAGTGGGCGAAGGAGTAATGCATCTCAAAGTAGGAGACGATGTATTTGCGATGCCAGGCTGGGGTGGATTTGCGGAAGAGTTGGCCGTTAAGGCGCATCGAGTGTTTCGGATGCCCCCCAAAATGGACTATCAGGTTGCTTCTTCACTCATGTACACTTATGGGACATCGTATCATGCTCTGAAAGACCGTGCCGAATTGAAAGCGGGAGAAACGCTGCTTGTACTTGGAGCGGCAGGAGGGGTAGGTTTAGCAGCGGTCAATTTGGGTAAAATTATGGGCGCAAAGGTAATTGCGGCGGCATCGAGCGATGAAAAGCTAGACCTTTGTAAATCGTACGGTGCCGATGCTGTGATTAACTACTCAAAAGAAGACCTTCGAGAACGCCTAAAAGAAATAACGGGCGGTGGTGTGGACGTGATTTATGACCCCGTGGGGGATAAATACGCCGAACCTGCGCTGCGTGCGATGAATTGGAAAGGACGGTATTTGGTAGTAGGTTTTGCTGCGGGACAAATACCCACAATTCCGCTCAACTTAGCCCTTCTGAAAGGTTGTGCTATCGTTGGGGTATTTTGGGGGGCTTTTGCTGAACGAGAGCCCAAAGCTAACTTTCAGAACATTACGGAGTTGTTTCAATGGTACCAAACGGGCGAACTCAAACCTCATATCCAAAAAACCTATTCGCTCGAAGAAGCCCCGCAGGCGCTATACGATATGCTCGAACGCCGAGCGATGGGCAAATTAGTTGTTGTTCCGTAGTATGGGGGTTGTGAGCACCCCGCCCCCCTATACTACACTACCTCAAAGAAATCGTCTTCCCCGTTTTGGCAGATTGTACCGCCGCATCCAAAATCTCAACCACTACTTGGTTAATTTCGAGGGAGGATAACTCTTTTTTAGGAACAATTTCGCCCTTGATGACCGCGCCAAAATATGAAAATGGGTCGTTATAAGGGGTTGAAAGCGGGGTAAGTGCTTGAAGTTGCTCGGAGGCGTCGCGTTGATTGCCGTCTCCCTGTCGCACACGCATTTGGAGGTTTTTATCACAGACTACGTAGCCTTTTTGCCCATAAATTTCGATGTCTTTTCGGTCAAAAGGCCAATTCCAAGAAGCTTGAATGATGGCTTGGGCGTGCGGATAGGTAAGAATGATGGTGGCTTCGTCGTCTACTTTTGGGTAAACAGTAGGCTTAATTTGTTGGGTAATGGCAGTGACCGACAATGGGCGTTCGCCCTCCATGAGCCATGTCATTAGGTTGGCACCATAGCACCCAAAATCGATGATGGCACCGCCGCCATTCATAGTGGGGTCGGTGAGCCACGATAAAAAGTCTTCCGAACAGCCAATTTCGCGGGGGCCTCTGTGCCCGTCGTGCACTACCACCTTCCGAATTTCGCCCAGCGCATTTTGTTCTTTAATCATCCGATAGGCTTCTTGGTGGCTGGCGTACCAAGTTGTTTCAAAGTTGGTCAACAACTTAATGTTGTGCTTTTGAGCTAATTTGACCATAACTTCGGCGTGTTCACGATTTACAGCCAAGGGTTTTTCTACCATCACATGAATACCTTTGGGTGCACAAATTTCGACCACTTGTTTATGCTCATAAATGCTATTAAAAGCACAGACCGCTTCTGGCTGAGTGGCCGCAATCATGGCTTCGAGCGATGGATACCACAGTTTTTCGGACAATTTATAGCGTTTTAAATAACGCATCGCTAAGTCGCGATTAGGCTCGGCCACTCCCACGATTTCGACATCACCTTTATCGGGACGGCCCAGAATTTGATGAACGTGGTCGTGGGTAAATCCCGCGATACCTAGCCGAAGCGGTTTGGCTGTGACCAGTAAGCTACTAATGACTAACAGAAGTACAAATGGGATCGATTTCATGGGAAAAGGGCGTTTTTAGTAAAAGAACGTTGACGTCAAAACTCCCCATTTTTTGCCATAAAAAAAGCGAGCAACCTCCTAAGAAGCACTCGCTTTTAAATACAAAACCAAAATCGTTTAGGCGATTACTTCGAGGCCAGCGCGGTACACGCCTGCGTCGAGTTTAGAACGCATAGTGTCAAAAGCTTTCAAGGTACGATCTACGTCTTTGAGTGTGTGAGCCGCAGTCGGAATCAAACGTAAGATAATTTGTCCTTTTGGAATCACAGGATAAACAACGATAGAACAGAAGATTCCCATGTTTTCGCGCAAATCGCGCACCATGTTGGTTACTTCAGGAAGCCCACCTTCAAGGCCTTGCATAAACACAGGAGTCACAGGAGAGGTAGTTTCACCAATATTAAACCCAAGTTCGCGGAGACCATTTTGAAGGGCATTGACAATCGTCCAGAGTTTTTCGCGAAGTTCGGGATGCGCTTTGATAAGCTCCAAACGTTTGCGGCCAGCTTCCACGTAAGGCATTGGGAGGGCTTTGGCGTAGGTTTGTGAGCGCATGTTGTACTTGAGGTACATGATAATATCTGGATCATCGGCGGCGATAAATCCACCGATGGCAGCCATTGATTTGGCAAACGTCGAGAAGTACAAATCGACCTCTTTTGCTACGCCAAAAAGCTCGGCGACGCCACCCCCATTGGCACCCATGGTTCCAAAACCGTGGGCATCGTCTACCAAAAGGCGGAAATTATATTTTTTCTTTAGTTCAACGACTTTGTCGAGGCTTCCCACTTTCCCTGACATTCCGAACACACCTTCCGTAATAACAAGAACGCCACCGCCTTTTTCTTCGGCCAATTTAGTAGCGCGAATGAGGTTCTTTTCCAAGCTTTCCATATCGTTATGGTTAAACTTGTAGTACTGCCCCATTTTGGCTTTGTGTAAGCGGATACCATCAATCAAACAAGCGTGAGCCTCAGCATCGTAGACAATCACATCGCGGTGGTCACAGACACACTCAATTACTGACATAACGCCTTGATAACCGTAGTTGAGTAAGAAAGCCTCTTTTTTGCCAACAAACTCAGCCAATTCTTTCTCGAAAATTTCGTGTAAATCTGAGTTTCCCGACATCATACGAGCACCCATAGGATACGCTAAACCCCATTTTTCTGCTCCTTCGGCATCGGCCTTACGAACTTCAGGATGATTAGCCAAACCTAGGTAGTTATTTAAACTCCAGTTGAGGACGTCCATTCCACGAAATTTCATATGGGGACCGATTTCTCCTTCTAGCTTTGGAAATGAAAAATAGTGGTGGCTATTAAGGGCTTTTGCAGCCGCCCCAATAGGACCCCAGTTATTGCGTAGTTTCTCGAAAATATCCACTTATTTACGCTATTTTTAGAGTTAAATACAACTTTAAGATAAATTTTGTACAAAAATAAAAATTCCTGACTCAATTTCAAAGGGTTAGGGGTGTTACTGACGGCTATTGCTTGCGTTTGAACCAAGTAGACAACCCGCCAAAATCTAATTTAGGGCGCGTGTTTGACTGAAAATTAATGTGATGAGTGGTGCAACCCATTGGGTTTCTCTTAAATTTGTAGTAACTTACAATCACTTATTTTAAACCACATAACATAATACGATTAAGCATGGAAAATCAATTGAAAAATGCAGCCGAACAAGCCAAAGCGAAAGCACAAGAATTAGCTTCAGAAGCACAAGAAACATTTCAGGAGTTGAAAGAAGAAATTACGGAAAAAATCCAAAGTGTGGACGTAGAAGGCTTGAAGGCACAAGCCGCCGCCAAAGCTGAAGAAATGAAAGCCGAGGCTGAAGAAGCACTGACAGAAGCCAAAGCTAAAGCCGAAGAATTGGCAGCTGAGGCTCAAGAAAAGTTTGAAGACCTCAAAGAAGAGGCGGGTGAGGCACTCGACAAAGCCACAGGGTTTATCAAGGGTCTTTTTGGCGGTAGCGAAGAAGAAGAGAAAAAATAATCAATCGCTCTTTCAAGACACAAAAAGGGGAAGCCTATGCTTCCCCTTTTGACGTTTTACTGAGGCTCATTTCTTGCACAGGAATTTGTAACGAACGAACGTGGATGTAATAAAACAAGACGGTCATCCAAGGAAAAAATAAAAACTGCCCTGCGTTGAGGTTTGATTCGAAATAGGGAATAATCATCAACGAAGGCAGAAAAACATAATAGGGGCTATCGTAGCGTATGTAGACCCAAAAGGCATTAATGACGTAAAAAATTAAGAAAAAAAGGAACGTAAGTATCCCGCCTGAAAATAAGATTTCGAGGTAGGAATTGTGCGAGGCTAGGTCGGTGCGGACATCGGCATATATTTCTAAACCTGCTCTGAAGTTATCAAACCCAAATCCTGTAAACAAGACCTCGGGGTCGTTGGTAAACACATCAAATGCTTTTTTGGCTAGTTGAAAGCGAATTTCCCCGCGTTGACGGCGCATTCCGGCGTATTTTGAACGTAAATTGACCACAGAATCGGGGCTTGCTACAATGTAATAAGCAAAGGCCAAAATACAGCTAAGTGCGGCGGCTTTGAAGTAAATCGAAATTTTTTGGTTTCTTGCAATCAGAATGGCGGAAGAAAGAGCTAACCCTACATAGCTGCTTCGTGAGCCCGTAAGTACAATCGCCCAAAGGGTAAGTAATGCCATGCACAAAAATAAGAATTGAAGCCACCGAGGCATATTCCGATTGGCATACAGGTCAAAGCTACACACGACAAACATCGTACACGCCCACCCAATAACGTTGGCTTTGTAAGCACCTACGTATTGGCCGTAAACGTTTTCCGTTTGAAAGGCCATTCCTGTCCCAAACATTACTACGACTGGATAAAAATACACCAAACTGAAAATTTGTAGCAGCTTGATTTTTGCTTCGTCTTTGGAATATTGCTTAAAGAGGTAAATGATAAAGTAGTTATTATAAATCAAAAAAGGAATCCATGCGGCAAGGCGCTCAAAGCTCCACAATACATTGACACTGAAGGGTAAAACAATGAGATTGAGGCCGATAAATCCGTAAAGCGCCCAGTTTTTTTGCTGATTAAAAATGTATTTTACTTGGCCTTGGGCAAATACAACTCCAAGCAAAGCAACTACCACGAGGCCTGTTCTGAATAGTTTTGCTGCTTGGAATGCCTCGCCTCGTAACCCGTAGCCGTAGACCACCAAGAAAATATTGAGGAAATACATCATCAAGTGCCAATCCCACAATTCTCTGTTTCGAAAAATCCCTCGCCATTGCATAAGTTATCGTTCTGCGTCGGTTAGCGTGTGTCAACTACCGATTCAAGCATTTGTACAAAGTTGCGTAACATTTCGCCTTTGGAAAATTTTTGAATGAATTTTCGCCCGTTTTCGGCTTTTTGTCGCCGTAATTGCGGGTTTTCGATGCACTCTAACAAAGCTAATTGCAAACTTTCTACGCTCCCCGACTCAATCAACCAGCCATTGTTCGCATTATCAACCACTTCGGGAATTCCGCCCACGTGCGAACTAATTACCGATATACCGTGGGCAAGGGCTTCGATATTGGCCACACCGAAGGCTTCCGTATACGATGGCACACAAAAAATGTCGTGGCTGCGCATCGCTTCGTACACGCGTGCTTGGGGTTGGGGGCCTTGGTAATCGAGTTGGATATTGGGAGTATTCATAAAAAACGAACGAAGGTGTTTTTCAAACCAAGGCTCGGGGCCAATGACGGTAAGGTGAAACGAATACTGTGAAAGGTTTTTAAGGGCTGCTACTACTAATGGCAGTTGTCCTACCAAATAATCGGCTTTTACAAACAGCACATTAATAGGATTCCCAAATGAACGATGAGGGTTGAACTCAATGCCTTCGAGAGGGATAGTTTTGTAGAGTTTTGTCACCTTCGCTGTTGGCAATTGGTAAGTTTTTTGAATTCGCTCTTGCAAAAACTCCGAATTGGCAATCACAAGGCGGTGTTTTTTAGCTGAAAGTCTTTCAAATTGTTGAAATATAAACCGTTTGAACCACAGAGGTTTCCACTCAAAGTTGCCCCATGTTGCTAGCATGTTTTTTTCGTCGTTAATCATGCCGACCGTAGGCTTATTGGAAACCAAACTGGCCCACATACCATTGAACGAATTGATATAGACCAATACATTAAAATCAAACGACTTCTCCAAGGCTTTGACGTGGCGATAATAAATAAACCATCGTAAAATTTGCCCAATTGGCTTCAATAATCGTGGAATGTTGACGGTAACTTTATGTACGTATTGGAGCGAAGCGAGGTGTTTGTCAGACACATCTTCGGTCAAAACCCGTAGTTCATGTTCGGGAAAACGTTGGTTGATTTCGAGAATAATGTTCGCAAATCGGACGGGGCCGTTGGTGACATTTTCGAAAGCATTGGTACAAAATACGATTTTCATGTGGTTTTTCGAGCTATATATACCCGTTCTGTGGGCGAGATGCCATAGCGTTTGTAATCAATGGTTTGGATAAAAGTATCGTCTTCCACACTAAACCCTTGTGCGCGCAAGCGGTCGGCATAATCGGCGCCGTAATACCACCGTTGGTCGTGGCTGTGATACAACTTTTGTTTTTCTTCTTTGGTCAATTTAGCATCCGAAAATGAGGTTGGAAAGTCCTTGTTGATGGGATCATGAAAAACGGCATAACCATCAGGTTTAAGTACGCGTAGTACTTCACGCATGGCTTTCGTATCGTCGGGAACCATCACCAAAATTCCAATTGCAATTACTACGTTGAATGTATCATTGTCAAATTTAATGTCATCAATCGACATTATATGGTCGGGTTTGACGGTAATACTACTCGTAAAAGACGTCATGTAGTCGGCCGTGACGTAGTCGATGTACGGTGACGCTTTAATGCTGGAAATCAGGCAGATGTCTGGTGCAAAGTGCAGCACTTTTTTGCCGGGAGCTGAGAAAAAACCAAGACGGTCGCGGAGGGCTAAAAAAATGTATCGATGCCTTTCAAGCGACTTACAATTGGGGCAATAGGCATTTGTCCGATACCGAAAAGGCATAAAAGCCCGATAATGGCTCTGGCAAATAGGGCATTCCACCTCATCCCCAAGCCGATAGGGAATACTCTGCCACTGCAATCGTAGCTGATTGAGCTGATAAATGAGGTTTTTCCGAAGCAGGGTTTTTAATTTTTCTTTCACAGGGTGGTAAGTAAGGTAAGGTCGCGGTAATTGGTTGAATCAGCAATGGCAAAGTTTTTGTCGCCAATCGTTTCGAGGGGCAACTCGGGCGCGATTTTTAGACAAGTGGGGAGTTGGGAGGGTGTTTCAAACAGAAGTGTGGATTGGTGCGCCAACATCCGAGCGGTGGCGTCGGTTTTTAGCGTAACAATGGGTTTACGAAACGAGAGTGTCAAGTCGATCGAACCAGAATGGTCGATGCGAATAAACGGCAGCGTGACCACGTCGGCAGCGTTGAAAAATATTTGGACTTCGTCGTCTTGAATGAAACGGTGGTGAAGAAGTATAGAAGAGTTGGCTTGGGCGGCCTTTTCAATAGGCGCAAAAAAAGTGGAGTCGTAGCTTTTGCCTGCAATCACTAAGCGGTCGTTGGGACGAGCTATTTTAGAAAAGGCATCAATCAAATCGCTAACACCTTTGTAGGGTTTGATTTCACCAAAAAACAAATACACAAACTCATCGTCTTTAAGGCTCAGCCGTTTTCGGCATTCGTTTCTGGAGAGAGTGTTGGGGTAGTACAAATGATAAGGCAAATCCTGAATCACCTTTATGCGCTCGGGCAGCAGAGAAAATTGTTCGATGGCCGTTTGGCGCGTTTCTTCCGAATACACTCTGATTTTGTGGCATTTTTTGAGAAAAAATCCATACATAAAACGTTCCCAACGAAGCCAAAGCCCTGCGTGGTTTTGGAGGTTGTGAAGTGTATGAACAATACGAATTTTGAACAAATAGCGTGTGGACAAAATTTCAACTACAAAAATCAACGATTTGAGGTAGGTCCATAAGCGCGATTTACCCAAAATAAAACTATGCACCCAATCGTAGTAGAGTACCGTAGGGCGATGCGTCAAAATGCCTTTCCAAGTAGAGCCGATGGTATATTTTTTCCCAACTACAACATCTAACCCTTGGCTTTGTAGATAGCGAACTAGCTCGTACTGAAAAGGGTTTTCAGAGCCAGCATCTGGTAAAACAACGACTTTTTGTGGGGCAGAGGTCAAGAGAAACGCTAGATTAGACCTTTTAAGGAGCAAAAATACAAAATGTGCATAGAAAAAGAGGCAAGTGTCCTTTTGTATACGTCTTCTTTTTACATTTTATAGTATTCAAACCTTAATCTCTACCACATGAAAAAGAGCTTTTTTGTGTCCATTTACCTTTTTATTAGTTGGGTGGCACTTGGGCAACCTGCCGAACGATTTTACAAAGTAGTAGTGGCTCCCGATCACTTCGACTGGACGTACAAGGCGGGCGAAAATGTGAAGTTTACCATCTCGGTACTCCAAAATGGCAATTTGGTGAAAAATGCCCGTATTCGTTACGAAGTTGGCCCTGAAAAAATGGAGCCGACAAAAAAAGAAACCCTTTCACTCCCAACAGGCTCGCTGACGGTGGATGCTGGTACCATGAAAATGGCTGGTTTTCTGCGCTGTATCGCATTTGCAGAAATCGATGGGAAAGAATACAAAGGGCTAGCTACGGCGGGCTTTGACCCATTGAGTATTCAGCCGACGGTTGATAACCCCTCAGACTTTGATACATTTTGGACTAATGCAAAGGCAGATTTAGCCAAAATTCCTTTGGACGCAAAAATGACGCTCTTGCCCGAACGTTGTACAGAAAAGGTAAACGTCTATCACGTCAATATCCAGAATTTTCGCGTAGGAGCGCGCCTCTACGGGATTTTGTGCGTTCCCAAAAAAGAAGGAAAATTCCCTGCCTTGCTTCACGTACCAGGGGCGGGTGTGCGCCCGTACGGGGGAGATATTGCTAATGCCGAAAAAGGAATCATTACGTTGCAAATCGGAATCCACGGTATTCCAGTGACGATGGAACCTTCGGTATATGCCGACTTGGGGGCAGGAGCTTTCAACGGTTATTGGGCGTATAATATGGACGACCGCGACCGCTTTTATTACAAACGGGTGTACTTAGGCTGTTTGCGTGCCAACGATTTCTTGACGAGTTTGCCGCAATACGACGGCACAAATCTGGCCGTAACGGGAGGAAGCCAAGGCGGAGCATTGTCGATTATAACGGCAGGGTTAGACAGTCGCGTCAAGTGGTTGGGGGCGTTTTATCCAGCCCTATCAGATGTGACGGGGTACTTGAAAGGGCGTGCAGGAGGATGGCCGCATTATTTTGACAAAAACACGATTGCATTTGGCAATAAACCCGACAAAGTGGCAACGATTGGCTACTATGATGTGGTAAATTTTGCACGGAGAGTTAAAGTTCCAGGGTACTACTCGTGGGGCTTCAACGATGAAACCTGTCCGCCAACGTCGATGTACGCCTCTTATAACGTTATTTCAGCCCCTAAAGAGTTGTTTTTAGCGCTTGAAACGGGGCACTGGACATACCCCGAACAAAACGAACGAATGACGGGCTGGCTAGTTAATAAATTGACTGGGAAATAGTAGCTGAGTTTTGGTACAATATAAAAACGGCTTCGAGTTACCCCGAAGCCGTTTGCTGTTTGTTAGAGAGATGTTTATTTATTAAGTAGCTCGTCGAAAGTCAACGAAACATAGTACATCGAGCCAATGGCTGGACTTCCAAAGGCTTGGATGTAAGGCTTTCCACCAATGTTAGTCCCACCGATTTTCAAGAGAGATTTTAAGCTAGCCAGTTTGTAGCTTACTTGAGCGTCTAAGTTGGTAAAAGCAGGAACGTCGGTGTTCGAGAACAAAGGTACTCCAGTAGTTGTTGGAATAACAAAGCTTGATTGCCAGATAAACCCTTGTTGGTGCTTGAGAGCGATGTTAAACCCAAATTTTTCACCACTACCAGCGCGCTTGCCAAAATTAACGTTAAAACGATTTTGAGGCGTATTGAATCCAGAATAAGGAAGCTCAGGCGTAGGGGTAAAATCTTTCAATACGTTGTTGGCAAAGTTTCCTCCCATAAAATAGCCTTTTGGAAGCGAGTAGTTAAGTGCGATAGAGAAACCTGTTACGACGATGTCCTTATCACTATTGGCTGGCCGAGAGAAGCCTGCACGGGTGCTACCACTAGCTAGCCCCGAAGCGATTGGTAAGCCAGGCCCTACGGCAGCGGTTGGTACTACAATAGTTACTCCTCCGATAAAGTTTTGATATACACTATAGTAATACGAAGCGTCTAACATCAATTTTTTGCTAATAAGACCTTTGTACCCAATTTCAAACGATTTTACACGTTCTGGGCGAAGAGCTTTGGCTTGATATTTAGGCAATGTTGCGAGCGCAAAAGCTGGAGCAACCTGTGTTGTCACGGCAGTTACTTGCTTTACTACCTCATTTTGTACATTAGTAGCAATCGACTGCTTCACTGCGTCGGTAGCCATCTGAGTAGCTACCCCTGCCTGAACTGCTGCTGCTGCGTTTGCGGCAGGAATTTGCCCTGCAGCAACGGCTGCACTTACTTGTGCCTGAACGGCCGCGGTCACTTGAGCTTGAACAGCCGCCGTTACGCCCGCTTGAATTGCTGAAAGTTGGGCCGTAACCGCTGCTGTTGCGTAAGCTCTAGCTTGGTCAATCACTGCTTGAGTGACGTACTTTGATGGATTAATAGAAAAATCTACGAGTGTTTCACGAAGTACTCCCGTGCCAAGGTTGTAGCGTTTGTCAAATTCAGGCAGACCACCCACCAATGTTCCTCCAGGTGTTTGTAGGTCAATGTACTGGTTTTGTGTGGTTGGGATTCGGAAGCCTGTTTGGTAAGAAAGACGGATGTTTTGGTCGCCAAATGTCGTTACAGCCGAAACCCTTGGTGAGAACTGTCCTTCAAAGTTTTGGTTTTTGTCATAACGGAGCGAGGCCGATAACTTGAGGTGATCACCAAAGAGTTTTTTACCAGCTTGTACAAAAGCACCGTATTCATTAATAGGAATGGTCCCATCACGGCCATCTTTTAAATCAGCAAAAAGTGTTCCTTCAGAGCGAAGTTGATACTGACGATAATTGGCACCTACCAATAGGTCAACAAATTTAACTTGGTTTTTGAAGTTATAGACCCCTTCAAGGTGATACAAGTTAGTTTTATCTAGGAAGCCTCCCCCCCCTTGAGCAATAGACATATTTCTGTATTTGTCTAATAAAGAGTTGAACTCAGCTGTACCAGCAGTAGGAAGACCTTTGTCTGCATTTTGGCGAGCTACTAGGTGGGCTTGTTCTTCGGCCATGCCTGCGCCACGAGCGGCTGCAAAGGCTCCTACGTATTCTCCAAACCAATTAGCGTGAGGTTTTACAGAGTTAAGCATTGATACAGCCGTTAAACCAGCCGTATATGAATCTCCTGAGCGCTCTTGGGTTGTGTAAGCTCTCAACGTAAAGTTATCCCCTCTGAGTTCTAATTTGGCTTGCGTCAAATTAAAATTACGAAGCGAGTATTTACCAGTACCTGTGTAAAGAGTCGTCCCGAAACCATAATTTACTTGACCAACCGCCTCTACTTTTTCTGAGAGCCGATAATGAAGCGCTCCATTAAATTTGAAGCTCTTCACGTTGTTATCCACCAAGCTATTTTCCAAAAGCCCGGTACGGCTCACGTTCGTATTAGGAATTAACGCTAATGCAGCAGAGGGCAATAATTTGGCTGCAATAAGCGAGTTAGCCACCGTTTGCATGTTAGCCTGTATTTCGTCGCCGTAGATATTCGTTCCGTCATAGTCTGTTCTTGTACCGGCTCCTCTAAGCGGATTTGCATTTCCACCAACGTTTAGGTTGCTATAATCTGTTGATTGCCAATCTTTAGCTTGGATGTAGCTAAGGTTGATTTTAAACGCTACTTTGTTGTTGAATGCTTTGGCATAACGAATCGAAACATCACCAAATGGAGAAGAAACTTGTGTACGATTGCTGGCAGACATTACCCCAGTTTTTACCGCAGCGCTAAGGCCTTGGTATAAGAAGGGGCTCTTGCTATTCATCAAAATCAAGCCGTTAAGAGCATTGGGGCCGTAGAGAGCTGATGCTGCACCAGGGAGGATTTCAACGCTTTCCACGTCTAGTTCAGGCATCCCCACGATGTTATCGATTGGGAAATTAAGACCCGGAGCTGAGTTATCCATCCCATCAATCATCTGAACTGTACGCGGGTTTCCTGTAGAGCCAAATCCACGCATATTAATAGACTTGAACAACAAACTTTGCGTAGCCATATCTACCCCTTTCATGGTAGCTAATCCATCGTAGAAAGACGGAGAGGCGTTATCGCGAATGGCACGGATGTCCATTTTTTCAACAGTCACAGGTGATTGCATCACACTTTCTTCCACCCGCGAAGCAGATACTACCACTTCTTGGCCAAGCATTATTTGTTCTTTAAGCGATACTTTGATGTCGGAGCGGTTGCCAGTAACTTGTATCTCTTGCGTTTCAAATCCTACCGAAGATACTATCAAGGCAAAAGGGGTAGGCGTGGTGGTGGTCAAAGAAAAGTTCCCTTTTGAGTCGGTGATAGTACCAATTACTTTTCCTTTTACCTGAATGCTTACTCCGACTAAACCCTCACGCGTGTTTGCATCGGTAATGTTACCCGATAGTTTGGTTTGAGCCAGTAACGCGCCTGCACTGACTAGCCATGCCGTTAGGTACAATACGGCATTACGTAGTGATTTACTCATAGGTTTTAATTGGTTTTAGTTGCTCTTATAATAATTTTACTGCGTAATATTCGCTCTTTTAAAGATAATTTACAATTTGCGCTTTGTATATTCATATTATAAAACTATTAGGCACGCATAATTGTTAGAAAAATACAAAATGAAATTTTCGAAAAAACGCTTATTTTGGACTATTAGTGGGATAATAGGACTGTATCTCAGTGGAAGTTCACAGGTGGTATTACGGAATTCGTATAACATCGGGACGGCCCCTGCTGCACCAGATTATTCTCATACAACGAGTTGGGCCGCATTACCTACTAAAAAGGATGCCGCTGACAGTTTACCTCGAAAAGCTCCAGAGTTGAAAGATCGACAGGCGGAAGCAACAGTGGACGTATTCTTTGTTCACCCCACCATTTACACGGAGCAACCTCCAGAAGGAGCATTTGAATGGAATGCGGATATTAACGATGCTGCCCTCAATAAAAAAGTAGATGAGTCAACGATTTTAAACCAAGCCTCGGTTTTCAATGGTTCGTGCCGAGTCTATGCACCGAGGTATCGGCAGGCGCATTATTATTCGTTCGTCACACCAAATCAAGGAGATAGACAACAAGCGCTTGACTTGGCTTACAGCGATGTCAAGAAGGCATTTGAATATTATTTGAGCCATTATCAAGAAGGACGACCGGTTGTCATTGCGTCGCATAGCCAAGGTACGTTACACGCCAAACGGCTTCTCAAAGAGTTCTTTGACGGAAAACCGTTGCAACAAAAACTGGTTTTTGCTTATCTGGTAGGTGATATAGCAGGGCCGCCTGCCCAACCAGACGAGTTTCAATTTATTAAACCTGCTCGCGGTCCCGAGGAAACGGGAGGCTTTGCATCTTGGCACACCTATCTACGAAACTATTTCCCCGAAAAGTACCAAACCTATCATTTTTCGACGGCTGTATGTACCAATCCCCTAACGTGGCGTTTAGATGAAGAGTATGCGCCTAAAAAACTCAATAAAGGAGGGGTGGGATTGCGGTTTACTTTTTATCCTCAGTTGGCCGATGCCCAAGTACACCAAGGTCTCTTGTGGATACACAAACCCTACGTCAAAGGGCGTATCTTCCTTCGTACCAAGGTCTGGCATAGCGCAGATTTTAATCTTTTTTGGCAGAGCATCCGAGAAAACGTAGCTTTGCGTATAGAAAATTACTGGAAAAATGTGGAGAGAATCACGCGCTAACGAGTTCAATTACACCTATTCATCTATTTTGACCTTAGATTAATGAATCAACATACATACGTAATCATCATGGCAGGGGGAGTCGGAACTCGCTTCTGGCCATTTAGTCGTAACAATAATCCGAAACAATTTCATGATGTATTAGGAACTGGTAAAACATTACTTCAACAAACTGCGGGTCGATTCGAAGGTATTTGTCCTGACGAAAATATTTATGTGGTAACGAGTTCGGAGTACTATCAGTTAGTAAAAACGCAGTTACCTTTCCTGACCGATGATCAAATATTGCTGGAACCTAACCGCCGTAATACCGCTCCGTGTATTGCATATGCCTGTTATAAAATTGCGGCTAAAGACCCTCAGGCAACGGTAGTGGTAGCTCCCGCCGATCATATTATTTTAAAAGAAGAGATATTTAAAGAAAAAATTGGAGTGGCAATTGAGACTGCTTCTCAAGAGGAGGTCTTGATTACGTTGGGTATCCAACCCACTCGACCTGATACGGGTTACGGGTACATTCAGTATTTGCCTTCTGAAGGGTTGGTCAAAAAAGTAAAAACATTTACCGAAAAGCCTCAACTCGAAATTGCCATTAAGTTTTTGGAAAGTGGTGATTTTGTGTGGAACGCAGGTATCTTTATCTGGAGTGTCAATACTATTATTAAGGCGTTTGAGGCACATTTGCCCGAAGTAGCTGAGGTATTTGCCGAAGGTAAAAGCGATTACTATACTGAAACTGAAAAAGAGTTCATCGAAAAAGCATACATGCTTTGCAAAAATATTTCCATTGACTTTGGTATCATGGAAAAAGCAGAAAATGTATTTGTTGTTTTGAGCGATTTGGGTTGGTCCGATTTGGGAACTTGGAAGTCGATGTATGATATTTCGACCAAAGACGAAGAACGAAATGCAACGGATGGTAAGCTGATGCTTTACGATACCAAAAATTGCATTATCAAAATGCCTAAAGACAAGCTAGTGGTAGTACAGGGGTTGGAAGGGTACATTGTCGCTGAAAACGATGGGGTACTTATGATTTGTAAAATTGATGAAGAACAGCGCGTGCGAGATTTTGTGGCAGATGCTAAAGCGCTTGGAAATCAATATATTTAATAATAAAAAAACCTCCCGAGAGTTTTGGACTTTCGGGAGGTTGAATAAATGAATGAATTTTAGGCTCCTTGTAAAATAGCCGTTACTTCAATTTCAATGAGGTATTCGGGAGAAATGAGTTTGCTTATTTCGACGATTGTCGTACAAGGACGAATCTCTCCAAAAAACTCTCCGTGTGCGCGTCCGTACGTTTCCCATTGCGCAATATCTGTCACAAATAGACGCGTTCTTACGACATCTTTGAGCGAGGCGCCTGCTTGAACGAGCACTTTCTCGATTTTCTCAATGATAAATTTGGTTTGGCCATAGGCGTCTCCGACGGCTACGGGGCCATTTTCATCGGCAGCGACTGTACCTGTGACTTCAATAATGTTGCCGATACGGACTGCGCGGGAATAACCAATAATAGCTTCCCAGGGGGCTCCAGTGGAGAGATTAACTCGTTGTGACATTCGTTTATGTATGATTGATGGGTAAAAAAATTACTCGTTTTTAGCGCCTCCCTGCTGCCCTGCCTTCGGCGGCTGAGCTTGTTGGGCTTCACGCATCGGGTTAGAGCCACCACGTTGGAAACCGCCACCTTTAAACATCTGGAAACGCGTTGGTTGCGTCGGCTGACGTGGGAAACTGTTGCTCTCTTCGTCGATGTCGGCAATCTCACGGAACGGATCCAACGTCCACTGCACCACTTTTTTCTTCGTCGTTAC